>Ga0209006_10005510_pt1 | contig 11495 bp, 10 predicted proteins | sample JacPin_JW_Ref_O2_FD_188567 | JGI IMG/M metagenome (GOLD analysis project Ga0209006, IMG submission 188567) | Forest soil microbial communities from Algoma, Ontario, Canada - Jack Pine, Ontario site 1_JW_Ref_O2 (SPAdes) (version 2) | ecosystem: Environmental > Terrestrial > Soil > Boreal... | reverse complement strand
CGGCAGCCAGCCGGGACGGCTCTTGATCGGGCTGAATACCGGCGAGTACCAGGCCATCGACCTGTCGCAATGGGTCGCCGGCGTTCCGCCCTATCTGCTCGCCGATCATTTCGGCAAGCCGCCAGCGGTGTTCGAGACGTTTCCGAAAAAGCGCGGCTTCATCGCCCCGCCGGACGGGCAGGGCAAGCGCGAAATCAAATAAGGACCCCGCGCGCCAGCAGCCGCCGCGCGCGTTCGCCGCGTTAATCGCGACCGCGATCGCAATCAGCTGTTGGCCGGCAGCGGCCGATAATAATGGCGGTGATGAATCCGGTGCCGGCTGAGCGGCGGAGGCAGCGGTGGCAACGGCAGCGTGACAATGCGCTGCCACACGGTGCCGCGATCGAATTGAATGGTCATGCCGTCCGGCGAATAGATCGCGCCTTCGTTCCAGGCTTCCACGGCGTTATGACAAGAAAGCGGCGCCGCTCGCCGGGCCATACCTCCGCCGTAGCTTGATTCATTGTGAATATTGTTTGACGCATTCGACGCGGGTTCGCAGCCGCGCGGCGACCTTATTTGTGCCGGTGGTGCGGGGCGTGCCGATAATGCAGGCGCAGGAGATCGACACCGTAATCGTTGCCGTTCGGCGTCCGCACGATGGTGTGGACGTGGAATTTCGCCGGCTCGGCATTGGTCAAAAAGACGCCGGCGTGATGATCGAATTCGACAAAGATCACCGGGCTCTGAATGCGGTAATAGAACGGGCTCGTCTCTTCGAAACCGCCGATCCAGCAAAAATGCGTGTCGGCGAGATGCCGCTCGACCTCGGCAAGACGCGCGGCGCGCGGCCCCGGCGGCAGCGGCGCCACATAGGCGGCGATAAGATCGAGCAGATCGCGCCGTTGCCGCGCCGATAATTCGGAGGCGGGCAACCCCTCATACGGCACGATGCGATTGTCCTGATAGGCGCCGCCGAGATGCAGATTATCGGCGAAGTGCCGGCGGCCGGGCGGCAAGTCGCCGCCGACCATGGCATGGGCGACGATCGCTTGTTGCTGCTGGTTCGCCGGCAACGAGCGCATCAGCGCCAAGCCTGAGCGCTCCTCATCCTCGAACAGGCGAATGCCGGCGAACGGCCCGGTATCGGCGTAATTGGGCTCGGCGCCGAGAAAGCACGGCGTCAGCACCATCTGCCCGCCAATGACAAAACAATTCAGGCTCAGATGGTGGCCGAACAGCTGCCAGCCCCACGGCTCGGATTCCGACGGCGCGCCAAAGAGACAAAAGATGTAGGCCCATTCGCCGAGCACGTCCGGTCCGCCGACCAGATCGCCGAGAAAGCGGTTGAGCTTCATCACGCCGCGCGTGATGTCGTAGCCCTTGCCGCTCAGGCTCGCGCGCAGCACCGCCATGACGGCTTCTTGGACGGGCGCGCCGACTTCATCAAGCCGGAGCCCATGATGCTCGACATAAAGCTCGGTATTTTGCCAATGCCGCCACAACGCGGAATCGACCGGGAAGCACGTGGCGCTCCGCTGCGCCGGCGACAGACGGCGAAGCAGCGCCTTGACGGCTTCGACCATTGCCGGCGTCGGCGCATCCTGCGGCCCGAGCGAAAACAAGCCGGGCTGGACGTGGCCATCCGTGGTCACGCCTTGAAACGGCGCCGCGGCGAGTTGCGCCCAGGTCCCGAACAAATCTTGAGCGCGCGGATTTTGCATGCGCGCCTGCGCATGCGCGCGCGGCGTCGGACCGGCAATGTTGCTCTGCCCTGGTGCTGGAACGAACGGCCGATAATCGCTGTCGCTCATGTCTGGCGGATACGCCCTAGAAGCTCACACCAAGCATGGGCAGCAACCGCTGCAGGATGGCGGCGAGACAAACCAGGATGACCAGGAGCTTCAATAAGTTTGCCAACCGCCGATCGCGCGCATACTTATCGATCACCCAGAATACGATCGCGCCGACGACGACGATGATGAGGATGTTAATCAAGACTAAAATCATGACGACCCCGCGAGCCTCCGACTGATCTTTGTAACTTTAGCCGACATTTCCGCCGGACGCGAACGATCGAAGATTTTTTCACGCCCCGCGGCTATACCTCGTTCGCTTGCGCGATCGGCACGCGTCCGTGGCCGGCGAGCAGGATCAGGAGTCCGATGGCGGCAGTCGCGCCCATGACGATATAGATCGGCAGCGTGGAGGATGAATTCAAAAGCCCGACGCCGGTCGAGGCGAGAGCGCCGATCCCCATTTGCAGAAAGCCGAGCAAAGCCGACGCACTGCCGATATTCTTGCTGAACGGCGCCAGCGCGATCGCTGCGGCGTTCGGATAGGCGATGCCGCAGAACGGCAGATACAGCATCAGCAAGACGACATTCGCCGCCAAGCCGTACCAGCCGGCCAGCGTGCCCACGAGAATGATCACGATGATGATGTTCTGGCAGATCACCGCGGCGCGAAAAACTTTTCGGTCCTCGTGCCGCCGCGATAGCCAAATGTTCAGTTGGCTGCCGCCGATGAAGCCGCAGGCGAGCAGCGCAAAAATCAGCCCGTAGGCGCGCGGACCGACATGGAAGGTATCGATAAAAATGATCGGCGAGCCGGTGACATAGACGAACAATCCGGCAAACGCGAAAGCGCCACCAATCGCGTAAGTATGAAACTGCGGATGCTTGATGATGGTCGCAAAGCCTTTGAGGATGGCGCGCGGTTGCAGGGAGATTTCAGGATCCGGCTGGTGGCCTTCGGGAAGCAGCAAGCCGATGACAAGCATCAGGCCGAGCGCGAAGGCGGCGAGAATGACGAATATCCATTGCCAGCCGGCCGTCGTCGCGATCAGCCCGCCAATCGAGGGCGCGAAAAGCGGCGAGACGCTGAGCACCAGCATCAGCAGCGAGAGAATTTTGGCGCTCTCGCGTACCGGAAAGAAGTCGCGCACCATTGTAATGGCGCCGACCTGCGCAACGCAGCCGCCCAGCGCCTGCAGCAGCCGGAAGGCGATGAACATTCCGGGCGAACGCACGGCGATGCAACCCAGCGAAGCGACGGCGAACAGGCTTAGGCCGGCGTACAGAGGCGGCTTGCGGCCGAAGCGGTCGAGCAGCGGCCCGTAGAACAATTGCCCAAGCGCCAGCCCGATGAAATAGCCGGACACCGAGAACGAAATCTGCGCCGGCGTCGTGCCGAGATCATGCGCGATCTCCGGGAACGCCGGCAGATACATGTCGATGGAAAACGGGCTGACGGTGCTCAGTGCGCCGAGAACGAGAATAACTGAGAGATTCGAGCGAGGTAAATGTGTCATTGCAGAGTTCAATCAGGCGAATTTCGATCCGGCGAACACGCCAGGTGGCAGGTGGTGGGATGCTTTACGTGGTGCCGCGAAACGCCGGCGCAAGTGACTTTGCGACGTGCCCGTCCTCGTCACATGGTGCGGACCAACGGCAGGCGCATGAAAACTGGCGGCGATCCGATTAAGCCTTTAGGCGGATGCGCGGACAGTGACATTTCTATTTCGGTTGTATATCGTAAGATGTATTCGCCGAAGTTGTTTCGCGAGGCAGGCTTTATGTCGGCACTTATTGAAAGAATACGGACGGATTTCAAAGGTGATTCGTACTATCAGCAGAATTTTTCCAACGAAGGGCAGCAGTTTCTCGCTTGGTATCTTCGGAGCTGTTATCTTCGCACGCTGGCGCAGGCGCGAGATGACATTACGGACGGCCCGAATGACAAAGAGTTTGATGCTGTCATCGTCGATGACGAGAAACGGCAAATCGTCATCGTCCAAAGTAAGTTTTACACAGGCTCCGTGGATCATCAACCGCTTCAGGAAGTCTTAGCCGCATGGCTGCAGATTCAGAATCTTCCGGCTCTCCAGGCAAGCTGCAATAGCAAGCTGCAGATAAAGCTTGAAGCGGTCTCGACCGCGTTGGAAGACGGCTATGAAGTCGTCTTCGAACTCGTCACAACCGGAGAACTGACGGTTGATGCAAAAAACGACCTAGCGGCCTTCCAATCAACAATTGCCGAGCTTGAGCATCCCGAGGCAAGCTTGACCCTTGTCGACTCCGACACGATCCAGACAAGATGGACTGAGGCAGCTGGCAAGGACCTACCGAAGATTACACACACAATGGCTCTCGAACCGGGACGCTATCTTGCTGTCGATGTTGCTAATTTTAAGACCGTGGTCGCGGCAGTGCGGCTCTCCGATTGCTTGAAGTTTCCGGGGATCGCCGATGGCAAGCTCTTTCGACCGAACGTTCGGCAGTCCCTCGGCTTGACTAACAAGGTCAACAAGGGGATGAAGCAAACCCTCAATGGCGACAACCCGCAATACTTCTTTTTCTACCACAACGGCCTTACAGCGCTTTGCGAAAGATTGAACCTCGATTCCGCGAACAACCAACTCAAGCTAGACGGGCTCGGGGTCGTGAACGGATGCCAGTCTCTAACGACAATCTTGTCGTGCTCGGAGCGCGTGAAGGCGCTCCCTGACGCTCGAGTTCTGGTTCGATTTTACGAAATTCCCCAGCGCGATCTGGCCGATAAGATCAGCATCTACACGAACTCCCAGAGCGCGGTGAAACCGCGTGACCTTCGCAGCAATGACAAGCGCGTGCTCGCGCTCAAGAAAGCCTATGAGAGCGCCTATCCGAACGGATATATGATAACGAAGCGAGGCGAAGAACGGCCGGCGGACCGCGACGAGATAAGCACAGTTGACATTGCTACGCTCGCGAAATGCCTGATGGCTTGGCATTGCCAAAGACCAAATATCGCATATAACGAGAACAAGCTTTTTGATAAGCACTTTGAGCAGCTATTCAAGGCCGACTATTTGCCCGCTGACATATCTGGCTTGTCCTTCTGGTCGCGGATAATCGAAGACAAGTGGAATAGTGGTCTACCGTTGAACGAGGCTTTGCTGGCGTCGCCAAGCTATTCCAAATTCCACCTGTTTTATACGGTTCAGCTTTTTTTCTCAGCGGCAAGTAACCAGATCGATAAGGTGCCGGCTCCGCCTGCAACCGTTGGATTTCCCGACCCAGACGCGCTCATTGGATTCGCGGCAAACTGTAATAACTCGGCACTTGACGCGGGCATGGCCGAATACCAGGAAAAGGGTAGGATTTTCAGTCCGCAGAACTGGCTCAAGGCGAAAGACAGTCTGCTCAAGCTTAGCGCATCGGTGAACATGTTTATGGGCTTTATGGCAGCAATGCCTGGTGGCCCACAGATGCGGCAGGCGTTGGTTCTTCCAGCAAACCGCTTCGGGCTGCGATGGGTCGCGGATTAAAGTGGAATCGTATTAGGTGTGCTGAAACTCACTGCTGTCGAGTGCCCTCTACCATTTGAGGAGCTTCGGGAACCATCCTTTTGCGAATTATCGTTGGTTCCCCATTTCGAATGTTGAAGTTTGGCGGAGAGGGAGGGATTCGAACCCCCGATACGGTTGCCCGTATGCCGCATTTCGAGTGCGGTGCTTTCAACCGCTCAGCCACCTCTCCGCAGGACCGAGGATGGGTTGACGGTCGCGGCTGTATTTAGTGCATGATCGGCAAAAGGGAAAGCTGGTTTTCCGATCGCCCGGCGATCCGCTAAAGTGCTGCTCCAGCCCATGATCCGGCCAATCGGATCACGGGCTAGATGTTGCGTTGGAGCATGATCTTTTCCGAAAACCGGCTTCCACTTTTCGGAATCATGCCTTGAGGGCCCGAAACCGGGGCGGGCGGAGATGATCGAAACCGACGTGCTGATCGTCGGCGGCAGCCTGGTCGGGCTTTCCGTCGCAAGCTTTCTCGCCTGGCATGGCGTGCCGACGCTCTCGGTCGAGCGCCACCATGGCACCGCCATCCATCCGCGCGCCGGGCATTTTCATCTGCGCACGCTCGAGGTGCTGCGCTCGGTCGGGCTTGAGGCCCGCGTCAAGGCGACATCGGAGGAGCAATTCGATCCGAACGGCGGCATCAACGCCGTGGAGTCGCTCGCCGGCAAGGAGATTGCGACCTACATCGCCAACCTCAATGAGGGCGTCGCCGCGATCAGTCCGTCGACCCGCCTGTTCATGACCCAGCAAAGCCTCGAACCGCTCATTCGCGACCGCGCGGAGGAACTGGGCGCGGCGATGCTTTATGCGACCGAGCTGGTATCGTTCGAACAGGACGCCGACGGCGTCACCGGCTTCATCAGAAATGTGATCAGCGGCGAAACCGACACAGTCCGCGCCAAATACATGATCGCGGCCGACGGCAACCGCAGCCCAATCCGCGACCGGCTCGGCATCGCCACGCGCGGTCCCGGTCATCTGGCGGAATGCATCACCATCTATTTCCACGCCGATTGCGGCGCGGCCCTGCGCGGCCGGAATCTCGGTGTGATCTATGTCTTCAATCCGGACCTGCGCGGGTTCTTCCGGCTGGTGCGTACCGGAGACTCTGGCTTCCTCGCTGTGATGACGCGCGGCGACATGTCGAGACCGGACGCGCTCGATGTCGCGCAGGGAATCGACAGGGAGCGCTGCGTTGCGTTCGTGCGCTCCGCGACCGGCATGCCGGACGGTAAAGTCGCGATCGGGGACATCGCGTCGTGGCGCGCCGTCGCCGAAGTCGCCGAGCGGTTTACCGAGCGCCGGGTCTTTCTGGCCGGCGACGCCGCGCACGTCATGCCGCCGATGGGCGGCTTCGGCGGCAATACCGGCGTACAGGACACGCACAATCTGGCATGGAAGCTCGCGCTGGTGCTCAAGGGCCTTGCCGGTCCGCAATTGCTCGAGACCTACAACGCCGAGCGGCAGCCGATCGGCGAGTTCGCCATGCAGCAGGCCTATACGCGCTACGTCCTCCGTGTCGTGCCCGAACGCGGCAAGGAAGGCATGCAGCCGCTCGTCGACGATCTCAGCATGGAGATCGGCTACCGCTATCGCTCGCCGGCCATCGTTGCCGAGACCGGCAGCGGGGCGTCACTCCATGAAGACCCGCGCACATCCAAGGCGATGCCGGGCACGCGCGGGCCGCATGTGATGCTCCGGCGCGCCGGCAAGCCGATCTCGACGCTCGATCTTTTCACCAAGAACTTCTGCGTCCTTGCCGCTCCAGGCGGAGGCGCCTGGTGCGAGGCCGCCCGCGCGGCGGCAGCCGATCTCGGGCTCGCCGTCGACGCATACCAACTGGACCACGGCGATGTCAGTGACCCGGAGCGACGTTTTGCCGACGCCTATGGCTTGTCGCCGTCCGGCGCCGTCATCGTTCGGCCCGACGGTTTTGTCGCTTGGCGCGCGACCGACGCCTCGACGGCAAGCAAGGCGACGATGACCGCCTTGCTGTCGTCGCTGCTGTGCCGCGGCGCGGCGTGACGCCGATCGCGACCGCCGCCGTCAGCTTCCGGTGAACACCGGTTTGCGCTTTTCCATCAAGGACGGCGCAGCTCTCCGTCAGTGCGTGTTCAACGATGACAACGCTGTGCAGCAAGGCAAATACAAGTATTATGTGGGCTAGCACTTCAACACCTTGATTGGTGGAAGCACCATGGACGAGCACAGCGTCAAACATATTTGGTCGCCGGAAACGGGAATCACGGACATTGAAACGGATTGGCGCAATCTCGCGGCGACCGAAATCGACGGCATTAGAAAGATTTGGAGCGAGCAGCGCAAACGTCTAAAGGGAACGAAGCAACTTGCTGAGTTTTCTGAAAGGCCGCGAATGGGCGATCGAAACTGGAATTATTGAGGATCTGTATGATATCGAACGCGGCGTCACTCAGACACTAATTGAACGAGGTTTCCAGGCTGAACTTTTGGTCCACGGCTCTACGAATCAACCCCCGAATTACGTCATTCAGCTTTTGAAGGACCAAAAAGCCGCATTAGATGGAATTTTTGATTTCATCTCACAAAGGCGAGAGCTGTCGACCTCCTATATTAAGGAGCTCCATGCAGCTTTGCTGCGAAGTCAGAGTCACACCGACGCTGTAGACGCCTTGGGCCGCAACGTCGTCGTCCCTGTCACCCGAGGTGATTGGAAAATCTTGCCGAATTCACCAACAAGGGACGGCACGTTATTTGGCTATGCACCACCCGAGCAAGTCGCGTCTGAGATGGACCGATTGGTTGGATATCATGCTCTGCATCGGAAGCGCGGAATACCACCAGACGTTCAGGCGGCGTGGCTTCATCACCGATTTACTCAAATCCACCCGTTTCAAGACGGCAATGGACGGGTAGCCGGGCCCTAGCATCCCTCGTGCTTGTACAAGCCGGCTTATTTCCTCTGGTCGTAACACGCGACGATCGAGTCGAGTACTTGGATGCGTTGGAGGCTGCCGATGGCGGCGGTCTTAAGCCACTGGTCGATCTGATGGCACGCCTTCAGCGCGGGCAATTCCGTCAAGCCACCGCAATTTCAGAGAACATTCTTGCAGCCGAATCGGACGTGCAGCAGGTGCTGGCTGGCCTGCTTGACGCAGCCATAGTTCGTTTAGAAAATATTGTTCCGGGGATCACGACCGCACTGCAGCGGGTTACGCCGAGTGGCACCGCATTTGTTACGCGCTCTAGCGAAATCACCGACCACTATTACAGGTCACAGATCATTTACAACGCGAAATGCCATCTGAAATATTTTGCGGACACCAGCGACTACCGAGCTTGGGTCTGCATGAATATGGTTTGGGAGCGCAAAGCGCGTCTCGTATTTGCTTTTCACGGCATCGGCAGACCGTTTAGTGGGAGTCTGGTTTGCGCCCCTTTCCTGGAATTTCGAGATACGGACGACGAGGGGCATATTGATACTGCCGTCATACAAGTATCCGAGGAAGCTTTTGTTTTCTTCTACAATGAGACTGAAGTACGAGCGCGTGAAAGGTTTCAACCTTGGTTAGAGCGAGTATTGACCGTGGCGCTTCGTGAACTTAGCCAAAATCTCTAGGTACTGTGCGCGGATCACGCGGTCTCAGCGTGACAGCGAAGCAGAAAAGGCAGGTCCTCAGCTTCCGGTGAACACCGGCTTGCGCTTTTGCATGAATGCAGTGCGGCCCTCGGTATAGTCGCGGCTGGCGAAGCACGCCTCGACCATCTTCTCCACGCCCGCGGCGTCGCGCTTTGACTCGTCCTTGAGGATCTCGCCGACAGTGAACTTGACCGCCTTGATGGTGAGCGGCGCGTTGGCGCAGATCATGTCGGTGATGCTTTTCACGGCGCTTTCAAGCTCCGCCTGCGGCACGACGCGATTGACCAGCCCCATGTCGCAGGCCTCCCGCGCGTCAAACTGCCGGGCGGTGTAGAAAATCTCCTTGGCGAAAGACGGCCCGACGATATCGACGAGGCGCTTGAGGCCCGCATAGGCGTAACCGAGGCCGAGCTTCGCCGCCGGAACCGCGAACCTGGAATTGTCCGAGCAAATGCGCAGATCGCAGCAGGTCGCGAGCCCGACGCCGCCGCCGATGCAATAGCCGCGGATCATGGCGATGGTCGGCTTGGGGAATTCGTAGATGCTGTTGAAGGCCGCGGCGGTCTTGACGTCGTAAGCGCGCGTCGCCTCGATCGAGGCGCGCTCGCTGGCGAATTTCGAAATATCGGCGCCCGACACGAACGCCTTGCCGCCGGCGCCGGTGAGCACGACGACGCGCACCTCATCGTCGGCGGCGAATGCGGTGAGGGCGCCCGTTGTCGCCTCCCACATTTCGAGTGACACCGCATTGTGCCGCTCCGGATTGTTGAACGTCACGATGCCGACGCCCGCCTCCTTGCGCGCGAGCAGCTTGTCGGTTTGAGTCATTTGCAGTTCCTCAACATGTTGTTTCCCGGACGCGGTGCAGCGTGAAACGATGCACCGCTGATCCGGGACCTTCACAGGCTCGGCGTGTGTAACGATCCCGGGTCTGCCCGGGAAAAGTATGCGGGAAATTCTCCATCACACCGCCCCGGCCTTGTGCAGCGCCTTGATCTCGCGAGCCGAAAAACCGAACTCCTTGAGCACGGCGTCGGTATGCTCGCCGAGCTGCGGCGGCGCCGCCGCCAGGCGTGACGGCGTGCGCGACAGCGACATCGGCTGGCCGACCAGCGTCAGCTTTTGCTTGCCGTTCCCCGCCACCTTCTGCGCGATGCCGAGATGGCGGACCTGCGGGTCGGCGAACACCTGGTCGATCGAATAGATCGGCCCGCATGGCACGCCGGCTTTGTTGAAATGCTCGACCCATTCGGCGCTGGTGCGGCTTTGCAGATGGGACTCGATCTCGGCATTGAGCGCATCGCGGTTCTTCGAACGCGCCTCGGCGGTGCGATATTCCGGCTTCTGCGCCAGCGCCTCGGCGCCGAGCGTCCGGCAGAAGCGCTCCCACATCTTGCCGCCGGTGGTGGCGATGTTGATGTAGCCGGCGCGCGTCTTAAAAGCGCCGGTCGGAATCGTGGTCGGATGATTGTTGCCGGCCTGCTGCGCCACCTCGCCGCTGACGAGGTAGCGCGAAGCCTGAAAGTCGAGCATGAAAATCTGCGCTTGCAACAGCGACGTCTCGATCGCCTGACCCTTGCCGGATTTGTCGCGCTCCAGGAGCGCAACCAGAATGCCGAGCGCCGCGAACAGCCCGGCGGTCAGATCGGCGACTGGGATGCCGACGCGGACCGGTCCATTGCCGGGCAATCCGGTGATCGACATCAGTCCGCCCATGCCCTGGGCGATCTGATCGAAGCCTGGCCGGTCGACATAAGGCCCGTCCTGGCCGAAGCCGGAAATGCTCGCATAGACCAGGCGCGGATTGATCTTGCGCAGCGTCTGATAATCGATGCCCAGACGCTTTTTCACATTGGGGCGGAAATTCTCGATCACTACGTCGGATTTTTTGACCAGACGCTTGAACGCCGCCAGTCCTTCAGGCGCTTTGAGATTGAGCGTCATGCTGCGCTTGTTGCGATGCAGGTTCTGAAAGTCCGATCCGTCCCGCGGCCCGCCCATCGGCTCCTCGGAGTCCGGCGGCGCCTCGATTTTGATGACATTGGCGCCCCAATCGGCGAGCTGGCGGGCACAGGTCGGCCCGGCACGGACCCGCGTCAAATCGAGCACCGTAAAACGCGCAAGCGCCTTTGACGCGCGGGGAAACGGCACCGCCGGCAACTCCTTGGTTCCTTGCGGCGAAATCGCCGCGCGGGGCAGAACTTCTCCGATCCTTTAGATGTTGTCTACCGGTTCGCGAGGTTTGCCCCGTCCGCGTCATCACGGGCCGCTTACGAAAGTGTAACATGGGCAGCCATCTTTCAGGCGCTTTCGCCCGACGATCATGGCTGCGCCAGCCGAAGATGAGACCGGTCAAGTTTGAAACGGATCAAGACAAGACTCGGCCGACAAGCGGCGCCATTTCATAGGGATCATCGGCTATGTTCGATATTCGCATTGTCACGATTGCCGCGGGCATCGCGCTGATTGCCATGACCGCGACCGCCCAGGAGCATGGCAACCGGTCGCCTGCAGAACGAGGGGGCCGTGGCGAGCAGGGCCGCCAGGAACAGGGCG
>Ga0209006_10005509_pt1 | contig 11495 bp, 12 predicted proteins | sample JacPin_JW_Ref_O2_FD_188567 | JGI IMG/M metagenome (GOLD analysis project Ga0209006, IMG submission 188567) | Forest soil microbial communities from Algoma, Ontario, Canada - Jack Pine, Ontario site 1_JW_Ref_O2 (SPAdes) (version 2) | ecosystem: Environmental > Terrestrial > Soil > Boreal... | reverse complement strand
CGGCCTGTCGATGACGCTCGGCGCCTTCCTGGGCGGCGTGATCCTGGCCGACACACCCTACCGGGCCGTCATCCAGTCCGAGATCAAGCCGTTCCGAGGCCTGCTGCTCGGCTTCTTCTTCGTCTCCGTGGGCCTGTCCATCGATCCGGCGACAATTATCGCCTGCGGACCGGCGATCCTGCTGATCGCCGCGCTGATCATGGTCGGCAAGATCGTCTCGAACATGGCCGCCAGCCTGATCTTCCGGTGGTCGACGCCCGGGTCGATGCAGCTGGGTTTCCTGATCGCCCAGGCGTCCGAATTCGCCTTCGTGATCCTGTCGCTGCCCATGGTGCGCACGCTGCTCGGCGAGAAGACGAGCTCGGTCCTCATCGCTTCCGTTGCATTGACCTTGGCCGCGACCCCGACGGTCGCGGACGTCGGCCGGCGTCTGGCCGGCGCGCTGCGTGCCAAGGCGGCGAGGCCGGCCGATCCCGAGCTCATCCAGGTTGAGATGGCGGCGCCGGTTCTCGTCTTCGGAATGGGCGCTCGGGGACGCGCCGTCGCCGACGCACTGATGCAGTTCGGAATCGGCTATCTCGGAGTCGAAGCGGACGAGAATCGCCTGCGCGAGGCGCTCGCCGACGGGTACGCGGTGATGTTCGGCCGCATGGACGATCCGCGGCTGTGGCAGCCGATGGCCATCGAAGGCCGCAAGCTGAACGTGCTTTCAGACCCGGACTTCGAGACCGCCGCCGAGATCATGCCAGCCATCCGCGAGCAATACCCGGAATTGCGCCTGCTCGCCGCCGCCCTCGATGCCGTCGATGCGAAGCACTTTGCCGAGATCGGAGTCGAGGCCGTGGACGATTCTTTCGGCGACAGCACGCCGCTCGCTAAGGAAGTCCTAATGGAACTCGGCATCGAGCCGGCCGCCATCGAGGACTGGATCGCCAGGCGGCGGCAGTCCATCACCGAGGACGTGCGCGAGGCTGCTTGATTGCGCCGCTCGCGATCAGCCACATTGCAGAATCGTTGCGGACGCAGGAGGAGCTAGATGATGTCATCCCGGTTCGATCTTCTGATCCATGCGGCAAATATACTGTTCCTCTTCGCCTATATGGTGCGCGACATTCTCTGGTTGAGATTGCTCACAGTCGTTGCCACCATTTGTCTGATTCCGTATTACTACGTTCGTCCCGAACCGATGATGGTTGCGATCTATTGGAGCTTGGTGTTTACGGCACTGAATCTCTATTGGATTGTCCGTCTGTTCCTCGAGCGTGCGCCGATGAAATTGAGCGCCGACGAGCAGAGGCTGTGCGAGCTCGTCTTTCGGACGATGTCCCCCCGCGAGATGATCACGTTGCTCAAGCTTGCGACCTGGGAAGTTGCTGAAACCGGCGAGTGCTTCGTCAAAATGTACAAGCCAGCGGAACGTCTCATGGTGATTTATTCGGGGCGAGCTTGCGCCGAAGTCGACGGCCTCCGAGTCACCGAGCTCGAACCAGGTCAGTTCATCGGCAGCATCGACTACGTGACGCAGGAGGCAGCCCCGGCCGATATCGTAGCCATCGAACCCACGCGTTACGTTTCGTGGCCCAAATCGAAGCTCAGAGACCTTATGAGCAAAAATCCCGAACTGCATTCGGCACTGAAGTCGACGCTCGCCATTGACCTGACCAAGTGGATCCGGGCTAGTTGGGCTCGTGAAGCGAACAACAACATCGAACACATCGGTCGAACGTAACGCGGCATATCGCGTGTTCGGTCGCCATTCGATTCTTCGGGCGGACGCGCGCGAGACATGAGAGGGGTAGTTATGGCATCGATCCAGATAAAGCGCATCTACGAAAAGCCGGCGTCGGCGGACGGCATGCGGATCCTGGTGGACCGTCTGTGGCCGCGCGGCGTCAGCAAGGACGCGGCAGCTCTAGATCTCTGGTCCAAGGAGATCGCCCCCACGCCCGGACTGCGCACTTGGTTCGACCACCGCGAAGACCACTTCGCCGAATTCAAGAAGAGGTACCTTCTTGAACTGCGAAGCAATCCTGTCGTGCCCGACATCGTGAAGAGCATCGGAAAGCGTAAGGCGACGCTCCTGTATGCGGCTCACGACGAGACGGTCAATCACGCTATCGTGCTCGCGGACTACCTGCGCCGCTACCGCACGGGTGCGGTCCCGCCTACGAAGAAGGAAGCCTCGAAGCCGAAGGCTTCCTGACGGTCCCGTTTCCACCTTCAGCAGGTATCGAAACGATAACCAACGTTGAATGTACGCGGGCCTGCTATTGGCGTCCTCTCAGCGCAGGGGCGAAGCAACCAGGAGAGCCAACAATGAAAGAACTCAGGCAGAAGGACAAGTGGGGTCTCGGAAAACCGAGTGTCATGATTTTCGACGTCAACGAGACCCTCATAGACTTTCAGTCATTGAATCCGCTTTTCAAGAAAACGTTCGGCGACGAGAAGGTCCTGCGCGAATGGCTGGGACATCTTATCCTTTATTCGATGACGCTGACGATGTCGGGTCTCTACAAGGATTATTGGGACATAGGTCGAGGCGTCTTCCGCATGGTCGGCGGAATCCACAAGATCGACGTCACCGACGATGACGTGGAGGCCCTCAAGAAGGGCATGCAGACGATGCCTGCCTGGCCCGACTGCAAGGAAGGCCTCGCCAAGCTCAAGGACGCCGGCTTCCGCCTCGTCACACTTACGAACTCCCCGCCCCCGACTTCCGGAGGCAAGAGCCCGCTCGAGCACTCCGGCATCGCCGGATTATTTGAAAAGCAATATTACATTCAGGAAGCGAAGGCCTATAAGCCCGCGCCCATCGTCTATCATATGGTGGCCCAAGACTTGGATGTCGCGCCGTCCGACTGCTGCATGGTCGCCACTCATGTGTGGGACACCATTGGCGGCCAGGCCGCTGGCATGCAGTCGGCGCTCATCACGCGGCCCGGCAACGCGGTGCTCCCGGTTGACGGTTTGCCTCAGCCGAACATCATCGCCAAGGACACCGTAGATCTGGCAACGAAGGCCGCCGCGGCCTGGAAAACAGGTACCCGCAAGGCGGCCTAAGACTCCGAAAAACGGTAGGGGTCGACATTAGCGAATCCGGCAAGACCCGCCAGCGCGGGCGGGTTTTGCCTGCGCCTAGATCCGTCGTCCCCGATACAGCCGGCCGGGGCTAAGTGCAACCGATGGAGATCAGAGATGGATGCAAATGTTTTTGAAAATGTCGGCGCCGCGATCGAACAACACGATTACAAAGTTTTCGTCGTTGCAGCCGACGAATGGATTTCAGACGAAGTGGAGACCCAACTGGAGGCCGAGGGATTTATGTTCGCATGCTCACCGGAAAATCAGGACGGAACGTGGCGGCTGTACTCGCCCGTGATTTAAATCGACGACCGGTCCTGCCCGGATAGATCGTTAGCTGGTCCAGAGCCGGCCTGATCATCGTCCCGCGTACGCGTTCGGGAAGTCCCTCCGCCAGCGAGTTGTGACTTTTCTCCAGGCTATCGCGGTGGACGCTCGCGCTGTATTTGCACGGACACAATCCTGGAAAATGTCAGGAGCTACGCCACCCCGCTTCGACGAAATAATTGCAAAGGATTTCCTCTGCGCCAACCCCGACGCATCGCCGCTCGACCACGCGCTTCGCGTCGGAATCCCGGACGGATTACCTAGTTCGTCGTCGAGTCCGATCGTGCTTAACTGAGTGAGATCGTCCAGCGGGTGCGGGACGGACGACTGCGGACAAACATCGGCAATGTCTCGAGCCTCGATGACGCCCTCGCCGCCTTAAACCCGACCGAGCGACGCAAGGGAAAGACGATCATCTGCGTTCGTCCCCAAGCGACGCACGCCCATTGATGCACGGCGTTCAGTGACGTTCGGGCCGGCTACGCACCTTCCGCGTTGGCGCAGATAAGCCGAATCTGGGTCCGCGTCATCGCCGAGCTTTTTTGTGCCACAAGCCCGCTGTTCCTAGCCGGAGTTTCAGTTCCTGGGATGGCCGGATCCCTCGGCAACCGTGCGCCGGATTTCTACGATATCCACCGCATGACCGCGGCGGCCGAGGTCCACACCGTCCATCCGAATCCGAGCAGCGTCAAGGACGCGGCTATCGCGGCGATCGCCAGCAGAAATCCATCCTCCTGGAGATAAGCAACCGCGATGAGGACGATCACCATGCCGGGGATTACATTCACCAGCGGCAGCGGCCACATCGCCGACAATGCCAACGCGAAGACGACGGCTCCGACAAGGCGCCCCGCCAGCGCGTGCGGAAGTGCCCATCTGGGCCGGCTGAGCGCCTCGATGCCACGAAGCGCCGGTTGCATCTTCCCCGTGAAACGCTTGAAGCGGCCGAAGTCGAAGGACCGTTTGGAGAGGAACCGTGGAAAGGTCGGGCTGCTTCGGCCCATCAACATTTCGACAGACGGAAAGACCAGCATCACGGTCGCGAGCGTGGCCACGCCTGGAATTATCACAAGCAGGCCCAGCAATAGTAGCAGGAGGCCGAACGACCGCCTGTCCAAGTGCTTAAGCAGCCACTCGAGGTCGACCGGACCGTCGGGAGCCTGCGACACGAGCTCTTCAAGGAGCTCCGAGGTGTGCTTGTGATCCAATCCGGCTCCCGAACGCGCGTTCCCGCCGACCACAGGGGCCGCCCCCTGGATCATGCGGCCTTTTACGGGCGTCGGGAAGGCACCCTACTGCGATCCTCTCAGTCGGAACGCTTGGCGAGGGACGCCCTCAGGCGGCCCACCTCGCCCGAAGACACTGCCGGCGAGGCATTGCCCCAGGAATTGCGAATATAGGTCAGGACGTTCGCGACTTGGTCGTCCTTTAGCTGTCCACCATAAGATGGCATGCCTGGTGCGGTCGGCTCTTTGTCCGTCGCCACACTGCGGGCACCTCGCAGCACAATCCGGATGACGGACGTTGGATCGTCGGCACGTGCCATTGATGAATTCGCCACTGACGGGAAGAGCCGATCGACGCCCTTGCCATCGAAGCCATGGCAGGCCGAGCACTGGTCGCGATAGATCGCTCCACCCGCCGTCATCTCCGCCGCCGACGCCGCCATCGCGGTCTGCGGCTTCTCGTCCCCGGGCAACGACTTCAGATACGTCGCGATCGCCTTGACGTCGTCGTCCGTCATCTTGGACGTCGACAGGTCAACTGCTTCCGCCATCGGGCCTGTGGCAGCGGTGACGCGGTTGTGTCCGGTCTTGAGATAGGCCGCCACTTCTTCGACCGACCATCCGCCGAGGCCCGTGCGAGCGTCATTTGTAATATTCGGTGCCGACCAACCCTGCAGCGGCGATCCTTGAAGGTACTGCGCCGTCTTGTCGCCGCCAAGGAACGATTTCGGCGTATGGCAGGCGCCGCAATGCGCAGGACCATCCACCAGGAAGGCGCCGCGATTCCATTCAGCCGATTTGGAAGGATCGGCGACGTATTCGCCTTCCTTGAAGTAGAGGCCGTCCCATACCCGCATCGACGTGCGGATGTTGAACGGGAACGGCAGCGTGTTGGCAACAACGGGGTTGTATACCGCCGTCACCGTGTTGAGATAAGCGCGTATTGCTAGAACGTCCTCGCGAGACATTTTGGTGTAGGCATTGAATGGCATCGCAGGATAGAGCCGCTCGCCGTTGCGTCCGACGCCCTTGCGGACAGCATTATCGAACTGGTCATCGGTCCAGGAGCCGATGCCGGTCTCTAGATCGGGGGTGATGTTCGGCGCCACGATGCTGCCGAACGGCGTCTCAATCGGACGTCCACCGGCGAATGGTTGGTTCTTCTGCCGCACCGTGTGGCAACTGGCGCAGTCCGACAGGATAGACAGATAGCGCCCGCGGTCGACCGCCGAGAAGTTCATCGGGTCGACATCTCCGGCCGATGCCGTCCCCAATTCGCCAAACAGCGCAGCGATCAACGCGGTCGCGCCCGCTGCTAAGTGAAGTTTACTGCGCTTATGCATCGACCAACGGTCCCGGTTTCTTGAGATACTGATTCCGGATAGCGTCCGCTGCCCAGTAGGCGAGCGCGCCCACGGTCAGAGTCGGGTTGTAGCCGGCGTTCTGCGGAAACGCGCTGGCGCCGAGCACAAACAGATTCGAGACGTCCCAACTCTGGAGATAGCGGTTGACGGCGCTGGTCTTGGGATCCGCGCCCATGATGACGCCTCCGTTGAGATGCGTCGTCTGGTACGTGGTGGCGTCGTAGGGCGCAGTCCGGTAAGTCTTCGCAAGCGAAGTCGCACCCATTGCCTTGATGATCTCGGCAAATTTGTCCGTCAGGTAGCGGTTCTGCTTGGCTTCGTTGTCCTTGATGTCGATCGTCATCCGCATCAGCGGTCTGCCGAACCTGTCCTTGTAAAGCGGATCGAGGTCTAAATAGATGTCGCGGTAGGCATAGAAGCTTCCGTGTACGCCGGTACCCGGCTTCACGGTGCTGAGATAGTTGTCCTTGATTGCCGTCTTCCAGGCTGCGCCCCACTTCGGCGTGCCGGGCGGCGTCAGCGCGCTTTCTATCGGACGAGCCCCCGTCTGTACCTGGCCGACGTATCCACCACCGACGAAACCGAGCGGGCCGTGGTCGAAGTTGTCGCCGTTGAACTCGTCGATGCACATGCCGATCGAGCCGGACCCGATGAACGGGTTGAAGTTGAACTTGCTCTTGTCGAAGAAGCCATTCACGGACGAGATGGTCTGGTGGGTGAAGTTGCGTCCAACCCGGCCTTCGCCGGTCTTGGGGTCGTAGGGTTGCCCGATTCCGGAATGAAGCATCAACTGCGCGTTGAACATCGAGAACGCCGACAGAATCACCAGGTCCGCCGGCTGTTCCCACGCCTCGCCGCTGCTGTCGACGAAGGTGACGCCTGTCGCGTGCTTGCCGGAGCGGTCGGTATTGATTTTCACGACTTCCGAGTTGTCGCGGGCCGTGAAGTTGTCCTTGCGGACGAGCACAGGGAGAATTGTGGTCTGCGGGCTGGCCTTCGAATAGTTACTGCAGCCGAACCACTCGCAGAATCCACAATACGTGCAGGGACCCATCCGCAAGCCGTGCGGATTGGTGTAGGCGGTTGAGAGATTGCCGGACGGCTGGGGGAACGGCTTGTACCCAAGCTCCCTCGCGGCCTTTGCAAACAGCGTATGGCTGAACGGCTGTGGCTGTGCCTTGGTGGGGTAGTCGCGTGAGCGCGGTCCTTCAAACGGATTGCCGCCTTCCATGATCTGGCCGCGCAGATTTCCCGCGGTCCCCGACGTCCCGCACAGATACTCGAAGCGGTCGTAGTAGGGCTCGAGCTCGTCGTACGTGATGCCCCAGTCCTGGATGGTCATATCCCCCGGAAGGAAGTCGGCACCGTAGCGTTGCGTCAGATGCGTCTTCAGGACGAAGTCGCTGGGGAGGAAACGCCACATCTCCCCGTTCCAGTGGACGCCGCCGCCGCCGACGCCATTGGGAGGCATGAACGCGCCCCAATCACGCATCGGCAGAGCCTGCTGATCGAGTTTGTTGCGCAACGTGAAGGTCAGCTGGTCGGGGCGCAGGAAAAGCTCGTGGCGGATACGGTAGCGGAGCTCGTCCTGCATCTGGCTCGGCGGGAAGTCCGTAGGCGCGTCGCGCCATGGCCCGCGCTCGATCGCAATCACATCGAGCCCCTCGTCGGTGAGCTCGTTCGCCATGACCGAGCCGGTCCAGCCGAGCCCGATGATGACGACGTCCTTCTTTGGCAGTATGCGCGCCATCACCGGGCTCCTGAATTGTTGGATGTCCATTCGGCGCGGCCGACCATGCTTACCGGCGGCAACGGATACCGCTCGTTGTGGCGGCCGACCCAGTCGAGATAGTTGTAGCGGGCGCCGGGGAAGCCGATCATCTTCCAGGCGGCCATGTCGCGATTGCCGCCGTAAATAGGATCCGCGAGGAACCCGGCCTGGACGTCCTTGATCGCCAACGCGAAGAACGACTTTCCATCGACGCCTTCGAGTTCAAGCTTCCCGTCCTCGATGTCCTTCAGGACCGCATCCCTGCGATCGTCCGTCAGGTCGACGAACGACTTGCCGCCTTCCCTCGCCTTGCAGGCCTTGTCGAGCGCCGCGAGCCCGTCGCGATACTCTTTGCGTGGTCCGCCCTCGGACTGGGCGCCCTGGTTCTTCATGCCCTTGATGAAGGGCGGCCGGACGTAATGGCCCTCCTGTGCGCCGTATTCGCCGGCCAGCTGCCGGTCGATGAAAACGGCAGAGCCGGAGTCCTTTCCTCCCGGGGTCTGGGCATCCGGTGGAATGATCCGGTCGGCCAACGCTTCAACTGCGCGGCCCTCGTCGACGCTGAAGAACTCCCACGGGCCCAGTTTGGCCGCGACCGGGGGATTGCCTCCGTTGGGCTCCCAAGGGAGCGCGCCGGCGATGGTCTTGGCCGTGGAGCGAGAGCTCGTGGAGACGAGCAGTGCGGCGGTCGAAAGCAGCAGCGAACGACGTGAAAACAGCGGACCCGATCTAGCTTCCACCCTCAGCTCCCGTTTCTTGGCGTAGGTGCATTCGACGCAATCGATGAGGGAACCGCAAGTTCCCGCGGGTTATCGAAATCATGCGCGCTGCGTCACGAATCCAACCGTATGAATTTCGCAAAAATGTCATTGAGTTCCTTGCCGGGCGTACCACCGGCGAGACCATCGAACGATCCATTCTCGATGCCGTTCATGAGCGACATGATGCTCGCCCAGGCGACCCGTGCGATCGCTCCTCCGATGCTGACGCGGCGGACGCCGAGATCAGTCAGTTCCGCCAAGCTCAGGCCCGGCCGCATCATCACGACGTTGACGGGCTTGGGAGCGACCGCCCGCACGATCAAGGCGATTTCGCCCTTCTCCCGCACCCCCGGAGCATACAAGCAATCCGCACCCGCATCCGCGAATGCGACGAGCTTGTCGATCGCCGACGATATCGTTGACGGGTCGACCAGCAGCGTTTCTGTGCGCGCCACCAGGATGACGTCCTCACCCGTTCTGTCGATGGCACTCCGTGCGGCGCGGACGCGCTCCACGGCCCGATCCACGTTGTAAAGTTCGTTCGGCCTACCCTCGAGGTCTCGGTCTTCGACCGACAATCCCGACACGCCCGCCTCAACCGCCAGCCGCACGCTTTCGGAGAGCTCGCCAATGTCGGCGCCGAACCCGGACTCGAAGTCGGCGTTGACCGGAAGATCGGTGGCCGCCGAAAGCGAACGCAGATGCGCCAGCACGTCGTCGCGGACCAGCCCGTAGTCGGGCCGCCCGGTCGACCAAGCAAACCCCGCGCTGGTCGAAGCCAACGCTGGAAAGCCGAGATGCTGGAACATCCGGGCAGTTCCGACGTCCCATGGATTGGGCAGCACGAAGCAGCCGTTTTCGTGAAGCTTGCGGAAGTCCGCTCGTTTCTGCCGGGTCGTGCGCATTTTGGCTACCTCGATGGATTAGTGGGTTTGGTCGTCCCCATCATCGACCCGGGCGCTCGGTTCAGCCACCGATCGCGGACTCACGGAATCCATAACCAATGGTTATCGAAGACTCTCGTACGACCGTCTCAGCTTCGGATAGCCCCGGTATTCGGCCGCGTGGCTTCCCGCGTCGTTGTCCATTCCCGGCTTTGTCAGCAGGCCGCGGGGCGCGACGAAGCTGGTGATGCGCTTCTTCGGAATTTCGTGCCAACCGATGTTGAAAGCGAAGAGCTTCGGAAAGAACTGCAGGTCGCTGTAAGGCAGATGGTCATGCACCCACCAGGCCATAGACGTCCACGACGCGCCCTTCTCCTTGCGATCGGCGAGCCAAGGCACGACCACCGTCGCCATGGCGCCAATCCCGCCGTCCTTGCTGCGTTGGTCCCAAATATGACGACCCTTGTCCGCCTCGTTGGAGGCGCAATTGCCGTACTTCTCGTTGCCGAGGCCATTGACCTCCGGGGACCGATAGCCGGATCGGATGCCGAGCCGTCCGAAGGAGTCTTGCAACGGTTCCAGAAGCTCTTGGCAAAGCTTCGATCCAGCCTGGATCGCAAGATCCGGATTATCCGGAAGATTCGTCAGGCCGTGGATGTTGGCGATCTCGCTGTAGAGAAAATCGCGCATAAAAAAGGACTTCGACAGGCGGATCCTGCCGAAGTCCTCCGCGCCTTTCACCGATTTCGGAGTCCTCACGGTGAGTCCCTCAGAACATCCACGGACCGCGCCACGCGAGCTTTTCGCGAAGTTCCCGGTTTTCCGCCTCGAGTTCGCAGACCTTGCGGCGCAGCGCATTGTCGTCCATGAGCTGGGGGGTGGCAGTGAGATTTTTGATCGCGTTGAAGAGCTTGGCCATAGCCATGATCCGTTTCCTGGATTTAATACCGCGTACCGTTTAGGCCTTTCCTTTCTCGTGAATAATCCGATATTTTCGGTAATTATCCTCTCACCGGATGAGAATATCGCTATGGACCGTCTGGAAGCCATGCAGTTGTTCGTCGCCACCGTCGAGGCGGGAAGCTTTTCCGGAGCGAGCAGAAAACTGGGCATACCTCTGCCCACTGTCAGCCGAAAGGTCTCCGAGCTTGAGGACCATCTGAAATCGCGCCTGCTTGTCCGGACGACGCGCAAGCTCTCGCTGACCGACGCCGGCTCCGCCTATCTCGCCTCGTCGAAGAGAATTCTCGACGACATCAACGCCGCCGAGACGCTCGCATCGGGCGAATACACCGCACCTCGCGGCGAGCTCATCCTGGCGGCGCCGGTCACCTTCGGTCGCTTCCATGTGCTCGGGATCGTCAACGACTTCCTGAAGACCTACCCGGACATCAACGTCCGGATGTCGCTGTCCGACCGGAACGTCAATCTTGCGGAGGACAACATCGACATGGCGGTGCGGATCGGCGCGCTGCCCGACAGCAGCATGATAGCCACCCGGGTCGGCACCGTACGCCGCGTCGTCGTCGGAAGTCCGGAATACTTCGCCAGACACGGCATGCCGAAGCAGCTTTCCGATCTCGTCGACCTCACCTGCGTCACCTTCGCCGCGCTGAACGGCAATTCGTCGTGGATCTTCCCGGGCAAGGGCCGCAGCGCCAGCCTGCCCGTGCGCCCGACGTGTCGTCTCAACATCAACACGGCAGAGTCCGCGATCGATGCCGCCATCGCAGGCATCGGCGTCACGCACGTCGTCTCCTATCAGGTCGCCCAACCCGTTGCCGAAGGCAAGCTGCAGGTCGTGCTGCAGGAGTTCGAACCGGAGCCCCTGCCTGTCCATCTGTTACACGCAGCGCAGGGGCGACTCCCCCTAAAGATGCGCAGTTTCCTGGAGTTCGCCGCGCCTCTTCTGCGCAAATCTCTCGAGGGCGACGCGGCGAAGCTTGCGATAAAGCCACCGAAGGTCGCGAAGCCCGCGGCGAAGGCGGAACATAAGGCCACGCCAAAAAAGGAAAGAACTGCGGCGTAGACCGAGGTGTCGTTGCGGTGTCTCCGCCCTCAGGGCGCCCGATGAGACCGCA
>Ga0209006_10005508_pt1 | contig 11496 bp, 15 predicted proteins | sample JacPin_JW_Ref_O2_FD_188567 | JGI IMG/M metagenome (GOLD analysis project Ga0209006, IMG submission 188567) | Forest soil microbial communities from Algoma, Ontario, Canada - Jack Pine, Ontario site 1_JW_Ref_O2 (SPAdes) (version 2) | ecosystem: Environmental > Terrestrial > Soil > Boreal... | reverse complement strand
GACAATCATGGCGATCTGCCCTTGTGATGAGCTATCAAAGCTGACTGTTGCCTAGTGAGTTACTGCTCTTCCTTGCCGAACGCATGCTGACCATTGATATAGGTAGACTGGCTGCCCCACATGCCTGAACATATTTCTCGCGAATAATCTGTGTCAACCACTGGAACCTCATATGCAGCAGCATACGATAGGGCAAAGAGGAAAAGACAAAAATGGCCACATAGATGGCCGAGAGCCATCATGACGATTCCGTACGGAGGTTGTTTGTCTTTGTTGTCCAACGGCCTCCACGCGAGCGTCACTTCCACGATTATAGTCTACACCCCCCCATTGTTTCCTTCTAACTATCTAAACATTCATGTTAGGCGACGACGAAGACGTATTCGACAGCGTTACCTGGGAATCTCCTTCCGCTGCAAGTCTCAATGTTGACACCCCAAAAGGCCCTGGATTCAAGCAAAGTACTGCGAGCAGTGAAGAAGGCCATGGTCCACACGATCCAAGATGGGAGTGGTATCTGATCACTTCTGTCAAGGACCCTGTCAAGGAACTGGGAGAGACGAAAGATGCATACGTATCGTACTTGGTTACCGCTAAGGTTTTGCCTTCATACAAGATCCCGAATGCGTTATTTACGGTTCCACCTTAGACGAACTTGCCTATCTTTTCCACGTCAACTACATCAGCCCGCCGCCGTTTTCGAGACTTTGTTTTTCTCCGAGAACATCTGGTGAGGGACTTCCCAGCTTGTGTAGTTGCTGCATTACCAGACAAGCACCGACTAGGTCTGTGATAATTCAATGCGCGCCACTTCGTAACTAAATTGCTGTAGAATATATCACAGGGGATAGATTCAGTCCAGAATTTATGGAACGTCGCCGACTTGAGTGAGTCATTCATCTCCACGTCGTGATTGATGTTCATATTCACGCTCCAGTCTTCATCGATTCTTACAACGTGTGACATGTCACCCAACATTGCAGCGAAGTACTCTCGTCCGGGCATTTTTCGAGTCGACCGAATGGGTGAGATTTTGTGTTATTAGAGAATGTCACGCTAATCGAAACATCAACAGCAAGTTCATATGCACCAACATATAGCTCATCCTCCTGGCGCAGAACCTTCTCCCGGTCTTTTGGATAATATATCGGATACTCTTCTGAACGCGTTCGCTCGTGTCCGCAAACCAGACGAACGCTTCCTCGACATGCGCGAAAAGGTCGACAAATTCGAAGAGAGTCTTGTCCTTGCAGAGCGGCTGTGGAACCGTGTAAGAGGAAGAACAAGTGGTGCGTATCTCTATTTTTAATGGTCAGTCGAGTATCTGAGGCTGAATGAGATGGCACCTCGGAATCTGGTGAAGATCTCACTGCCGATTACCATGATCTGGCTGTCGTTGTTCAGGGTCTCGGATTCCTAGAATCGGGTATTACCGACCCCTTGAACCACTTTTCGAACACGTTACTTGAATTCTCAGCCTTATTGCGACACAACGTATGTCTACCTTCGACTTGTATCCTCATTCGTGTCTTGATTATAATGTCGTCAGACCCAAACGACGACGGACCCATTTTTGGCGCACCTTCACTCCCTTCTAACATATTCACATGCAAACCGTGCAGTTCTCAAACTACGAGACCAGAAGCAATTGGACTTTGAAGAACTTTCCGATTATCTTTCTGGCGTCACAGCTGAAAGAGACCGACTCGCCGCCATCATCAGTGGTCACGCAGGTAGTACTGGGCTTGGGATCAGTGCGTACCTCAAGGACAAAGTCGACGCACTTCGCGGCGCGGATGATGACAGAAGTAGAGTGGAGAAGATGAAAAAGTTAGATATAAAGATCAAGGAGGTGAGATCAAAACATGGACATTGACACAAGCATATCAACTCTCTCCTGTAGTTGCAAGATGCTGTGACGACAGCGCATGAGACCTCAGATGCCTTTAGCGATGAGACACTTCGGGAGCAAGCCATCTTCCAGTATGCAAAGGAGTCGGAGATGAAGGAGATGCTCGGAAACCTTGCTGACGGTGAAATCGAATTCTATAAGACGGTATGTGATTTATGCGCTGACTCATGTTTTTAATTGACCTCCTTCACTCAAGGCAATGGAGGAATGGGAGAGGATTATACCTATCATACAACGAATACGAGTGGACCTGTAGTATATTATCATGTTTTACACCAAACAATATCACGATATTAGCCAAGAATGAGTGGTTGAGTCAAGGGCAGGGTATCAAGCGTCCGTGGTCGAATTGGCCTTCCTCTGCCTTTCCAACTTTTCTGAAGATTCTTGGACTGCCAAAGAGAGCTGTCAAGTAAGATGGCTCAGAACGCCATGCGGAGGGAATTCGCAGCGAAATAAATACATTGATGATGCCCGTCTCCACGGCTCTAACCATATGGAGTTCTGCATTGGGGGATGCAAGGGCTGTAGTATGTTGGGCATCTGCCGGAATCCAAGGCGAAGGATCCTGGGATCTTTGTCAAAAAGAGCTTCTGTATAACCAAGAAATGCAAGACCTTGTTGTGTGTGACAGATGGCACCTTGTCATCCTTCAGTTCAAGAACGAGAGCGAAAGATGCATCGTCTATAAAAGTCCGAAGTGAATAATTAGGACGGCGTATTGAGTATCAAGATTTGGCGGAACTGACCACCTAGATACATTTGGCCAAGTTGGCATTCGATCATGCTCAATTTGATAAGAAAAGATCTGAAGTACTGTCCGAGACAGGCAGCGGACATGGCATCTTGTACACTTTTGGGATAGAAAAAAAAACGTCATGCGCTGTTGCTTGACACAAGAAAGAAGGCCGAACCTCGAATCTTTTTGAAACGGCTCGACTTCAATCATGTTTTGTATAGAAAATATAAAGCGTTCCAGGGCGACTTGCTCTTTGTCCTTTATAACCACAACCAGCTTTTCAACATTTCCCTGGTAGCGAAAATGGTGGAAGCTTTTCATCACGATGAGGAATACGGTCTGCTTACTAGCACAAGTTCCTCTCCGATGGCCCTCACCGCACCGGAGATGTATTCATTCAAAGTTGGATGACGTGACTGAAAGACGGGTGTATCGTATTTCTTGCGTCGCACAAATAGGTCTGGTGGATAGATTTGTCGGACATACAGGATATTATGAATTGCAACCTCAACTATGCGACAAAGGCATCAATAGAAGTCAGAGTGGCGCTCCACACATATCATAGCTCACTGAACTCGATAATGCCTTGAACAGTTTCTGTTGTTTATGGAGGTGATCAATCTCTGCGTTCTGTAGCAATAGTACGACGCACGGTTAAAGGTCAAAGGAGAATCGATCATTCTTGCTTTACGTCATCCGAATACTGTACACATTTCAAGTCTCAGCCCGTCGTATCCTACGTTTCGTACGATACTTCGGACCAATCCTCATCACTACATAAATCATGGGCACAGAAATACAACTCATCGACGCTAGAACGACAAATGTCCAGCCAATGCCAATGGCGTTGATTAAAAGGTCAACCACAGATATGCTGAGGGCGCCAAACGAACAGCGAATCAGGTTGTTCTAATTGGACACACTGATCAGCACTGTCGAACAAGAAGCAATGAGAATGACCCGGCTTACACACGCCGTTATCGATGAACTTTGCGCTGTTGCCCAATCAATAAGCAATGTCTGTGTGATGTTCATTATTGCCATAAACATGTAACCTACTGCATGCGGGAAGAATGAAGACACGAATCCTCACAGGTCTATGATGAAATACTTACTTATAACCAGCAGAATTAAGGGACCCGCAATGTGAACTTTGTATTGCAAGCACCAACCATATCCAACAGTAGAGCCAGCGTAGATGGCGACGTATAGCGGCATTGTTCTGAGTCTAGCCTTTTCGATGGGAAAATACTCTTCGTTCATCACATTCTCCGGCGCAACTTGATCAGCTTGAGCCTTCGCAATCATTTGGTTCTTGATTGCACGGTAATCCCGATCAAGGAATCTTCCAACAATCGCACTTCCGATGATCATACCTCCACCACTTGCAAGAAAACATAGCCCAATTTCGGTATCTGATAGAGAAGGGTATGCTTCCTTGAAGAGAGTTGAAATAGTTGCCGTAATGCAGGTATACACGGCATAGCTGAACCCGATGAATATGAGGAGTAATATCACGTCAGGGTAGGTGAAGAGTCGGAGAGGATTAACGAAGGATCTTCTGGCGGGTCTCTCTTCTGTGGATGTTTGCTGAACGGGCGAACGTTTGACTATCGGTATTAACGGGCGGTAAATCATGGAGAGAGTAAAACGTTCATCCTCCACCAAGGCTCGCAATGTCTCCGGTAAAAACCTTGTATGTAGAACGCAGATTTTAGTTTCTACGTTTTGAATGCGAATGGGATCAACGTACAAGAGGACGAATGCGAGACACACCGCTGACGATATGCACAAAAACCAGAATATTGATCTATTGCTCGACCTTGTCAGTACGTGTGGTTTGAGAGACACAGATCGGTGGGACTTGCCTCCAGCCAAGCCTACCCGCCAGGGCGCCTCCAATGACGGGTCCGAGACTAGGTCCAATCTGGAATCTCGTTAATTCTATGAACTGCGATAGAGATGTAAACACACCATCGGGCCCAAGGAGAAAAATCCAAAGAAACTGCCTCGTTCATCTCGAGTAGAAATGTCACCGATTACGCCCGCACCTGGGAACGAAATATCATTTGTATTTTACTAGAACACGTTTTTTCTGCGGTTTCTTACCTAACGCCACTGTGCTAGCAGAACCTGCAGCTTGAAAGCAACGTAAGAGAAGCAGGAGATAGTAATCTGAGGTGGGTACAAGAGCTAGACCAACACAAGAAACAAGCAGAGTGAACAGGCACGCCAAATATATTGGCCTTCGCCCCCATTTATCGGACAGAGGACCCCAAAACATGGGAGCTTGGAAGAGTATTCAGCTGCATATCAACGTGTATGTATGTACAATGGAAAGCACTCACAGACACCCTGGAAAACTAAGTACATCGTAACGGTGAGATTAATGAGCTCCGTTGACTTATGGAAAGCCTCTGCAATAGCAGGAATTGCAGGAAAGTAGATGTTGGCTGTGAATGGACTGGACGAGTTGAAGGTCCAAGTGTTGTGTATTACTTGAAAAAAATCACACACCTACTTAAACCAGCATATGCAATCATCCCGACAATGAACCATTTCTGATACGTTGTGTATGGGCCGAGTCGTGAGCTGGGTGGATTAGGAATCGAAGGCCTCTGTTCATGGTCATGGTTAACAGTGGCCATTGGTCGCTGGGAGTATTTGGGGGACAGATATTAATACAAATCTATGGGTGACTCACAGGGTACTTAGTTCTACCGCGGTCGGATGATCGGCTGGTGAACTCACTTATTACGTCATTGATAAGATGTCAAGCAATACCTTAAGCATGCCACTGAACTATATTTCTGTCAAGCAATATTTGGAGCTTGGAGTGATACACAAGCCAATCGAATCGGCGAGAAGTCATTTACCAATGGTGGTACCAATTCATATCGATGATCATCACATACATAAGTAGTCCATCGTTATAATTCTGCCAGCAGACCTACCTGTCTCTTCCTCCCTGTCTTTGTAGTCTCACCTTCACCCACAAAAAAGCCTCAACCAGGAAGAACCGTTGCAGACTCCTGAGTATACACTATATTCAAACAGGTTGGATCATACACGAGCGTTCGCAAGACGAGAGTATGCTTACCCGTTGAGTTGTTCTGGAAGGCATTATGTTTACGATCTGACGGTTTCGCGTTGATATCTTGGATCCTGCCACTTGAGTGTACAGTACCACTCGAGATCCAAGAACCTGGCGGAGACGCGAGACCAAAACAGATCCGAATGCGCCTTGAGTTATTAATGAGACGAATGTCTAATCCTGCGTAGACGAGATATCCTAGTGGCTGCTGCAGAGGTGCTCTAGGTCGCCAACACCGATGTTGGAAGGGCTGATAAAAGGAGAGAGCGGCTGCATCGAGAACCACGAGGATGAATGGGGCAGGGCTACGGGTTTAAGGGCCTAGCAGATGGAAAATCAAGGAGACTCATGTTGATGGGTAACGCTGCGAAGTCCTTCAGGCCTACACTCAGCATTGGTATGCGTGTTTGACGTTGCGTTGTGAGTCGGGAGATTTTGATGATAAGGGTTGGCTCAGTTGATAAAATTTTTGGATAGGCGGAAAACGTCGAGATCTTTGAAAGGGCGAAGAGACGTTGGGAGCTCATACGCTACAGACTTGAATTTCTGAAAGACGTAAGATAGCTGAGGTTGTTTGGGTGCGTGATTGATGCCACGTCGATTATGTACCATATTTTCTTGGCTTGATTCTTTAGGTTGACCACTCTAGGACGTTCTTGATTTTGAATTCCTATTGCTTGCATTCACCAAAGGCCTTTCTCAAATAATCGTCGTTTGTCTGGTCTTGGTCCAAGCTTGACAAGATTCTTCAGGCCGCGAACCACCGTAGGGGAGAGGACACGGGGACGGCAATTTGTCCAGCAAGCCTTGTGTACTGCATAGTGGCCTTATTGGAAGACTCACGGAAACGATCTTCAACTGCTGGTTTGTCCTGGATAATATTGCGGCTCCGATTTGCAGAGGAAGTGTTACCCATGTCGCAAGTCTGACCTAGTGGACATCATCCACATTTACTATCACTTCACCTGAGCCGCGGAATTCGGGGCGTTTGTTTAACTTGTTGGAGGTCGTCGCTCCTCAATGGTCATTTTATCACCACACGGCGATCCTTTTCGAAACGTGGGCCCTACACTGTGATATTAAATCACCTGGGCGTGGAATCCGTCAATTTATCGGCTTGAAATGAAGCATTGAATAAATCCAGGTCTGTGAGGTAAGTCATTCATTCTACTTTGACGTGACGTGACGTGACAGTTCGGTCACGTAAAGAAGACTTCACCTTTTTGGTGGAAGAGTTATTTTGACTACCGGATGGACATTAAATGAAAACTCTTCCGTCTTCGAGAATGCCACTGTTCGGGTTGATTAGACATACGCCGCCCGTCGGAAAGGTAGACATTGATCTCATTGTACCTTTGACAGGAGTTGCCACACGGAAGATCCACCCCCATGCCCAGTTCTGGAAAGTAATTCTTAAAAAGCCGCCCGATATTTCGTAAAGGTCCGCCTCCGGAGATTTTTCTTTGAATAGATGATTTCCAAGTTGGTTAAAAAATTTCTGGATAGATGTTCGTTTTTCTTTTTCGTAAAAAGGCGCTGAACTGAAAAAAGATTTATAGTTGAATTTCCGCCATTTATTTTATACTTCATTCATTATGCACCACTCAAGCAACATTCTGCAGCCACACTCTTTGAACCAAATAGTCCTTCATTCCGGTCGCTCACCCGCTCTCGGGAGATTTCCTTTACGTTCATATCCTCGGGTGGGAAGAAATAATTTCATGGTAAGGCAAAACATTCTACTGTTACCCCTTTCCTCCAGTTGAAGATACACTACCATTCAGGAAACAATCGACCGTCGCTACGATGAAGTTGTATCGAGACATAGTTGCGCTTTGGTGCTCTGGCAATTTGTTTATCTTGCGGAAATTTAGCCTCACTGACTAATATTGAGCAGTCTGTCGTATCCGAAGGAGACGAAGATGCCGCAAAACTTGATGCAGTGATTGGTCGGCGCGTCATAAAAAGGAGATTTGTCACGGTCGTCATCGTATGTTCTAATCATTCAAAATTGGACCAATAGGCTCAAGTGATGACTTAGGATTTTGCCCTCGCGATGAGGCGTCGGATTCATCGCATAAGACTGAAACGCGGAATCGCCCTATAAGACGAAAACGTTTGAAAAGTATAGATCACGTCTAATATCTTTGGTGGGTGGGCGCTGCGTAGTTTTCCTGAACTCAACAGGTGAACAATGCATTGAACCTCCTCTGAGCGTTGTATATAATTGATGTAAATATGCTTCCGTCAACCCGTACGTAATTTCCGTATCCGCTTCCGATCGGGAGAAAAAGAAAGTGCCGATTAAAATGTGTACATACAAAAGCATATTCTCAATCGATATTGCGAACAAGCGCATTCCTACCGCTTCTCAATCTGTCCTCTAATCCGCCGACGCCACCAAACACCTTTTTCTGTTCAGCACTCAAGAATGATCCGAAGCCTTTGGACTTTGCTCTCGCCCGTTCCTCAGCTTCGAGGTCAGCCTTCTCCTTCTCCAACAAACTCTTGAGACGCTCTTGTCTTTGGACAGAAAGTGTGGAAGCATTGGAAGACATGGCTGCGAGACGAGCAGCGCGATCGTCCGTAGTATTATCGCGGGGTGGTGGTGGTGGTGGTGGAAGAGACACGCGGGAACGCTTTTCGCTCGAGCGATCATACCCAGGACTCCGAGTTCGGGGTCGCTTCCCGTTGCGCTCGAGGCTACGACTTCTGCTTCGTCTTCTCTCGTATGTATTGTCGTCCGAGTCATCAGACCTTGGCCAGACCCGCGCAGGCCGTCGGTAAGGTTCAAGGCTGGGAGAGCGGCTCCTAGTGCGTGTTCTGGAGTGATCACGCCTATATCTGTGACCGTCATGGTCATCATATCGAGAACGGGATGGCGGGGGTGAACGGGAACGAGACTGATATGGACTGGGAGACCTTCTAGTAGGGTGAGATGGGCTCAAGGATCGGGAGCGTGCTGCTTTTTGTTTCCGTCTCTCTTCTTTGAGCCTCTTCTTCTCTTCCTTATCTTTCTTTGATTTCTTGGGTTTGATACCATTCCTCTGTTGCATCTCTCGTAAGCGAAGGGGGTTGGACATGAGAGCTTGATAGGCAGCCTGTTCTTGTTGTTTTATTGCGAATAGAGGGTCTTCACGGATCTTGGCTGCGACATCTCGAGCTGTGTTGGCGTTTTGGACGGCGATAAAGTTTTTATGAGTAGCGCCGAGCTGAGTCAAGAATTAGTATTGTAAATGAAAATGAGGAGAAAATGTACCTTGGCGTTATCGTCAGCTGTGAGAATCTTGTCGACGCGTTTCTTTCCGAGAAGATAATCTTCGAGGTCGTTTGGATTCTGACTTGTTCCAGTAGCCGGAGTGGTATACATCCACTCTAATTTCTCTGTTCTCTTTTTACCGGTTTGTTCTTCTTGGAGTCGCTGTAATTCCTGGAGTTGACGTTCTTCTTCCTTTTCCTTGCGGAGCTGATCAAGTTTCTTCTTCTCCTCGAGCTGATCAAGGGTGTGTGTGAGTGAATGAGCAGTGACGAGGTCAAAAAATTACATACGGCTTTCTTTTCTTCCAGCCAGACCCGCTCCTGATTCTTTAGGAGGAGCGGGTGCCACGACTTTTTCATATTCAAGTCACCACCACCCATCTTGATGATATTATTGAGGGGGGTGTGTAAGTGTAAGTGGGAGTGTTTTGTTTGTTGTTGTATGGCAACAATCTTGACTTCACCTGACTTGGTACGCACACATGCCTGAAGGAGATTACGAGGCACTCGAAAACGGAGAGCAGGGTGTTGAGAGCGATGAGATTGAACAAGATGATGCACTAGGGTTCGGTTTCACTCCTGTGTTATTGATATCGATGTTGACGAGATTGGCAGACCGAAACGATCGATATACGCGCTTACACGGAACGAGATCATGAAAGGACTTGCGAATCGGTTTGTTCACTCACGGACATATATAGTCCTATATCTTGGGATGGCGGCGTTGTCAGTAACGACGGTAGTGTTGAGCATGTCGGATGGATGTCCTGGAATTGGATTTTACATTTTGGAAATTGTGATCAACACGTCGATGATTTTGGAGGTTGGGATACGATTTATTGCATTTGGACGGGTGAGTGTTAAGGAATATTGTTTATAACAATGGTGAAGATGAAGATGAAAATGACAGCAATTCTGGAAATCGCCATACAACGTGGTAGACTTGATATTGACGGTATTCTGTGCTGTTACGCTATTGGTTATAGCGTTTGCAGGATGTGGAAGTACGAGTAAAGAAGAAGAGGTATTGGATACGCTATTACTGATTGCACGAAATGTGCTACAATTTGGAAGATTAGCGGCAGTGATGAGACAGTGAGTGGTGCATTGTGTATGTGACCATACTAATAACTGGTAATAGATCAGGACAGAGTATATTCTCTCGACCTAAACCAATTGATATTCGAAGGATTGATGATAGTGTTTCAGTGATAGGAGATTTTTGATATTTTTTAATTACATAATCACATAGTAACTCTCTCTTAACTTTGAATGTCTTCAGTTGAATCTTGGTGGTCTCGTCGATCTCTCAAATTTCTTGGTTTTAAACAAAAGAATAAATTACCGTCTTTAACAATTCAACAACCACCACAACAAGATCGTACTCAGTCAAACTCGATATCAACAATTCGATCATCTCTAGAACCTACCACTCCTTCAGATCCTCTTCCTTTTCAACTCTCTCTCAAAGACCCATTCGCTTCTCAAGGAATATCTATCAACTCATCACACTCACCAACAGATATTTGGTGGCGTAATACCATCGCATCTTCTGGTTCTCAAGAAAAGTATGTTTAATCACTCAATTCATCTTCTCTTATCACTCATTATTCTTTCTAGAAACACTTCAGAACCATCCACTACTCCACAAGCTAGACTTCGTACAATCTCAAAATCAGGTTCTTCTACCACTTTGACTCCACCAACCGATGATCAACCCATCGATCGTTCTCCACTCCCTCCAAAATCTCCAAAACCTACCCTCTTGCTTAGAAGAGCTTCTTCATCACGACTATCAACACAACCACCCACAGCTCCACCAACCCATAATCTTCCCCTTCCACCAGAATCTAATAGCTCAGACGAAGATTTATGTTCCTACATCATCCCTTCTGACATTGCTTCTTCAGCTTCCTCCGTTTTGTCTTTTGCAGCTTCACATTCCACAGACGAAGAAGCCCAACTCGCACATTCTAAATTTCTCTCCAGACACAAATCCGACTGGGGCAGAGATTCTCCACTTTTACCTAAATCTTCAGCTTCTGCTTCATTTCTTCATCGTCCCGTCGAAATCACTCGCACTCTCAAAAAGGCCACCTCTCACCAGTCCTTTTCTCCCAAACGCGCAAGTTTTACCTCCGATGACGATCGCACTCCTCCACAAAAGCAACGTTCTTTTCATCACCCACGTTTCTCTCCACCACACCGTCACGCTAATTCTTCTAAAACTCCTACTTTCACAACCGCTGCCTCCTTTATCGAAACAGGTGAAAAGCGGAAAGCCAACACAGTCAGTCCTACTACAACATCAGCCAAGAAGAGACTTTTTTCTGGATCTAGCATCCGCCGCCCGTCTACCGCTCAAGGAGAACACGATACCCGCTCACTCTTTAGCTTACCGCCCCTCGACACTGAACTTAAACAGGACATATCCTTCTCAAAATCCCCTTCACTCTACACCTGCGAAATAGACGAGACCGACACCGTGTCTAT
>Ga0209006_10005507_pt1 | contig 11496 bp, 10 predicted proteins | sample JacPin_JW_Ref_O2_FD_188567 | JGI IMG/M metagenome (GOLD analysis project Ga0209006, IMG submission 188567) | Forest soil microbial communities from Algoma, Ontario, Canada - Jack Pine, Ontario site 1_JW_Ref_O2 (SPAdes) (version 2) | ecosystem: Environmental > Terrestrial > Soil > Boreal... | reverse complement strand
GAACGACAGCGAAACAGCCTGTCTGTAGAGATCATTCATCCCGCCACCATCGCTTCCAGTTCGCGGTTACAGCGCGAAGTAAGACTACCAGACCTCCAACGCCTTCGAACTAATGCCTTAGAACTAATGCCTTTGAACAATCGCGATCTCTGATCCACCCGGCGCACATGGCAAGTCCCGTCGGCGGCCTTCAGAGTGACTGGGTCCCATTTTCTTGCGTGATCCGGCTCAACCGAAGAACCGCGCGGCATTTCGTCCCTGGGGATAGGGTTTGTGCCGCTTTGACTGGGGCGCACACGTGGTGTTCATCAACAGCGCGCCTTGGGGACGTCTCTGGGCCAACCGCGCGGCCTGCTTTGACACTAAACGGCATCCGCACTGCCAGTGTTGAACGACGCTTGACTGTACAACCCGAAGCTATCGTCTCGTGAACCACGATAGATACCGATAAGTCGGCATGTGGGAACCCGGCTCAGAATGCTGGCTGACGGCTGACCGACAGTCAGCCGACTTGTTGCGGGTTCTTGCCGGGGAAGGGGAAAGCGTGCGGGTGCTTGTCCCTTTTCTCACTTGCCTTAGGACTTGCTCACTCCATGCAATCAAAGCAAAATGATTGGACGATGCCGAAGCGGATCGATTTCGCCAAACAGCGTAGAGATCAGGGGCGTTCTCTCACCAGCGCTGTCAGTGAGCTAAAAGCAATGATGGAACCAGTTGCCCAACAAGCTGGCATCAATCTTCGTGCAATTTTGGATGAAGCGTCAGCACGAAAAGAAAGAGATAAACAGCTATTAACGGAACGCCTGCAGGAATCCGTTGTGCCATTGTTCATCTATCGAGATGGGCAGCCCGACAGAATTGGTTCTTGCGTCCTCATCCGCTTGGATTCGGAGTTCTATGCGTTTACGGCAGCGCACGTGATTAGAGACGCCGGCTTAGCAAACTTTTTTGCTCCCTCTGAAGGCAAGGGCGGGAAGTTGCAGCCATTGCCATCCTGTACGGCGCATCTGAAATCATCCGGCGGCAATAACGACCTCGATGTTGGCGTCCTGGCCCTGCCAGGACGTCGATTAGGAGCCTTCCAGCACCATGTTTTCCTGGCTGGCGCAGAAATCGACCAAGAAGATCTACCTGACGACCAGAATGATCTTCGGTCTTTCTATTTCGTTCTCGGATATTCGGCATCGAGAACACAAGTGAAGGTCTCTAGAGCTGAACGGCGAATTCACCAACAATCCTTTCGTTGCTCAACACAGCCAGTAGAGGCTGCCGAGTATCTACAGGAGGGGGTGGCAAAGTCAGAGCACATACTGCTCGACTTTGACTACAAAGAGATGCACGTTGAGGGGAAGCGTGCCTATCCTCCTAAACTCCAGGGCGTCAGTGGCGGCGGAATTTTTCAGGTCTCCAGAAAACAAATGCGAGGCCCGCTAGTCGCAATCGCAACCGAGAACAGGCGTCGGTCGCGCCTCATCATAGGCACTCGAATCAAACATTTTCTCGCGATGGCTCGCGAACTACGAACACGTCCGAGTTGAAGCTCTCGAATCACTCGACCCAACGGGCACTACTCCTGAACTGGCTGCGCTGTTGGCTGGACAACGTCGTCTTTCATGTCGAAATCTGCAATAAGGCGCTCGGTCAATTCCTTATATGCGTTAACATGCGCGTGCAGCTTTGGGGCTGCTCCTCGCTGGACATACTTCACAGCAGCATCGAAAGGCTGTCGGAGCGTCGGATCGGTTTCAATGCGCTCTTCCATCACATCGGCGAAAGCTTTCTTCTCCAGTACCCACATCATGCGCTCCAAACATGAGATGTTCATGCTAACAATCGGCGTCACGTCAATGCCGTTATGGGATTCCATGCCGAGCTGATCCTTGAATCGCTTATTCAAATAGCCATTCACACCCCAACAGCTCCCGAAATCATCGCGCGTGATGATCACTGGAATGATTTTCTTAATGCCGTGGAGATAATCCGGCACGTCAGCACCCTTGGCCCCAACTCTCATAACCGCGTCAAGGAGCTGATTCACTCCCTTCGTCACGAGTTTATCTTCGAGATAAGCTTTAATCTTCTCGTAATCACAGGAATACCGATCCGCCGCCGTGCAAGTAGCCAGCTTTGCTTCGATTAGCACGGCTGTGTCACCGCATACAATGATCTGATCGCAAATTTGGTCAGTGCTGTTCACGTATCTTGGACCCGGATAAAAGTTATGTAGAGCAGGTGCGGCATACATCTCGAACATCCACGTCACGTATTCTTCAAACACCAATCCCCAATAGCTGAGCCACGGCTCTTTCTTGTCTTTCGGAAGACTGCGCAGCACGCGCCAGATAACGGCACTCTCCAGTTTGCCGAGGGCGAACTCGTAATCGAGCATATACATCTCGCCATTGAACAGGAAATAAGGACGGTCTTTCAGAAACTCGAAATCTCCGTATCCAAGCGTGTCTTTCGGATTCGGCATTTTGTCGAGTGAAAATGAAAGCGTTTCAAACATCTGCTCAAGTGTCGCCTCTGGAACACTCGTTTTCTTGAACCAGCTCTTACGCAACGTCGCATCAATGGGCTTATCATACGTCTGCGTCTGCCGCTCTTGGAGCGCGTGTAACGCAAATGTCGCTATGAATTCGGCATAGGTGATGATCGGGAACGGAAACACCTTTTGAAATTCCGCTTCCAGGTCAAATTTGAGCAGGTTCGTAGGAATCCGTGGAATGATCTTTTTCAGCCAGATATAAAACCGAAGAAAGCAGAAGAGTGGATCTGTTGCTGACGCGATTTCGTACGTCGGCAAGAATTCGGCAGCGAGATTTGCATAACTATCGAGCTCGTTTTCGACAATGACGTGCTTTTTGTACAGCAATTCACCGGACTTGAGCATCAACTCTCCGAATTGATCGTTCTCCGGGCCGTTCTCGGGAATCTCAGGAACGGGATCTACCACCTGCAGCCGAACTGTCTCGGCGGCAAGGGAACGCAATTGTCCATTGAAAAACGGAGTCCGTTCTTCTTGGTGAAACCACTTGTAGACGTGAGGAACTAGGCTGGGCGGGAACACAATCGGAATGTGTAAGTCTGCGACATTATCGGGGGGAACGGTGCAAGCATCTGGTCCATAGCCGAGACCGACACTCAACTTCGTGCACGCAATCAAGATGCTGCATTTCGGATACTTAGCAAGCTGAGTTTGAAACTGCTCTTTCGTGACGTGCGGGCCGTTCGTTAGCTCCGACCACGTCATCCAGACTCTCATTTGCACAGGTGGCACGAACTTCTCCAATCAACGAAAACGGATCTCAATCAGTCTTCAGACCTGGGAATTTGGCTCTCACTACGGTGTTTGCTTACATTTCACCGCGTCGAGACTTTCACGTTCACGTCTAGAGATTCCGGCTCTGGCCTGCTAGTGGCCGGAATCAGGTACACAATTCGCGCACGGGGACGTGACGCAGGTTTGGCGCCGTGACAGCAAAGTCGTCACCGCATAACCGATTGAAACCAAGCGTAACGGATGACTCCTTAAGCGCCCTGAATAGGTAATGGGAAGCATTCTTGCACCCTTACAGCACCCGCGTCTCCTGCCCTGCTGGCCTCTGCCCGCGCACCTAACGACGTTACTTGCCGGCGCCGGCACCATCCAGGAGCGTCTGTAACGCCTAAGTGCGTCGATCGCGTAACATTCTTTCTATGAGACCAAGGATTTCGGCGCGTTGTGTATCGTCCAACTCGAGCACTCGACGGACGAGGAGCGTTGCGGAACTGCCACGGCCCGGCAGTCCTTCAGGTTCGCCTGTCCAGCCGGCCCACTTGGCCAAGCTCATGAAATCGAGCTTGTAGAGCTCCGCGAGTTCTAAGAGTACTGCTGGATCTGGCTGGCGGATGAGACCGCGTTCTATTTGTGAAAGGTAAGCGCTCGATCTTCCCAGTCGACGTCCGACCTCTCTCACCGCAAGCCCAAAGTGCTCGCGCGCCCGTCGAAGAACCTGACCCACCGGTGGTATGTCTTCGCGCGGAACCGCGCGTTCTGAGCCTCCCTTTGTTCCGCGATTCTGAATGCCTTTGGTTGCTCTTGGTTTGCTCATCAATATGAACTCACTGCTAGTTTTTCACAGGTGGCGCAACTGGCCACTTGCGGATCGTGCGAGTGCATAGTACATTATCATCATTGCAAAGGAGCTTTGCAAATGGATGTAAGCGAACTGGTAAAGACAGAATGCAAGATGCCGGACAGCCGGTACGCAGGCCTTTGGGATTCCATCGTGGTGGACATCTCCATTAAGAATCGACTCCTCCGGTCAGCGGCGCTCAGCTTTCGGCTCCGTGCCGATTTGCCCTTTGAGGTTACGGCTCTTCACGGGTTGACGATATTATATGGTCCGCCCGGGACCGGAAAGACGACGTTGGCTCGCGGCCTCGCCCATCAGTTGGCACCGCTTACGACTCAGCGATCAGCTCGCCTCATCGAAATCAACCCTCACGGTTTGATGAGCGCAGAGCACGGACAGAGCCAGCGGCGTGTGACAGAGCTTCTGACGGACTACGTACCCTCGTTGGTCGACGATGGGATTCCGACGGTAGTGCTTCTCGACGAGGTGGAGTCCATGGTCGTCGCGCGAAGCCAGGCTTCTCTCGCGGCAAACCCTGCGGACGTCCATCGCGCTACTGATGCCGTACTCACGGCCATTGACTCAAACGCCTCGTCTTTACCGCATCTGGTTTTTGTCGCGACGACCAACTTTACTGGGGCAATCGACGAAGCATTTCTATCGCGGGCCGACGTTGCCATTTGCGTACCGACACCGGATGCCGCCGGCGCGCTGGCAATCCTAAAAACCACACTCAATGCGATGTCCGAGTCATTCGCGCCTTTGGCCAAACTAGCGCAGAATCCAGCGCTCAAACAGGTCGCGAGTGCACTTGCCGGAATGGATGGCCGTCGCATTCGGAAGACGATCAGCGAGGCAATGCTTGGTCGAATCGAGACGGTGATTGAGCCCGGCGTTCTGACCATCGATGATCTGCTGTCAGCGGCGCAACTAGTGAAGCAAAGCGCGCACATAACGCAATCCAACTTGGGAGGGAGAAATGGAGCGCACTAGGTTAATCGCGGCGGCGCCAGTCCGAAGCGCATCCGAAGCCTGGCAAGTCCTCACCACTCTGCTGTCCGATACGTTGGAACGAGGCTCCTCGATTTCAACCGGGAGTGTCGCTGCCGTACTGGCAAATCTGAATGGCCTTGGGCCAGCACTAATCGCCGGAGGGCACCTGGAATCGAAAGGTATTGTCCTTGTGGACGAAGGACTGCACCTGACGATTCGAGTGCTCACTGCGGATGCAGCCCTCGACGTGGAAGAAAACCTCAATCCGGTGCCAGGTGGTGCAAACGCTACGGACGGGTGGACTATCTACTTCCCTCCGGCCGGTCCGTTGGACAGGGCTCTCAGCTCTGCGGTGAAAAGCTCTCCGCATCTCTCGACCGCGGAGCCGCCAGCCTCCGCTCCAGCGCAAAGATCGGAGCGTGCTGGCAAGTCCTTAATTGACGTTGATGCCCTCCGCGGCTTAGGGAACTGAATATGACATTTACTTCCGTATCCACCCCGACGCATACGATCGTGCACACGGCCACACATCTTGCTGATGTGATTCTGGGCTCGATTGCGGATATTCTCGGCACGCTCGGGATCGACGCTACCCAGGTCTTTGCTGATTGGGACCGAGACAATCGAGCGATCTCCGAATGGATCAAGGAAGGGTCTCTGACCACTGTTGCGCTTGAGTGTCATCAACCCAATGGCGTCGTCGCTCCGATCTTCGAGTTCCCGGTCTCTTACACGGGTACAGGCGAAGGCGATCGGAAGTTCACGGCGGACCGTGCTGCGCTGGCTCGGTATCTTGCAAAGCTTCAGACGGTTCCTTCGGGAACCATCTACAAAATGTTTTGCAGCTATAACGGTTGGCATTCCAGCCAATCAGGATGGGGGCCAGCAACGAGGGCATCCGTGGCGGGTATGCGCTCTTACAGTTTTGGAACGCTTGCAGCGGGGCCGCACGCAAGTACGGGCCTACGTTACTTCACCAAGTGAGTTGACTAATCATGAGCTACATTGACGATGCATTCGACGGGTTGAAATCGAATCTCGAAATCACACCAACCGAAGAGGACCTCGCGGTCACCCGACACAATCTGATTCGTGACCACGTTAGCGCATCTTGGAAGTTGGCTGCGCACTTTCTCACCGGGAGCTACGACAGGAAAACCAAAACAAAGAAGCTGAAGGATGTCGATATCTTTGTTGTGATCGATCCGAAGGGGCCAGAGGGATACCTTGCCAATGGCACCGGCTCAGACGCCGTTACGGCGCTGCGGAAGGTTTTGGCTACTCGCTGGAATGACCTCGATTCCGATGAACATGTGGTGATCATCAACTACGAGGGTGAAGAAGTTACCTCATACGAAGTGGCTCCGGTATTCCCGCGAAAGGGCGGAGGCTATCTGATGCCGAATGGCGCCGGTTGGATGGCGACCGATCCGACGAAACACGGCAAACTGGTGACAGCGAAGAACAAGAGTTGCGACGACAAGTTTGTACCATTCGTGAAGATGGTGAAGGGCATCAATCGCGAGGCGAATGACGTTATCAAGCCGTCGTTTCTGCTCGAAGTTATGGGCCTTGATTTAGTTCTCGAACCATTTGGACGGTATCGCGATGAGATTCGGTTCTTTCTCGCGTCCGCGGCCGATCGAATGATCGAAGACTGGCCTGATCCAGCGGGGCTCGGACCCAATGTGAACGCTCGAATTGGCAACCCAGAGCGGGAGACCTTGGCTCAAACGGTGCGAAAGTGGCTTGCCGTTGCTGAGGAGGCATTGCTGCTTGAGAGCGAAGGTAAGGAACGGGCGGCGGTTGAGAAGTGGCGCAAGCTCTTCGGCTGGCGAATGCCGTTGCCGTAAGATTTGCGAATATTCGTTAGGCCATGTGCGAGTCAGCGAGGTTGACGTTTAATTTATGGATAACGGTATCGTTTCTCGTCAAAACCTGCCGGACAATATTAAGAAGTTAGCAGCACAACGGCATTTCTACTCACGGGCGAAGCGATTCAGTGCGTTTCAGGCAGCGCTGGATGTTCTTTCCCCAATTGGGGGGGCGATTGCTGTGGTACTAAAACCCGACGCAGATGTGTGGGCTGCCACCATCGGCATTGCAGTTGCCATTTTGGACACGCTTTGGCTCGAACCGAAGCAGAGCGACTTCCGGGAACTCGGCGCAAACATTCAAGAGGAGTTCGATTGCAGCGTTCTTGAGCTGCCGTGGAACACTCCGTTGGCGGGGGAACGCGTGAGCCCTGAAGACATTCATGAGGCCTACAAGACGTACAAGGCATCGAAGGTCGCTCCTTTGGAAGATTGGTATCCAAAGGCGGTGGGCACTCTGCCGCTGTTCCAAGCGCGAGTGATTTGTCAACGTACAAATTCTTGGTGGGACGCAAAGCTTCGGCGGCGATACTGTGGCTGGATAAACGGTACGTTGGCCGTGGTCATTGCCTCCGTGATCATCCTCGGTTTGATAAATGGGATGTCTCTTCAGAAATTCGTACTCGCTGTCGTGGCGCCGCTATTACCAGCCATACTCTGGGCCGGACGCGAATACCGACGCCAGAGAGACACAGCCCTTAGGTCTGATCGCCTTAGGGGGTACGGAGAGTCCTTATGGGAGCAACTTACCAAAAACGAAATGGATGAATCTGAAGCATCAAAACGCTCCCGCGAGCTCCAGGACGCAATTCTGATCCGAAGACAGGAAAGTGCGCCGGTATTCGATTGGATTTACAAACTCCTCCGCTCGAAGCACGAGGAGCAGATGAACATTGGCGCGCAGAAAATGGTAGATGAAATAACCCAGGGTAGGGCAAGCGTCATTTGAAATAGCTCCCCTGCCGGCTGCAGGGCTCTTGATCGCAGAGCACACCTGGAAGCAAGTTCTCTGACCGTTAGATCGATGCCTTGAAGCGGAATGATGAGGGACTTAGAGAAAGGCGGGTCCGATTGGCGCACCTATTTATTCGCGTTGAACTGCGTGGTACGCCCAGTAGGCAAGATTACGAGAATCTGCACGCGTATATGGAAAACAACAACTGGCACCGGAAGATCCAAGGAACCGCCGGAGAAAGCGTTCTTCCTCACGCCATGTATCAAGGTAACTCCGACAAGGACATCTCCGCCGTCACCAGCGCATTGAGGAAAGGCATCCAGACTACCGTTTGGACGCAAGCCGTGGTTCTTATCATTTCCGCGCAGACGTGGTCTATGGAACCCGCCTGACGGCGCGGTCTTGAGCCGCTGAATTTCGTCCCGGCAGAAACGTTGGCATCGAGCAGTCTTGCTGGGCGACTTTGTAGCAGTTTTCTTGATAACAACTTAGGCTTCGGCATACGTTGGTACGCTGGAAATTGAGTAGACAGATTCCGCGAAGCTCCCGAGGAATCAGCTAGGATCGACGCTCGGTCTGCAAGCGGAGGTTGGGAAGCAATGAGCGTTTCATCATCATTCCAGAGACTGATCAGCCGGATAGACCCCTCAGCAAGCGAATTGGCTTCAGCAGCTCAACATGCCAATACAATTAAGACCCGGCTTAAGGCTTCATTTCGCCTAAAGAAACTAATGGTGATCGGAAGCTACTCCCGAAAGACGCATATCGGCGGATCCAGCGACATCGATGTTTTTGCAGTTTTGGCGCGTGATGAGATGCGCTGGGGCGGGAATTACGTAAACCCCGCCACCGCTCTCGATAATCTTAGAAAGGACCTTGAAGCGAGATATCCGTACACGACAATTTATAAGGATGTCCATGCGATCGTTGTCGATTTCTCGGGGACTCGAAGCCATGTAGATGTTGTTCCTGGATTCTTCTCTGGGATGACGTCGCAGAACTGGCCTCTTTATTCAATGCCCAATGGTGCCGCTGGATGGATGGGGACCTGTCCAGAACTCCACAACGCATATATCAAACAAAAGGACGACGCCAGTGGCGGAAAGCTTCGGCGCTCAGCTCAGTTGATGAAGTTCTGGCGTGAATGTCGCTCGCCGAAGGTCCCTCTTTCCTCCTTCCATATTGAAATGCTTCTGGCGGCAAATGGTGTCTGTGAGGGAATAAAGAGTTACGCAGATTGCATAACCGAGACTTTTCAGCTTCTTGCTCAAACGCGAGTGCCAGGCATTACGTGATCCACTGGGAATTGCTGGTAACATTTTTGCGACACGGAGCTATCTGCAACGCGAAACTACACTGCGTTCAATCATCTACTCCCGGGATCATGCAAAGGCTGCAGTGAGAGCGGAGCAATACGGCAATGTGTCTGAGGCCAAGCGGCAGTGGGACATCGTGTTCAATGGCCACTTCCCTGAATGATTGCGAATCCGTGGCATATACGAATTCATGAGCGACACTATCCGCAAGTTATCGGAAATGACCGACGAAGGTGCTTTTGAGAGGCTGGCAACGGCCATCCTGCGTGAATCGCGACCAGAATATTCCTCGTTGCTTCATCCTGGAGTGAATTCAGAGGGTAAGACGGTGAAAGCACCCATGGACGGAATAGGGTTTGTTCTAGGCGCGAAACCGCCCCATATGATCGCCGCGCATCACACTACATGCGCGCGCGATGGTCTACGTAAGAAGTGGTTGCATGATCCGGCCACCGTTAGCTCGCAAAAGGGCGGGCGGCCAACGGTACCGGCCGGTGACCTCATCAAGACGGCGGAAATTGTCAAGGCCGAGAGAACACGCGATGCCGCGCTGCGTGCAACCCTGATACTGACGACCAACCAAGAGCCGCCTGATGATCTTGTACGCGATACACATGCTGAAGGCGAATCCCGCAGACTCGACATCGACATCTGGTCGGTGTCCCGTCTGGCCCATGTCCTGGATAACACTCCGTCCGGGCAATGGTTAAGGTATCACTATCTCGGCATACAACAAGAACGACTCTCCCTGGAACTGTTGGCGAAACTTTCACGCGACAGTTTGGATATTCACCGCCCGGACGATGATCCCGGCGCGTGGGTGTCGAGGGGCCTTGATAGAGCCGTAGCTGAAGCTATTCAGGGACAGGCTGTTCTCTTCATTATTGCCGAATCCGGACTTGGGAAGAGCGTTGCATGTTACAAACGACTGGAACAGCATGTCGCCGCGGGCGGGTTCGGGCTAATCTTGCCGCATCAAGTGGTCAACTCGGCGCTCACTATTGAGCAGGCGGTCGAAGCAGCTCTCCTTCAACTCCATCCTCAACTCGTGGCAGGTGCAGGACTCGACTCACTTTCGTTTTGTTCAACCGATCATCCGCTCGTGATGGTTGTCGAAGACCTCAATAGGTCGGGTCAGGGTCCATTCCTCGTTGAGAGACTCGCCAAATGGAGTTCAGTTGGAAAGGCGTCCGGAAGCTCCGACAATGCGTCGTGCAGACGACCGGATCGAGGTCGATGGCGACTGCTTTGCCCGATTTGGCCTGAAATTGTTGCTTCGCTTGGCGACACCACACAAAAACAGGTGCAGAGTCTCGCAGTGGTGGGCACGGCTCTCACGATGCAAGAAGCGCGCGAAGCCGTTCAACGCCGTGCCAGACCAAAGGGCCTTTTGCTAAGCGATCTTGATGCCGACGGTGTATCCGAGGCTCTTGGTCACGACCCCCTTTTGATAGCACTTCACGAGCCCGGAGAGCATCCACAGCCCGAGCTTGTGATCGAGCAGTTCATAGACGCAAGCGCAGAGCGTTTGGCAACCAAACGGGGCGAATACACGGCCAGTGACTATCGCCACGCGCTTCGTTCAATGGCTAGCGCGATGCTGTCGCATCGGGACCTGGGCCCGTCTTGGCCGGCGCTCTTGGGTTGGGTCGCTGGCAGCAGCGACACTTCTGCGACGCTGCGTCATCTCGTTCACCATGGCGAGGTTATTCGTCTGTCGGGCACCGCGACCAAAGGAAACATTGCCTTTCGCCACGACCGCGTCCGTGATGCACTTTTCAGCGAAGCTATTGCTTCGATGATCCGAAGCGGTACTCTCAATGACGATCTGCTTGCGGAGCCGTACTTTGCCGAAGTGATAGGCGCCTCGCTGCTGTACGACGAAATCCCTATGGCGGTCGTGGATCGCGTCCTCGCAGCGAATCCTCTCGCACTCTTTCACGCCTTGCCCGTCGCGAATCAGCGCACGTTCATCCACGACCGCCTCCCGCTCAAAGTTCTTGTCACGAGCAAAGGTCAGCGATTCTCGAACGCGGTCAAAAACGTTGATTGGCCTCTCCTGATGTTGAGACCGTTCACGCGCCGCGCGTACAACAGCGTCCGCTTGGTACCCAAAGTCTGCGGCCAGCTTTCGGTGTGCTGCCATCACCTCGCCCGGTGAATGAATTTCCTTGCGGTCACGGGTCGAGTGCGCAGCGATCTCGGCAGCTTCCTTCCCCGAGCGGCCCGTGCGTTCGAGG
>Ga0209006_10005506_pt1 | contig 11498 bp, 12 predicted proteins | sample JacPin_JW_Ref_O2_FD_188567 | JGI IMG/M metagenome (GOLD analysis project Ga0209006, IMG submission 188567) | Forest soil microbial communities from Algoma, Ontario, Canada - Jack Pine, Ontario site 1_JW_Ref_O2 (SPAdes) (version 2) | ecosystem: Environmental > Terrestrial > Soil > Boreal... | reverse complement strand
AAAAAAGCCTCACGGTGAAATCCGGCAGAGTCAGCTCATCACGACGTTTGGTCCGGGTTCAATGCTTGATCTGCCTAACTACTCCGTCCTTGTTGCCGGGTTGGAGTTCTGGTCGGCCGGCGGCGAGCTTATTTCGGAACCGAGATTGTCGAGGAAACTTGCACGAGTGCTCGAAGTTGATTCTGTGGAATTGAAAACACCCCCACCGGCGAACGATGATCCTGGGGCTGCGATGACCGGCATCACAGGTTTCCAGTTTCCGGAGTGGTTCATCACTCAAGGTCTAGAAGAGTCAAAGAGTGGCTCATCCGTTCGAACGCGGCTCTTAGTTCACCGCAAAGCGTTAACGAAAGGAAAGTACATCGATCGCGACAAGAAGAAAAAATCAGTGGTGCCCGTACGCTTCGTCCGAGCGTGCCGGGCGGGTCATATAGCGGACATCGATTGGTACTCCTTTGCCCACAATGGACAGTCTGAGTGCGCGAAACAGGGGCGCCAATTGTTTATTGACGAGCGCGGTACGAGCGGGGACTTGACCGAAGTATGGATTCGTTGTGAATGCGGCAAGGCCGAACGCAGTATGGCCCAAGCGGCAATTCTAGCGAATAAGGCCCTTGGATTGTGTGATGGTTCTAGGCCGTGGCTTGGCCCGTATACCAAAGAGTCTTGCGGGGAACCGAGCAGGCTCCTTATTCGATCTGCATCCAACGCGTATTTCCCACAAACCATGAGCGTAATATCGCTCCCCGATAGAGACCAGGCAGTGCGGCGAGCGATTGACGCCGTATGGTCTTATGTCGAAGCGGTCGAGGGGTTGGAAGATCTCAAGTACGAACGAAAGAAAGCAGCCGTAAAAGCCGGGCTTGAAGGTATTTCGGACGATGAGGCTTTTGCTGAAATCCAGATAAGGCGGCTCGGCGGCTCGAAAATCGACAAGCCGGTGAAGATTGCGGAGCTGGAGACCTTAGTAGCATCGAAGGACGAGGTTGGCGAGGACCGGCCAGAGGGAATTTTTTACGCGCGTGCGCTTCCACGGGTAGTCTGGGAGTGCCCGTGGATGAAGCAGGTCGAACGGGTGGTGCTTGTACATCGGCTTCGAGAAGTGGTCGCAGAGGTCGCTTTCACTCGTTTCGAGGCGGCTGCGCCAGACATCGAAGGCGAACTAGACATCGGCGTGCGCCGCGCTTCCCTTGCGCGGGAAGTGAGCTGGCTTCCTGCATTCGAGAACAAGGGGGAGGGTATCTTCCTTCAGTTCAAAACAAAAGCAATCTTGGAGTGGACGCGAATGCCAGAGGTTCAAGCACGCGCAGTCAAACTGAGCGCGGGATTTGAGGAATGGCGCAAGGAACATCAGGGCACGACGCGAGAGTTTCCTGGTGCCGCATATTTGATGCTGCATTCGTTTTCTCATCTTCTTATTACAGCGCTATCGCTCAGTTGCGGTTATCCCGCTAGTTCCATCCGAGAGCGGGTATACGCAATACCAAATATCGGTTATGGCATTCTGCTCTACACCGGGACTTCGGATGCCGAAGGGACTCTCGGTGGATTGGTGCAAGTGGGTCGAAGGATCCAAGAGACCGTCAAGGCAGCGTTGGACTTGGGGATGCTGTGTTCAAACGATCCAGTGTGTGCGCAACATGACCCGGCGAGTCGACATGAAAGAAGATTTTTGCACGGTGCTGCGTGTCACGGTTGTTTGCTAATTTCAGAGACGAGTTGCGAGCAGCAAAACGACTTTCTTGATCGCGCATTGGTCGTCCCAACCGTGCAGGACCTCGGGGGACCGTTCTTTTCGGAGATTGTGACCAGTGAAGGACCCGCTTCTGTCGTTAGCGCCGTCTGAACTGCGTGCGCTTGCAACTTCGGTGCGTAAGGGGCGTGTCTCAGCCCCATATTCAGCATTGAGCGTCCAGCAGATCGTTGGACAGCATGCTGCGGTCTCAGTGTCTGGCAAACTTGACCTGCTCTCCTCATCAGGCATGTCACCAGAGGCGGTGTCTGTTTGCCTTGAACTCATAGCCGACGCGCTCAGTAGCCGTTCTCCAATTGAAGACCTCGTGGATCTCGTGACAACTGGGCCAGAGGCCGGTGGGGTTGCAAATCGCAGCACCGCGGTCGTGGTAAGCGAATTGTTCCGAGGGGCAGAGCATTCCGTTTTGATAGCGGGCTATGCGGTATACCAGGGCCAAAGGGTATTCCGATCTCTTGGGGACCGCATGGTCCAGTATCCGGAACTTGATGTTCGAATGTTTTTGGACGTTACGAGGAAACAGAGTGATACATCATCAGTAGATGCTTTGATCGCCAGATTCGTCCACCAGTTCAAGACTTCACAGTGGCCGAACGGTATGCCGTTGCCGAACGTCTACTGCTGTGGGCAGCCGATAAACCAGAATGGGAAACCTGGGTCGCTGCATGCGAAGTGCATCGTGGTAGATGGGAAGCAAGTGTTTGTATCATCAGCCAACTTCACGGAGGCCGCTCAAGAAAGGAATATTGAGGTTGGTTTACTGGTCCAATCTGTTGCTGTTGCCGACCGTTTATGCCGATTTTTCGATGCCCTCCTCAATGTGGGTTATTTCGTTAAGACCATTTGACTAGTGGGTCAACAACGCATGTCGTTTCTCTGTAGCGATCTGCGACTTCTTTGCGTCATCCTCGGCGACCTTAGCATTCAAGGGAACATCAAACCGATGCGGTCACCGGCCGAACCTTTGCAGGTTGCGATGGACAACAGCGCACTCAAGGCATTGATCCCGCTGGAAAACAAACGGAATTTTCTCGAAGTTTCAGGCGAGATCGTGGAGCGGGTCGGTCCCGTGTTCTTTTCTGATCCGATGACCGCAGCAATGAAGGCACTAGGCATAACGTAAGCGACTGTCCCGTGAGCATTAGTAGAGAAGCACATGGGCATAGCGTCCAACGATGCGGCTAGTTGCGTGTTTGGAGTTTGTCTATGAGACTAACTAGCGCTCGCGTGAATGACTACCGACCGGCTTGTCGTGCCGCAGCTTCGATCCAAATTCCTAGGTTGTTGTATCCATCATTGGCCTGCCAGTCGTAAATCGGGAAAAGCGTGGAGAAAGTATGATTTGTACAGCCACCCAGATCGTATGCCAAATCGCTCAGGGGCATCAAACCAACGTCACGGGCGAATTCCCAACCGGACTGCATGTATTCTTTGAAACGAAGGTGGTCGGACTCAACCGTGAATGCGAGGGCGTCGAATGGATTCGACCCTTCCGCGCTCGGCAGTTTGTTGAAGCCAGCGATCGTGTGAACGCGAACCGCTAACAGCCCATTCCCACGGATAAAGCTCCGAACGATTTCATAACGAACCCAACGTCTCAGCGTCGTTTCCGCGCCAACCAAGACACAAGTGACAGTGGAGTTTTGTAATCCGTCACGATGAAATCGCTTCAGGATTTCGACACCTTCCCGCTCCTTTGCCTCGAACACGGAGCTATCGAAGAAACCGGCATCTTCGTGCTCACCTTGTGCGACTTTTGTGACCCAGGAATTGCGAACGACCCAGGCTCGGGTAACATCCGGTTTGTAGTGGAAAGAGAAGAATGTCCGCCGCGCCACGAATTTGACTTCCTTCATGCTTGCCAACCCGAGGGCCTAAGCAAGCAGCTTCTTATGGTTTCAATCATAGGCAGTCAGGGCCCGCCTGACTAGCCCGAACCCAAGAAAATGACGGGAGCATTTTCTCTCAGAGCAGACCCGGTGGGTCGGATGCATTTCCGTGTCGAGGTCATCTTTGTTGGCTGGGGACCTGCTTCTTCGATTTGGTGCGGTATGGCGAATACGAGGCGAATATAATAGAGGATAGATAGCATTATTCCGCCCGAACGAATGGAACGCAGGCGCTATGAAACTCTACGAACTCGCGCTGACTGGAGCACCTACCAGTGTTCAAAGTGCGGCCGTCGAAAAATGTCTAACAGACGTGCTGAACACGTTTGGTATCCGTTTGGGAACCGATGTCGGTTGGTCAATTCGTCCTGCCGCTTTCGAGCCCGACCAGAAGACTTCCGCGGCTGCAGCGTTTTTCGGCGAGGTCGGCGTCTCGGATGCCGGCGTGGATGGGTTGTTGAAGCGCGGCATTCCAATTATTCCAATCGCAACCGAACGCGGAAGAATCAGCGCCGAACTCCCGGACCGTTTGAAGCCTTTTAACTGTCTGACCTTCTCTGGGGACGGCCCCATGAGAATCGGCACCGCCTTGCTGGAATGCTTGGGGCTGCTACCGCGTCAGCGCCGCGTGTTCGTCAGCTATCGGCGTGATGAGGCGAAAGAAGGCGCCTTACAGTTATTCAACTTTCTGTCTAGCAAGATCTTCGATGTCTTCCTTGATACCCACGGAATATTGCCTGCGGAAGATTTCCAGGGTGTCCTTTGGCACCGTCTCTGTGATTCGGACGTCCTCATCATGTTAGACACGCCCAACTACTTCGCAAGTAGGTGGACAAGTGCGGAATTTGGGCGTGCGCTGGCGAAAGGCATCTCAATTCTTCGCGTGGGATGGCCCGGCGTTAGAGCTGCGGCGCGTACGGCGACTGCGAACTCTCTGGAGCTTTTGGATACAGAAGTGGATGTAGCGAATGGGCGTTTGTCGAATGAAGCCCTCGTCCGGATCGCTGCACAGGTAGAAATTGTACGTGCCCAAAGCCACGCGATCCGGAGCCTCAATCTTTTCAGCGCGCTGAAGCGAGACATCGAGCGCATTGGTGGAGTGGTCAACGGGGTCGGAGCCCACAATGCAGTCCACCTTCGATTGCCGGACGGCAAAGAAGTGATCGCTTATCCGACAGTCGGTGTGCCGACTTCAATGACACTCAACGAGGTCGTCGATTACGCATCAGGCAAAGAAGCCGCGATTGTTTACGATCATGTGGGCCTGCAGGAGAAGTGGTTGAAACATCTTACCTGGTTGGGTAGCAACATCTCAGCGGCTCGCTGGGTACGCGCGAGCGAGGCAGCGTGGACCTTCGGTGGATGGGGTACGCCATGAACGCGATCTTTCTGTCTGCAAGTGTTCCGGTAATTGGAAGAGGCACTTACTTCGAAACCGCAGATCCATTTCTCATCCAGTTAGCCGTGCGGGAGCTCATGACTCTAGCACTAGGACGTAGTCGGATCATCTGGGGCGGACACCCCGCGATCACGCCGATGGTTTGGGCTGTTTGCGAAGATCTTGGGGTTAATTACACCGATGCGGTTATTTTGTACCAAAGCAGGTTCTTTGAGGAGTTGTTCCCCGAAGAGAATAAGCATTTCGCGAATGTGACGTTCGTCGATGCGGTTGAAGGAGATAGGGAAGCAAGTCTCCTTGCTATGCGTCGAGCGATGCTATCTCGATCTGATCTCGACGCAGCCGTCTTCATCGGTGGCATGGAAGGCATTCTTGCAGAACATGCACTGTTCCAAGAATTGCATCCGTCTTCGAAGATTTTGGCAGTACCTGCACCTGGCGGTGCAGCCCGCCAACTTGCACAAGCTCTTGCTCGTCTTTCTGAAGCAGAAATAACCGATGTCGATTTCGCACGGCTGTTCTACGAGAAACTCGGTATCGATCCCGCCCAGCGACGAGAGACAGGACGAGAGACAGATAGATGAGAATCGAAATGGCAAGAGGGGTGTGCGGAGGATCTGTTTGCTCCACATCCAACATTTCGATCAACAAACCAGCGTGCGCGCTTCACGCTCCGCGCTGGTCAGTCTTTGGAGGCCGTAATGACTCGACGCCACATCTTCATCAGCCACCATCATGCTGACAATGACAAAGTTGATCAGCTCACCGATTTGCTAACTAGAGGTGGAAGTGACGTCCGGAATAGCTCTGTCCGCATGAAACCTGCAAACCAGCGCCGGATGGACGAAGGACGCGTAAAAGACGAGACGATCCGTCGCCTCCTCCGCATGAAAATATCCTGGGCATCAACTGTATTGGTATTAATTGGAACAGAGACGCATACTCGCCCGTGGGTGGATTGGGAGATCACCCAGGCTGCGAAGCAGGGCAAGCGCATCGTAGGTGTGTACGTCCAGGGCGGGACAGATGCTGAGAAGCCGGCGGCGCTTGAGCGTTACGGATCAGCAATTGTCGCGTGGAACACGGACAACATTGTTGACGCTATCGAGGGGAAGAGCAATCAATTTCAGAATTCAGATGGAACGGAAAGAGCGGCCGTGCACCCGAGTACGACGAGGGTTTGCTGAAATTGGGAAAGGTCTACATGTACGTCGTCGACCGAGACTTTGGCTTCGCTCCAAATCCATTTCATGGCTGCTGCACCTTGGCAACATGTATGCCTCGTATTCGGGCTAATGCGCAGGTGGGCGACTGGGTCGTTGGTATGGGGGGCTCAAGGCTAGAAGCCACCGGACGCTGCGTATACGCCATGCGAGTAACTGAAACTCTGTCCTTTAATGAATATTGGGGGAGTGAAGCGTACTTCGACAAGCGCCCCGTAAGGAACGGCAGCAGGGTGATGATGGTCGGCGATAACATCTACCATCGGGACCGGGCCAGTGACTCTTGGCAACAATTAGATTCGCACCACAGTCACCCGGACGGAACCCCCAATCCACTTAACGTAAATAAAGATACGAGTGCCAACAGAGTCCTTGTCTCGCGTGACTTTTTCTATTTTGGAAAGGCCGCACCTGTCGTAGCCCCTAGGCTGCTCGCGGCATTGGGATACAAGAACGGTATCGGACATCGAGTTTTCGACGATTCCCAGTGCTCAGCTTTCCTTCAGTGGTTGTTCAGTGATTGCAAACGAGCCCGCAACATCGTGGATGGAGACCCGTTTGATTTCGACCAAAGCGCGAAGCGCTACTCAGGAAAAGGCAGCTCGCTGCGCTAGAAGTTGAGTTTCGATTGCAAAGATGCGTCTTCCTTTCGCCGCACGACGCAAACCCGATAGTCGTGAGGCCGAGAGAGTCCATAGAAGTCTTTATCTCGGCGGGGAGGGAGGCCAAAGCTTCCGTCTGTGTTTTGCCGTCCAGGAGGGCACAAGAAAACCGTCCTTTCGTGGCTGCCGTCTGCCATAATACGTCTTCGAAAACGACCCACGCGACTAAGGGGTAAGCCCTATGGAAGATGACGCACTGGATTCGGCCGTTACCTCAGCGGCTCCGGAAAGAACTGCCAACCGTTCGGAAGAAGACACGAAAACTCCCGATCGCAAACACTGGATGTGGCCAACTGGATTGACTGTATTGTCTGGCATTGCTCTGACTATTGTCATTAGTAGGGTACCCGCCCCCACTCGGACATTTGTCGCGATATTCGCCGCTGCGGGGGTTCTAGTCGTGGGTGGACTGGTTACACTCATCGTTCTGATTCCGGCTGCTGGTTCCAACCCTGACGTAAAAACAGAATTCTATTCTGCGCGTGCGGCATACCTCTGCGTCATAACGGGTCTGGTATTGTTCGGTGTAGTTGCGATTGGGGCGGTATTCGCACGGGTAATGTTGAACGTTGGAGTGCACTAATGTTTCTATCACAAGGCGAGATTCTGAAGCTCGTTGAGGAAAAAGGGGTAATCCTCAAGTCCAAACCAGAATATTTTCATCAATGTTCCTACGACTTAAGACTCGGCAAGGAGGTTTATATCGTCGGCAAGGATGCGCCCGAGACCCTGTCGAGGCAGTCACCATATATCAGTATTCCGCCGGGTCAATTCGCAATATTGACGTGCTACGAAGACATCCAAATGCCTGACGATCATATGGCATTTATTTCGCTGCGGACCAGTTTCAAGTTTCAAGGTCTCGTCAACATTTCGGGATTTCACGTCGACCCTACTCATCGGGGAACATTGTTGTTTGCGGTTCAAAACGTTGGTCCCAGCGATATTCGCCTTAAGTTCGAAGAGCCTACTTTCGCGATTTTCTTTGCTAAGCTGACATCGAACAGAATCGGGAAATCACGGTCCGAGCAGGACACTCGATTCAAGCCGTGGTTAAGCGGCATCCGGCTACAGGACGTTCAGCTTCTCGGCGGCTCGAGCATAACAATAGCGAAGCTACAGAAGGAAATCGACCAACTGAAATTTATAGTTTTTGTCTACACGCCAATAGTCGTTGCGGTCTTGGGAGCTCTGATAAAGCTGTTCTGGCCGAGCCCTTCGACGCCAATTCCCACGTTGCCCACACATTGACGAGTCGAGGTCGAGGCGACCGCTTTGAGGCGCAGCTAGAGAGCAGAAACTGTCATCCGCGAAATCTGGGAAAATAGATTTTGACGCCCCGGCGGTTTTGGGATAGCCTCTTAAACAGACAACGGTACTACAAGGATTGGGGTTGTATCGAGTGACACCCCAACGGGTGGTATATTTGGGAGCGGGTTTCGGCATGGACTTAGGGCTCACAGAAGTCAAGATCGAACTCACTCAGCGCTGCCCGTTGGCGTGTGTACACTGCAGCACGAGTTCTCACCGAAAACAGTCTAGTTGCCTCCCTGTCGAGACCGTTGTCCGAGTCCTCAATGAAGCCTCTGAGTTGGGTGCCCGAAAGGTGGTATTCACGGGTGGTGAGCCCCTCGTTTACGAACACCTCGGAGAGGTGATCCGCACCGCATCCCGTCTTGGGATTCAGCCGACGCTCTATACAACTGGAATTCTCGACAACCAGTTGACCCCAATCACCAACAAAGAGGCAGATGAACTGGTTGGCAGAGGGATCGCTCGATTCATCTTTAGCGTCTACTCTGCTAAGGCATCAGTCCACGACAAGATCACTCGCTACGGAACGTTTGCGGCGACATCGTGCGCAATCGATGCCGCAGTACAAACAAGAATCCCTGTGGAGATTCACTTCGTCGCGATGAAGCAAAACTTCCGCGACTTGTCTGATGTTGTAAGGCTGGCTGGACGTGTCGGAGTGTGCCGTGTCAGTGTGCTCCGCTTCGTGCCCCAAGGGCGTGGTACGAATTTGCATTCGGAAGCATTGTCTCGAACGGAACTGGTCGAGTTGGCCGAGGCGATAGAGTACTGCCGCTTACAACATCCGCAGCTGACGATTCGAGCAGGATCGCCTTTCAATGTTCTTGGAGTTGGCTATACACCTTGCAATGCAGCCCAGGATGTTCTAATCATCAATCATCGGGGCGAGATATTCCCCTGCGACGCCTTCAAGAATGTCCATGTTGTGGAACCTGAATTTGGCTCAGTGTTGAAACGTCCGTTGAAAGAGGTCTGGGAGAAGTCAGTTTATCTAAACCGAGTAAGGTCCATTCTCGACAGACACACTGGCGATGGCTGCCAAAGCTGCAATGCGTTCGACGGTTGCAAGTCAGGGTGCCTTGCGCAAAAGGTAATCCGTAATGGATGGGACGATACGGAGAATAGGGATCAAACCAACCTGATTCAAATCGCACCCTCTGCCGCACCCGAACCGGTCACTTTGCCTTCAGTCCAACTCGTACGTGCTCTCTAACCCATTGGCGAGCTGGGTAGGAAGGCCAGATTCCTGAAGGATCGGCGCTTGTCTCGGCACGCATACGGCGAGCTTCAATTTTTCAGCAAAAACCGCAATTTTCCTCGCATCGTTGATTTGATCCACCCACGGTCGATGTATCGCTGTCCTGGGACCAGGGTGATACAAGACGCCTAAATATTTGCGGTTCCAGGGGACCACTTCTCCAGCCGAACTCTTGATCTGGCAATCATGGTTCACAATCCTGCCTAGTGCTTCCAGTGCAACCCTGCCAAGCGCGACCACGAGCCGCGGATTCACCACATCAAGAGTACGCTTGAGTAAATCGGAGCAGTTGTATATTTCCGCTGTGGTTGGTCGATCATTGTTCCCTTTGCTGTCTCTCGGGTTGCACAGAACAGCATTCGTAATGAAAATTGCAGATCGACTCCAACACATCGCCTTGAGCAGCTGTTCAAATCTGTCGCCTGTGCGGTCACCAAAGAGCGGTACTCCCGTGACCTCCGCTCCAAGTCGGCCAGGCGCTTCGGCGACAAACATGACTTCCGCGTTCCAGTTACCGTTGTGGTTGGTCAACACTCGGCGGGAATAGCCCATTCGAGAGCAGATTGAGCATGCATGTGCATCTCTGATCAGCTGTGCTTGAGAGGAGAGCGAGTGGATCTTGTTTGGCAATTGTCTCGGTGTCCAGTCACCAGTCGCGACTCATTCTACGTCATTGTTCCCGCTTGCGGCCCTGTTCAATTGGTTGCCAGCACCACCGCAGGCACTGTGGAGATTCCACGCTTTGAGGAGTTGTCGAATTCAACTCGGTGAATTTGGTATTGGTCTCCGGCGATGCCTGGCAAAAACGCATTCTGGACGTCCCGATGGTCGGCATTCTCACAGCCCTAACCCAATTCCATGGGCGATGGAGGAAGTTTGATTGATTTCCAGAGCGGATGTCTTCGAGACCTCGGCTCCCAATTGGGGCCCGAGTTTTGCCAAGTCGTCAGTGAAGAGCGTGGCCTCGTGGCTAGCGCGAGAGATGGAGACATAGCCGAAGCGGGAGTTGAGCAGGTCCGGGTGGACACTGGTATCGGCGTGAACGAGAACGCGTTCGGCGGTGAGCCCTTGGGCGCTATGACTGGTGACGGCATACCCGTGGTCGAGATGACGATGCTCGTTGGGGTTGAATTCGATCTGGCGGTTGTTGTCGAGGCGGACTGACAGGCGACCATCGGGGTGGATCGCCTCGATCACGGCCATGTCGCGATTTGCAACGCCGAGTGATTTGTCGGGCGCGGTGAACTGGATTCGGTCGCCTATGGAAAGCTCGCGTTCGATCTCTTGGTAGACGCTGACGCCGGTGAGGCGGCGGGGATCGTAGGTCGCAAGTTCGTGGTTCGCTTTCTCGACCGTGAGCAGGTTTGCGGCTGGGTTGATCGCGACGACCGATGCATAGGCAGCAGCCTCGATTCCGATCGTTCTGCTGCCCCGAGTGTAGCGAACCACGTCGTTGATCTCGTACTGGCTTGCCCATGATCGTTCGGCTCCGGTCATATCCTGACGCTGAACCAGGACACGAAAAGTATGATCTTGCGGCGCAAGGCTTCCATTGGCCTTCAACTCCTGGCGAACAGCTAAGTTCAGTTCGCGGCGTGAAGCATTGTCCGGTGACACAATAAGGGTGTTTTCGGGCGATTCGACGTAACTCTTTGCGATGGTGCGGACGCGCTCTTCTGCATTGGGAATTTCCTTCACACGGCCTTGGTGCTGGAGCGCGTCGAGCGCAGCGGAGACTTGGCCTGTCGCCAGCAGTTCGACGGCCGATTTCAGAATGGGGTCCTTTTGGCGCACGATCTCATCGAGTCTCGCCGTACGCATTCCGGCTTCCTGCAGTTGCTCGAAGGGGCGGCCCGCTTCGACGCCCTGATGCTGGCGGGTATCGCCGATCAGAAGCACACGGTCATTAGGACCAAGCCGCGAAAGAAACTCGCGCATCTGATTGGTGCTAGCAAGGCTCGATTCATCGACAAGGTAGAAGTGCTTTTGCTCTCGTAGGT
>Ga0209006_10005505_pt1 | contig 11500 bp, 6 predicted proteins | sample JacPin_JW_Ref_O2_FD_188567 | JGI IMG/M metagenome (GOLD analysis project Ga0209006, IMG submission 188567) | Forest soil microbial communities from Algoma, Ontario, Canada - Jack Pine, Ontario site 1_JW_Ref_O2 (SPAdes) (version 2) | ecosystem: Environmental > Terrestrial > Soil > Boreal... | reverse complement strand
GCTCGCGCTCGCGGGGCGCGTTTACATCCTCAACAACGGCCATATCGCCCATGAAGGTCCGGCAGCGGAAATCAAAGCGCAGCCCGGCCTCCTGCAGCGCTACCTCGGCGTCTAGCTCGTCAACCCCGCGAAGTCGCGGGTCAGGCTAGGAGAGCCAAATAAAACCAAGAAAAACCAAATAAAACCAAGCAAAAAAGCTTGGATTTGCTTGGTTTTATTCGTCCGAATTGGGACTTTTCAATGGGTTACAGCGAATCCAAATAAAAAATTCTCCTTAACTCACGCGTCGCGCCCGGGGTTTCTCGGGGCGCATGGCCGGGTTTCGGCGACTTGTGAAAGCCAGCATGGATTCTGCTTCTCGTAAAGAAAATGTCGTTATGGAATTTTTAGAAAGGCCGAAGGGTGTGGAGCGGCTATAATAGCCGAATTCGCAGGGGGTCTCCCTCCGAAACGCGAAAGTCGGACCGAGGCCGAGGACTCTATCGAGGGGACACGAAGGAAGCGCCGCGAAGATCGCAAGCGTGTCGCCCGTGATTTGCGCGTTTTGCGCTTGCACATGTGCGCAGACTGTGCAGCAATCGCCATTGTGGGCGAAGGCGCAAAAATATTATCGTTCGCGTCTCGATGCCTTGCCGACCAGGGGTTTTCGGGAGCGCGCCAGAGAAAAGAATCGGGCTGGTTCTGCCGAGATAACGGAGAACGCCCGCGCCCTGTCTCGGCGATACCTGGCGCTGACCCCACATCTGTCGGTTTCGATATCCCGACCGGCGAACTATTGCCGATTGCGGACGTGAAAATGCGCCAGAATGCTGTTCCATGCGCGGCATAACAACTTCTCTCGGCGCGGGGCTCGTGTTTCTTTGATAGAACCGGCGACACTCTCTCGTCTGCGGTTCGGCGACAGCCTGCTCGCCGCGGAGCAAGCCATGCCGCTCGCACCGAAACGTCAAGCGAGCGACGGCTCGGCGCTGTGGTGGGGTGGGGCCGATACGCCTGGGCCGCCGCAAATGGTCGCCCCGGGAACGGAAGCGCCCATCATGGTAGCCGTCTCTCCAATGCGGCCGGGTCACAGCGTCGCCGTGGAGTACCGCGTCAACGGAGGTCCCGTCCGCGAAGCCATCGGTGTGCTCGAGCCACGCATCCACGACGCTAAAGCGCGGATATTCCGAGCGGTGGTGCCGGGGCAATCGGACGGCCTGGTCGAGTTCATGCCCGTGCTTCGGTTCGCCGGCCAGCCGATTACCACCCGTCTGTCGGAGGCGGCCGAGTGTCCTCGGTATCTGGTGGGTTACGGCGCGGCGCCGGTCGAGACCTCGAACCTACCGCCTGGGACAAGGCCGAGGTCAGCTGCCGAGTCACGCTGGCCATGGGATGCGAAATTTCTCGGGGCCTGCACGATCCAGCTTTGCAAGGAAGTCGTCGGCGCGGTGCCGGACGGACTACGGATCGATTGGCGCTTTGAAGAGGCGCGCTTCGTTGGGCCGGTTCTCGAAGGGGCTTTCCTTCCGGGCGCAGCCGACTGGATGCGCATTCGGCCGGACGGCGTCGGGCTTGTCCAAGTGCTAGGATGCATAGAAACGCGCACTGGCGCGCGCGTATACACGTCCTATGGCGGAATCGTCGATCTCGGCCGAGACGGATACGCGCGCGCGCTGCGCGGCGAGTCCAATCCGTTGCCCTCGTTCGTGGGCGCGCCGACGTTTGCGACGGCGGACAAGGGGCTCGAGTGGCTCAATCGCGCGCAATGCCTCGTCGTCGGTAGAGTGGACATGAAGGCACTGCGGGTCGAGTACGACGCTTACGCGATCGAAGTGGGGGCGACAAAGCAACCCATCACACCTTCTCCAAACATTGGCAGGGGCTCCGTTTAGCGCGAGGACTTCGTCATCACGTCGAACGAAAAGCATTTCCGTTGGCGATCGTGGAAATGAACGTTAGGATAGCCATAAAAGAGGGGCGCTAGGATGGCGAACGACCCACAAGTTCCGTGGTCCGACGAGCAATGGGCCCGCGTCAATCAAGTTGTCCAGGAGGAAGCGAAGCGGGCCCGCGTGGCCGCGACCTTTCTGCCATTATACGGGCCGCTGGACGCAGACGCGGATTTCGTACGCAAGCAGGATATCTGGTACGCCGGATTCGGGGTCACCCGCACGGCTGCGGCCGCAGAAGCCAACACGGCGCTCCAAGCTTTCAGCGACGCAATGACGGCCGCAAACTACGCTGCCGCGTTGGCAGCGCAACAGCGCTACGCCACGGCTGAGGCCATCGTTGGGCGGCAGCCCTTGGGCATCGACGATAGGGACACGATTCGCCTTGCGACGCTGCAGGTTATGGTGCCCGTGCGCAATGCGCAGATGGCCGATCCGGAGCTGACGAGCGTGCTGGCGTTGTTCCGCCGCGCCGCCAACGTCGTTGCTCGCCTTGAGGACGCCGTTGTGTTTAGGGGGCTCGCGCCGATTGGGGGCGGTTTTGCTCCCCCGGCGGGCGTGATCGGTCTCCCCAGCATCTGGCAGGTCACCGGGGCGCAAAGCGCAGAAGGGCTTTGGTCGCTAACTGGAACTCGCGGGTGGTTTCCGGTGTCCGCAACACCCGACACGCTAAGAGGCCACGCGATTGTGCGCGCGGTGTCGGGCGCCATTGGCGATCTCGAACGAAACGGTCACTTCGGCCCATTCGCAGTGGTGCTGGGTCAAGGGCTGTTTCTTGTCGCGCAAACCCCAGACGTGGGTTCGCTTGTCATGCCGCAGGACCGCATCATCCCATTCCTGGGCGGCGGTCCGCTACTGCGCTCCTCGACGCTCGACGCTTTAGACGGTTTCAGTGGCGTCGTTGTGGCGCTCGGTGGCGCGCCGGTCGAGCTCGTCGTCGCCACCGACATGAGCCTGCAGTTCATTCAGGTCACCAACGATCCAGTATTCATCTTTCGGGTATACGAGAAGATCGCTCTTCGCATCCGGGAGCCTGAAGCGATCGTCCAGCTATACATGGTTTGAGAGCTTCAAAGATTGAGGGGCCTAATGGGAGCGTTGGCAGGCCCCGGCGCATTCTGCGCCAAGTCCGGGCTGTACCTAAGTCAAGCGCCAATCGCATGTGAGGAGTGCACGGAATGGCGGTGGAAATCAAAATCACGGTTCATCAAGCCGATTTGGGCCACACCAACCCTGAGTTCGGCATATATAAGGACGACTTGACGCTGTATGATGACGAAGGAGCCATCAGCATTAAGGTCTTTGTTGACGGCCAAGCTGCTGATCTAACAGAAGAGACAGAGAAGTCGATCATCGCAACGGTGCGGCCCCACGGCAACAAGAACCGGCTACCGGTTGTGGTCACGACGCGGCACGAAAAAATCATCAACGTATTGGAGTACGATTTGACGCAAAAAAAATTGAGGAAACCCGGTGGCCAGCCCAAAGACGACGAGCAGAACCTAGTCAAGGCTATCGAGAAAGCCGCAGACAAGATAGTCGCCGCGATCCATAGTAAAAAATGTGCCGGTCGGGTGCCAAGCCAAGCTGGCACGAAGTAGAGAGGCGGAGTAAGCGCTCCTCATCTGAACGCAAGGGAGCGGGCACATGTTCACCAGATCAAGCGCATTGGCGCCCTGAATGGCGCCGTGACACATGCCGACTAGGGTCATCGTTCTCGGCGGCGGCGTCGCCGGCATGAGCGCCGCGCATGAATTGATCGAGCGCGGCTTTGAGGTCGTGGTGCTCGAGCGCGGCAGCTTACCGGGGGGAAAGGCCCGCAGCATTCCCGTCGTCGATGATGGCGAGGGAACGAGCGGACATGAGCTCGCCAGCGGCGCTGTGGGTCCGATCGATCACCGGCTGCCAGGCGAGCATGGATTTCGGTTCTTCCCGGGCTTCTACAAGCATGTCGTCGACACCATGCGCCGAACGCCTTCGTTTGACGGGCGCAAGGCGGCGGACCACCTGGCGCCGACGACGCGGGTGGGATTCACTCAATATGCGAAGCCTGCCTTCGTCACGCCCGCGGCCTTTCCGCTCACGCCCGGGGACGCCGGCGCCCTGCTGCGCGATATTCTCCTGATGTTCGAGCCCATCACCGACCTCACGCCGGATGATCTGGCTTTGTTCGGGGCGCGCGTCTGGCAAATCCTGACCTCGTGCAAGGAACGCAGGCTCGGCGAGTACGAGCGGATAGACTGGTGGGACTTCGTCGGCGCCGAGGGCCGGTCAGCGGCTTACCAGAAGTTCCTCGCGGTGGGCATTACGCGCTCGCTGGTCGCGGCGAAAGCGCGCAAGGCGAGCACGCGCACGATCGGCGACATCTTCGTGCAGCTCATCCTCACGATGATGAATCCGACCGCGGGATCGACCGATCGGGTGCTCGACGGCCCAACCAATCTCGTCTGGATCGACCCGTGGCTTGCCTATCTCGAATCGCGCGGCGTGCGCTACGTCAAGGGGGCGCAGATCGAGGAGATTCTCTGCCAGAACGGACGGATCACCGGCGTTGCTGTCAGCCAGCAGGGGAAGCGAGCCGTCGCGACTGGCGACTACTATATCGCGGCGCTGCCGGTTGAGAGGATTGCCCCGTTGGTGAGCGCCAGCATGCTGGCGGCCGACCCGACGCTCGCCAGCCTGCGCGCGCTCGCCGCGAATGTGGAGTGGATGAACGGCGTCCAGTTCTATCTGCGCCGCAATCTGCCGACCACGCACGGGCACGTCATTCACATCGATACGGAATGGGCCTTGACGAGCATTTCGCAGCTCCAGTTCTGGCGCGATGCGCCGCCAGAGTTCTTGCAAGACAGCGAAGTTCATAGCGTCCTGTCGGTCGATATCTCCGACTGGACGGCGCCGGGATCGACCGGGCGCGCCGCGATCGATTGCTCACGTGAAGAGGTGGTGCGCGAGACATGGAGCCAGCTCAAGCGCTCGATGAATTCCAGCGAGGAATTGCTGCGCGACGATGATCTGCACTCTTGGTTCCTCGACCCGGACATCGACAAGGATCCCGCGCGCCAAGGTCGCCTGGCCAATGTCGAGCCGCTGCTCGTCAACCTCGTCGACACATGGGCGTTGCGTCCTGAAGCGACCACCGGCATTCCAAACCTGTTTCTCGCGTCGGACTACGTGCGCACGTACACTGACCTCGCGACGATGGAGGGCGCCAACGAGGCGGCGCGCCGCGCGGTCAACGGACTGCTTGACGCCGTGGATTTCGCTGGCAGCCGCTGCGAATTGTGGCCTCTGCACGAGCCTGAAATCCTTCAGCCGTGGCGATTGTACGACGCGGCGCGATACCAGGCCGGCCTGCCATGGGACAATTCCCTCGCGCAGGTCGCAGCCCACGCCGTGCGCGGTGCGTCGCCGCTTCTCGAGCGGGCTCGGCCACTGCTTGAACATGTCGCCCCATTCGTGGACGCCGCCGCCAGCGCGCTCGACCTCGGCGATCGCGCCCTTCCGGACGTGCGCGAACTGAGCGCGGCCGACCAGGTGGAGATACGCCGGTTGGCCGGCTTGTCTGCGCCCCAGGCCGCGACGCTGAAGATCACCGAGCCCCTGTCGGGCGTCAGCGATGTCCTGGGGCCAGCCGGCTTTCTCGAGCGCCTCAGCTGGTACCGCGACATGCTCGGCGACACGCTTGCGGAGGGCGTTCCGACTTGGGAGCCACAGCGGCACCTTTATGGGCTGGTGAGAGATTTTCTCGAGCGATCGGGCAAGGGCCTGCGCCCTGCCCTTTGCATCGCGACCGCGAGAGCGCTGGGAGGGCGCGCGGAAGATGCGCTTCCGGCGGCCGCCGGCTTGGAAATGCTGCACAACGGGTTTCTCGTGCACGACGACATTGAGGACGGCAGCGATTGGCGACGCGGCGTCGCCACGATGCATCGCCGCGCCGGGGTTCCGATTGCGGTGAACGCGGGCGATTCCATGAACGCGCTCGCCATGCGCCTGTTTCGCAAGACCGGCGAGCGACTAGGGCCGGCGGCCGCGATGCGCATCTTCGAGGAAGTTGACCACCTGGTCGTCGAGACCCTCGAGGGGCAGGCCATGGAGCTCGGCTGGGTGCGCGACAACGATCTCACTGTCACGACGGACGACTATCTTCGTCTCGTGCTGAAGAAGACCGCCTGGTACAGCTTCATTCACCCGCTGCGGATCGGCGCCCTTGTCGCGAATGCCGGCGATCGGGATCTCGACCGGTTCGATCGCTTCGGCTACCTCATCGGCGCGGCGTTCCAGATTACAGACGACGTCTTGAACCTCAACGGGAACATGGCGCGATACGGCAAGGAGATCAACGGGGATCTCTGGGAGGGCAAGCGCACCCTTCTGCTCACCCATGCGTTTGGTCAGGCCAACGGCGCCGACCGAGCGTGGATAAGGAGTTTTCTAGCGAGGCCACGCGAGCGCCGCCTGCCGCGCGAGGTGCTGCGGCTGCACGATATCATCGCCAGCAACGGGAGCATCGAGTGGGCGCGTCAGGCGGCGAACGCATTCGCGGAAGCCGCAGCGCGCGAGTTCGACGCCTCGGCATTCGTTGGAACCCCCGCGAGTCCCGACCTCGACTGGCTTCGCGCCTGCATCGACTACCTCGTTCAGCGTGACGCGTGATGGGCAATTGTGCCCATTGAACTATGTGATAATAGTGTGTTGTGGATTCCGTAAGTCCCGTTGAAACGTGGACGTCCAATGGATTTCGACGGGGCGTCGAGAAGCGTTACCGCGAGGAGGTCGCGCCGGGGAACGAGCTTAAGTTAAGGGGGAGTCCCCTAAGCTGCGGAGAGCCGGGATGCCGGGGATAAGGGAGTGGCTGAATTCGCACGGCTTGTCCGAGTATGCGGATCGCTTTACCAAAAATCGGATTGATCTTTCTATCCTGCCGGATCTTACGGACGAAGATCTGAGAGAGCTTGGCATATTACTCGGGGATCGTCGGCGAATTCTGCGTTTGATTGCCGAACTCGCCCCCAAGCCGCAAGTTCCCACTATCCCCGGGTCAGGTCCACTTGAAGGGGCAGAAAGGCGCCAAGTCACCGTGATGTTCGCCGATCTGGTCGGGTCGACGGCGCTCTCCGCCGGCATGGACCCGGAGGATCTGCGAGACGTCTTTGCGGCCTATTCGAGCTGCGCCGAAGAAACCATGACCATGTTCGGTGGAAACGTCGCTCAGTACATGGGCGATGGCATCCTGGTGTACTTTGGCTATCCGCACGCTCATGAAGACGACGCTGCGCAAGCGGTGCGGGCCGGGCTTGCACTCATCGCGGCGGTCGCCGGACTAAAGACGCGCGTTCCCCAGCAAGTCAGGGTCGGCATCGCGACGGGAGTGGTCGTGGTGGGCAATCAGACCCCGAGCATCGTCGGCGAGACCCCGAACCTTGCGGCCCGCCTCCAGAGCATCGCCAAGCCTAACATGGTCGTTATCAGCGATGGCACGCAGAAGCTTCTTGGGCATCTTTTCGAACTCGAGGACCTCGGGACGCGGGACTTGAAGGGTATTTCGGCGCCGGTGCAGGTCTGGGCGGTGCTGCGGCCGAGTTCCTCGACGAGCCGCTTCGAGGCGCTGCACCCGAGCGGGACCACGACCCTCGTCGGCCGCGAAGAGGAATACGAATTGCTGCGGCGCCGTTGGTCAAAGGCAAAAGAAGGAGAAGGCCAAGTCGTGCTGCTGTCCGGCGAGGCCGGTATCGGAAAATCGCATCTGACAGCCGCACTTTCGGAACGTCTCAAGGGCGAGCGCTATCTCCGCATCCGTTGTTTCTGCTCTCCGCAGCACGGCAACAGCGCGCTTTACCCGATCATCGAACATGTAGAACGCTCCGCCGCCCTTGCCCGCGACGATGCCCTGCAAACGAAACTCGACAAACTCGATAAGGTGCTCCGACAATCTTGGTCTTCAGCCGAGGACTCCGCGCTCTTCGTCGAGATGCTGTCGCTGCCAAACGACGGACGCTATCCCACGCTTGACCTCACCCCGCAGCAGCGCCGCCAAAGAACACTGGAGGCGCTTGTCCGGCAAGTGGAAATCCTGTCCAACACCGCCCCGGTGCTGGTGGTCTTTGAGGACGCGCACTGGTCGGACCCTACGAGCCTCGAGTTGATGGGTCGGCTGGCGGGCCACATTGCGAGCCATCGTGTGCTATTGATCATTTCCTTCCGGCCGGAATTCGAGGCGCCTTGGATCGAGCAGGCGCACATGTCCGCCCTCGCCCTCAACCGGCTTACGCCTTGCGACGTCGACGTCATCATCGATCATATCGTGGGCAACAATCCGCTGCCTGCGGCCGTCCGCCAGGACATCATCGAACGCACGGACGGCATTCCGCTGTTCGTGGAAGAGATGACGAAAGCGGTGCTCGAGACGGTCTCCGAGGACGCGGCCCGGCGGACCGTCGCCTCGATTCCCTCTCCAGCGATGGCCGTGCCGGCAAGCCTGCACGCATCGTTGATGGCGCGGCTCGACCGACTCGGCGGCTCCAAAGAACTTGCGCAGATCGGAGCAGCGATCGGGCGCGAATTCTCGCATGAACTCGTGGCTGCAGTGGCTTGCAGGCCAGAGGCGAAGCTGGAAATGCAGCTCGACAGACTCATTCGGGCGGGGTTGCTGTTCCGCCAGGGCGTGCCGCCCGATGCGACCTATCTGTTCAAACACGCCCTCGTGCAAGACGCGGCCTATGGCTTGTTGCTGCGCGAGCCAAGACGACACCTTCATGCGCGAATCGCCGAAACCCTCGAGAGCAAGTTCGAGGAGATCGCCGAGAACAAGCCCGAGGTGCTGGCGCGTCACTGGGCCGAGGCGGGACATGTCGAGAGAGCCGCGATTCTCTTAGGAAAAGCGGGACAGCGGTCGGCTCAGCGATCGGCTCTGATCGAGGCGGCGGAGCAGCTCAGACGCGCGCTCGACCTCATTGCGAGCCTGCCGAGCACGCCTTTTCTGCGCCGCGAGGAGATCAAGCTTCACGTGGAGCTCATCACGCCGCTCCTGCATGTCCGCGGCTACGCGGCGCCGGAAACCAGAGCAGCAGTCGAGCGCGCGCGTGTGCTGATTGAACAATCTCATGAGCTGGGAGAGCCTCCGGAAGATCCCCTGTTGCTGTTCGCGGTTCTTTACGGCCTGTGGGTCGCGAACCTTGTCGCTTTCAACGGCGATGTGATGCGTGAGCTGGCCATCCAGTTTTCGGCGCTGGCGGAAAAGCAGAGCGCGACTGCGCCGCTGATGATCGCGCATCGCCAAATGGGTTTGTCCCTCCTCCATACCGGGGAAATCGCGGAGGGACGAGCCCATCTCGAACACGCGATCGCGCTCTACGATCCAGCCGAGCATCGCGATCTTGCGACACGATTCTTCGGCCAAGAGAATGGCGCGGCAATCATGTCCTGGAGATCGATTGCATCGTGGCTGCTCGGCTATCCCGACGCCGCGCTCGCCGACGCTGAGCGGGCGCTGCTCCTTGCGCGTGAGGCCGACCACCTGGCGACATTGGTCTATGTGATAAATTTCAGCATTTGGTCATATATCCGCTGCGGGGACTACACGACCGCGGCCACGCTCGCCGACGAATATGATCCTTTGCAGAATCAACTGGGGGGGTCGTCGTTTTGGGAAGGATGGGGGATGATGCAGCGAGGCTGCTTGTTGACCCTAACCGGCAAAGCCCGGGAGGCAGTCCGAACGATTACGTCTGGCGTCGAGTTACTGCGATCCACGAAAACCACTATGTGGATGCCTCTGTTTTTGTCATATCTGGCGAGAGCCAACGCGGACATCGGTCAGTTCGACGAGGCCTCGACCAAGATCCGCGAAGCGATGACCGCAGTGGAAACTACGAAAGAGAGATGGCACGAAGCCGAGCTCAATCGCGTCGCCGGAGAAATCGCCTTGCGAGCGCCGCAGCCGGATGTCGCCAAGGCCGAAGCTCATTTCGCCCGGGCGCTGGAGGTGGCGCGCCAGCAGCAGGCAAAGTCTTGGGAACTCCGAGCGGCAATGAGCATGGCGCGCCTCCTGCACGCTCAAGACGAGCGGGGGCGTGCGCGCGACGTTCTGGCTCCAGTCTATGGCTGGTTCACGCAGGGCTTTGACACGCTCGACCTGCAGCAGGCAAAGCTGTTGCTCGACGAAGTGGGGCAAGACCAGCGAATCGATGCGACGCCGAGCCTATGAGGCCAGGCGCATTCTTGAATGCGGCAGATGCCGCCGGCGACGTCCGGGCGCGTGACGGCCTGCGGCGGATGCAGGTCGTCCCCTTGGCGCAGGGCAACCCTTTAGTCGATTCGGCAGATCTCGTGGCGCGCGCCCTCGCTGTCCTCGACCAAGACAAGATGAGAGGGAGCGCCCGCCGCCGGGAAGCGCATATCGCGGACGAATTTGCGACCCCATCGGCCGGTCTCGAACCGGCCCCAGCGGCCGACCTCACATTGCAGCAGCGCGTCCTCAGCAATGGGGCGGAGTGCTTCTTGCCCATCCGCTACTTCGACGTTCAATGCCTGGTGGCCACCTTTTTGGCGGCGCCCGATCGAGCGTCCGAGCTGCTCGTGGGCGCAGGCGTGCAACCGGTTTTGCAGGAGGACGGAAAAGCGGTGGTCGATCTCTATTGCATCGAGTATCGCAAGACGGATATCGGCCCTTATAATGAAGTCGGGCTGACCGTCCGGGCGAAGGCGCCGAATGATCCGATTGCAGCGAATTATGTGGTGAACCTTCCGGTGACCACCGCACTCGCGAATCGAGCCGGCCGCGAGATTTGGGGGTACAACAAGTTTGTCGCCGCCATCACTGTCAACAGCGAAGGCAAGACGTTCTCCACCGTTCTGCGCGACAGCGACCATGAAATCATCGGGGCGCTTGAAGGAGTGCGCGGCGTCTCCGTTCCAGCGCCGGCGGCGGACATCCTCACCTTTACCCTGAACCAAGATCGGTTGACAAAAACCGTTATCAAAGTGCTGACCCCGTCTCTCGCCAGCAGCGGCGACAGTTTCGTATTCAAGGTTGGGACGTCGAGGCATCCTATGACGAGCAACCTGCGGAAGGTCGGGCTCGACGGAGCGCGTCCTGTTCTCATCCATTACACTGATCCGTTTCAGGCTCTCTTATTCCCCGGCCGGGCTCTGTAACCAGGCCCTGGAGTTTGTTCGCGCGCGTTTTCGCCGAAGGCTGAACCTCGCTCCAGCCCTGGCGGGACCTTTGAGCTCCCTCATTCCGGTGACCTGATTAAATCATAGGCGCCTATTCGCTGATCAGATGCCCCGTCCGAATGAGTCACGGATTAGGGAGCCTCCCCCCAGCGCCGAATAGCTATTGCTTTTCAGATTGTTAGACCGTTAGCCAGGACATGGCACGCGCCTTGTAAGGCCGCCTGGGGCGGGACGCGCTTGCGTTCCGATTTCACCGCACGACAGCGGTACAGTTTCAGTACCGCCGCGACGCGGCATCATGGGGCGAGCTTATGAAAATCGTAATGGCGATCATAAAGCCGTTCAAGCTGGAGGAGGTGCGCGATGCGCTCACCGCCATCGGAGTGCACGGTCTG
>Ga0209006_10005504_pt1 | contig 11501 bp, 10 predicted proteins | sample JacPin_JW_Ref_O2_FD_188567 | JGI IMG/M metagenome (GOLD analysis project Ga0209006, IMG submission 188567) | Forest soil microbial communities from Algoma, Ontario, Canada - Jack Pine, Ontario site 1_JW_Ref_O2 (SPAdes) (version 2) | ecosystem: Environmental > Terrestrial > Soil > Boreal... | reverse complement strand
CAATGCGGCCCGCCGCAAGGTCTGCTCGACTAACCAAACGTTATCGGGATCCGGCTCATACATTCGTGCCTCCGCCTTGGGGGCCATGCTCTTCGTCAGCCACGTGTAACACCCAACGTTCGCGCCGATGTCCCAGACGAGCGAGCCTGGTTGGAATTCGTCGATCCACTGCAGAGTTTCCGGCTCCTTCGTGCTGAAGCTGTCGACACGATATTGATTCAGCGCATTGGGCACTGCGAAGGCGAGTTTGACCCCGCCGTGTTCCACGGTCTGCGTCCGGGCCATCGCACTCTCGATGATCTGCCCATAAAAATAGCGGCCGAACGGCGTCTTGCCCATGGCACCAACTGACAAATCGACGATTCGCTTGAGCGACCGCTTGATTATCGACATGGGCGATCGGCCGTACCGGGTCGACCTAATTGTCGAGCAGTACGTTCAGCGCCGGTGCAACACCCGGGGCGGTTTCGGGCAATCTTAAGGATTTCAGCATCGTCAGTCGACACCAGAATGTCGCAGATCTCAGGGATCCCGCGCGCGAGATCTATGCTCCACACGATCAGCGGGCGGCCGCCCAGCGGGCGGATCGCAACCTTGCCTGCTTCCACCGCCGGGGCGACCGCCCAGCGAGCAAGAAATCCGATTCCAGTTCCCGCGCTGGCTAATTCCACGATCGCTTCCGTGAGCGGGACTTCTATGACCCGGTGCGCTTCCACTCCAGCCGGCTTCAGCAGTTTGTTGATCAGCGTGCTCTCTTCTCTCGGCGGATAGATCAGAACGGTTTCACTTTCCAGGTCCTGGGGCCGAAGCTGGGTCATGGAAGCCAGGCGATGCTTCGGCGACATCACCAACACCAGTTCGTCTTCGAACATGGGCGTCACGCGCAGGCTTTGATTGCGTGGCGGACAACTGATGATGGCGACGTCCAGCTTTCCTTCCAGCAATGCGGCGCCGGGATTGGAAGTCGCGCTGGCAACAATATTTACCTCTACCTTTGAATACTTGCCGTGAAACTTCTTGAGCACCGGCGGCAGCCAGTGATAGCAGGTGTAGCACTCCGTACTCAGCCGGATTTCTCCCCGCGCTCCGCCATTGAGTCCCTCGATCTGGACTTCGGTATTGCTCAGTTCATCGAGCACCCGACGGGCACACGCAATCAGCCGTTCTCCTGCGGGGGTCAATACCATTTTTCTTCCCAGGCGAAGAAAGAGCGCCGTCCCCAGCTTTTCTTCCGCATCGCGCAACTGATGGCTTAGCGCGGATTGGGTAAGGTGCAAGCGTTTCCCCGCTTCGGTAACGCTGCCTTCTTCGGCCACGGTCACCAGAAGTTTGAGGTGACGCACTTCGAGTTTCGGGGTCATTTGTATATGAGTGTAGTTCATCGAATTGATGAAAACAAACAATAATTCTCATATGCAATTCGCAACGTCCAACTCTCATGTGTACGAAGAAACGAATTGACGGCAAGAACCGGATGGCGAGCACGACGGCTCCGTCGCAGACTCGTGCTCAGACATTCGCTCAACCGCGAAAGCCGCAGCGCGAGTCCCTACATGGCGTCACTAAACAGGGTCAGTACATAACGTCAGTACATAACAAGGGGAGGTTGTATGACAAAGTTCGTTAAACAAACCGTTGCTTCAATATTTCTGGGTGTCCTCGTGCTTGGCTCCGCAGCCGAAGCGCAACAGACTGCGCGGACTATCCAGGCCACCATTCCGTTTGAATTCAGCGTAGGCAGTCGAACTCTTCCCGCCGGCAGCTATCGACTGCTGAGCCGGGCGCCGGGGTTTCTGGAAGTACGCGATAGGACGGGACGCACTCTGGCCGAAGTCACGACCTATCCCGTGCAATCGTCGAAAACCCCGGCCGCGCCCAAGCTTGAGTTCGTCAAGACAGGCGGCCACTATGCATTAACCCAGGTCTGGCAGGAGAGCTATTCCACCGGCGAGCGCCTGCGGCCGCCGTCGACAAAGATTGCGAAGCGCCAATCGGGCCAGACTCAAACCATCGCCGCCAGCGACTCGCGATAAGACGGATCATGACACTTACAAGGGAGGGCACCATGAACACCGGCATGAACGGAAGCAATGGGACAACTCAAGCGGCAGATCTCCATGTCCAGGAGGTCATCCGCTCGGCGGAACATGAACTGCAGGAGTTGCTACAGCGGCGTGCGGAACTGATGAAGCGAATCGGCACCATCAAGCAGACGCTGGCCGGGTTGGCGAATATCTTTGGCGACTCGGTACTTAGCGACCAACTCCTGACGTTTTTGGATCGCAAATCAGTCAGCCGGCAACCCGGCTTCACCCGGGCTTGCCGCGTGGTCCTGATGGAATCGGGACGACCGTTGGGCGCCCGGTTTGTCTGTCAGGCCTTGAAGCAGAAATTCCCGGAACTGATCGAACGCCATAAGGATCCGATCGCCTCAGTGACCACGGTGCTGAACCGGTTGGCCGATTACACCGAAGCGCGGTGTTCGCTGGATGCACATGGACGCCGAGTCTGGGAATGGATCGCAGACCGCGAAAATCGCGCTGACCTGTTGCTCGGCGGGAATTCGAGGTTCACGCCTCAGGCCGACAACTGACCGTAGACACGGGAAAGGAGTCGCGGATCAGCCGCGACTCCCCACTCTACTGGACCCGCGTTCGCGCGGGTCATGTGCTCAAATCAGCCCGGCTTTTACGTGGCGGAGAAAGTCTTCGGCGTCGGCCTCGGCTTTTTTTGCGGCGGCCGGATCGTTGCGGTTTTCAAATTTGATTTCCTGCAGCGTAATCTGCGCCGCATCCTTTGGTTTGAAGCCCCGTGTGACCAGTTTTCTGGCGCGTGCGGAAAAGTTTTCGGAATCGGGCACTACGGCCGGCTGGCCGTGGGCCCCGCAATCGTGATTCTGGAACTGAGTGGAAGCGAGGCGGTCATAAGCGCTCTTGGCTCCCGGATCGGTAAGCAAGGATGGGACCGGGAAGGTCCAGCCACATTGGGAGCACGCCCAGCCGGTCAAACGATGGTGCGAAACCCAGGTAAGCCATCTCCCCATACTTCTCCCCTCATCGCCGCAAGAGGTTTAAGGCCTGGGCCGAATTACCTTCCTTATTTTCCGTGTAGGTCTGCGGCGACTGTTGCGAAGCGAAGGTACCTTTCACATCGTGCTTTTCCGGCACGCCGGTTCTTGCCTGGGAGAATTCTACAAGAATCCACTGATTGGCATAGTGACGGTAGATGGAACCCGAAGCAAGAAAGTGAACACAATCGAACTTGCGTCAAAGATCGACCGTAACTTTGAGGACGCCGGCTGTCGTGCCTGGTGAGAACGCCTGCTCTACTGGTGTCACCGGGCTGGTTCCGCTGGTAACTCGGTCGTACACTCCCTTTCGGTAACCCTTAGTAACCATACGATTCTTGGTAACCCGCCTTACAATGACCCTTGTCCGAAAGACCATCCCGGGTATGATCGGCAGACATGGCCGATCGGATGGCCAACCCGTCGGTAGACCTTCCCAAGGAAGACGTTTTCTGGCGGGAGGTAGACCGGACCTGGAGTCAGCGATCATATGGCGTTCGGTTTCGGCTTCAACAAACAGAAAGCTCTCAGCGCTGCGGAGAAGTTCGTCCAGCAGGGCAAACTGCAAAATGCCATTGCTGAGTACGAAAAGGTCCTGAAGGCTGACCCCAAGGAACTCACCGTCTCCAATACTATTGGCGACCTCTACGCCCGTCTCGGTCAGAGCGACAAGGCGATCGAATCTTTCAAGAGTGTCGGCGATGCCTATGCAGCTCAGGGTTTCACCGTCAAAGCCATCGCCATGTACAAGAAGCTCACCAAGCTGAAGCCCACCTTGGAGATCGTGCTTCGCCTGGCTGAGCTTTACACCCAGCAAGGCCTCTTTAACGATGCCCGGGCACAATATCTGCAGGTGGCGGAAGAATTTCTGCGCTCCGGCGAACTGGAACAGGCGGTGCGGATTTTCCAGAAGACCCTGGAAATGGACCCGGAAAACGTGGCCATGCGCACCCGGCTGGCCGAAGTTTACATCCGGCTCAACAAGAAGACGGAAGCCTGGCAGCTTTTTGCCGCCGCCGCCGATAGCCTGCGCTCGCGCGGGCAACTGGGCCCGGCGGAAGAAATCCTGAATCGCATGCTTACGCTGGATCCCAGCAACAGTCATGCTTTGCTGCTGCGCGGCCGCAACGCGTTCGATTCCGGCGACATGGCCGGCACCATCAGCAACCTCGAGAAAGTGGCGGATCTCGACAGCCACCCCGAGGGATTGCGCTCGCTCATGCAGGCTTATCTGCAAAGCGGACGCCTGCCCGAAGCCGGGACCCTGGCAGCAAAGTTATGCACCGTGCACGGCGACACCGAGGCGATTGCCGGCTACACCGACGCGCTTATGGCCGCGGGACACTTCGCGGAGGTCCTGCAGGTCTACCAACAGCAGTGTGATCGTCTGGTGGCCACGGATTCAGCCAAAGTTCTGGAAACCCTGCATTCTCTGATCGGACACATGCGCGAGAACACGCCGGCCCTGGAAACGATCCTTGAACTCTCCCAGAAGGCGGGGGACAGCACACATATCACCGAGCTTTACGAATTACTGGGCCACGCCTACGTTCATTCCGGAAATCTCGAAAAGGCCCGCGATTATTACCTGAAACTTACGCAACTCGAACCTCAGAATCAGTTGCACACCCGCAATTATCAGCAAGTGCTGTCCAAACTTGGTGTAGGCCCCGCCAGCGCCCGGCTGATTACGGCAGAGGAGGGGGCAGTCCTCGTGGAGGAGCTCGAAGCCACGGCGCCCTTCGTTGACCAGCGTTATGCCGATGACGTCGCCCTCGCCGTACGCGCTGCTCTGACCGACGCGGAATTGTTCGTTTCCTATAACATGCCGGCCAAGGCACTCGGACCGTTGATGTCCGCTCTGCCCAAGGCTCCGCGGGATTTGCGTTTGAATCAGCGCCTGGCGGCACTGCACACTCGCGCAGGCCGGTTCAGCGAAGCTGCGGTTTGCTGCCGCAATCTCCAGGAGCTCTACCACGACGCGGGACATCCGGACGAGGCCACTCGTTATAGCGACCTGGCTGACAAGTACGAAGAGCGCGCTTCCGCCCGGACGGAGGAGGCCCGAGCGGCGGAAACTGCCGCAGCTACATCGTTTGAGTCTGTAACCGTGAACCCGCCGGCTTGTGATCACATCGCCGCAGAGGATCAGGTCTCGGAAGTCACTTCCGCTCCTACAGCGGCCGGACTTTCCGGACTTTTCTTCCATAAAGCGGCCTCGCCGGTTTCTTCTGCCAGCGATTTTGAAGTCCATACCGAACCAGCCGCCGCGAATCAGAGTGAAATTGACATCTCTGCGGAATGGGAGGGTGAGGTTGCCGACGAGCATCCGGCTCCCCGAGTCGACGACGCGGAGGCCGAGCATGAGAAGGCCGAAGCTATCACCGAGACAGTCGAAGAGCTTCGCTTCTATCTCTCGCACTCCATGGCCGAACAGGCGCGCGTGGTTTTCGCCAAGCTGGAGAAGCTGAAGCCCGGCGCGGCGCAGCTGGCGGCGCTGTGGCAGGAAATTGAGGCTGCTGACGCCAAGACCGCGACCAAACCGGAAGCTGTAGAGGAAGTTTCCTTCGATGAAACCGATACAGTTGCGGCGGAGGAAATTGAAAGGCCGCACCCGGCAATTTCCAAACCTTCTCTCGACCGCGAATTTACGGCGAATCTTGACCCCACTCCTGCGGAAGAATCAGCACCCCAGGTGCCGTTCCGCAGCATTGTTCCTACCCCGGAACCGGCCCGTGCAGAAGTTGCACAAGCCCGTCCGGAAGCGAGCGGGGTGCTGGGCGAGTTCGTCTCCGACCTGGAAGCTTCTCTAGGCGACAGCTTCTTGCCGCCGCCTCCGCCGGCGCCGACACCGGCACCGGAAGTACGGCATCAAGTTCGACCTGAACCGGCTCGACCCGAGCCATCTGGACGCGAATCGGTGGCTCCGGCCTTGGGGCGAGCGGCTTCGGCTGCAGCTCCCGCGCCCGCGCTGGAAAGTGCGTCCCCGACTTTTACTTATCAGCCCACAAAAAAGCGGACCCTGGCTCCGGAAGTCTCGCCGGCGACGCCCAAACTGGACGCCGCAAGCGTGGATCTGGCCGACATGTTCGGCGAGTTGAAGCATGAGCTCGAAGAGGACTCGGCGAACACCCAGGAAGATCCCGAGACCCATTACAACCTGGGCGTAGCCTTCCGCGAAATGGGCTTGCTCGATGAAGCCATCGGCGAGCTGCAAAAGGTCTGCCAGGCCGTGGACCGCGGTCAAGAGTTCCCGCAACTAATGCAGACTTATACCTGGCTGGCCCAATGCTTCCTCGACAAGGGTGTCCCCGAGGCGGCGATCCGCTGGTATGAACGGGCTTTGAAGTTGCCCGGCATCGACGAAGAAACTCGTACCGCCCTCAACTATGAATTGGCCTCCTCCCATGAAGCCGCGGGAAACAAAGCCGTGGCCCTGAATCATTTCATGGAGGTTTATGGCAGCAACATCGATTACCGCGATGTAGCTGAGCGCATCAAAGCCCTGAAGTCGTAGAATGACAGAATGGGTTTCCTTCTGAGCCTGGCAGGGTGCGCGAAAACGAACCATCCGTTCGCAAGCACCGCCGATGGGAGCATGGCGTGACGGCGAGTCCCGATTCTCCCGTTGACAAAATTCCGCCCGATTCGCTGGCAGTGAAGCTGTCGAACGACACGCTTCGCGGAACCGGACTGCAGAGTGCGTCAACCGCAGACGAACGGCTGAGCCCCGGCCGGGTTTGGCTGCACCGGATTTTCATCCTTTTATTCGTGTTCTTGTGCGCCGCCATGGGGGTTCTACTGCTCATCCTCCCCTGGCGGCCGGAATGGACGGACAACCACTTCCTGATGGGCTCACCCGGGCTTCGGGCGTTTGTCTCGAACGGTTTTGTTCGCGGCCTGTGCAGCGGCCTGGGACTGCTCGACATCTGGATCGGGTTTTGGGAGGCAGTTCACTTCCACGACGAAGCCCAGCACTGACGGAAAGACAACCTCATCATGAGTGAGCGTAAACTTGGCCCCGCGCCGCTGGCGTACGAAAACGAGCCTTTCATTAAGAGTCCCGACGGGCGCGTGCTGCGTATTCTCTCCGAATACATGGAGCCGCTTTCGCGTTTCCGCCGAGAACAGATTCAGGATACGGTCGTGTTCTTCGGTTCCGCCAGGTTTCGCAGTCAGGGAGACGCCAAGCGGAATCTGGTTGAAGCCGAGCATGCACCGGGAGAACTGCCTCCGGCCGAACTCAAAAAGGCGTTGGCTTCCGTGGATATGGCGCGCTATTACGAAGATGCGCGCAAGCTCGCCTTCCTGTTGACCCAATGGTCGGTGCAAATTCCGGCTCGCCGCCATCGTTTTGTGGTGACCACGGGAGGCGGCCCCGGCATTATGGAGGCCGCGAACCTGGGAGCTCAGCAAGCAGGCGGAAAGAGCATTGGCCTCAACATCAACCTGCCCTTCGAGCAGGACCCCAATCCTTACGTCACGCCTTCACTCAATTTCGAGTTCCATTATTTCTTCATGCGTAAGTTCTGGTTCGCGTATCTGGCCAAAGCCCTGGTGATCTTTCCCGGGGGCTTCGGCACGCTGGACGAACTTTTTGAAATTCTTACTCTGGCTCAGACCCAAAAGCTGGCCAAGAAAATCCTGGTTGTTATTTATGGGAGCGCGTACTGGAAGCCCCTGCTCAACTTCCAGTCGATGATCGACACAGGGACCATTTCCGCATCCGATCTCGGTCTCTTCCGCATTGTGGACTCGCCCGAGGAAGGATTTGAGGTTCTGCGCGACGGCCTGGTCAGGTATCACCTTGGACCGCAACAGGCCAAGCACCCCGGCGAGGCCACGCCGGAAATTGCCAAGACCAATCCGTAACGAATTTGCTTCTCTACTACATCACCGACCGCTCACAGTTCCCCGGTGATGAAGCCTCGCGCCGCCGTCAATTGCTCGAAAATATTACCGAAGCCGCCCGCAGCGGTATCGACTACGTTCAACTTCGCGAGAAAGATCTCTCAACCCACGACCTGGAAACGCTGGCCCGAGAAGTCGTAGCGATCTTGCACGAACTGAGAACGGGGAACAGAAAACTCAAAACTGGTTTCCTGATAAACTCCCGCACAGATGTCGCCCTGGCATGTGGCGCCGACGGCGTTCATCTGCGCTCAGACGACATTACTCCCGCTGAAGCGCGAAGGATTTGGACTCAATCTGGCGCCGTCACACGCGGAACTTTTGGCGTGTCCTGTCATACGCAAACTGAGGTAGCCGAGGAGGCGGCGCAAGGCGCAGACTATGTCGTCTTCGGTCCCGTCTTCGAGAAAGAGCTCTTAGCGCCCGCGGGTCTTGTGGCATTACGCGAAGCGTGCAAGGAAAACATACCGGTCTTCGCCCTGGGGGGCGTCACGATGGCCAATGCGGAATCCTGCATCCAGGCCGGTGCAGCCGGAGTCGCCGGGATCCGCCTCTTCCAGACGTCCAACCTGCGGGAAGTGGTGGCAGCACTCCGCAGACCAGCCGCTCAATAACGATCGAGTTCCTCCGCTGCCGGAGAAAGCCGGGCATCTGCGATGCCCAGTCTAGCTTTTGATCGTGCCCGATGCCTCATCCCAGGTCACTGGACCCTTCCGGAAATACGATTGGTTTGACATGTGGCACGCGAGGGCGGCGTGGTGGCCGAACACTACATCTTCCACCACCGGCTTTCGGGTGCGCACTGCCTGAAAGTAATTCCACAGATGCGGTTTTTCCTCGTCCCAGGAAACGCTGCGATAGCTGGTGCCTTCCAGTGCAGGTTCCTTGCCCGGCGTGGCATCGTGCTCCTGATGCCATTTCTTGAAATATTCCTCGCGCATGGCTCGCGGAAAACCCGCCGCATAATAGCTGGGGCTGGTATCCACGCCCAGTTGGGGAGTGTAGGTCAGGCTATATTCGGTGAGTTCCAGGAGTCCTTTTGAACCCTGAAAGCGATAGGTTTCCGGGGTCTCTGTACCCAGGCTCAGCCGCATGTAAACCGGAACCTCGCCGTATTGAAATAATGTGCAGTGGACATCTGGCATGTTCCGGCCATCCTTCCAGCGCAGAATTCCTCCCATGGACATCGCCCGCGCGGGCGCCTCATTAATTCCGAGCACGTACTGCATGCCGCTCACCAGATGCACCAGCAGATCTCCGGCCAGGCCGGTTCCATATTCCTTCCAGCAGCGCCAGCGCGCGAAGATCAAGGGATCGAAGTCCCGTTTGGGCACGGTTCCCTGCCACGTATCCCAGTCCAAGTTCTGGGGCGAAAGATCGGTCGGCGGCGGGTACTCCCAGGCTCCGCTGGGATCGTTGCGGCCAAGCGATCCCTCCACCAGCATCAGGTCGCCCAGGGCTCCCTGCGCCACCAGTTCCTTGGCTTTCGCGCAGATTACCGAACTTACGCGCTGCGAGCCCACTTGCACGATGCGCCCACTCTTTTTCGCCGCCGCGACCATCTCTACGCCATCGGCGGCGGAATGAGACATCGGCTTCTCGATGTAGATATCCTTGCCCGCGCTGACCGCGTCCACCACCACCTGCTTATGCCAGTGATCGGGAACAGCGGCCACGATGCAATCGATGTCCTTGTTCTCCAGCAATTCGTGGTAGCGCCTTGTGGTTGGCAGATTCGGACGGTTCACAATCTCTTTGGCCAATATATGACGTCCGTCGTAAAGATCGCAGGCGGCGACGCATTCCACTCCGGGCAATTCGATGGAGTTCGTCAGAAGACCGGATCCCTGCATGCCGATACCGATCATGCCGAAGCGCACTCGATCGCTGGGGGCGACGGTTTGCGGCAAAGCCCAGAGCGGATCGGGATCCAGCAGGATGGTCTTGAGCCCGAGCGACGCACCGGCCGCGGCTGCACTCAACCCAATGAATTCACGACGGGAGAAACAGTTCCTCATTGATTAAGCCTCCACTATTCAGCTTTTAGCCGTTAGCCATCAGCTTTTAGCCAAGAGCCAATGGCTAAAAGCTAAGGCTATTGATTCAGCATCTTGATCGCGACTTCCTTAAAGAACACGATGTCATTTTCGCTGTGATTCTGCAGGCCGAAATAGCCCTCCTGCGGACGCGGTCCGCGTTCCGGCTCAAACGTGAGCTTTTTGGGCGGGACGGGATCGCCTTCGGTGAACTCGGTCACCTTCACTCCGTTGAGCACAACCGTTGTGTGCGGACCATCCAGGGTGATTTCCATGGTGTTCCACTCCGGCCCGGGCTTGCCCGGTTTGGCCAGCGGCTTGGTCAGCGAATATAGCGTGCCGGTGATATGGTAGTCGTCTTCGTTCGACTTCTCCGGCTCATTATCGATCTGCACTTCGTAGCCGTAATGCACCGGCATCCAGGCTTCGCGTGGTTCGATTGGAATGCGGATATAGACCCCGGAGTTATCGTTGTGATCGCGCATCTTGTACACCACCCGAATCACGCAATCGCCGACCTTCCCGCCGGCCCAGTAGAGTAGACCCATTCCGCCGTGGGTACGGATCAGCCCATCCTCGACGGTCATCTCGCCAGCGCCTACGTGCTTCCAACCAACCAGGTCTTTACCGTCAAATAACTGCTTCCATTCGCCGGACTGAGCCTGCGCGGCCGGGACCATCCCGGACGCAGTGAACGCAGCCAGGATGACGAGGAGAGCCAAAGGCATTCGCATGGTCGCCTACCTTTCGAAGCGGGAGAAATATACACCAAACCGGCGTGTCGAAGGTGTGAGCTAAGTCCCTTTATCCGAGCGCGGGTCACGAAAACGGCACGTGGCGCGCCAGTTACCGAAGGTCAATTTTGCTGGAGCATAGTTCGGGAAACTCGCATCAAATGTAGATATAATATTCCCGTAACCGCGCAGGGAGTAATTTCTCTTCCAAAGAAGATTAAAACCGATGTCCATGAAGACGAAGGCCGCAATTGTAATCTCATCCGCCGCTGTTTTGCTGTTTATGGCGGTGGGCGGACTGGATGGCGTTCGCGCCTCCAACAACGATGGCTCGTACCGGCAACTACAGGTATACAGCGAAGTGCTCTCGCGAGTGCGCAGCGAGTACGTGGAAGAGCCCAACATTCCCGCCGTGACCGATGGCGCCCTGCACGGCTTGCTGGAATCGCTGGATTCGAATTCCAGCTATCTGACGCCCACTGAGTTCAAAGAGTACAAGTCGAATCAGACTGAAGCCAAAGGGGAAATCGGAGCAGCGGTCTCGAAGCGCTTTGGTTATGCCGCCGTCATTTCGGTGATTCCTGGCGGTCCGGCCGACAAAGCCGGCATTCAGGCGGGCGATATCTTTGAGGCCATCGAGGGCAAGAGCACGCGGGAGATGTCACTGGCCGAAATCCACAATCTGCTGCAGGGGCAACCCGGTTCGAATCTAAACGTTGCCGTGGTTCGCGCCCGTCGCGCGGAACCGCAGAA
>Ga0209006_10005503_pt1 | contig 11502 bp, 7 predicted proteins | sample JacPin_JW_Ref_O2_FD_188567 | JGI IMG/M metagenome (GOLD analysis project Ga0209006, IMG submission 188567) | Forest soil microbial communities from Algoma, Ontario, Canada - Jack Pine, Ontario site 1_JW_Ref_O2 (SPAdes) (version 2) | ecosystem: Environmental > Terrestrial > Soil > Boreal... | reverse complement strand
CAACCGGGAGACACCCAGTTCGGATGCTAGCGTCCGGGTCGACGGAATTCGCTGCCCGGGACGCAGTCCGCCATCAACAATTGTTGTGCGGAACGCGTCATAGATCTGCCGGTGCAAAGCCTTCGGGGCCTTCCGGTCGATCATGATGATCGGAGAAATCCCGGTGGCTACTCTCTTCATTTCGGCCGATCATAATGGTTATCTCGAAATCGAGTCAAGTGGGTATTGCCATCGACCGCTTTCCTTCTAAGATAGGGCAGTCTTCGAGGTAACTCGAAACCACTAGAGCGATGCTCATTCCATGTTTAAAGGGACCTCTGTTCCTTGCTGATCGCCGTCTCGTTGCCTGCGTTATGCCGTCGAGTTCCCGGTTGAGTTGCCGGCACGGTCACCGAGCCCTCGGGCGCGACCAGATCATAGATTGGGGATCGACTTATTTGCTTGGGAGAAACTCCATGATGAGGTTCAGACGCCGAGTGCTCGTCCTCTGTCTTCTGCTATGCACAGTGGGGCTGGCATTTTCACAGAGCACCAATTCCGGTGACATTCGTGGCACAGTGACCGATCCGGCAGGGGCGGTGGTGCCCGGAGTAGCTGTCACAGTATTGAACCTAGATACCGGTGCTACGAAAGACCTTGTCACCAACAGCGACGGTCTCTATGATACCGCCTCAATTCTGCCGGGAAACTACCGGGTCAGTTTCAAGAAAGTTGGTTTCGGCACACTCGTGCGCGGCCCGATCACGCTGCAGGTCGGGATTATCACAGTGAACGGCGTGTTGAAGGTCGGCAGGATAGCCGAGACGGTTGAAGTTACGGCCGATATTCCCCTGTTGAAGACCGAAAGCGCTGAGCAATCCACAACCTTCGACTCGCAAACCATGGTGAATCTGCCGCAGGTGGGTTCGAACGGCCAGAATTGGGGTCCTTTGGCGCAGTTGCTACCCGGTGCATCAGGTACCGGAGGCAGTATGCCCACGGCTTCCGGCAACTCCGGCGATCCCGGAATTGCGATCTCGATAAATGGCAACTTGCCTTTTTATGACAACTTCCTGCAAGACGGCGCCTCCACCAATCTACCGATCAGCGCCAACGTCGATATCGCAACCTTTGAGACTATGCAAGAGCTGCAAATCAGCGCCTCTACATTCTCGGCGCAGTATGGGATCGGCGGTGCGGTTTTCAACCAGATTACCAAGAGTGGCAGCAACCGCTTCCACGGCGCAGGTTATGAATACTTCCAAAGCGACCAACTAAAGGCAGACAGTTATAACTTTTCAAGCACTCCGCAACCAAAACCGTTCCTGCGCTACGACAACTACGGCGCGGCGATCGGCGGACCAATTGTCAAGAACAAGTTGTTCTTTTATTTCAATATAGACAGAATTTATGACAATGGGGGCAGTTCAACTCAAACCGCAACCGTCCCAACGGTGGCCATGACGCAGGGCAACTTTGCGGGCATGCCCACCATTTACGACCCCTCTGCGCCAATAGTGAGCGGCTCACGGGCATCCTTCGCCAGCGAAAACGGAGGCTTAAACCAGATCCCTACGGCTAGGTTCGACAGCGTGGCGGCGGCGGCTCAAAAGTACTATCCCGCTCCGAATACTCCAGGGCAGATCCCCAATCCAGCATTCCCCGGCGTAGTAATCAATAACTATGCCTATACGTCGCCGAACTTGAATCCCTTCCATAAATGGTTTGGAAGAATCGACTACGATCAATCCGAAAAGAACAGGATTAACTTCTCTATTACTCAAAGTGACAATCCCGGCACCAATACCAACTTCCAAATTTGTCCGGTTGATTGTTTCTCTGGAGACGTGGATAGATACAACACTCAGGTTTCGGACGTGTACTCGTTCAGCCCGCACCTGGTGAATGAATTCAGGTTCGGCTATACCAAGCAGGGGAACTGGTTCATTCCTTACACCGCCGGCAAGGGGATTCCACAGCAGTTGGGCTTGCAATATTCAAAGGGCGATGTTTTCCCGACGATCAACGTCAGCCAGTCACAAGCGGCATCCGGCAGCGGTGGTTCTGGAAATGTGTCAATCTGCTGCAGCCCCATTTTGCAGCCTGGTACCAACGCAATTTACATCGAGAATACGTTTCAGCCTTCTGACGTTGTGACTTTGATACGCGGCAAGCACATCCTGCATTTCGGCGGTGAACTGCTCGATTATCAGGCCAACTACACTCCCTGGGGCAACTTGCAGTCAGGGAATTTCAATTTTACGGGAGTTTACACCCAGCAAAACAACACGATAGGAACTGGAGGATCCGCTTACGCGGACTTCCTGCTTGGCGACGTAAACAACTGGAGTGCCACGAACCAGCCCGAGTCCGGGATGCGAATGAAGAGTCCGCAGGTCTTTGTCCAAGATGACTTCAAAGTGCTGCCGAATCTTACCCTAAATCTCGGTCTGCGCTATGAATACCAAAGTGGATGGAGCGAGGTTAAGAACAATTTGGGATCTTTTGATCCGACGATCCCGAACTCAGTCTCCGGTAGCCTGGGCGCGATGTGGTTCGCAGGTGAAACGTCACGGACCACGTTGATGCAACCGAAGAATATATGGCTGCCTCGCGTCGGCTTCGCTTGGACTCCGATCGGCACCACGGTGATCAGAGGAGGCTTCGGAATCTACGCCCTTACGTGGAGCATGGATGACTACGGTCAAGGCGTGGGTGTGGGTAACAATAGCACCGGCAGTGCGGCCGACACCACGGGCGGAATCAGTCCGGTGACCACCCTTGACGGCCCCGGAACCAATCTGCAAACTGGTATGCCCCTGACTTACGTGGTGACGAATCGCTCATCAACGGCTTACAACGGGACAAACGTACCGTACAACCAATACAACCTGCCCGTCGCCAAGATGTATCAATGGACGGCCAGCGTAGAGCGCCAGCTAGGGACCAACATGGAGGCCGAGATTGCATATGTGGCCAGTCACGGTGGCAATTTGGCCTTCCCATCTGATATCAACCAAATACCCGTCGCCAGCCTATCGCCAACCTTCAGTCAAGCTAACACCCCATATCCGCAATTCGGAACGATTCAGGGAAACCTCGGCGCCTCTGTTTCCAACTACAATTCCTTGCAAGTGCAGGTTAATCGCCGATTCACTCACGGATTGACCTTTAATGCGAACTACGTCTGGTCGCACTTTTTGGATGATCAGGATTCGGCCGGATGGGGTGGCCGAGGCGGTACGCAGGTCTATCAAAATGCGTACAACCCTGCAGCCAATTACGGCAGCTCCAATTTCGATGTGCGAAATGCGTTGAAGGGAAGCTTGGTTTACCAATTGCCGGTAGGAAGGGGCAAAAGATTCCTTAACAGCAACCCGTATCTGGATGCATTAGTGGGCGGGTGGCAAACCTCGGCAACCATGGTGGTACATAGTGGGCAGCCGTTCACCGCGGTTACAACGTCAAACAATGCCGCAGCGGATAACCCCGGATCGAGCGCCTCCCAGTTTCCTGACGTTATCGGCAACCCTCGCCTCAGCCACCCAACCATTCAGAACTGGTATAACGTGGCAGCCTTCGCCCAACCAGCTCCCGGGACGTTCGGCGACGAAAGACGAAATAGCCTCGTGGGGCCAGATCTCTCGGAGATCGATTTCTCGCTGGGCAAGAACTTCGCGCTCAAGGAGGGCATCGGACTCCAATTCCGGATTGATGGTTACAACGTCTTCAACCATCCGAGCTTCGGGCTTCCGAACACCGGCGTCGCTTTCGCCAATGGCGCACCGACAAGTTCATCCAGTATCACGTCAACCACCATCGGGCCCCGGGCGTTCCAGTTGAATGCTCGTGTCTCGTTCTGACATCTAGCATTTCGAAACTCATAAGGACGGCGGGCCACAGCCGTCCTTAGTCTCTGTGTTGGAAGAACGAGGGGCAAGATTTGTCAACAGTACGGGCGCCAATGGTTTGGTGGTGTGCTCTTCGGTACGGAACTCCAGCACGTCACCCACACTAAGCCCTTTTACTGCCACGTGCTTTTCATGCAGATCGCTGTAGAACGGCGCCTGATGCGTTACTTGCGCGGCCATTTCCTGCACGTTCTCCGGTGGCGTTTCCACAACGGAGCCGTCCGGCTTGCGAACGCGCACGTACGCCATCTCAAAAGTTCCAGTCCCGCTAGGGCATTGGACATGATGGATCTCGAACAAAAAGAGAGAGCACTCGATTGAGTGGAAACGGAGGACTGACACACCTTTCAGGTAGCCAACGACGAAGACTCTGATGTCTCGGTCGGCAAAGTGAAATGAAAAGTTGCACCTCGTGCATCGTTGGCTGTTGCCCACAACCGCCCTCCGTGCGACTCCACAATGGTACGACTGATGGCAAGCCCCATTCCACTGCCCTGAGGCTTGGTCGTGAAGAACGCAGAGAAGATCTGGTCAACACTTCCAACCGGCAGTCCCGGCCCTGTGTCGCTGACCGAGAACAATAGTTGAACCTCCTGCAGTTGCGATCTGACCGTAAGTTCTCCGCCCGATTCATTCATAGCTTCGATGGCGTTGAGCATGAGGTTCATGAAGACCTGCTGCAGTTGCACGCGGTCTGCCTGGATTCTGGGCGGTTTGGCAGCAAGCTCGGGGCGCATGGCGATAGAGTATCGCGTAGCCTCACCTTTCAGCAGTGTGAGCATTTCTTCGATAATTCTGTTCACATCAACCAACTCACGTTGTGGAGGAGATTTTCTGTAGAACGAACGTATGCGGTCGATGATTTCAGCCGCGCGTTTCCCATATCGATCGATTCTCGTCGCGCTTGCGAGGGCCCTTTCGATGTTTGGTGGTTCGTGCGCAAGCCATTCGATGCAACTGTTGGCGCAGGTGATGGCGGCCGCGATTGGCTGCTTGATTTCGTGCGCCAAGGACGCAGCCATTTCCCCCAACATGCTCACACGATTGATGTGCGCGAGCTCGGCCTCCAGCTGGCGCAGCTTCTCATGCTGTTGCTCAGCACATTTGTGATCGGTGATTTCAGTCGAACTGCCAGGGAATTGCACTAAATCCCCGTATTTGTGGTCGCCGAGGCACCTCTGGAGGAAGGAGAGAAACTCCTCCACAGAAGCAAACCTCTGGCTTTTGCCCGAGTCGACTTCTTCGACGCACCCCTCGAACTTACCGCCGACCGGCTGGGCTTCCTGAGCGAGGCGAAGGACGAAGGCTCGTTTCATAACGGATAGACTCTAGGCTCGTGGAGCGACTAAGTCGTGCTCTCTCGGTGTTCTTTTGGTGGAATCAGGTGCGAGATACAGGATTCCTGTGCTTAGGCGGGATTGGCGGATGCCTCTTCGTCAGCAAGTATCCTGCGGATCGCGGGCGCGGAAAGAAAAATGCCGCGAAGAGGCTCGTCGGTGGGCATGGAATTCGCCAGTTTCATAATCGTTGCGCAGCTGAGTTGACGATGCTCTTCCGCGGCCTTCTTATGTTCCATGCGCTCGTATAGTTCGAAAGCAGTACCATGCACGCGCCAGTGAGCCAGCGGAACTTCATAGCCTTCCATCGCTGTCAGGGCGTTGGTGATACAAACTTGCGCGCGCTGTGAGTCATGCTGCGCCATGGCGACGCGGCCAATTGCGTCCCATGCCAGCGCCTGCCAAGTATGCTCCGAAGTCTGCTGTGTGACCTCAAGAAACCGCTCTGCGCTTACTCTCGCCTGCCCTAAATCTCCCTTGCCAAGCGATGCTTCTGTGAAACCTGATTCGAGCAACATTTTCCAGTACCAGTCATGGATAACCGGCAGAAGGTCCATATCTTTCCTCACTGCTGACAAGTGCTCGAGCGCGCGGTCGTAGTTCTCCATCGCTAATTCCGCAGAACCGGCCAAAATCCGGCAAAATCTGTTCCAGGGTCGCCTTGCGGGTTCGCCGAGTGCGGGGAGAACCGATTCGCAGATTGTCAGGACCCTACTCGCATCCATCGCCTGAAGATGTATCCATGCTTGATCAAGGCGCGAGGTCAGCACTCGGACATGGTCCCCGTTTTTGATACCAAGCTCGATGCTGGATTTCGTTGTCCGGAGTGCCTCGCCCCATTCGCCCAGAAACAGCAGGCTCCATGGCAAAACGAACTGACTTATCCAATAGGAGAAATTCAGATACGGATTGTCTTCGTATTGTCCCAGCAGAATCGCCAGACTCTCGACGGCGCTCTTCTGAGCCTCTCTGTATTTGGACGAGCACCAATCCATGAAGTTACAGTCGAGGGTATGCCACGCCGACAAAAGGGCGTTACCGCCACTACGAATTTCCTCGAGGGCGTTTTTGCAATCCTCCGCATCTTGGGCGTTCCATCCACCTACCCACACCCGGCGTACCAGACAACTCGCGCGCGTCCGCGCTCGCGTCAGTGGATCCGTTTGTCTGGTGCCCAATTGAAGCGCCCGCTCGACCATCTCCAGAGACCGCCGCGCATTGGACCACGACAAAGGATACGCCATGCCCACCAGCGCGCGTATTTCCACATCCAGCAATCCGTAGTAAGCCGCCTTTGCGCGCAGCGCTTCGTAGATTTCCACCGCGCACATATCATCAAAGGACACAACATAAATCGCGGCGAGCTTCTCGAGAATCTCAGTTTCGTTTTCGGCACGCTCGATCTCGGGCACCTTTTCGCACAGATCGAGCGCATGGCGCAGGACTTTCGCAGCTTCTGCAGGAGCAAAGCGCCGCCCGGCCGTCTCTGCCACCAGCCGCAGATATTTGACGGCCCGCTGCCAATCGGAGCCTTCTTCATAGTGATTTGCGAGTTCCGGAGCCACGTCACTTAGATGGCCATCGTACAGCGTCTCCAGACGCTCGCCGACACTCCGATGCAGCTTCGCTCTTCGTCCAGGCGACTGGCGGCCATAGAAGACCTGGCGGTAAAGGGCATGGACAAATTCATAACGCGGGGAAAAACTTCCATCCGGAAACCGCTGCGACCCCGCAGAACGCACGATGTGATACCGGCGCGAGAGCTCTTCACAGAGTTCTTCGAAGTGCTCCAGGTCCAGGTTTGCTGCCGATGCGTTCACGCTTGGACTGAAGCCGGCCACGGTGATGCTCGCCACCTCGAGAGCCCGTTGTTCCTCGGTGGAAAGATGCTCGATCTGCACTTCGATCATCTGCCGCAGATTTTCCGGCACTTCGAGATCGATCTCCTCCACTGCAACTTTGAGCTTCCAGTTTCCCTTCTCGCGTGAGATGAAGCCCCTTCCAGTCATGTGCTCGAGAGCGGCCACCATGAACAAAGGATTGCCCTCCGAGTGGCGATGGACAAGCCGGGCCAAGCCTTCCGGCGGAGGCGCATCGGACGGGTCGGCGAGATAGGTGGCCACCTCCGCCTCACCCAGCGGTTCGAGAGCGACCTCGTGGCACAGCTGATGGACCAGCAGATCCTGCTTCAGGGCGTTTAACGGATGTCCCTCAAGCACGACGTCGACAGGGCGGTATGTCCCGACCAGCATCAATTTCGATGACGTACGGCGGCGCGCCAGCGCTGATATCAGATCAACCGTCGAGTGATCCACCCAGTGCAAATCCTCGAAGACGAGCAGCAGAGCACCTCTTGATGAGATTGCCTCGAGAACTTCTCCGATCTCGCGAAGCATTCGCTCCCGGGTGGCTCCCCAGGTTTCACGACGCAGGATTTCCGGGCGTTCCCGTTTCATAAAGGTCGGGAATTGCACCAGCCATGTCGGCGCCTGCGCAGAGAGCATCTGGATAATGGATTCTCCTCCTGGGGCACGGCACAACTGGCCCAACGCTTCCAGCATCGGATAATAGGCTTCCTTTCCTCCATATCCCTCGATGCATTGGCCGCATGCAATGCGAATTCCCGGGATGTCCGCTAATGCCTGTCGTTGGAAATGCTCAACCAGAGCGGTCTTTCCGATGCCCGCTTCCCCGGTGACAAAGACGATTTGCTGCTGATCCTGCAGCGTCCGGCGGAGAGACTCTGTCAGATGGCGGAGTTCCCGGTCTCGACCAACCAGTTTGTCATTTGACGCATTGGCGATCTGAGCCTTAGCCGGTCTCGGGTCGTTGACTTGGGCAATGAAGCGATAGCCACGCCGGGGCAGTGTTTCGATGAATCGAGGGCTCTTGGCATTATCCCCGAGCGCGCCCCGGATATCGCGGATGTGGCTCTTGAGCACTTGGGGTTGGACGTAGGTTTCGGGCCACAAGGCCTCCAGCATCTCCTCCTGGGTCACCAGCCGGCCGGCATGCTCCACCAGATACCGGAGCATCGCAAATGCTTTGGGAGTCAGCAAAATGCGACGTTCTTCAGGTCCATCGCCACGATGCCAAAGGCACTGGTTAGCCACGTCCATTCGGAATGGCGGGAACTCTGTCATGCTTGCGGATCGATTCTCTTCGCTATGGTAGCTCTGTGCGGGAGTTTATCGCCGGCCTTGATTCTGCTGCTGCACGAATCTTACCTGCAGGAAAATGCAAGGACAATCCTGCCATTCCTGGGATGTTGCAAGATCTCCGCTCCGTCCACGCCTATCACAACAGCACAACGTTGATCCGGGTTATCGACGCATCCCCCTGGGTATCTCTCACCTCACGCAGCTCAACCCATCGTAAGGCGTTGATTCGTCATCGCTGCCACCGGAGCGGACATCGATTCTCCACGACAACAACACGCGAGGATCACAACTTCGATCCCGGAAAACCTTAGTTTGAGTTTGGATCCCGCGGAACCAACGGAGGTGTCCATGAGCACGCAATGGTGTCTCAGGGGCTGCTTGCCTGGCTGTTTCCATCCAGAAGCTAGTCTTGTGCCGCGGCGGGAAGACATGGGGCGGGAAGACAGGGAAGGGATTCCGGAGGATGCCATCAACCTCGATGAAGTTCTGGATACCACCATGAACAACGCGTCCACCTTTGCCCAGATTAGAAGAAGAACCGCAGCCTTTAACCAGGAGCGCGGAGGCCGTCGATGACGCGCTCGAGCTGAAGTCGGAAAAAGATAGACTTCAGCTCCTGCTTGAACTCAGCGGGCAGATCGTTTTCGAATCCTGTACTCCGGGATCTTCTCCGCAGTGTGATGGTCGTTTGGCAGACTTGCCATAAGCAACCCTCCGGGTTCAGCCCTCATGTCTTTCCTAGACGCAATGGTTAGAGCACGCCATTGACCAAAAGCTGGGCAGTGCAAAACCGCGAACCGCAACTCCATTTCGATCCGCACCGAGCTCGACTTGGAGCTTCCGATGATCGCTGCGGACCGCGTACAGCTTCAGCAGGTGCTGATGAACCTCATGCTCAGCGGCATCGATCAATGAAAGACACCAGGGGGGACCTGACCGTGACCTCGAGAAGAACTGAAGATGGGATAACTGTAAGTGATTCAGGGACGGCCCGAGCCTCAGTATGCCTTCAAGCGTACTACTTCGGTTTCCCGTTAGTGCTTTTGACTTGCTACGGAGGTGACACTGGGCAAGTCGCTGTCAAAGGCGTGACACTCTGTCATCAGGAGACAGGGAACGCTCTTCGGAGAAGATCAGCCAAGTCATATTTGCTTACGCTCGCACCGCAGTTTGGCTGCAAAAGCGATGGAGATGAAATTGCATTGCCTGAGAGATGTGAGGAGCGATTACGACTTACTGAAACAGCATGGATAAGTGCGCACAACATCGCGGCATCCGCAGGGTGGTCTCCACTCACCTGCCTACGGTTCTTGGCGTCTTCGAGCTGATCGGCTTTGAGCGAGCAAACATGGCCAAACGAGAACGTGAAACGGCCTTGGTGATGACGCTTGGCGATCTGCAAGACGGAGTACCTTTGCTACGCATTCATTCGCAGTGCCTCACCGGCGAAGTGCTTGGATCTCTGCGGTGTGATTGCCGAGGCCAGTTGGAACTCGCAATGTCGGCCATCGCAGACGAGGGATCGGGACTGGTGATTTACGAGTACCAGGAAGGCCGTGGCATCGGGCTGATGGCGAAGCTCAAAGCCTATGCCTTGCAGGACCAGGGTCTCGATACGATCGAAGCGAACGAAGCTCTGGGTTTTGACGCCGACTGCCGTGATTTCAGTCTGGCCGTGGCTGTCCTGCATGAACTCAGGGTCCGGCAGGTCCGCCCGATGACAAACAACCCGCAAAAAGTTGAAGCACTGACAAAGGGTGGAATCGAAGTCATCGAACTGATTGCCTGCGAAGCACCTCCCAGCCCTTATGCATTGTCGTACTTGCGGACCAAGAAGAAAAAGATGGGGCATTCGCTCACGATCATGTGAGCGATTGAAAGAATAGGCCTTGATCGGAGCACCTATGTCTACTCAGCAACCTAGCTCGGTGAACTTACTTGATTCGTCCGATGTTTCCCGTGCGTCCGGCAGTGATGAGCGCCGCCCTGTTGCCCAAGCAGTGAAGTTCGCCGAGATCGAGAAGTCGCTTAGGGAGTTGCGATCAGGGCGCATGATCGTCATTGCCGATGATGAGGATCGTGAGAATGAAGGGGACCTCGTGATCGCGGCAGAGATGGTCACTCCTGAAGTGATCAATTTTATGGCTACCCACGCGCGCGGTTTGATCTGTCTCGCAATGACCGGCGAGCGGCTTGACCAGCTGGAATTGGGGCCAATGGTGCTCCACAACACCGCGAACCTTGGCACAGCCTTTACCGTCTCGATCGATGCACGAGGGAGGGGTGTAACCACCGGAATCTCGTCGTACGATCGTGCGCAAACCATCTTGGCTGCGGTCGACCTCCGAACCCGCCCTGAAGACCTCGCCCGCCCGGGGCATGTGTTTCCCCTACGCTCTCGCCCCGATGGGGTTCTCGAAAGACGCGGCCAAACAGAAGCGTCTGTTGACCTCGCACGATTGGCGGGGCTGCATCACGCCGCAGTGATCTGCGAAATCATGAACCGCAATGGCAGTATGGCGCGCGGCTCCGATCTAGCAAGGTTCTGCTCAGAGTATGGCTTGACGATGGTGACTGTAGCCCAACTCGTTCGCTACAGGATCGAAACGGAATTAGACCAACCTCGCAGCCTGCATCCATCGGGGGCATATGGGCAGGGCCCGGAGTGGGGGAAAGTTTTTGGGGAAGATACGATGCACGGAAATTCACGTACTGGAGACCGGAGATGAGTGACATTCTTACAGAGCGCTCGGGAAACATCTTGAGCATCCAACTGAACCGCCCCGCAAAGAAGAACGCAATGACCTCGAGCATGTACATCACGATGTCGGAATTACTCAACGGAGCGGCAAAAGACGATCAGATACGCGTCGTGCTTTGGCATGCTGCGGGAAATTCGTTTAGTGCGGGCAATGATATCGACGACTTTATGAAGAACCCGCCAGGGCCGGGGGAAAGTCCTCAGGCGCAATTGATCCGCGCGTTGATCAATCTCGAGAAGCCGCTGGTCGCCGCCGTGCAAGGCGCGGCCATTGGGGGCGGAACGACCATGTTGGCTCACTGTGACTTCGTGTACGCAGGGGAGAGCGCGAAGTTCCAAATGCCTTTCGTGAA
>Ga0209006_10005502_pt1 | contig 11506 bp, 15 predicted proteins | sample JacPin_JW_Ref_O2_FD_188567 | JGI IMG/M metagenome (GOLD analysis project Ga0209006, IMG submission 188567) | Forest soil microbial communities from Algoma, Ontario, Canada - Jack Pine, Ontario site 1_JW_Ref_O2 (SPAdes) (version 2) | ecosystem: Environmental > Terrestrial > Soil > Boreal... | reverse complement strand
AGGAACTTCCATGCAGGCCGCCGCGTGGATTGTCTGCACCACTGCAGCCTTCGTAACCGCGCGTAACCGCCAAATTGCCCAGCATCGCCAATGGATGATTCGCTCCTATGCCGTCACCTTTACCTTCGTCTCCAGCCGTGTGCTCAATCTCTGGCCGCGCTACTGGAGCCATCTTGGCGACAGCCTCGCTGCCGTCGGCGTCATCGCGTTCACACTCGCTTCCCTGCTTGTCGTGGACCTCGCCCTCAACTGGCGCGAGCTCACGACTCGTCGTCAGTCATAGTCGCCACGCGGGAGTTCCATCAATTATCAAACCAATTGCGCCCATCGCCTTAAGCGCAGAACCCTCCACTTGAGGGCCCTCATAACGGTAGCGCGCGAAGCCATGTTCGGCGAGCCCGTGTTTTCCACTTCGCATTACACCCGCAAACTCAATCGCCAGAAAGAGGTCGACAAAAACGGATATTCATTTAATTCGGAACAACCGTCGCTGCGAAATCAGAGAAGGCCCGTGGAGCAGGTCCTGAGTGACTGAATGAGGTCCTCGGCCCTCTAGAGGCACTAGTGGCTGTCGCAGCCAGATCGTTAGCATGTCCCCTCCTTTACAGTCGGGGCTCGGTATGGGCATTCCACCAACCGAACCCTGACCGTCAGGGAGGGGACGCTAACGATTTCCGTGCGACAGGCCACTAGTCTGGATGCCGATTCTTCATTTTATAATGAGGAATGGCGCGAGGAGGCGGTTCCAGCAAGAGGATTTCAAAGGGCTTGGTGACTGCCAGTTGCGCCGCTGTTTTTGCGGTGTATGAGGCCGGGTACAGTCGGATGCAGTCGGCTGCGGATAAGTTCGCGAATCAGGTTGCAGCGCGTCGACCGGCGGCCACTCTGCCCGGCCCAACCTCGGTAAGAGAAGGCTTGCATCCGCAGGCGTTGCACGTTGACCATCGGCGCGAAGAGCCCAAAGCCCGGAAGGGTGTGTCCGTTAAGCCCAATCCTGTGATCCGGGAAGAGCCGGTGAAGCCGGGCGCTACGCTGGCGGCTGAGGCGATAGAGCCTGTCGCGGTTGATCCGATTGCGCCTCCGCCGCCGGAACCGCAAGCACTGGCGCCAAAAGTGGAGGAGGCCGCTGCTCCAAAAGTAGAGGCCGCGCCCACTCCTGTTTGGAAGGACGGAAAGTACACGGGTTGGGGCTACTCGCGTCACGGCGATATCGAAGCGGAAGTAGTGATTGCGGGCGGACGCATTTTGTCGGCGACCATCTCGCAGTGCCGAACGCGCTATTCGTGCACGGTGATTGAAAAACTGCCGCCGCAAGTTACTCTGCGCCAAAGCCCGGACGTCGATTACGTTTCCGGCGCGACGCAGAGTGCGGACGCTTTCTATGGAGCGGTCGTGGCTGCGCTCGGCAAGGCGAAGTGAGAGGCGTTGCCCATCCGTACTGAGGTCGCGATGGGCACACTGGTGACCATCCACGTTGTGCGCGATAGCCTCGATGCGGACGCCGCGATCGGTCGCGCGTTTACGTGGTTTCACGAGATCGAGCAGCGGTGTAGCCGGTTTCTGGACGGGAGCGAACTGAGGAAGCTCACGGCGGGCGCCCCGGTAGAGGTCAGCACGATTCTCTTTGAGGCCGTACAGTTCGCGTTGATGGTGGCGGAGGAGAGCGGTGGCGCGTTCGACCCGACGGTCGGCCAACGCATGGCGGCCCGCGGATTCAACAGGGAACATCGCATGGGAGCGGCGCCTGCCGATGCGGTCAGTTATCGCGACGTACAGATCGATCCGGAGCGAAGGACGATTACGCTGCTGCGTCCACTTACGCTCGACCTGGGGGCGGTCGCGAAGGGACTCGCTGTGGATGCGGCAGCCCGGGAGTTGGAGGCCTTGCGGGATTTCGCGATCGATGCCGGTGGAGATTTGTATCTTGGAGGATCGAACGAGCAGGGCCAGCCGTGGGCGGTTGGAATCCGCCATCCCCGGGTGGACGGTGCGGTGATTGCGCGTCTCAGCGTTTCGAATAAGGCGGTGTGCACTTCGGGCGATTATGAGCGGCGGACTCCGGATGGCGTGGAACATCATATTGTCGATCCTCGCACGGGGGTATCACCCGAGTCTGTAATCAGCGCGACGGTGGTGGCGCCAGGGGCGATGCTTGCGGACGCGCTCGCGACCGCGGCATTCGTGCTCGGTTCAACGGAAGGCGTCGGATTCCTAAAACGCGCCGGAGTCGACGGGCTGATCGTCACGTCGGATTTGAAACGCTACGAAACCGAGGGCCTCTCCTATGTGGCCTAAGCCGAGAAGCTTTTTCAAAACGCCGAAGGGGTTAGTGACGGTCATTCTGTTGATCCTGACGTTGATGGCCGCGCCAGGGCAGGGCTTCCGAACCGCGATCTTCAAAATGGCGGGCGCCGCGATCGCCGCTGGCCTCATGGATCTGTGCATTCTTCGCGCACGAAAGAAAGTCTGGGAGTATCCAAGCGGCGCTGTCATTACGGCGATGATCGTCGCGATGGTTTTGCGGGTGCAGGAGCCTTGGTACGTGGTCACGATCACATCGGTCTTCGCGGTGCTGAGCAAATATGTGGTGCGGTCGCGTTCGGCGAACGTGTTTAATCCCGCAGCACTGGCGATTGTGGTCAGCTTTGAACCTTTGCCCACGCTGGGGCCACCGCCTAGTCTGTAGGTTTTATGTGGCGCAACGGAGGAGACTTAATGACCTGTTTAAGCACCTTTTGGAAGTTTCTCCACCCCGGCGGCAGTTTCCGCTTTGGTGGGTTTTCTTCCGCGACCTTCTCTCTTGGTCTTGGATCTTGCGACATCACCCCACCTCCGAACTGGTCAAGTGATTCCAAGTCAGACGCTTCCCGGCGACCGCCGCTAGCACTAATTGGAAGCGTTCAAGATCAGTCAATTTCCGCTGGTTATAGCGGAAGGCTTGTTCATCAAGGTATCTGAACAAATGAAAGGGCTCAACACTCACGTAGGTACCACCGATAGAGCGCTTCAGGAGGCTCCAGAAGTCCTCCATACCGTTAGTGTGGACATTGCCGTCAACGTACTTCTCAGCGTGGTTAATGACCTTGTGGGCGTACTCAGAATCAAGCCCATCGTAAGAGAGCAACTCATCCGTCATGACTTCGGATCCGCGCCGAACGTGCTTGCGAACGATTCCGGTAAGTTCATGCTTCCGGCGAGTCTCGACGTGCTCGATATGGACCTTCCCGGTATTGCGCTCAAGCAGCCCGAAAACGATCTGCTTTCCGACCGGACCGCGACCGTGGATCTTGGCTTCCCGCTTGTCCTTGTGCATAAACCGCGCTTCGCCGCCGACAAAGGTTTCGTCCGCTTCAATTTGTTCCAGTCATCTTGTTGATCGTGCCGTTGTGCATAGCGTGGCGGATGCGCTGGAGCATGAACCAAGCCGTCCGCTGAGTTACCCTAAGATCCTTGCCGACTTCATAGCTGCTGATACCGTTCTTGCAGTTGCCGACAAGCCACATGGCCGTGAGCCATTTGTTCAACGGTACGGCAGAGTCTTCGAAAAGTGTACCTACCTTGACGGAGAACTGCCTCCGGCAATCAAGGCACTTCCAGATCATTCTGGTCTTCAAAAACGACAATCTTTTGGACTGCATTGAGGGCAAGCCGGACCCGAGGGCCACTTTGCAGCGGAAACAGTCTCCAAGCAAAACATTGGGTCCGAAAAGCACTCAATAGCTTCCATCAAGCCACTCTTTTCAGTGAGGTTAACTGTTTCCATGAACCAATATTATCACTCTAACTCAGGTGTGTCAAGTGATTTGTTACCCATTACGCCACGCGCGGAGAGGTATACGTGTAACACGCCAGACAAGCCGCACCGTGTCCCAACTATGGGTGTGCTCTCACCAGATGAGAAATTTCTTCTTGTGGGTACCACGTTCGACGTGCCCATTGCGATCTCCGGCACCTATCCAGACGGTTCGCCCATTCTCTGGGTGCCTGGTCCAGACGGCGAAACAAAGTCCGTCGCCTCGAATGCACCGGATCCCGATGGCATCGTGATCCACCGGATGAACGCGGACGGCACGCTCGGCGAAGGCTCCTTCCAGGATGGAGGAGGCGGATCTCCGTTCTACATCGCGTTCCTGCACAACCGACCGGATACCTTCATCATCGGATATGCCGTCGGCGATGGAGTAGCCTTGGGCCGGATCGACGAGGATGGCAGAATTGGTGTCGGCAAGGTCGTACCGATCGACACAAGGAGAGGCAAGATCGCTGAACTGTGCTGGGCATCCGTCTCCCCCGATGACCGGCTCCTTTACGCTACGGTTTTCGGGTACAGCAACATCACCACATTCCACATCGACGGCCTCGAGATCCGAATTGCGAAGGATCCTGCTTGCCCACAGGTCGAGGGTGATGGCACCTTCAGGGGGCTTTTGTGGAGACGTCAGCAGCGGACCGAGCGATAACTGGGTTTCTCCGGATGGCGCATTTCTCTACCAAATTTATGGGAATGCGTCGAAGCTCGTGGGGTACGCCACAAAGCTGGATGGCTCGCTGGAGGAGGTGACCAGCGTCGCGATCCCCTACAACAGCCCCGAGGGTTTGGCGGGATTTTGATGCCGCCGAGGGGCGCGACGACCCCGACTTGCAATCGGGCCTGGCTCGACAGGGATCCTATTCAAGGATCGGGTTCCATACAGCCCCTGCTCGGCCGGAGCATCCCAGACGCCCCCATTTTCACCAGTGCGTTGGACAACATTTCCGACAGGGATCTGCAGCGGGCGGATGGCTCGGGACGAATCGTGCTCGGAAGTTCCGAACAGGGGACGCGGATTATAGACGTGTTTCAGAAGTCTCCCGTTCGCGTCATGTTTCCGAGGGTAACAGGCGGAGCCGTGGAAGAAGCCGTTCTCATAAATACCGGAGGCGGTGTAGCGGGCGGAGACCGGCTCGAATGCTCCGTAACCGCGCTTGAAAAAGCGTCCATTGCCGTCACCACACAAGCGGCTGAAAAAGTCTACGGCGCGCTGGACGAACCCGCACGAATCACAACAAAGCTAAAAGTATCAAGAGCTGCCAAACTCGCTTGGTTGCCGCAGGAGACAATCCTTTTCAACACGGCACGCATCTGCAGGAATACAAAGATCGAAGTCTCTTCTGGAGCTGAGGTGCTCGCCGTTGAGTGGATTGTGCTGGGGCGCTCGGCGTATGGCGAGCAGATGGTTAACGGGCAGATCAGAGATAGCTGGCGAGTAAAGAAAGACGGGCGGCTAATCTGGGCCGATAGCTTCCGGTGCGTTGATGAAACATTTCCGGACCTTCACAAGAAGGCGTTGCTTTCGCATTGCAAAGCGATTGGAACACTGGTCTATTTCGGGCATGATTTCGATAATCGACTCGAATCGATTCGCCGTATTGCTCCTTCTCTCGAGTGCTGCTGCGGCGCCACGCCGGTCACCGGCGTAATGATCGTTCGCTTCGCCGCGGAGGTCGCGTTCGCGCTCAGGCTGGCGCTTCATCGTGTTCTCCAGCAGTTTCGTCTAGACCTGGGCCGGGTCCTTTTGGGGTGCCGAAGATGTGGTCGTGTTAGTGAGTTTATGAATCTTACACCACGTGAAATAGACAAACTTATGACTTCGCTCGCCGCGCTCGTCGCGCGGGGGCGCCTTGCAAGAGGCGTCACGCTAAACTATCCCGAAAGCGTCGCGATTATCGCCGATTACGTAATGGAGGGGGCACGTGACGGTAAATCCGTTGCCGAACTGATGTCGGACAGTTGTAAAGTGTTGAGGCGCAATCAAGTGATGGAGGGTATTCCTGAGATGCTTCCGGAAATGCAAGTGGAAGCAACCTTCCCCGATGGCACGAAACTCGTGAGTCTTCACGATCCGATTCGCTGAAGCGTTGTTCCCATGGATTGAGGAGGCGGCCTGACGAAGGGAGATAGGCATGATGATACCAGGTGAAACTGTTCCAGCCGGTGGCACGATCGTCCTCAACGAGGGTAGAGCCGCCATAAGTCTCATAGTCGCGAACACGGGCGACAGACCTATTCAGGTCGGTAGTCACTATCACTTCGCCGAAGCCAATCCGGCCCTAGCGTTTGATCGAAAAGCTGCTCTGGGCTATCGGCTAGATATTTCGGCGGGCACGGCTGTGCGGTTCGAGCCGGGCCAGTCGCGGGAAGTGTCGTTGGTGGCTTACGCCGGCGGGCGCCTGATTTACGGGTTTAACCAACGAGTCATGGGTGGGGTGAGGTAACCAATGCCCCACACAATGAATCGCGCCGCGTATGCGCAAATGTTTGGTCCTACTGTTGGTGACAAGGTGCGTCTCGCCGATACTGACCTGATTATCGAGGTGGAAAAGGACTTCACCGTCTATGGAGAGGAAGTGAAGTTCGGAGGCGGGAAGGTCATGCGCGACGGCATGGGCCAATCGCAGCGTTCTCGAGCGGAGGGAGCCGTTGATACCGTCATTACCAACGCGCTGATTCTTGACCATTGGGGGATTGTAAAAGCAGATATCGGCATTAAAGATGGCCGAATAGCAGCGATCGGTAAGACGGGTAATCCTGATGTACAGCCGAATGTAGATAATGTCATCGGACCCGGGACGGAAGCGATCGCTAGTGAAGGAAAGATCGTCACGGCTGGGGGCATCGATGTACACGTCCACTTCATCTGCCCGCAGCAGATCGCGGAAGCACTGTTTTCCGGTCTGAGCACGATGATGGGCGGAGGTACTGGACCCGCCGCGGGTACGAATGCCACAACGTGTACGCCTGGCCCGTGGCATATTCAGCGGATGCTTCAGGCCGCTGATTCCTTTCCGATGAATATTGGCATCTTTGGCAAGGGCAATGCGAGCTCGGCCGCAGGCCTAGTTGAACAAATCGAGGCTGGGGCATGTGGACTTAAGCTTCATGAAGACTGGGGTACAACGCCCGCCGCCATCGATAGCTGCCTTTCCGTCGCCGACAAGCTAGACGTGCAGGTTCTCATCCATACTGACACGTTGAATGAGAGCGGTTTCGTCGAAAATACGATCGCGGCATTTAAGGGCCGGACCATTCATACGTTCCACACTGAAGGGGCTGGCGGCGGCCATGCTCCCGATATCATCAAAGTCTGCGGAGAGGCGTATGTCATTCCTTCATCGACGACGCCAACGCGCCCCTACACGGTCAATACACTCGAAGAGGCGCTCGACATGGTGATGGTGACGCACCACCTTGATCGCCGCATTCCGGAGGACGTCGCGTTCGCCGAGAGCCGGATCCGTAAAGAAACGATCGCGGCTGAAGATATCTTGCACGACTTGGGCGCGATCTCGATCATCTCGTCAGATAGTCAGGCGATGGGCCGCATTGGCGAGGTAATCATTCGAACCTGGCAGACGGCCGACAAAATGAAAAAACAATTCGGCCAACTTCCCGAGGAGCAGGGCGACAACGATAACTTCCGGGCGCGGCGCTATATCGCTAAGTACACGATAAACCCCGCCATCTCGCAAGGGATTTCGAATTATGTCGGGTCGATTGAAGCCGGAAAGCTCGCGGATCTCTGCATCTGGGATCCGGCGTTCTTCGGCGTGAAGCCCGACATGATCCTGAAAAGTGGTACGATCGTCGCGGCCATCATGGGAGATCCCAATGGGTCCATTCCAACGCCGCAACCCGAATACTACCGGCCCATGTTCGGCGCGTATGGACGTTCGATGACCGAAAGCTCGGTGACGTTTGTGAGTCGAACGGGGCTTGAACTGGCCAGCAAATTCGGGCTAGCGAAAAAGCTCCTTCCAGTCGCGAACACCCGCAAGATCGGCAAGCATTCAATGGTGTTAAATAGCGCCACTCCGCGGATGGAGGTCAATCCCGAGACTTACGAAGTGCGGGCCGATGGGCGCCTACTCACATGCGCGCCGGCAAAAGTCTTACCGATGGCTCAGAGATATTTCATGTACTGATATGACTATACATTCCGCTTTCATCCATCGCGAAGCTGGGAATTGGCCGAAGGAAAATGCCACAGGCACTATTACGCTCGATTTCGATACGCGCCATCGGCGCCGGATTCGGCTCACGGCGGATCAGGGAGAGGATATCCTGCTCGATCTTCCAAAGGCTATCGCCATGGCTAATGGAGATGGTGTGCAACTTGACGATGGGAGGTGGCTCATGATCCGGGCGGCCGCAGAGACGATTGTGGAAGTGCGACATAAAGATCCTGGCCAGCTTGTGCGGTTTGCATGGCATCTCGGCAATCGTCATCTGCCCACGGAGATTCGACATGAAGCCCTCCGTATCCGGCCGGACCATGTGATCGAAGAGATGCTTGCCAGCTTCGGTGCAATTCTCAGAAAAAGCGACGCTCCGTTTCAGCCCGAAGGCGGCGCGTACGGTGGTCACAATCACCATCACAGCCATGATGAATCATAAGCAGTGTCGTCTTTCGCCGCTGGCGCTTCTTCGGCTGCAAAGCTGGCTTTCGCCCGCGTTCCCTGCTGGTTTTTACAGCTACTCGCATGGTCTCGAATGGGCTGTCGAAACACGTGACGTATGCGATCGGCAGAGTCTGGTCGACTGGCTGGAATCGGATCTTCGGCATGGTTCCGGACGGAACGAGGCGATCTTTTTCAAAGAAGCCTGGCTTTATGCAACGAAGAATGACCAAGAAGGATTAGTCGAGATTTCGGAACTGGCCGCCGCCCTTCGCGGGACATCGGAGTTCGCGCTCGAATCATCGCAGCCCGCTGCGGCATGCCTCGCGATATTCAAAAAGGTATGGCCGGATCGCACGTTGGACCTGTTAGCGGAAATACTTCGCGAAAGACAGATTTCGCCGGCCGTTGCTGTTGTTCTCGGAGTTCGTCTTGCAGGCGAAGGCGCTCCGGTCAGCGTGGCATTGCCAGCTTTCCTTCAAAGCTATATCGCGAATTTGGTCACCGCCGGAGTTCGCCTAATTCCTCTGGGTCAGACGGACGGGCAGCTTGCGGTCGCCGAGCTTGAGCACGTGATTGAGGCTGCGAGTGCACAGGCGGCGGCCAGCACGATTGATGATCTTGGGTCGGCCGCGTTCATGGTCGACCTTGCTTCCATCGCTCATGAAACGCAATACACGAGGTTGTTTCGCTCATGACTAGTTCACGTATTCACAGTCAGCCACTGCGAGTCGGCATCGGCGGACCAGTTGGTTCCGGCAAGACCGCGCTTGTCGAGGCACTTTGCAAGCGGCTCCGCGATATCTATGAAATTTACGTGATTACCAACGATATTTACACCAAGGAAGACCAACTCATTCTAACTCGCGCGAACGCGCTGCCCGCCGAGCGCATCATGGGTGTCGAGACCGGTGGCTGTCCTCACACGGCCATCCGCGAGGACGCATCCATGAACCTCGCCGCCATTGAATCGATGAGCCAGAGATTTCCGAATGCGGAACTGTGCTTCATCGAGTCAGGCGGCGATAATCTCGCGGCAACGTTCAGTCCCGAATTGGCGGACTTGACGATTTATGTAATCGACGTTGCCGAAGGCGAAAAAATCCCTCGCAAGGGCGGCCCAGGGATCACGCGATCGGATCTGCCAGTGATCAACAAGATTGATTTGGCTCCGCTGGTGGGTGTTAATCTCGATGTAATGAAAGCAGACACCGTCAAAATGCGTGTGGGGCGGCCGTTTGTATTCACCGACCTGAGGAGGGGTTTAGGTGTCGGGGAGATTGCCCGATTCATCATCGAGCAGGGCGGATTAGCAAAGTCGGCTGCTTAGCAAACCCGCCAGCGCCGTTTAGAGAGTGCTACGTGGACTGGAAGACAATCACGCCTTACCGCGCGCCGCCGTCCGCTCTTGTGGCCACCAAAGGCGGTGTGCCACAACAAACAGGTCTTCGATCTGGCGAGCCCCGCTGGCCTGCCCTTCTGGCTCTCCTGGCCATCGGTGGCCTATATTGTGCATTGCCGTGCTCGCTGACAGTTGGTCCGAATTGGCTGGTGTTGATCTTCGTTGCTGTGTTAGCAACACCCGCGGTGTTGTTCAATGGCGTAGGAAGCCAGCGGACGAGACTGATCTTTGGTTATGCGGCGAACGCTGTTGTGACAGTCTCGACCATTGCTTCGCTTTTGCGGCTGATTTCGCGCTTGCCGGAGCATAAGGAATCGCCACCTGAATTGCTGATTTCGGCCGGAGCGCTGTGGATCTGCAATGTTCTAGTCTTTGCCTGCTGGTACTGGAGGTTGGATGCTGGTGGCCACCACCAGCGAGATCTCCAAAACTCCCATACGGATGGAGTGTTTCTCTTCCCGCAGATGGCGCTGGATCCGCAGTTGCGCCGTGAGATGGGCGAGGAGCGGTGGCGCCCTGGTTTCGTTGATTATCTTTTTCTCGCATACAACGCCAGCACCGCATTTTCGCCGACGGATGTACCGGTGCTTTCGCGCTGGGCCAAGGTTCTGATGATGGTTCAAGCAACCATCTCGCTCGCTACTGTTGCACTGCTGGCCGCGCGTGCCGTAAATATTCTCTGAAGGCAATCCATCCTGTTGAAGGGTGAGACCACAATTCGGGGTTGTCATGAGATTGTCCTCGCGCTGGCGGGGCAGTTTGGCGAGCCCGCTATGGATGCGATTGCACTGATTCTCCAGCCATCGTTTTGACGGCATTTTAGCGGAGAGTCATTTAATTGCCACGGCGCTGCCAGCGGTTTTGCGCGGCTTGCTGCGAAACGTAGTTTTCCAGGGTGTTCTTGATCAATCGTAGTGAAGCGATGGTGGCCGTGTGCGTGCACTAGAGAAGAACAGTCGAGATCCGGGTGACGTATAGGGAGCCAAGCATGGCAGGCAGATTCGCAGGAAAAGTGGCAGTGATCACCGGAGGCTCGACGGGTATGGGTTTAGCCACAGCCAAACGATTCGTACAGGAAGCGAAGGATCATGTATTCATCACCGGCCGGCGTAAAGACGCGCTGGACCGGGCGGTGGCAGAGATTGGCAAAAACGTAACCGCGGTTCAAGGCGATGTCGCCCGCTTGTCCGATCTCGACCGTTTGTACGACGAGGTCAGGAAGCAGAACCGGAAGATCGATGTGATCTTCGCGAATGCCGGGATCGCGCAATTGGCGCCGTTCGGTTCTGTGGACGAGAAGTTCTACGATCTTCACTTCGATGCGAATGTGAAGGGGATCTTCTTTACCGTGCAAAAGGCGCTTACGCTTATAAACGACGGCGGGTCGGTGATTCTCACCGGGTCGATTGCTGACGTGAAAGGCTTCCCGGCGATCAGCATTTACAGCACCAAAGCTGCGATTCGCTCGTTCGCTCGCACCTGGACCAACGAGCTAAAAGACCGCCGCGTTCGCGTGAACACCATCAGTCCTGGACATATCGACACGCCAATTTTCGACACCTGGCAGCAAGGCGACGCGTTGACAAAGATGAAAGACGACCTGGCGAAGAACGTTCCTCTGGGCAGGCTGGGAGATCCGGATGAGATCGCCAAAGCTGTTTCCTTCCT
>Ga0209006_10005501_pt1 | contig 11507 bp, 6 predicted proteins | sample JacPin_JW_Ref_O2_FD_188567 | JGI IMG/M metagenome (GOLD analysis project Ga0209006, IMG submission 188567) | Forest soil microbial communities from Algoma, Ontario, Canada - Jack Pine, Ontario site 1_JW_Ref_O2 (SPAdes) (version 2) | ecosystem: Environmental > Terrestrial > Soil > Boreal... | reverse complement strand
GAACTCGTCTTCCAAGCCGTTACTCACATCGCCCCCGCCAGCAACGTCATCTTCGCCTTCCCCATCATCGCCCTCAAAGCCGGCCCCGTAATGCCGATCTCCCTCCTCCTCGCCACCATCGTCTGCCTCTTCATCGGCAACACGGTCTCTCAATTTTCCAGCTACATGCCGAGCAGCGGCGGCTACTACTCCTTCGCCACGCGCGGACTCGGCAGCCGCACCGGCTTCATGGCCACGTGGAGCTATCTCGTCTACGAAATTCCCGGCAACGCCGGACTCACCGGCTTTCTCGGCTACTTTGTTTCCGACATGCTGCACACCGAATTCAAAATCAACATCCCGTGGTGGCTGATCTCGCTCGCCACGATCGCTCTCGTCTGGACTCTCACCTATCGCGGCATCCAGCTCTCCGCGCGTATCACCGCGATTCTCGGCGGCATCGAAATTCTCATCATCCTCGCGATGTCGATCACGTTTCTCATCCATCCGGGAAAAGGCTCGTCCTACACCGCTCCGCTCAATCCCGCCAACGCTCCGAATCATTTCGCCGGCGTCCTCGCCGGAATGGTTTTCTCCATCCTCGCGCTCAGCGGATTCGAAGCGCCCGCACCCATGGCGCAAGAAGCGAAACGCCCCGCCAGTTTCGTCGCCAAAGCCATCACGCTTTCCCTGTTCGCCATCGGCGGCTTCTACATTTTCACTTCCTACGCCGCCGCCATCGGCTGGGGCACGAGTGACATGGCCGCCTTCGCATCCGACGCCAATCCCTACTACGTTCTCGGTCACGCATTTTGGGGAGTCGGCTGGTGGGCCGTCGTGCTCGCGCTCATCAACAGCGCCGTCGGTGTCGGCCTCGCCGCCACCAACGCAACGTCACGTGTCATGTACACGATGGGCCGGGCCGGCACGCTGCCAGCAAAATTCGCGCGCATCCATCCCGCGCATCAGACGCCGACCTCCGCGATCGGCTTCTTCCTCATCGCCTGCACCATCTCAATTCTTCTCGTCGGCTTCTTGCTGACGCCCGACACCATCTTCAACTTCCTCGAAACCGTCGCCACCCTCGCCGTCATCGTTCTCTACATCATGTCCAATCTCGCGCTCACGCGTTACATGCGCCGCCAACAGCCCGCGCATTTTTCAATCTTGCAGCACGGCATCGTCCCGTGGATCGCCACTCTCTGCTTGCTCCCCGTGCTCTTCATCACCGTCTATCCGAAGCCAGCTTGGCCCTACAACCTCACGCCATATATCTTCGTAGCGGCGATGTTCCTCGGCTTCGTCTATATGAAGCAGCGCGAGTCCGCCAACCCCGGCTCGCTCGAACGCGCCGCCGCAATGCTCACGAGCTCCGGTGCAGCTTCGGAAACAGCCTCCGAATGACAACCTCGGCATAATAGATTCGGAATGACCGCTCCTCCCAAGAACAAAAGCATCATCGTCGGCACCGCCGGCCACATCGACCACGGCAAATCCGCCCTCGTCGAAGCGCTCACCGGCACGCATCCCGATCGCCTCGCCGAAGAAAAGCGCCGCGGCATCACCATCGATCTCGGTTTCGCATTTCTCGAAGAAGAAAATCTCCGCTTCGGCTTCATCGACGTCCCCGGCCACGAACGCTTCGTCAGCAACATGCTCGCCGGCGCCGCCGGACTCGATCTCGTCCTGCTCGTCATCGCCGCCGATGAATCGATCAAACCGCAAACCCGCGAACATTTCGAAATCTGCCGCCTCCTCGGCGTAAATCGCGGAGTCGTCGCGTTAACAAAAAGCGATCTCGTCGACGCCGACACCACCGAACTCGCGCGCCTGGAAATCGAAGACTACGTTCGCGGTACATTTCTCGAAAACGCACCGATCGTGGCGGTCAGCGCAAAAACAGGCGCAGGCCTCGCCGATCTAAAGCGCGAGTTACACTCCGCCGCCACGCAATCCACCGGCAAAGACGTCGCGCGCCCATTCCGCCTCCCGATCGATCGCGCATTCGCTATCAAAGGTTTCGGCGCCGTCGTCACCGGCACACTCATCTCCGGCAACGTCGGCGCCGACGATCAAGTCGAACTCGCGCCATCACGCCAAATCCTCCGCGTCCGCGGCGTCCAATCCGGCGGAAAATCCGCAACCCGCGCCACCGCAGGCCAGCGCACCGCCGTCAATCTCGCCGGAATCGAACACACCGCACTGAAGCGCGGTATGGCGCTCGCCGCGCCGAACAGATTCCGCGCCACCACGCGAATCGACGTCCGCCTTCAACTCCTCCGCTCCGCCGCGCCGCTCAAACATCGCGCCCGCGTTCACTTCCACGCCAACACATCCCAAACAATCGCCGAAGTCCACCTCTACAACGCCCGCGAACTCAAACCTGGCGAAACCGCTCTCGCACATCTCCGCCTCACCGAAGAAATCTTGCTCCTCCCCGGCGACCGCTTCATTATTCGCCAATTTTCTCCCGTCACCACAATCGGCGGCGGCGTCATCCTCGACGCGCAAGCCCGCCGTCCGTCCGCGAAAGACGCAAGTCGCTCGAAGTTCCTCGAAACCATCGAGCGCGGCGATCGCACCGAAATTCTCTTGGCGATGATCGACCGCTCCCGCACCGGCATCACGCAAACCGAAATCGCCGCCCGCACCGGCTGGATCGACAAAGAAATCCAATCCGCATCGCAAAAACTCATCACCACCAACCGTGCTAAAAACGTCGCCGACCCACTTCTCCTCATCTCCGCAGCTCTCTACGAAGACACCCGCAAAAAAATCCTCACCCGCGTCGAACAATTTCACCGCACCAATCCGCTCTCCCCCGGAATCACCCGCGAAGATCTCCGCTCCGTTCTCGGCCGCCTCGTGCGCCCCGAAACGTTCCGCACCGCCCTCGCCGAACTAACGGCCGCGAAAAAAATCGACGTCGAGGGCGAACTCATCAAGCCGCCCGGCGCCGCTATAAAACTCGACACCGACGAATCCGCCACGAAATCCCAAATCGAGTCCGCATTCGCCGAAGCCGGCCTCACCGTCCCTGCCGTAAAAGAAGTCCTCGCCAAAGTTCCCATTGACGCCAAACGCGCCGATCAAATCCTCCATCTCCTCCTGCGCGCCAAAATCCTCCTGCGCATCAGTCCCGAACTCGTCTTCCACCGCGACGCGCTCGCTCATCTGAAAACCCGCCTCGCTACGTATAAGAAAGAGAAGGGCGACCGCATTTCCGTCCCCGCGTTCAAGCACCTCACTGGCGTCACTCGCAAATACGCCATCCCGCTGCTCGAATTCCTTGACCGCGAGCGCATTACCCGCCGTGCAGGCGACGAGCGTGTTATCCTATAGGCCATCCCTTAAGGTGACCGGTCCCTTGCCGCGAGCGTTTTCCTGCGCTACGATGAAACATAGCGCGCGAACAGGCAGGCCGCGTGGAGGTTGTTTATGGGTGAATTTAGTCCGATTCATTGGCTGATCGTGCTGGCAGTGATTCTGCTGCTGTTCGGCGGCCGCAAAATTCCCGAACTGGCAAAAGGCCTCGGCGAAGGCATCCGCAGCTTCAAGCAAGGCATGTCCGGCGAGACGCATCCCACGACTCCGCCTGCGACCACCACGCCTCCGGCAGTCCAGCCCGACGAACAAAAGAAGGCTTAGCCGTCTAGCTGGTAGCTTTCCCGCTTTACACTTTGAATTCGACCTCAGAGGCGCTCCCCGAGTGCCTCTTTTCATTTTCCGACGCCGTTGTAGGGCGGGGCTTGCCCCGCCTGAGGTCAGCACGACTCCAGCCCAACCACTGGCTTCGACCCTCCTCGCGACCTTGACAAATCGCCAAAACCTGCTATTCTGTCCTGGTACGTTTCTGCGAGCAGTTTTGAGCACCTACAAACCGGCTATCCGCCGGTTTTCGAATTTAAACCCCCTGCAAATCCCTTATTTACAGATACTTCCACACTCTTCAAAACGCGCCTTCTCCAACTGCCTTGTTTTCAGCGGGTTGCGGACTCTTTGAAAAACAACGAGGGGTGGGGGTACATTCTTGACCTTCCCAAAAAGGGAACGCGAAAAGGTGGGCCTAAAAGAAGAGAAGCAGCTAGGCTTTGGTGCCTAACTGCTTCCCGGGGTGTGTCCTCGAAGTGGTTAGTTACAAGTATAGATGCGTCTTCTCGCCTTCGCGTTACGGTTTCGTGAAAAATTTTGTTAATCGCATAAACCAATTGAAATCATCAGCATAACGACGTTGTTACATCCCTGCAGCGTCCGCCATTTCAGAGTGGTAGCCTAACTCCCGAAGCTCCCGCCCCAACCGCGCCAGTGGCAGCCCGACCACATTGAAGTAGCACCCTTCGATCCGTGGAATGAACCGCCCCGCCCTCCCTTGGATCGCGTACCCGCCGGCCTTATCAAACGGCTCCCCGGTCGCCAGATACTCCTCGATCTCCTCGGCGCTGAGCGTAGCGAAGTGAACCTGGGTCGACTCGACGAAACTCCGCCGCTCCACATCTGGCAACCGGACCAGCGACACTCCCGTAATCACCGAGTGCGTCATCCCCGAAAGTGACTGCAACATCTGCCGCGCATCTTCCGTAGTCCGCGGCTTGCCAAGGATCTGCGTCCCAATCAGCACAGCCGTGTCCGCCGCAATCACAATCGCCGGCCCAACCGACCGCGCCGCAACAAGCTCCGCCTTCGCATCCGCCAGCCGCGCAACCATCGCCTCCGCCGACTCGCCCGGAATCGGCGTCTCATCGATCGCAGACGACACCACCGCAAACGCGTACCCCGCGTTATGCAAAATCTCCGCCCGCCGCGGCGAAGCCGAAGCAAGTATCAGTTTGGTTGTCACGACGAGCCCAGAGTACACCACGCGCCGCACGGAATCAGCCTGTGCCAAAGGTCAGGACTACAGGACGACGGACTCTTGGTACTCGCCGAATTGGTGGCGGAGCGTGTCGGAGATTTCGCCAACGGTGGCATAGGACTCGACAGCGGTGAGAATCGCGGGGACGAGGTTTTCGCCGCTGCCGGCGCGGCGGGCGAGTTCGTCCAAAGCGGATTTGGTGCATGCGGTATCGCGTTTCGCGCGCATCGCTTTCAAGCGCGCGACTTGGTCGCCTTCGATCTTCGGATCGATGCGCAGCGTCGGCACGGGATTCTCTTTTTCCGCGATGAAATCGTTCACGCCGACGACGATTTGTTCTTTCTTCTCTACTGCGCGTTGAAAATCGTACGCCGCTTTTTGAATTTCGCCCTGCGCGAATCCGGATTCGATTGCGCGGAGCATCCCGCCCATCGCATCGATCTTCTCGATGTATGCGACCGCGCCGCGTTCGATCTCATTCGTCAGCGTTTCGATTGCGTAGGAACCTGCGACCGGATCGATCGTGTTCGTCACTCCAGTTTCGTGCGCAATGATCTGCTGCGTTCGTAACGCAATCAGCGCTGCGTCTTCCGTCGGCAATGCCAACGCTTCGTCGAGTGAATTCGTGTGCAGCGACTGGCATCCACCGAGCACCGCCGCGAGCGCCTGGATCGCGACGCGTACAATGTTGTTCTCAGGCTGCTGCGCCGTGAGCGACGATCCCGCCGTCTGCGCGTGAAATCGCAGCAATAAAGAGCGCGGATCGTGTGCCGCAAATCGCTCCGTCATGATACGAGCCCAGAGCCGCCTCGCCGCGCGATACTTCGCAATTTCTTCGAGCAAATCGCTGTGTGCATTGAAGAAAAACGAAAGCTGCGGCGCGAATTCATCGACGTTCAGGCCCGCATCGATCGCCGCCTGCACATACGCGATCGCATTCGCCAGCGTAAACGCCACTTCCTGCACCGCCGTCGATCCTGCTTCGCGAATGTGATAGCCCGAGATCGAAATCGTGTTCCACTTCGGCAGTTCCGATCGGCACCATGCAAAAACATCGGTCACGATCCGCATCGCCGGCCGCACCGGATAAATGTACGTTCCCCGCGCGATGTACTCCTTCAGGATGTCGTTCTGCACCGTGCCTGAAAGTTTTTGCAGGCTCGCGCCCTGCTTCTTCGCGACCGCGACATACAGACACAGCAAAATCGCCGCCGTCGAATTGATCGTCATCGACGTCGACACGCGCTCCAGCGGAATCCCGTCGAACAGCGTCTGCATGTCTTCGATCGAATCGATCGCAACGCCGACCTTTCCCACTTCGCCCAGCGCGAGCGGGCTGTCGGAATCCATGCCAATCTGCGTCGGCAGATCAAACGCGACCGAAAGCCCGCTCTGCCCCTTGCTCAGCAAATACCGATAGCGCTGATTCGACTCCGTCGCCGAACCGAATCCCGCGTACTGCCGCATCGTCCAGAATCGCCCGCGATACATCGACGGATAAATCCCACGCGTGTATGGCGATTCGCCCGGATACCCAATCTCTTTCTCCGGATCGTGCTCCTGCAAATCTTCTTGGGTATAAAGCCGTTCCACCGGCAATCCGGAAAGAGTGGTGAACTGCTCTTTACGCTCTTGCGATGTCGCGGGTTTCGTAGCGCCGGCATCCTTGCCGGCGTTTTTCTCTGACGGATTCTCGCGGTCCGCCATCGTCAGAGTTTCCTCGCGCGATGAAATGAACTGACCGCAAAGAAGATAAACATCGCCGCGACGGAGAGTGGGATTGCCAGGAACCAAAGCGCGGCATCGCGAGTGAGATACCCGCGAATCGTTAAATTCAGCCAGGCCAGCGCGAGAACCGCAAACACCGCTCCGGCGACTTCGTAGAAAAGCACCTTGAGCGTGCGCTTAAGCCGAGCCCACGCGCTTTGCGGAGGCGCGGATGTGACGATGGGAGAGGTGGCAGCCACAGGAGTATTCTAGCCCAAGGGGAGTCTACCAACCTTGGATGGGCGCGCCACACAACCGAAATGGAGACCGTTGCGACGACTTGCAGCGACTGCCATTGTCACCGTCACGATCTTTCTTCCGACTGCATTTGTTTACGCGGCGACGGGCGCTGCAAGGCCGCAGGGCGCACCCGCCAAATCGATCACATTGAATGGAGTTGTGCATAACGCCGGAGGCGAGCCCATTCCGGCCGCCGACATTTATCTCGACGATGAAAAGAACACCGCTCAAGCGCACGCCGTCAGTTCCGAGGACGGAAGTTTCAAACTAACGGTGGACCATGGCGGCACCTACACGGTGCGCGCGCAAAAATTCGGTTGGGGCGGCGATCAGAGCGACCCGATCGAGCTGCCGCGCGACGCGAATAAGCGCATCGAGCTCGTGATGGAGAATTCGCGCAATCAAAATCCGAACTCTGCAACTGGAAGAAATTCCACGTCCGCTCCGGCAAAGCCCGCAGCCACTGCGAACAATACGAACGGGATCGAATTCAGCGACGAGCCCAGTTTCACCGTCGCGGGTGTGACCGACCGCTCGAATCTCGGCCTGCACGGTTCCGACACCACCGTGCGAACCAGCGACAATCTCGCACGGGAAACGGCGCGCCTGAAAGGGGAAGACCCCGAGAAAATCGCGCACGCCGACGCCACTGCCATGCAGAAGTATCAGAGTGCGATCTCTTCCGAGGAGAAGGGCGATTTCTCTGGCGCGCGCGATCTCACACAGAAAGCCCTGGCGACCGGTGATGACGCCGAAGGCCACCACCTGCTCGGCGACCTCGACGAAAAATTAAACGATCCGCTCGATGCCGTTCGCGAATATGAGCGCGCAGCGCGCATGTACCCGAGCGAACAAAACTATTTCGACTGGGGCTCCGAGCTTCTGCTGCACAAAGCGGCGCAACCCGCGGTTGAGGTTTTCTCCAAAGGCGCGAGCCAGCATCCGCAATCGGCTCGCATGCTTGCTGGACTCGGCGCGGCACAATACGCGGTGCGTTCCTATGAAGACGCGGCGCGCAGCCTTTGCAAAGCGAGTGACCTGAAGCCGAACGAACCGGCGCCGTATCTTTATCTCGGACAAATGGAAAAAACGGTCAACGCCCCGCTGCCGTGCGCCGAAGAAAAGCTCGCGCAGTTTGCAGAGATGCAGCCAGCGAACGCCGCAGCGAACTACTACTATGCGGTCTCACTGATGAAACGTGAAAAAGACGCGCGCTCTGGCGGCGATCCACGCGCCGCACAAACGCTGCTGGAAAAATCCGTGCGGCTCGATCCGAAATATGGCCCCGCATATGTCGAACTTGGCGCACTCGCGGCGAAACGTGGTGATTTCGCGCAGGCGATCAAGGACTATCAGCAGGCGATTGCTGTCAGCCCACAACTTAGCGAGGCACACTATCGCTTGAGCCTCGCCTACAAACGCGCAGGCGACGATGCAGCGGCAAAGCGCGAGATGGACACGTATCAGTCGGCGGAAAAAGCCGAGAGTGCTCAAGCTGAAGAACAAAACCGCGACCTGAAACAATTTTTAGTAATTTTGAAAAGCCAGCCGACGGCGGCACAACCGTAGTTCAGTGGCACAGGCACTCCTGCCTGTGCACAACTTCAACATCCAGCAAGTCTGTGACGGCTTGCGCCAGACCGCCTCAGACATCTTGTTCTCCTGTGATAGTCAGGGCGGAGTAGAAAGCAGCACAGGCAAGAGTGCCTGTGCCACCCAGAGCTACGACTTCTTGGGGACAAATCTGTCGACGATGCCGGCGCCCTCGCGAATTGTGAGGATTTGGTTCGGCTTGATCTGGGTGAACTTTTCGATTTTTTGTGTTGTGGGCCACTTCACTTCGATGGAGCTGATCATCTGCGCTTTGCCGACTCCGAAGTGCAGGCGCAAATCGCCCTGCGACATTACGCTCGAACCGCTGTGAACCTCGTCGATCTGTGAGTGCGTGCCGGTCACGATGCGCACGCGCGCGCCGATCGCAGTGCGATTGCAGTTCGTTCCGATGAGCTTGATCTTGATCCAGTTCTGCTTGTTGCCGCCGTCATTACGCAATAGCGACGGCGGATCGTTCATGTTCAAAATCAGGACGTCGATGTCGCCGTCGTTGTCGTAATCGCCAAACGCTGCGCCGCGGCTCGAAAACTTCTCTGAAATTCCCGGCCCCATCTCCGCCGAAACGTCCTTGAATCTTCCATTCCCGAGATTGTGATACACGAGCCGCGGGTTTTTGAATTGCTGTCCGGTATCGTGTCCTTCGATTTCCGGATAGACGTGACCATTCACTTGAATAATGTCGGCCCATCCATCGTTGTCGTAATCGACGAAGCCGCAGCCCCACGCGACATATTGATTGTTGACGCCGACGCCCGAAGCAAACGTCACGTCGCTGAACGTGCCGTCTTTGCTGTTGTGGTAAAGGTTGCAGGTGTCGTCGGCAAAATTCGTTTTGAAAATGTCGAGCCAGCCGTCGCAATCGTAATCGGCAACGCCGACGCCCATGCCGGCCTGCTCGTGGCCGTCCTCGCTGAACGCGACGCCCGCAATCACCGCGGTATCGGTGAACGTGCCGTCGTGATTGTTTTTGAACAAAATGCTCGGCGCCGAATCGACAGCGACATAAATATCGGGCCAGCCATCGTTGTCGAAATCGTACGAAACCGCTGTGATCGAAAAGCGCGGCCCAGGCTTCAAAATGCCGGCTTTTTCCGTGACATCCGTAAAGGTTCCATCGCCATTGTTGTGATAGAGAATGTTCGTGTCGCCGGGCAATCCGCGCGGGCCGCACATCGTGGGAATGCCTTTCCACTGGCATTGCTGCGGCTCGCCACTTTTCACCGGCGTTTCCGCGGGATCAAGCTTGATGTAGTTGCAGACAAAAAGATCGAGATGGCTGTCGCGATCGTAATCGATCCAGGTGCAGCCAGATCCCCAGCGCGTTTCTTCGCGATACAAGCCGGCTTTCTTCGTCACGTCGGTGAACGTGCCATCGCCATTGTTGCGAAACAAAATGTTGTGGCCCCAGAAGCAGCAGAAAAGATCGTCCCAGCCGTCGTTGTCGTAATCGCCGACGCAAACGCCGGTCTGCCAGCCAGTGCGCGCAAGTCCGGATTTCGCGGTCACGTCGGTGAAAGTTCCGTCGCGATTATTTTTGTAGAGGTGCGAGGTCGGCTCTTCGCCCGGCTTCCAATCCGGCACGAAGCGCGTGCCGTTGGTGAGATAAATGTCGAGCCAGCCGTCGTTGTCGTAATCGAAGAACGCGAGGCCGCTGCCTTTTGCCTCGATGATGTACTGCTTGCGATCGATTTGGCCCCACACATTCGGAAGCGTGAGGCCGGCTTCCTTCGCGACATCGACAAATTGCACGCCGCCTGAGCCGGCAGCAGTACCAGACGCGGATGCGGCAGAGGAATGCGCAGCCGCTTTTTTCGGAGCTTGCGCCGCTTCCAAAATCAGCGAGCGATTCCATTTCCACAACGGCGTCGCGAGCGCCTCGAGCAAACCGCCGCTCAGCGCGACGAGCGACGCGCCGAGAAATCTTCGTCGTGGAAAATGAATCACTGCGCAGCCTTCTTCGGCGCCGAGCCAGCCCTCAGCGCAAATTTCGGAAACGGATGCGGCACGATGCCTGCGCCCTCTTTCACCGCGATGATGCTATCTATCGGAACATCCGTGAGCTTGTCGACTTGCCCGCTGGGCCATGTAATTTCGAGCGAATCGATCTTGCTGCGCTTGCCGAGCCCGAACTGGATGCGCGGATCGTTCGCCGACATGTAACCCATTCCGCCCTTGACCTGCTCGACGTGCGTGACGCCTTCCGCCGTGAGCTTCAACACAGCGCCGACGGCGTCGCGATTCGATTTCGTACCGATCAACAAAATCTCGATCCAGTGATTCGCGGTCGCACCTTCATTGTGCAACAAGCTCGGCGCATCGCCGCGATTGTTGGTGACAACATCCATCCCGCCGTCGTTGTCGAAATCGGCGGTCGCCAGGCCGCGCCCCGCGATCGGCCGCACGAAATCCGGGCCGAGCTTGTCGGAGACTTTCTCGAATTGTCCTTTGCCCACGTTGCGAAACATCAGCAGCGGCTCTTTGTACTGCACCTCGCCGTGATACAGATTCACATTGTCGAGCATCGCGCTGTTGAGCTGCAGAATGTCGGGCCAGCCGTCGTTGTCGTAATCCACAAATTTCATCGAGACGCCGCTCATCGTGATGGCTTTGTTGCCGATGCCGCTTTTGTACGTGTAATCGTCGAACGTCATCCCAAGATTGTTGTGATAGAGCCGGTTTAACTCGAAATCGAGATGTGTGACATAAATATCCTGCCAGCCGTCGCCGTCGACGTCGGCCGCGTCGATGCCCATGCCGGCTTCGTAGCGTCCGTCTTCACTGGCGGCGATGCCGGAAACCAAAGAAACATCCTGAAACGTCCCATCGTGTTTATTCAAAAAAAGAAAATTCGGCCACGTGTCGTTGGCGATGGCGATGTCGGTCCAGCCATCGTTGTTGAAATCGGCGAGCACAACGCCCATTCCTTTTGACTCAGGTTTACCGACGCCGGAAGCGTCGCTCACGTCGCTGAATGTGCCGTCGTGATTGTTGTGATACAGCTTCGTCTTCTGCCCTTTGTAATTTCCGGGATTGCAGTACGACCGATACCCTGGCC
>Ga0209006_10005500_pt1 | contig 11507 bp, 19 predicted proteins | sample JacPin_JW_Ref_O2_FD_188567 | JGI IMG/M metagenome (GOLD analysis project Ga0209006, IMG submission 188567) | Forest soil microbial communities from Algoma, Ontario, Canada - Jack Pine, Ontario site 1_JW_Ref_O2 (SPAdes) (version 2) | ecosystem: Environmental > Terrestrial > Soil > Boreal... | reverse complement strand
ACTTTCACGCTCTCGTCACGTTTTTATTGACATTCTCTAGCCGTCAATCCAAGACTGTGTTTCCCTAGTGTTTGATGATTGTGTGTACGATCTTCGGTAATGGCCAAGCAAACATTAATTTCTTTATTTAGGTCTGAAGGCTTTTGCCGAGCCTAGCTTCAGTGGTTATGATATCAAAAACATTGCCTTGGGTGAAGTTGTGGAAACCCTCAAGGCATCTCTGCCTTTCAACGCGACAGAGAATGCCATACTATTGCGCTGTCGAGAGAAATGTATCGAACGCAGAAAACTTGTCAACGACACTGCTGAACTTAATGTTCGTATTCTTCGGCAGTTCAAAACCAAGTTTGCTGATCCATGTGTCTAGACCAATTTTCTTCTCGATATTGCGAATTCGAGTCGTACGCATTGGCGATATGCTATAATAGCCGTTCGATGCCTTCGGACCTTGGCCAGGCGAGATGTGCCATTACTATCATCACATGTGCGATTCTTCTTGGAAAAGTCTCACGATAGTCATCCCACTATTGTATGTTATTTTCCGATCCTTTTTGCTAACCCCCTAACAAAACTTCACTGGACAATTAGCGATACGTAAGCTTCGGCCATGCTGGATCAGGGTGTTGGTACTAACTCTTTTCGAATCCAGTATGCACAAAGGGGGGTACTGAAGAGCTTGCAAAACATCAAACTTCGAACATTCTGTCCCGACCCGGCAGACTTGTTTCTTGCTCGGAACCACAATCCACTCAAACAAAGATTACCAATCCATCCTTCTCACATGCTAACGGCCAATTTCCTGAACGATTTCAAAAAACCTTTTGACTGGACTAGCCGAGAACCGTCAGTTAATTCCGGACTGCTTACCTGCTCCAGAACTAAATTATCAGTAGTATATTCTATGAAAAGGCCCCTGAAGGCTGGTTGGTTTGGAGGGATGCCATTGACCTTTACAGACCACCACATCCCTCACAATCGACTTTTCAACCATGGGACGAAGCCAGTGAAGATGCTGTCCATACAGTCCGGGAATTGGCCATGACCTCTTCCTTTTGGCAGAAGTTATCTAGTTACTATTCAGAAGAAAATCACGAGGAGGTGATCTCACAGGACAACACTTCGTGTGTCAAGTCGATCTGTACGTCCCTCCCGGTAGCCCCGTTCTCAACTTCTCAGTGCGGGTTTTCTACTAGTCCAACTGCTTGACGAGGCACCGTTTGAGAAACTACGGCCAATCTTGGAGGACCTCATCGCAGACACCGAACGAGACAAACAACGCGGCGCCGCGGAACTTCTTGCGGGTGTTATCGGCGGTAAAAGCCAACGTTAGGTGTTGCGAAAGAATTAATCACATACTCTTTGGTAGGGTCCAAGCATTGGCCCTCTGATGCTCAGAAACGACTCTGGGCCTGGTTCACCCCGATGATCAAAAAGATTTTCAGCCAAAATATCAAAACGGATACTCTGTTAACTTGGACGTCGTTTGTAGAGGTTCGTACACCTGTTGACGCAGTCGAGCGTTGACTTATCGTCACAACAGTATATCTTCTATCATAAGGACCCGAGACGTGTCCAACCGCTGATGGATTATTTTATGGAAGAGTTCAAAACAACAGATTACAACGGAGAGTCTTCATTCGACGCAATCAGAACTTTGTCCTTGTTTCGAGGACTGTACGAGGAACTCAACTGGAAGTTTTCACCTTGGATTGATGAAGTAATTGATCGTTGCTGGCCAGAAATATCTGGGGAACATGAAGATGTAAGGCGACCTCGTAACTCAGGCATCTAGTTTGACATCTGCTTCAGGTTCGTGCCTACATTAGCGAGATTCTGGCTTTCTCGGCCAAGATCAAGGTATTTCAAATATATTCGATCGACTTGTTGATTTATTCGGCTCTGCAGTGGCACCCGCAACCATCGCAACCTACGGTAGAAGTTTTCGTTAGGGAGTGCCGTGTTCTGCCTACCAGCTATGATATCATGGGAACGCGCGGGCACTACCACCTATCACGAATTCGCGAACTAGAGGAGAAATTCAAGATATGGCGAGACGAGCGGGTTCCAGGTGTCCGTGCCATCCAATCCACTTATGACAGGTGATACCTTTTGGATATCTTTTCTGAGGATGCATTTCAATATCTTTACAGGGTTGGACTAACGATCTGCCAATGGCTATTCCAGTCAATACACGACTTCCACGCGATATCAACCTTCGATTACATCCTCCCGCTTCTGGTATGTTGAAGGTTATTGTGGGTGTAAACGTATATTGAATGCCGCAGCCTGAAATTTTTCGATTCGCCGAGCGTACGTGAATTGAATCGCGGAATATCTTTTTCAAGCTTACTGTACATTATCAGTTGGCGACAATGACGACTTGTCGTCTCGTGCTAGTGTGTTGTTAGTGCGGATGTGCGGAGTTACCCCCCCACCCGCTTTGATAGATCCTCTACTGGATGCTATTTTCGAGGCAATCCAAAATTCGCCAGCAAGTTTTTCTGGTTAGCTGTCGAACATGCACTGACACCCTGTCTAGTCATGGAGAGTCCGCCTTAAGGCTTTGCCTCTGGTCCAGGGTGCGTCCACCCAATCAATCCTACACACCAGTTCTCATGTCTCCTTAGTCTTCTACTTCCGTCAAGTTCCTCTAATCAGTGAAGCCAAAGTAGTGCAGATATTAGAAGTACGTCTTCTTGTCGTGGTTCTACTCGTGGTTGAGTCTCATGATCGGCTTGTAGGCTTTATGTAAATGTCTAGACGATGAAGTGGTAGAAGTACGGGAGATGGCTGCAACGTAAGTCTAGCGAATTGCCATTCCAAGTTTAGTGCTTTTCTATCCTCATTCGAAAGAACACTCTCGGGAGTCTTGCGTTTGTCACCACGGCACAGTGTTTTAACCCTCAAGGTATGTGTTGGTTCTGTTGTGGCGACAATAACTCAGCGGGCGCACACCAGGACCGCTTTGTCCGGCTGGCAAAGAACAGCCAGATTCCGGCTCGTAACACCCCCGGTTACAACCAAGCTATCCGCCAGAGACACGCTGCTATTCTGGGCATTTGCGCCCTAGTTGATAGTTACCCATATACCGTCGAGAAGTGGCTACCCGAGCTTATAGCGAACGTGTTGTCTGATTACACCTATGACCCAGTGAGTTTAAACGATTGCATTACAGGTAGCTGACCATTTGCATCGAAGATTCCCATCTCCACCACTGTAAGAAAGTGCGCGAGCAACTTCAAAAAAACCCACCAGGATACGTGGCATGAAGATTCAAAACGATTCAATGAGGACCAATTGTCTGCGTTGTCGACTTTGTTGACAGGGTCGTCATATTGTACGTTCTGAAAGCTCTGCTCTCTGCCATCCTGATCCAAAACTCTTCAGATGCATGAGTTGGTACAATTGGCTCCAAATTATACCCTAGACGTTGGAAACACTACATCTATGATTTTACCAGAATCGTACTACAGTAGAATAATCACCACAATAAACCGTCGAAACATGCTTCGGAACTATGACTGGCGAGTAATAATTAATTAATACGCAAAATGGGTATCGGACTTTGCGAAATCGAAGGTGCCAAGGCGGAGGGCGTCCTTTGTCCTTCTTCAATATCCCCTAGGTCAGGATTAGCTATTCCGGGAGCTGACGTTTCAATTCCGTTCGCAGTGCCCGCTCGGGCTCCTGCCTGAGGTACCATGTCAATCGGAGCGAAAGTACGGTTTTGATGACCAGACTTTATGCGATTGTTAGAGACAGATTCTCTGACGATTCGTTGAGTAAACGAGAAAAGATGACATGGATAGTACTACATACCGTATCTCTGCGATCAGGTCGTCAATAGCATACCACGCCATGGGACTGTATCCGACACTTCTCCACCATCCCATCAGGTTGGCTGGCGCAATATATGCGTGGGCATGCAAATGATCCGTGACGGGGATTTTACTGTCCTTGAATGGGGGCGTAATGAAGCCGATGCGAAATTGGGGATTGGGAGTCGACGTGGTGGCAGTTGCGGAACTTGGAGAATCAGCCAGTAAGCCAGCCAATAGACGTGTTGCAAGAGTCTTGACAGTAACGAGAAGGGGCAAGTCGCTTGACGACTGAGGGCCATTTCGTGAGCAAATCCAATGACACAACAAGATCACATACGAGGGTATAGATGGAGGGTACGTGCAAACTAAAGTTTGGGATGTGTTAGGATAAAGAAAGAAAGGGAGGGTATGCGCGCACTTAAACGCCACTATGATGTGTCCTGCACTGGAGACAGGGTTTGCTTTCTCGCGATAGGCCGTGAAATTGTCATCCCGCCATAGCACTTCGGGCTGTGTCGATCCGGGAGGAAAAGAGGGTGAACCGGGCGAACCGGGAGCAGTGTTCGAAGCCGTTGTAACGATACTGCACATTGGGCAACCAAGCTTAGGAGGGAAACCCATCAGGACTCGATGCGAATGAAGCTAACAGAACTTGGGTGACTCGAGAATGTGTGGGTACTACAGTGTGACAATATGATGGTAACGGTCGTGGCGTGACAATATATCGTTATGCAAACCGGACGCGATTTTGGTTCAGAATCAAGACAAATCGTCATTGAAACCTTCGATCTGTTCAGAGAAGAACTGGACGAACACAACGATAGGCGGGAGCGCATCATCAAAGTGCGCACATTAACTGATCAATACCACCGTTATCCCTGACCGTTCTCGAAGACAAGTCGCGATATCACAAATTTATCCAAGAAGACGATATTTCTTCTGCACCGCATCGTGAATGATGACTCTGCAGACCATCACGTTTTAGCTGCACGAGCTGCCCACCAATGCCGTGAGAAGCTGCTGGAGGTCCGGCGCCTCTTCTCGAGTTTGAAGGAGGAACTGGCAGGAGATCGCATCTGGCGATACGAGCGGTGCATTTCGCCCGGCTTCCAGGAATACATCGAAGCTCTTGGTTTCGCTCACTACTTAGAACACGGAACTTTGGTCACATTCGACCAAGTACAAAATTCACTCCGTGATGACGATGGCATCCTCGTACGTACACATGCATATGCTTTGCATCGAGCTGCTGTAAATGTGAATAGCATTTTCCGTTACCGATATCAGATTATCTCCTTGGTCTTTCAGATCTGACTGGCGAACTTATGCGATTTGCCATATCGGGTTTTGGGCATCAAGGCGGACGATCAAGAGCTACTCAAGTATGCGGGTTTGTCAGAAGCTGCAAAGCAGGCAAGATTTTCGGATTATTCATGTGCGAATACGAGCTGATAGCCTGACGTCACAGAGTTCGAGCACTTCACCCCGCACGTTAGGGGGTTGCACAAGAAACAGGACGTCACATCTCAATCTCTTCAAAAGATTGAAGATGGTAAGGACTTTAGAATTCTCCTACCCGCAAATACCGGTCTTGACGTCGTGGATTTAGCCATCTATGCAATCGTTGTTCGTGGGTCAGAATATGACCTTTCACCGGAGATGTTGGACGATATTGTAGTCAAGTGCGTTTCGAGCTTTGGTGGAGGTCACAGACCAATGAAAGGTCACCATGACCTCAGTGATGATGAGATTGAATCATAAAAAAAGGTGTATTATACATGAGTGGCACAGGTCATGAGAAAGTGACACAACGATGGATACAGTGTAGAATACAGAGTGCAATGAATGCCACTGAAGATACAAAGAATAGAACTGAGAAGCAGAAATGTATGTGGGCGACAGTCATCGTACGGACACGCTCACACGCCCTCCGTTGGCAAAGGTGTCGAACGAAACGAAGAAAATTCCGTCGTCGATTTCTTTTCTTTTGCAATCCGCCACTGACCCGTCCAGTGCAACTTCAACATCTTCAACCGATGCCTTCGTATCGCGAGGCCGCAAGAGGATAGAGATTGTCGCGCTGTGTGCATTGACATGGAGTTGAGTTGACTGCGGAATTGTCAACCGGGCTGTAGGTTGTTCGGAATGGAGGACAGGATTTACACATGAATCTGAGACTGTAGAGGTTTCTCCCTCTCCGTCGCAAGCTGTGGGTTGAAGAAGCCTACGATCACTCGCATTAGATACTCTGCTCCTGGAAAGAGAACCTAACAATGTATGGAGCCAAAAGTTCAGGAACATGGTGATTGGCGTAAAACTACGCCGCATGAGCCATACCAAGGGACGGGTTAGGTAACGGTACGATGACACCACCAAGGACGTCCAGGGTGTTGTATTGGTTTTGTCATGACGGGAGATGCCGGCATCCGTGAGGGAGGGGACCGAAGCGGTGGGTGATGATAGATGCGCTATAGGATGGAGACGGGGGGACTCGGGTGGCGTAGGGAGTACATTACCAGAGTTTCGCTGGGAAGCCATCGGGGAGTAAGGAGACAACACGGCAACTTCCCATGCCTTATCGCCGTTACCGAGAAGATGAACGGGGGCAAATACGAAGTCACCACCCGTCGTGCCCACGGTGAACGAGATGGTCTCGGATTCGGGGGTTTCAATGTCAACGTTGAAAAACCGCGCACGTAAGTGGACGGTAGAGAAGATACAGAACTGGGGGGCGTCTTGACAGAGAGCTGTTAGGCAATGTACAGGGATAGAGATATTTCTGATCTGTGTTTCTTCAGGGAAAAAAGGAACAATGAATCCAAACACTGGGCATGTATTCTCGGGGGACGTCAAAACGACGTGGGCTAATCCAGGCTGGCAACTGAGGAGTTTACAATCAAGTGTTGTATGCGATAACGAGCGGTTTATGAAGGTCTTCAATTCCGAGCCTGGGTGGTATGTCTGAAGTAACAGCGAACTTGTACCAGACCCAGTAACAGTGATCGCCCCGGCAGTAGTGAGAGAGATTGAAGAATCCGAAGACGCGCTTAAAACGAATGTGGGAGAAGGAGCAATAGTATTTGTTGACACGAAGAAGACGAGTGAAAGACCGGTCGGCGAGTCGCTTACCCAGCTACGAAAGGCGGTTGAGTAGTAATACTTCAAAAAAACACGGAGGCAGAGAACGAACCGGTCCTGACCGAGCGCCAAAATAGCGCATTGCAGCCCGGAATTCAGCCTTGCCACCTCCACACCATCAAGTTGCATCCCATGGGCACTCCAATAATGAACCTCGCTATTGTCATCTATTCGAGTAGACCATCCCGAACCGAAAGATAGGGCAGTGTCAAACGCCAGCGTTCCGTTGTTACTAGTGTGTCCCAGCCATTTTATTTCGCCAGATGGGTAGACTAGGCGATAGGTATAAGCGATACGCCTTTGACTCGGAAAAGGGACCGAGAAAGAAAGGAACAGAGTGCAAGTTTTATGTGCCGCGATGTCTTCCCCACCTCCACGGACAAGAGAGAACATCGGCGCAGAGTTCTGAAGGGTTTCTTCTCTCTGAGGAGACTTATGCTCCACAAACGGTAGTGCTGACCACTTTTGCGTACCAGCGCTCTCTGACCAGAGCTCAACTCTCAAACCTTTCCGGCTATATTCTTCATAATCCGTAGGAGATAACGTCGCAGTGAAGAGTAACTGTACCGTGGACCTGTGTGGGGGGACGATAGCGCTCACGGTCTCACCAAGTGCCGGGTTGAAGGAGATATGCATGGGTCACTTGTAAAAGTAGTCGTGTGACGTCATATACATACAAGCTGTTTGGACTGGAGGAGCGCAGGGTGCGCAGTCGCAGCAGTGACACAATCCAGAACGCAATTACATATCACTAGAGGAATATTACAGCTAACATAAACAACGGCGTGTCTATGCCCTTCACCGATTGAGCTGCTGCAATGTGTAGGCTTAATCAATCAGGGTGTTGCTGTTGATGGCCAGTGCGAACTCGACTCAAACTTAAAGCTCACTTCGTTAATATATTTAATCCCAACTGGGCCAAACTCCTGCGGTCATAACCCTCTCTGCAGCCTGGGCGAGCATCCCATCGCAAAACGGCATGTCGTTGTTCTGTAGCTTCTCCTTGTCCCACCCATCTTCCATTACAACCACCAGACACACATCCCCATTTTCTTCAACTCCAGCACCGATGTACTTGTAAGCTGTCCGTGGAATGAGGCTGGTGATCCGTCTATAATATCTCGTGTTCGTCGGGTCTTCCTCTGTTGGGTGATAGCCGTAACGCTGGATCTTGACACCGTCAAGCTTGAAACCTTTCAAGAACAGTATTCGACGTGATGGCTCGGGCATCTCCTGTATGTGCATAAGACATATAGCTTCTACCTCTTGTGTAACACTCACCCTTCAATCGCCGGAATGCTCTTTTCTTACGGGAAATTTGAACCCCTATTTCCAAGTCAGTGGCCCGCGCGTGATAAAATACCCTCAGCTTGCAACGTGACTAACTCCACTGCAGCCGGTGTGTACGACTGACGTTCCTACAGCATGCCGTGACGGTAGAATTCCTAGTAGGCTAAAGATCTCTCTTCTTGGCATGACAATAAGGTCAAACGCTGTAGCAAACTGACAATCCTACCAAGTAGCTTTGTATTTTTTACCAGTTCACCATCCCGTCCTCTAACAACCATCCCATCCCTAACCCACCATCCTGTCCACCATGGCCACCACCAGCGCGAACAAAACGTCGCCCCAGTAGCTGTGGACTGGGGTTTTGTTCGCGTTGGTGGCAGCTGAAGGCCATCGGCGCCGCATATTGATTACAGATACCTTGCTCGATTTTCTTGTATATATTGATCTTAAGAACGGATTCTTTGACCTCCTCGATTTTGCACGTCTGTAAGGTTTCCACTATGCTAAGCTACCGAAAAATGATACATAGACTCTAATCATCTCCGATTTTCGGTGCGTATCGAACGCCTCGTCCTCAGTCTTACACTTAACACCTCTTCATCACCCCAAGGATCTTCGTACGTTCCGTCGAGTTCATCAACATTTGATGCCCAGGCAATCAACTCCCTCTCGCTCATAGGTACATAAGAAATGCCTCCGACTCGCCTTCGGCTCCTCGTATCTTGTTTCGATGTTCGTGTTTCGGCTGCCTTGATTGACTTCCAGCTTCTGCATCAACAGGTCACAAGGTTAAATGTAGTGTGGAGAAGAAGGCGATAACCTACTCCTTGCGGGCATTCCACTCTTTCATTTTCGATCCTCTTGGCTGCCACTCTTTGTTTCCGGCCAACTGAAGTGCTTGAATATGCTTTTCGACCGTATTATCCATGGCGAGATTGGGTATCATAGGTGCCGCTTTTGTTAACTTGGCGCGGCACACAGCACACGTTGGAGTTTGCTTCTGTAGCGTGAGGTGAGACATTTGATAATGAAGCGCTATTTTCTGAGTGACGAACATTCCGGGTGTTCCAATTCCAACCGCATTCACCACAGAAGCTATGGCCACAAGGTTTGTTTGAACTACAAAGATACCTGGCGGACCACTGTTCTCTAACCTATGGCCACAAGGATTCCCGAGGTGAGCAGCAACACTGGAAACTATTGTTGAGCTTGTGGAACAACCAATGTCCAGTGTAGGACACGTACAAAATATCGCAACAACTAGATCAAGATTGTCAGAACCATGATACGAGATGTATTGAATTGCCTAACATGGGACAAGTCATCTCACTCTCTAGCTCTTCCAGTACATGGACGACGCCATCCTGCTTCATCTTTCCCTTCTTCTTGCAGGGGCTAGGGAGCGGAGAAGCAAGGATATGTTTTCGTGGAGCTAGCGTTCTGACCACTCCGCTTTCTGCCAATTCGTTGGGCCTATTTTGGTTTTCAAGTTCCCAGGATCGATGAACGAAAGATTTTGGAGCCCGTTGCCTGTCAGCTGTTCGAGGGTTGGCGCTCGTGTTAGGAAACTAGATAATGCGCAGGATGACTTGCCGGAAAAAAACCGTGAAGCAGTACTAGTACGACTGCTATTAGAGGTGTTTTTATCTGACAAGTAGCGAACAGTTATGATGTTGAAAAGAGGTACACAAAGTGCTAACCAATACATGGACCGGGTGCATGACTTTGTGCGGTGCTCGTGGCCTGTTTCTCCAAAATGTCAACCTCGGCGAGGAATTCAGCATCAAAATTGTCATTGCAAGAATACGGTGATCCGGGGTTCGAGAAGTGGGAAGTGTTTGCCACGCATGTCGTGATGGTGGTAGTGAGAGTGGGAGCGGAAAGTTCTGGTATTATATCGAAGTCGATTCCCTCAAACTCGTCAGGAAAGCCGTCAGATGAGGCCATTGTGTATGTCGAACGAACGAACGACTCGTGTCGACAAATGTTTCACGGCGCGTGGCGATCACGTGATTTTACTTCATCAATGGACCTCAACGATCTACACCCTCCGGACGATTACAGTCACAGATTCTTCATTTGGCACGAATGGCTTCAAGTACGACCTTAGAATTCGTCCTGGTGCTCTTGGTGACACACATTTCAGGCAAACGGACCACTGACAATCGATAACGTGTCCGACTATTTCGCAACATCCATGTTTTATGACAAACAAAGCAACAACCAGGTTTTACGCATGCAAACGATGCATACCGGAACGTCCATCGTCAATGAGGCGGAAGAACTGAAGTCAGGATATACCTCACCGCTTAAACCACAGCTCACGTCTTCATCCTAAACAGACGGTTCGTCGGTGTAGAGTTCACACTTGTCCATGCCGCCCCACCTTCACCCGCCCCACCTTCACTATTTATCATACATAAGCGAGAGAGACTCTCTCCAGAGGAAGGTCAGTTTCGGTCGGTTACTTTTTGATCCCGTTTTAACCTGTTTTCTATTGCCAGTTCGCCCTCTGGCGGCTTATTTCATCATGAACGGCCGGATTTATCAATCTCCGGACCTTTACACTGTCTTATCAAACCGTCTAGTAAGTGCCACACGTACCAATGTACTGAACAACCAAGTTGAATCTAAGCACGCAGTTCACGTCCCTCCACTCTTTACAATCCTCGCTAGATATCCTACGCGCTCATCGACCTGACTTTACACCACGAACAGGATTCGTCTGGCCAATTTTGGATCCATCCCTTCGAAGCCATGCTAACAAGAAACGTGACACCAGCGAAGCACCCTCAAGAGCCGATGATCAGCAGACGCCAGCCGAAACCACCAGCAAACGCAAGGTCGCAACCGGACTGGCCGCGCCAAAACGACTACCAAACAACCTACTTCTCCTCAATGCTATGCACACCACCGCCGCCCACTCCAATATTGCATTTTCGTCTGGCACATTTCCTTCTGCAGCAAGCTCCCAACCGGACATGTCGGCAGCCACTCGACCTGACGCACGATCATCCAATGTGTCTACCCCAAAGGCGCCTGCACGGAACGTGGCAGCGCAAAAGGCACCTAGTGCCCCACCGCCGCGCGAGCCACCTCCGAAGGGACCCGCCGGCGCCGGGAAGAAGAAAAGAAAACGTAAGTGAATTGGCGTTCACAACATCGTAGATACTTCTGACTTCTTGATATCAAGGAACGCTACCATCTTAAATTTGGTAAATCGAGATGGATCATCAGTCTTTTAATTATGTCCATATG
>Ga0209006_10005499_pt1 | contig 11509 bp, 13 predicted proteins | sample JacPin_JW_Ref_O2_FD_188567 | JGI IMG/M metagenome (GOLD analysis project Ga0209006, IMG submission 188567) | Forest soil microbial communities from Algoma, Ontario, Canada - Jack Pine, Ontario site 1_JW_Ref_O2 (SPAdes) (version 2) | ecosystem: Environmental > Terrestrial > Soil > Boreal... | reverse complement strand
ACGAGCTGATCGTGCTCATCGACAGGTGAATGGCGCCGGGCTTTAGTCCCGTAGCAAGACCCTTGATGCCGAGCGTCGGGCGTCCCAGCACGACGTCGCGAACCGCGGCGTCGTCCGGCAGCATGCTGATGACGACCTCGCAGTCGAGCAGATCGACAAGGTCCAGTGTCGGAGCAAGGCCGAGCGCCACGAGCTCGTCCAACTTTTCGCGGCGACGCACATAGGCCATCACGCGATGCCCGGCCGCCGCCAGGTTGACGGCCATCGCGGTGCCCATGTGACCGAGGCCGACGACGCCGATTTCACCCTGCACGGGCTGGCCAGGTTTCGATCCACGATCGCCACGTTGCTCGATCGGCTCGTCGGCGGATGCACCAGACCGGTCGAGGGTGGAGATGATATCGTCCTTGGACATGAGCGGCCTCCGTGCACGCGCGCCGGCGTGCCTGATTGGGCATTCGAGCGTCCGCTGTAACGTGCGCGCCATGCCGTCGTTTTGCTTGTCGATGCTTGCTGCGAATGAACGAAAGTTGCCCAGAACGGTCGGACGCTTGGCGCGAACCGTCTCGCCGTCTTCCTTCCGCATCGTGCCGCGCCTGCTCGCTTTATCGCGACGTGCCTATCGGCCGATTGCGCCGCATTGCTGTGGATTCCTCGCGGTTGCGACGTTCGAGCGTCCGGCTGCAACCGATCGAGCGTGGCTGCGTTAAGTGCACGGACAAAGGAGAATAGCCATGAAATACAAAGCCGCCTTGATCGGGATGGTGCTGATTGCATCGTCCGGAAACCTCGCATTTGCCGCCCGTGTGCACGATGGCCAGTATCCCGCGACGCCGGAGCGCGCGCGCGCGTACGCATTGCCCGATTGCGGCTTTGCCGCAGTCGAGCCATGGGGGTCGAATGGCTTCCAGTATTGCGATTCCGACAACGAATATCCGCGTCCGTACGGCGAGTGATCCCGAGCCCGTGACCGTCGCGCCGGGCCTGGCCGGAAACCAGGCAAGGCCGCGACGATCGCAGCAAGAATCGTAAAAGCATCCCCGGTCGCCGACTTATCTTACGTCGCAAGGAAATCGTCTATGCGGCGGAGGGACCATGCTGCGCAAACATTCCAGCGTGGCGTGCTCGAGGGAAGCGCGAACGCGGCGCTTGCTCGGCGGGGTTCTCGTCGTCGGCGCTTCGTGCTTTCTGGCCGCCGCATTTGCCGGCGCGCCACGCAGCAGCTCCGCGTCGCTCGAAGCCGAGATCGCACGGGTCGCGGCCGAAATCGACCGGATCGAGGCGCAGACACTGGCGCAATCGCGCAACGCACCGCCCGATCTCGCCCAACGGACTTTCCTGCTGGGCAAGCTGCTCATGTTCGACAAGGAGCTCTCGGTCAACCGAAACGAGGCCTGCGCATTCTGCCACATGCCGGAGGCGGGTTTCACGGGACCGATCGCGAAACTCAACGCGACGACCACCGCCTATCCGGGGTCGGTCCGCACGCGCTTTAGCCAGAGGAAACCGCAGAGTCTTGCGTACGCGCCGTTTGCGCCGGCGCTTCACTACAATGCGGGCCAGGGAGATTTCGTCGGCGGAAACTTCTGGGACATGCGGGCGACCGGGATCCGGCTGGACAACCCGGCGGCCGAGCAGGCGCAGGCGCCGCCGCTCAATCCGGTCGAGATGGGTCTGCCGGACGCGGCCTGCGTCGTTTACCGCCTGTCCGAACGGCCGTATCGCGCGCTGTTCGAGGCCGTGTGGGGCAAGCAGGTCTTCGCGATCACCTGGCCGGCGGACATCGAGCGGACGTGCAATTCGCCCGCTCCGCCCTCAGCGGGCGATTCGCCTCCCGTCCATCTCGACGACCTCGAACGCGGCATCGTGCAATCGACTTTCGACGCCATGGGGCTGGCGATGGCGGCTTACGAGCGCTCGTCCGAGGTCAGCCCCTTCTCATCCAAATTCGACGCCGTGATGGGTCACACCGCCAAATTCACCGCGCAAGAGCAGCTCGGTTACGACCTCTTTCGCGGCAAGGGCAGGTGCAATGAGTGTCATCGCGACGGTGGTCCCGGCGAAGAGCCGTTGTTCACCGACTTCACGGCGAGCAATCTCGGCGCTCCGGCCAACCAGGCGCTGCCGTTCTACGCCGAGGGCGCGCCCGATCCGCGCGGCTACGTGGCCAATCCGGATGGCTTCGCCTTCGTCGACAGCGGTGTCGGCGGTTTTCTCGGCGGCGCCTATCAGCTCAGCGGCCTCCCGAACTCGAATCCGGCGTGGCAGCCTTACGCGGGCAAATTCGACGGAAAATTCCAGGTTCCGACCCTGCGCAATGTCGACAAGCGGCCGGATGCGGAATTCGTCAAGGCCTATACCCACAATGGCTACTTCAAGAGCCTCGAGGAAATCGTGCATTTCTACAACACGCGCGATGTCCTGCCGCGCTGCGCACCGAACGATCCGGGCGAGAAGGTATCGTGTTGGCCCGCGCCTGAATATCCGAAAAATATCAATACGCGACAGCTTGGAAACCTCGGCTTGAGCGATGCGGAGGAGAACGCCCTCGTCGCCTTCATGAAGACCCTGTCGGACGGATATAGGACGGAGTCGCATTGACGGTTGCTCGGCGCGGCGCCGGTCCGCGAGCGGCGCTGAGCGCGGATCGCCCCCCGTGAGATTTTGACAACGGCATGGACGATCCCACTCGAAGCGGCTGGCTTGCCGGGCGGTTTACCGCAACACCGTTCCAATCACAGCAATTCGGAGAAAATCCCCTCCGCCGCGACGCTTACATCGAGGTTAGCGCACCCAACTCATTCGCGGGGAGAGAGACATGGCTCTCGATCACACGACGCAGGCTGCACTGCTGAGGGCAGTTCCGATGCTGCGTAAGTTTGCCGTCTCACTTTGCCGCAATTCGGACCGTGCGGACGATCTCGTGCAGGAAACGATGCTGCGCGCCATCACGGGCGTCGCGAACCTTCACCCGAACTCCAACCTCGACGCCTGGCTGGTCACGGTCCTGCGCAATTGCTTCTTTTCCGATTGTCGCGCGCGCAGCCGGACCGTCGAGGACATCGACGGCAGGCATGCCGAGACCCTGGTAGCCGTGCCCGACCAGGTTGGCTGGTGCGTCGGCAAGGATCTGCATGAGGCGTTGGAGAAATTGCCGCCGCGCCACCGTCAGGTGCTCACCCTGATCGGCGGGTCAGGCATGAGCTACGAGGAAGCCGCAGCGATCTGCGACTGCGAGGTTGGCACGGTGAAAAGCCGTGTGCACCGGGCGCGCATTCAGCTCGCCTCGCTTCTCTCCGGCGAGACACGAGGGCAACCCCCGAGGCGGCCTTCGCAGGCGTCTCCGGCGACGCGCGCCGCGTAGCCGGCGGTCTTCACATCCTGCGATTTCAAGTTTGCGGGCCATCGCGGCGCCGCGGGCCTGCCCGCCGTAGCCCGAAGGGCGAAGGCGGGGGCGTCTGCGCGAGTCGTTGCCACCGACCTGCTTCTCCGCGAGTCAGCGCCCCCACCCCAACCCTCTCAGCCGAAGTCGGGTTTAGCCGACTTCGGCCAGCTATTGATGCCGAAAGCCAAGGCTATGTCCCGGATTGCTTGCGCTCGAGGCGCCCGCGATCGGCGCCGGGGAGGCGCGTTGCCCTCGGTGCACGCGAGTCTCGCTGGCGCCCGCCTTCGATCACCCGAAGGGTGGGCTTGCCGCGCGGAGGTCGCAGCAGGTACGCCATCCGTGCATTCAACCACCTGCGCCAGAAAGTCGGGGCCATGGGTTCCCGTCCTGTCGTGCCGCGCTGCGCGCGATCAAGCATTTGCAGGTAAAGTCGCCGATACGAGTGACGCCGCCTAACCGTGCGGCGTCACTTCTCGACCGCACCGAGACGAGGTGCGGAAGCCGTCGCGGGTCCGCCGGCTTCAGCGGCCGCGAAAGACGTGGCCCTGGTACACCGGAGCCTGGTCATAGGCGCCGTAAGCGCCGGTGCCCGTCGCGGCCTGCCAGTTGGTGCTGTTGTCCATCTCGGCGTTGGTCTCCTGCTGATCCGCCTGAGCGGCGGGCATGCCGGCGACGAGCGCGGCCATCACGATCGCGGGCACAAGGGCCCAGCGAACAGTCTGATTGATACGGTCTTTCATTGTCGTTCTCCATTTCGAGTCAAGCGCTTGCGGATCAGCGCGATAACGTTCCGCAGTGCACTATATGGGCGCCGCGCGGAGCGGCTTTTGCCTGCGATTGCTGCGCCTGAACCCGTCTTGCGGGATTGGGCGACAACGTCTTCGTGATGCGGTCGTGACGTGTCGGCACCATGCAGCGCCTGTGGCCTCCGCGTGTCGCGCGCAAGGAATCGAGCGCGGCGGCCGGGTTGCCGCCCGACCGCCGCTGCTCGCGTTGGCGTCGCTCAGCAGCCGCGACAGATCTGCAGTTGCTGGTCGAAAGACCGCTCCGACGACAACGCGGCATGCTCGCCGCGCTTCGCCCCGGCGGGAACGTCGGCGCGTTGCGGTTGACGATGGCCGACCGGCGCCGGCGGCAGCGCGTCCGGCTGCATGGCGTCCAAGGTGGGCGCGCTTGACGTCTGGGCCGACGCGGTGCTGCCGATCGATCCCGCAACGACCACGCCGACGGTCGCGAGCGTCGCGAGAAGGATTGCGCGCACCGTCGACGGGTCGAATGTGCCGATGTGATTCATCGCGTCGCTCCGTCATGTCGCGGAAAGGTTGGCGACACGCTCAGTAGTCGCAGTACGGCCACACGCCCGGATACGGGTAGCAGTTCTCGTCGTCGTAGACGCCGGTCCAACGGTGGCCATAGCCGTGCGCGAAGTGCCGGTCATGGAGGCCGCCGAGGTGGTCGCCGTGCCCGATACCGTTCGTGAATCCGTGTCCAAGACCGGCGACGCCGCGTCCCATGCCGCCGAGGTGTGCGCCGCCGAAGCTGCCGAGGTGCGCGCCGCCGCCGAAGCCGCCGAGATGTGCGCCGCCGCCAAAGCCGCCGCCGCCGAAGTGCGCGCCGCCGCCGAAATGTCCGCCACCGCCACCGCCACCGTGCCCACCGCCGCCGCCGCCGCGCGCCAATGCGGGCGTCGCGATCGCGGCGGCGCCGAGCAGGAGCAGGGCAGCGAGCGGAGTCGTCTTGAGCTTGAGTTTGCGCAGCATTGATACCTCCATGCCCGCGTCGCGCGCGGGCGATTGCTGATGTCGCCTTCGATTTCGATCTAATGACGCAGGGCGCGCGCGTTTCCGCCGGCTTGCTGTGATTTGCACGAAGTTGCGCGGATGCGCGGTTGGTCATCACGCGAATGTGGGGCTGCGCCGGCACTCGCGCGCAATCCGCAGCAATTCGCGACAAGCGATCCGCGCCGCCCGCATTACGTTTCGATCGTGGCCGGCATCGGATCGACTGCGGCCTGACATGAGAACCTCGGAAAGGAACATGGCAATGCGCTGTGTCTCGAAGCATCTTGCGCTGCTCGCGGCGGTGCTGGCCCTTGGCCTGGCAGGTCATGGCGCCGACGCCCGTTCTCCGCATGGCAGGCGCGGCCACGTCGTGCCGGCCGCGCAGGCGCGCGCCTACGCCGGTGCGCGGGCGGAGGAATTCTACGGGACCAGCGTCCCGTATGATCCGGACGGTCCCGGCTACAACGATTTTCAGCTGCAGGGCACGAACTGACGCGCCCGGCGGTCGCATCAGGCAAGCGCGAAACAGTCGCGACAATTTTCCGCAAACCCGACCGCGTCGGCGGCTTACCTGGGAGTGGCGACGAAGCAAGCAAGCCGCGAGTTGAACGCCATCGTGAGTTGGAACGCCATGATGACCGAATATCCCTCCATCCGCATCGTCGGCCCGGCCGGATTCGATCGCGGCACCGCACAGACGAAAGGCTCGGTGCGCCGCGCCGCGGTCGCGCCGGAGCTCGGCATCGAGTCGGCCCTGTGGGCGGGTCTGTTCGAGGTCGAGCCGGGCGCGCGCACCGGCATCCATCACCACGGCGCGCAGCAGACGATCGCCTATGTGCTCTCGGGCATGTCCGACATCCGCTGGGGCGCGAAGGGCGAATTTGCGGCGCGCGCGAAGGCCGGCGATTTCATCCATGTCCCGGCCTTCCTGCCGCACATGGAGATCAATCCGTCGCCGACCGAGCCGTTCTGCTGGATCGTCGTGCGCAGCACCCCGACGCCGATCGTCGTGAACCTGCCGGACCATACGTGGCCGTAGGCCGCCTCAAGCCACGCGAGCGCGCACTCCACGAGATCGCGGCGGCCGATGCAACGCGGCCGGTTTCATGAGCCGTTGTCGGCATGCTGGCGCATGATCGCCCGGCCTCTCGTGGCTTGACGGTCTTTGAACCCGCCGCTTCGGTCCTGCGACTAAAGCAGTAACGCATGGCCCCGGCGAGCCGGCGACTCTCCGCCGCGGCGCGCGCGCTGACACGATCCCCAATCTGCGAGGCGAGACCATGGCGTGGTCCGATCACATGGCGGAGGCCGCCTTCATGCCTGTGCAGGGCGGATACGTCTTCGCGGCTCCAAGTGCGCGGCCGTTCGGCCCCGGGCGCTTCTTTCAGGTCAACGAGAGCGAAAAGGCGGAGCTGATCGCGCTCCGGCGCGCCGGCGACGCGCGATGGCAACCGCTCGTCAGGATCTTACCCGGCGCCGTCGTGGCGCTGATGGCGGCCTCGGTCGCGTCATTCGCGTTCCTCGGCGCGCTTGCCGGCCTCGCGTTCGCGGCCGGCGCGGTCGTGCTGGCGATCGCCGCGATCGCGGCGCTGCGCGTGTCCAAGGCGCGCGCGATCGCGCCGGTTCTCGCACGGCTCACCTCGAGCACGGTCGCGATCCCGCGCCGCGAGGCCATCGAGCGCACGTCCGAGGCGATTCGCCGGGGATGGGCGTCGGAAAGCCCCGCGGCCGGCACGCCGCTCGGCAGCTGGTTCGAGGGCTGGAACGCGACCGGCATAAGCGGTCTGGCGCAAACCGCCGTGACGACCCAGATGCGGATGGACGTTCAGATCGAATCGGTGATGGCGCGCGGCATCTACTGGCTCGGCGTGCTGGCCGGGCTCGGCATCCCGGTTTTCTGGGCCTGGGTCATCGTGCACAACGGCTACGCCCGCGACGACATCATGCTGGTGCCCGCAGCCCTCGCGATCGCGCTCGTCGTGTACGTTCTCGGTTGGGCCTGGCGCTGGCTGTGGACCGGTCGCATCGACCACCTGTTCGCCGCCGCCAGGCACGCGCCTCCCGGCCGGCTCGACGAATTGCGCAAGAACGCCACGTCGCTGCTGGCGTTCCCCTGAGGCTGGACGCCCGCGCCCTAGTGAGACGTCTGCTCGCGTCCCGCACCAGATGGACGATCGCCACCGCCAAGGCGCTGATGCGCGAGTCCGAATTTGCGACCGAGCCGAAATGCTTCCCTGCCGGCTCCCCATGGATGATATTGAACGAGCACGTTGAACACCTTCGTTACCGCCCCTCGGCAGGCATTGGATGGCTGTCCCGAGACCGGACCGCAGAGGCATGCAAGCGCTCGCCGGCACCGTTGCGGCCCATTTCATCGCAGGCGCGCGTTCATGAGCCCGATCCGCGGCCGCGCCACGCTGATCGGGCTCACCGCGATCCTGATGTGGTCGACGCTCGGCGTGCTCACGGTCGCGTCCGGCGCGGTACCGCCCTTTTTGCTGACCGCTCTCTGCTTCGGGCTCTCGGGCCTCGTCGCGACCATGGCCCTCGTCGTTTCCGGCCGCGCCCGCGCCGCCTTCCGCCAGCCCTGGCCGGTATGGACGCTCGGAGTCGCCGGACTCTTCGGCTATCACGCGCTCTATTTCACGGCGCTCCGCAATGCGCCCCCGGTTGCCGCCAATCTCCTCAACTATCTCTGGCCGCTCCTGATCGTGCTGTTCTCCGCGCTTCTGCCGGGCGAGAAGCTCAAAGCGCATCACATCGCCGGCGTCGCCCTTGGCTTCCTCGGCGCGGCGTTCCTGGTGACGCGGAGCGGCAGTCTCGGCGGCGGGTCGATGATCGGCTACGGCGCAGCCTTCGCGGCAGCGTTGGTCTGGTCGACCTATTCGGTCGCCTCGCGCCGCTTCGAGCGTGTGCCGACCGCCACGGTCGCGGGCTTTTGCCTCGTCACGTCGGCTTTGAGCGCGGCGTGCCATTTTCTCTTCGAGACGACGATCTGGCCGGCAACCGCCGGCCAATGGCTTGCCGTCGCCGGGCTCGGTCTCTTCCCGGTCGGCGCCGCCTTCTTCGTCTGGGACCACGGCGTCAAGCACGGCGACATCCAGCTGTTGGGTGCCGCCGCCTACGGCACGCCGCTGATCGCGACGCTGCTGCTCATCCTGTTCGGTCATGGCACCTTCTCGGGCACGACCGCGCTCGCCTGCCTCGCCATCACGGGCGGAGCGCTCATTGCGGCCAAGGACATGCTGCTCCGCCCGCGCCGAAGCCCGACCGGCCTTCCAGATAGCGCGCAGCCCACACGGTCGGCAGACCGAGGTCGCAGGTGAAGATCGCGTCGGCTGCGGCCTGCGTCTGGAATGGGCACGAGACAGGGAGCACAAAGAAAAAAGCCCCGGCGTGAGCCGGGGCTGTCGCCCGCTGCGAGCACGGGGGGGAGGGGGGATGGGCGCAGCGGACATCAGGATAACGCGGTCGGCGGGAGACCGTTCCCTTTGCGAGCGAGATTTCCTTGCGTCAAAGTCTGGCCGGGGATGATGATGTAGGTCATACGCGTCAGCGGGAGGACGAGACATGCGGGCCTATCAGTTGCCGAAAGGCGGCTCCGGCATCGACGCGCTGGTCAAGGTCGAGCGGCCCGACCCCAAGCCGGCCTATCGCCAGGTCCTGGTCAAGGTCGCGGCCTGCTCGCTCAACTTCCGCGATCTCGGCATCGCGCGCGGCACTTATCGGGTGCCGGTGCGCGACAACATGGTTCCATTGTCGGATGGCGCCGGCGAGGTGGTGGAGGTCGGCGCCGGCGTGACGCGCGTGAAGACCGGCGACCAGGTCGCCGGATGCTTCTTCCAGCGCTGGCCGGGCGGCGAGCCGGCGCCCGACGTGCACGCGAGCGCGCTCGGGGGCGGCACCGACGGCATGCTCGCCGAATACGTCGTGCTGGAGGAGGAGGGCGTGGTGAAAATCCCCGCGCACCTTTCGCCCGAGGAGGGCGCAACGCTGCCATGCGCCGGCGTCACCGTCTGGCATGCCATGATGGAGCACGCTAGGCTGGTCGCCGGCCAGACCGTGCTGCTGCAGGGTACCGGCGGTGTTTCGGTGTTCGGCCTGCAACTCGCGCACGCCATGGGCATCCGGACCGTGGTGACGTCATCGAGCGATGACAAGCTCGCGCGCGCAAAGCGGCTCGGCGCCGACCACGGCATCAACTACAAGACGACGCCGGACTGGGACAAGGCGGCGATGGAAATCACCGGCGGTCGCGGCGTCGATCAGGTGGTCGAGGTCGGCGGCGCCGGCACCTTCGCAAAATCGTTCGGCGCCATCCGCGTCGGCGGCAGGATCACCATGATCGGCAATCTCTCGGGTCCCGCCACCGAGTTCAACCCCGGCCTGATCATGGCGCGGCGTGCCAACATCCAGGGCATCTCGGTCGGCTCGACGCAGATGTTCGAGGCCCTGAACCGCGCGATCGCGGCGAACAGGATCAAGCCGGTGATCGACAAGGCCTTCGGCTTCGATGACGTCAAGGCCGCCTACCACCACATGGCCTCCGGCGCCCACTTCGGCAAGATCGTCATCCGCGTGGCGGTGTGATCTCCTGCGTCCTTTCCATCAATAAGCCAAACCCGTCATCCTGATCAGGATGAGGTTGTCGTGAGGTGACACTTCCTGCCGCCACCGCCGTCACTTGATTTCTCGTCACTGCTTGAAGCTGCCGATCTACGCGAAGATCGTCGACATCATCGCCAGAACGATCAGGCGCGTGGCATGCCTCCCACATGGTTGCTTGAGCTCGGGATCGGCCGGGATGCCCCGGATGAAAGCTGGAGTTGCGACGGACGGTAGCGATTCTCCGAATTTTCCGGAAGTCCCGGCGCGGCGATCCCGGGCTGCGAATACCCGGAACCGCTGCGCGGCATCGGGCGGCTTCCCGCGGCACGCCCGCATGCGAGCGCGGTCAGGCTTGCGGCTGATAGCGCCCGATCCTTGCGCCCGCGCCCGCGTCGTCGGTCGACACGGACGCCATCGAGTCGAACACGCCGTCATGCCGGACCAGCGCATGGAAGAGCGCCGCCGCCACGTGCAGCAGGATCACGGCAAAGAACGCGAAAGCGAGGTAGAAGTGCGCATCCCAGAGCAGCGTATGCAGGCGGTCGCTGTGCGGCAGGATCGCCGGAAGGCGCACGCCCGGAAGCAGCACGACCGGGTAGGCGGCCGCCGACAGCATCCCCCAGCCGATCAACGGCATGGCGATCATCAGGGCATACAACACGTAGTGCGACAGCTCGGCGGCGATCTTCATCGGCTCGGGCAGATCGGCCGGAAGCGGCGGCGTGCCGTAGCGCAGGCGCACGGCGAGGCGGATCAGCGCGAGCAGCAGAATCGCGATCCCGAGGGGCTTGTGGATCGACACGAGGGTCAGATGCTTCGGCGCGATGGTCGACACCATGCCGACCCCGATGAACAGCATGGCCAGGATGCAGACCGCCATGAGCCAATGCAGCAGGCGCTGGAGCGGGGTGAAATGTCGGCGGTTGGAGATCATGGCTTGGATCATGGCCTGGGGTCCGTCGCGGTTCGGGGATAGTCCTTGGCCTCGGCGGTACGGCGGTCGAATGACACCGCGTACGCGGCCGACCGCGCGGCCGGGAACGGGTCCGCCGACGTCTTCATTCCGGAAGGCAGGACGGTCGGATCGAAGTTGATGTCGCGGCAAGGGCCGTCCGGCTCGGGCTCGATCGCCTGGACCGTGAGCGTGCCGACGTCGACAGCGCGGCGGTCGGCCGGCCAGGCCCTGGTCGGGTCCGCGATCGGATCGCCGGGATTGGCGATCGTCACCACCATGGTCCAGCGCGCCGGTTCGCGGCGCACCCGCTCGGCGATCTCCTGCTCGAGGACGTCGGGGCCGCGCTTCGCGAGCTCATCGGGCAAGACCGCGACGGGTTGCGCCGCCGGCAGAAGCGACCATCGCACCACATGCTCCACGCCGGCGCCGCTGGTGAAGACGAAGCTGTTGAGGCCGTTGTAGCGCTCTTCGGCGTAGCTGCCGGTCCACGCGCCGCTCTTGGCCCAGGCCGCGAACGGTGCGAAATCGGGATGGGCAGCAGCGAATGCCTTCATCGCGTCCGGGTCCTTGCTCGCGATCAGCAGCTGGTAAAAGGCCTGCGGCGTCGAGACCGCAAAGACCGGGGCGTTGATCATCGCGCTGCGCCATTCCTGCCCGTCGGGCGTGGAGATCCGCAGGCCCATGCCGCGGACGCGTACCGTCGCATCCGCCGCGTCCGCATCAGCCGTGCCGAGATTGAAACGGCCGAGGACAGGATACTGCCCGCGGGTGAAGACCTCG
>Ga0209006_10005498_pt1 | contig 11512 bp, 12 predicted proteins | sample JacPin_JW_Ref_O2_FD_188567 | JGI IMG/M metagenome (GOLD analysis project Ga0209006, IMG submission 188567) | Forest soil microbial communities from Algoma, Ontario, Canada - Jack Pine, Ontario site 1_JW_Ref_O2 (SPAdes) (version 2) | ecosystem: Environmental > Terrestrial > Soil > Boreal... | reverse complement strand
AAGCGCTATTTCTTCGGCTGGGGCACGGTCTCACGCAAGCTGCAGGGCCCGGCGATGGCGTTCGATCAGCTGGGCGAGATCGACGCGGTGCTGCTGAGCCACGATCATCACGGCGACAACCTCGATCCGGCGGGCCGGGCGCTGCTCCCGCGGATGGGTCAGATCGTGACGACGAAGGCTGGTGCGCGCCGCCTGCAGGCAGGCGCCACGGGCCTTGCGCCGTGGCAGACGACGACGCTGGAGGCGCCGGGCCGCCCAGCGATCGAGATCACGGCGACGCCCTGCCGTCATGGACCTCCGGGCAGTCATCCGATCGTGGGTGATGTGATCGGCTTCGCGCTGCGCTGGGAGGGCCAGGAGCACGGGGTGTTGTGGATCTCCGGCGACACGGTGCTGTACGAGGGCGTGCGCGAAGTGGCTGAGCGTCTGCATGTGGGCACGGCGATCGTGCATCTGGGCGGGGTGCGCTTCCCCGTGTCGGGACCGCTGCGCTACACGATGACGGGCGAGGACGCGGCTGAGCTGTGCGGCCTGCTCGATCCGAACACGATCTTGCCGATTCACTATGAGGGCTGGAAGCACTTTCGCCAACGCCCGGAGGATGCCCGCCGGGCGCTCGAGGGCTCACCGCTGGCCGATCGCATTCGCTGGTTGGACGCGGGTGTGGCCTGCGAGATCTCCGTGTGAGCTGACGGGGAGGGTGTGCGTGTCTGCCGGGGATGTAGACGAGTACCTACGAGCGGTCCAGGAGCCGAAGCGCAGCACGCTTCAGGCACTGCGCGAGACGATCCTGGAGATCGTCCCGGACGCGGAGCAGGTGATCTCCTACCGCGTTCCCGCCTTCCGCGTTGACGGCAAGACGTTCGCGGGCTTCGCTGCATTCAGAGATCACCTGAGCTACCTGCCGTTCAGCGGCTCGGTGCTCACGCAGCTTGGCGACGAGCTGGGCGGCTACACAAAGACGAAGAGCGCCCTGCACTTCGACGTGGACCGTTCGCTTCCGAAGGTGCTCGTGGAGAAGCTCGTGTCGGTACGCCTTGAGGAGATCCGAGAGCGCATGCGCTAAGAATCCGTTTCAAAACGAGCATCGTCAGAGCCGCGGCACCGGATAGCTGCTTTTGCTTTTGGGAACGCACGTGTGGTAGGTCCGTGTCCCTGTCACCGTCCGTCCGTTGCTCGCCTTGGCGGTGATCGAGAGCACGAACGTGCCCTTGGGCAGGCCCACGAGGTTCACGAGCGCGGTGATGTGAGCGCGCCCCACTGTCCTCACGCGCTTGCCGTTGATCCTGATGACCGCGCTGACCCATTTGATTCCGGGCAGCGTGCGCATGTGGATCGTGAACTTGCGCCTGCTCACGCATTGCTTCGCGGGCGGAAGGCTGAACGCCGCAGCCGCCGAGATCGGCTTCTGTACTGGGTTGGATTTTGGGGCGGAGCCACCGCTTGTCGTCGACGTTCCATTGCCGCCGCTCGTGGAGGTTCCGCTGCCGTTCTGCCCTGTCGAAGTCCCCCCACCTTTCGCCGGTTCGGTGGGGCCACCGGATTCCGGCGCCGTCGTTTTTGGTTCGCTCACGCGAACCGGTACCAGACTGCCGAGAAGCATGCCGTCGCCGAGCCCGCCCACTTCGCCTTCACCCCAGCACCAGGCGCTGCCGTCGGCGAGCGTTGCACACGTGTCCGCGAAGCCGACGCTCACAGACCTCGCCGTGCTCAGGCCGCTGACGAGGACGGGCGTGGAGCTCCCTTCGCTCGTTCCGTTGCCGAGAACGCCGGTGTAGAGTCCGACGGGGCCGCCCTTGCCCCAGCACTCGATCGAGCCCGTCGCGAGCACCGCGCACGCGCGATCCCAGTCGGCGCTGATCGCGACCGCGTTGCTGATGCCGCTGACCGTGACCGGCGTCAGGGCGGCTGTTTCGGTTTTCCCGTTCCCGAGCTGACCATCGTCGCCTGTGCCCCAACACTCGACCGTGCCGTTTGAGATCAGGGCACAGGTGAACGCGCCGACGCCGCTCGCACTGATCGCCACCGCGTGGCTCAAGCCGCTGACTGCGGTTGGGGTGGGGGTGCTCGCTTCCGAGCCGTCGCCGAGGTCTCCGTGAAGGTCGCTTCCCCAGCACTCGGCAGCGCCACCGGTGAGGACCGCGCACGCGTAGTACTGGCCGACGCTGACCGCGATCGCGGTGCTGACCCCACTCACAACGACTGGCAGCGAGCTTTCGGAGGGCGTGCTTTTTGCAAGCTGACCCCAGTTGTTGGCACCCCAGCACTCGACCGTGCCGCTATTGGTAAGCGCGCATGTGTCGTCGAGCCCCGCGCTCACCGCCGTCGCGCTGCTCAGGCCGCTCACCGCGACCGGGTTCCAGTTTTCTTCGAGCGTTGTAACTCCGTTTCCGAGCTCGCCGAACCCGTTGAAGCCCCAGCAGTCGACGCCGCCGCTGGAGAGGAGCGCGCAGCGGTGATCTTCGGAGCCTGTGACTGCGGTGGCGTTGCTGATCCCGGGCACGAGCACCGGCGTCGAGCTCTCGTAGATGGTGCTCCCCAGCAGTTGCGAGCCCCAGCACTCCACTTCGCCGCTCGCGAGCACGCCGCAGGTGCCCCAGTTGGCGGTGCTCACCGCTGTCACCGACGCCGCGTTGGCCACTGTCGCAAACACCGCGAAGATGGTGGCGGCCACGCCAACGGTGCGGGACACCGAGCGTATGGCTTTCGGCAACTGTTTGGCGTGATCGAGAGGTGTGAGCATTGGTTAGGTTCCCTTGAGAGAGTCGGATTGCTCAGCAAGGGTCAGCCGACTGTCGCCTCCAGGAACCAGTAACCGTGTTGATCTTTGAGGCACAGATGCTCGCTGGTTGCGGGAGCCGCCACCGTGAGCTTGAAGCAGCGGTAGACCTCGTGGCCATAGAAGCGCCCGGGACTCGACAACGTGATTTCAGCGGGTTTCTTGATCCGCTTCCCTTCAGCCATGTTGGGGATGCCGTTGCTGGCGCTGCTGATGCCGCTGGCATGGGCGACGCTCGAGCCCCAATCGGTCCAGTGCAGATGTTCGATACCCCAGGAGCCGTCGGCGAACATGAAGATCAGCGCCGGGCGTAGAACCTCTGGCTGCGGGAGCTGCCCAGGCCCTCTGATCGTGGCGGCGACATTGCCCCAGAAGTAGATCGGCGGGGAGCTCGCCGCATCGGCAAGGGCTGGCAGCGTCAGCGCAGAGGCGGCGATCGCGGCAAGGATGAATCGCTTCATGTGGCCCCCCTTCTTGTGCTTGCGATGAGTCGCTCCGGCTAATGAGCGCCGTCGCGCGCGCTCGCGCGTCTGACAATCGTAGCCGCGCGATGACTATGACGTCCTCATGGCGATGTCGGGCGCCGAGCTACGCTGGCGCGCCCTCGCCCACCTGCGCATACACGGCAACCTCGAAGTCGAGCAGCGTTTCGATCACGGCAAGGTCGAAGAAGGGCAGCACCTGGGTCATGAGCGCCCCGCCGATGCGGGCCTTGCGGTCGATCCAGTAGAAGCAGTTGAAGAGACCGGCCCAGTCTCCGGTGCCGGCGCTGCGCATGTTGGGGACGTCGATGCCGATCAGGTGGAAGCCGAGCCCCCAGCCCTGGTGCACGGGCATGGTGGGCACGTCGTTGGTGAGGATGGGATCGGCGGATTTCATGATCTGGGGCAGTGGCAGGCCGCCCAGCTGATCGGTGAAGGCCATTCGCACGGTGGCGGCGTCGAGCACGCGCACGCCGTCGAGCTCGCCGTCGCGCAGCATCGCGCGCATGAAGCGCCCGTAGTCGGTAATGGTGCCGTAGGAGCCGTGCCCGGCGGACGCCCACTCGGGATCGTCGGGCACATCGAGCTCGAGTGGCCCGAGGCTGCCGTCGGGCATCCTCAGCTGCAGCTCCATCAGCCGCGCGCGCTGCTCGTCGCTGGGCGCGAAGCTGGTGTCGCTCATGCCCAGCGGCGCGTACAGGCTCTGGGCGAGGTAGGCGTCTAGCGTCTGCCCGGCGACGGCCTCGACGACGAGCCCCAGCCAGTCGGTGCTGATGCCGTATTCCCACTGCGTGCCAGGGTCGCGCGCGAGCGGGCTCATGAGGCTTGCCTTCAGGCCGCTGATGACGCTGGGCAGACCGGTGAGCTGAGCGTAGCGGGAGAGCTCTGCGTTGGTGAAGAAGTAGCCGCAGCCGGACGTGTGCGTTGCGAGCTGGCGCACGGTGGCCTTGGTCTTGGGTGCGCGCAGCAGAGGGGTGTCGCCGTCGAAGCCGTCGAGCACCTGCAGCTGACCGAACTCGGGCAGGATCGACTCGACGGTGGCGTCGAGGTCCAGGCGTCCTTGCTCGACGAGCTGCAGCGCACCGACGGTGGCGGGCGCCTTGGTCATGGAGGCGTTGCGGAACATGGTGTCCGCATGGGCACTGCCGGCGCTCGCGTGGTGAAGCACACCGTCGCGATCGACGGCGATGGCAGAAGCGCCGCTGAGCGCGCCGGCGGCCACGGCGTTCTCGAGCAGCTCATCGATTGCGGTCCCGTCGAAAGTCATGCCCCTCTCCCTGTTCGCGGATTCTCTGTTGCGAGCCTACTGGCGCGGATCGACGAGCGCCACTGTTGGGAGAAGCCGTGGCGGCTCAAGCGAGAAATGCGCTATGTGCGGCATCTTCATGGATTCAGCAGACTTGACTTCGACGGACAAGCGGATAGCGTAACTGTGAGGGGTGCGTTCACGGTGGAGGGAGCGGCGAGAGACGTGGTGGCCTGGTTGACGCAACGCGGCAGGTGGCGGGCAACGAGACGGGCGTGGATGTTGCTTGCGGCGGCAGTGAGCCTTGCGTGGGTGCTCCCGGCGGTCGCGCAGGCGACGGCCACCTCGTTGGGCCTGGTCGCCTTGGCCGACGGCCCGATGGCTTTCGTGGTGCCGACGGTGCAGGGTGTCAAACCCAAAGACGGCCCGGCGGCTGGCGGTATGCACGTGACGGTCGTCGGGGTCGACTTCAGGGGCGCCACGGAGGTTGACTTCGGCTCCGCGAGCGCGAGCTTCACAGTGTCGGGGACGGGTCGTATCAAGGCAACCGCCCCGGCCGGGACGGGTACCGTGGACGTGACCGTGACCACACCCGAAGGGACGAGCGCCATCAGCCCCTCTGACCAGTTCACCTACCTCCCGCCGGGACCGATCGTCGCCAGCGTGTCGCCCTCCAGCGGCCCTGAAAAGGGCGCAAGGAAGATCACGATCAAGGGGACCGGCTTCGTGGGCGCCACCGAAGTTCACTTCGGTCCGGCGACAGTCAGGCACCTGGCGGTGAAGGACAAGGGGGCCGAGATCGGCGTGGTCGACCCACCGTTCGCGGCCGTCGGGGAACCGACCGTCGACGTGACTGTGACGACCCCGCTCGGCACCAGTCCCGTCACCCCGGCGGACGAGTTCTCCTATCGAGTCTTGCCGCCGAGCGTCGGCACGATCACGCCCAAGGAAGGCACGGCCGCCGGCGGTGAGCCGGTGCACATCGCCGGTACAGGCTTCGTCGAAGTGATGGCTGTGCGCTTCGGGTCGGTCGACGCCGGCGAATTCACGGTGAGCTCCCTCGGATCGATCACGGCTATCGACCCTGCGGAGACGGTCGGCGTGGTGCAGGTCACCGTCACGACCCCGTTCGGCACCAGCCATCCGGGGATGTGCACGATCTACCCCGAACCCGGCGAGGGGGAGCTCGTCCCCTGCCCGCCCTATGACACCTTCAAATACGTCGAACCGACGATCACCAACATGAGTCCCAACACCGGCCCCACGGCGGGCGGAACGACGGTGACCGTCACCGGCACCGGCTTCGGCCTGGGCACGACGAAGACGACGTTCGACTTCAAGAAGACGCCGGCGGCCTCGGTCGACTGCGTATCGATAACGACGTGCGAAGTGGTCGCCCCCCCGCATAGCGCCGGGGCCGTGACGGTGACGGCGATCGTCCGCGCGCCGCACATCGCGAAAGACAGAACGACCGCCACTCCAGCCGATCGCTTCACCTACGAATGAGGAACCGCCTGCGATCTGCCCGGCGTTCGGGGTGCTCTGGCCGTCGGCTTACTTGAAGGCAGCGACGTCCCCGCCCAGCAGGCGCCTGGCCCGTCGCTCGAGCTCGCCTGTCATCCAGCTGTGGACGCCGCCGCCCAGCGAGATGCGCGCCGCCCCGGCCTCGGCCAGAGCGGCGAGCGGCTCTGACGGGTTGGCGTTGACGGGGCGGGCGAGCTCGTTGACGACTTCTGCCACGAGCGCTGAGTCGCGCAGGCCGATCGGATATACGCAGTCCGCGCCGGCGTCCAGGTACAGGTGCGCCCGGCGAAGCACCTCCTCCAGGGCTGCGGCAGGGTCACGCTGAGGGTGGCGGATGATGGCGTCGATGCGGGCGTTGAGCACGATGCCAACGCCGCGGTCCTCTGCGGCTGCCCGGATGCCGGCCAGGTAGGTGGCCTGCACCCGCGCGTCGAGGAGCCCGTCGCCGGCCGCGTGATCGGTGTCCTCGATGTTGCAGCCGACGGCGCCGGCGTCGAGCAACGCGTCGACCAGCTCGCCCGGGGCCAGGCCGTAGCCTCCCTCGAGGTCCGCCGTGACCGGCACGTCGACCGCGGCGGTGATCTGCAGCAGCTGGGCGAACGCGGCCTCACGGTCGAGGTTCTCGTCCGATCCGCCTCGCGCGGCGGCCATCGCGACGCTCGAGGTGGCGATCGCTGGGCTTCCGGCTGCGCGCACAGCACGGGCGCCGGCAGCATCCCACACGTTGACGAGCAGCAGGGGTCGACCGATCTGGTGAAGCTCACGCAGCCGGCGCGAGGCCGAGTCGAGGGTCGCTTGCCTGTTCATGCGGCCTCCTCGAGCTCGATCGCGGGCACAGGGGAGGACGGTAGCGCCGAGGTCGCCTCCCGCCGGCGCCGGGCCGGCAGCGCCAGCCCGCACAGCGCGCCGAGCAGTGCGAGTCCCGAGGAGACCCAGATCGCCGGAGCGAACCCGTTGGTGAACGCCTGGGCGGACGCGTAGCCGCCGGAGCCTGCGAACACGGCAACGGCCAGCGCGATCCCGAACACGCCGCCGAGCTCGCGCATCATGCTGTTGATCCCAGCGAGCTTGCCTGCGGTTTCCAGTGTGGCGGCGCCGACGACTGAGTTCTGCGCGGAAGGGATCGCCATCGAGATCCCTACGCCTGCCACGACGAGCGGCACGACGAGGTGCGAGAACGGAAGACCCGGCCGCACGATCGACGCGATCCACGCGGTGCCAGCGCACTGGATCAGCAGACCGCTGACCATCAGCGGGCGCTCCCCGATCCGATCCACCATGGCGCCGGCGACGGGGGCGACGAGGATGAACGTGGATGTCCAGACCATCAAACGCAGGCCGGTCTGGAGCACGTCGTAGTGAAGGCCCACCTGCAGCAGCTGCGGAAAGAAGAAGACGTCGGCGAACAGGGAGCCGAGCACGAAGAAGATCGCCGCGTTGCCGGCCGTGAACGTCCGCGAGCGGAAGAAGCGCATCGGCAGCATCGGCTCGCGCGCCCGCAGCTCCCAGCGTACGAACGCCACTGCGAGCAGCACGCCCGCGGCCACGGAGCCGACGACCTCCACGCTGCCCCAGCCAGCGGCATTGCCTCGCACGAGACCCCACACCAACCCGAACGCCGCGGCCGTGATCAGCGCCACGCCTGGGATGTCCAGCCCCACCCGCCTTCCGAAGCTCTCATCCAGCCTACCCAGAACGAGCGGGATCGCGAGCAGGCCGATCGGGACGTTCACCCAGAAGATCCACGACCAGTCGATGCCCTGCACGATCGCGCCGCCGACGATCGGGCCCAGCGCGACGGCGATTCCTGTCACCGCGCTGAACATGCCGATCGCCGTGCCGCGCTTCTCGGGCGGGAAGGCTGCGGTCAAGAGCGCGAGCGCCAGCGGCAGGATGAACGCGGCGCCAGCGCCCTGGACGGCGCGCGCGGCGATCAGGAAGCCGACATCGGGGCTCAGCGCGCACGCCGCCGATGCGATGGAGAACAGCCCCAGGCCGAACGCGAACATGCGCTTTCGCCCGAACCGGTCGCCCAGTGCCGCGGCGGTCATGAGCAGCACCGCGAAGCTCAGGTTGTACGCGTTGACGGTCCACTCGAGCTGCCCGACGGAGGCGTGCAGCTCGAGGCGCACGGTGTTGAGCGCCGTGGAGACGACGACGGTGTCGAGCGCCGCCATCATCGAGGCGATACCCGTGAGGACGACGACCCACGTTCGCTTCCTGGCGTATATGCCGGCGTGCTGTTCCATGAATCTCCTTCGCTGGGGTTTCCTGCTCTGGAGATCCGTGGGATCGCGGTAATCCATCGCGACCGTTCGATCAGCGCGGTGATGCGGCGCCGGGCAGGAACGGCCCGTGCTCGGTCCCGACGAACGCGGTGATCTCCGCGATGCGGCCATCTGTGTCGAGCGTGAGCAGCTGCAGGACCTGAAGACCATCGGGCCGCTCGGGCCACCCCTTGTAGGAGCTGGCGAGCGCTACCTGTCCGTTCGCGGCTGCGGGCTGGACCCGGCGAGCGCGGGTGGGTGCCAGCGGACCACGCGCGAGGAACACTCGTGCTTGCTCGATCCCGCGGTACCACGAGGGCCGCGGCGGCATCGCGAGGATCGCATCCTCGGCGAGCATCGAAACGATCGCCTCCACGTCCCCTCGCTCCCACGCATCGACGTAGGTCTCCACGATCGCACGCACGCGCGCGTCGCCAAGCGAGCGCAGCGTGGCCTGCTGGCTGTACGCCGGCAGGTACTCCTCGACGCTCTTGTGGGCGCGCTGCAGTGCGCTGTAGACGGCCGTCGCCGTGGTGTCGAGCGTCTCCGCGACCTCTGCCGCTGAGAAGCCGAGCACGTCGCGCAGGATCAACACCGCGCGCTGACGCGCGGGCAGGTGCTGCAGCGCGGCCACGAACGCCAGCTCGACGCTCTCGCGCTGCTCGTAGCGCGCCTCCGGCGCGGCCAGGCCGTCAGCGATCGCGGCGTCCGGGTAGGGCTCGATCCAGACCGACTCGACGAGCGGCGGGGCGGGATCGTCGTGTGCGTCGCTCTGCGGGCCATAGTCGATCGGCAGCACCCGCTTTGGACGGCGCTCGATCAGCCGCAGGCAGCTGTTCGTCGCGATCCGGTACAGCCACGAGCGCAGCGAGCTGCGGCCCTGGAACTGGGGCAGTGCCCGCCAGGCCCGCAGCAGCGCATCCTGAAGTGCGTCCTCCGCGTCGTGGACCGAACCGAGCATGCGGTAGCAGTGCGCGTGGAGCTCAGCCCGGTAGGGCTCGACCAGCTCTTGGAAGGAGTCGGGTTCGACGGCGCTGTTCGCGATGGAGCTCACCTCTATGTATTAGACCCGGTGCGCGGCTGAGATCCATCGCGTTGCGATTGATCTGGCGCTCGGCTCGAGAGCTACGCCCGCAGCGAAGCGTCGTCGAGCGCCACATGAAGGACACCGGCGATGCGGTCGATGTCGATGTCGTGGGCGAGCAGCGTGGCGCCCCGGCGCCATGCGACGGCGATGATCATGCAGTCGAGCAGCCCACGAGGAGTGACGCCGGCGTTGCGGCAGCGACGGTAGATCCTGACTGCCCCGTGGAAGTCGCTGACGGCGTCGAAGTTGAGCAGTGAGAAGCGCTCGAGCAGCCTGCGCAGATCGAGCTCTCGGCGATCGTCACGTGCTCCTGCGAGGACCTCCATGATGACCGGCTCGGTGACGGCGACGGGACCGTCGCCGTCGATCAGCTCCCGCAGGCGAAGATGAGGGGCGCTGCCGGTCGCGCGGTCGTACTCAATCCAGGCAGAGCTGTCGACGAGGATCACGAGAGGATCGGCGGCTGCACGTCCGCTGGGAGCTCGTCGATCGCGTGAGCTCCCTGCATGGCCAGCGCTTCCTCGCGTGTCATCGGCTGCCCCGCGAGGTGGCGCAGAGCCATATCGACGGCTGCGGTCTTCGTCCGAGCGCCGTAGCGATCCATGATCGCCTGGACGTAGCTGTCGTCGATCTCGATGTTCGTCCGCGTCGCAGTGATACACCAATCATACACGCGCCGTGTACGTTGCGTGTATCGATGATCCGTCGGGGCAGTGACTTGCAGGCATCCACTCATGGATTGCGAGGCTAGACGTCGCTTGGGATGGCTCTGCGCGACGACCCCTCAGACTGGTCCGCAAGAACAACATATCTAAACGTATATACTCATAGAGATCGAGTTGAACACGCTCATCCACGAGGCCCGTCAAGCCGCCGGCATCACCCAGCTGGAGCTCGCGAGCCGCGCCGGCACCGCACAGCCGGCGGTTGCGGCATATGAGTCCGGCGCACGCACGCCGAACCTCGCAACGCTTAGGCGGTTGCTGGGGGCCTGCGAGTACGACGTCGAGCTGCTCGCGCGTCCGCGCGTCCGTCGAGGGGCAGCCTCGTTGGCGGAGCTTGGTCAGACGATCACGGAGGATCTCGCGCGGGACCACGAGCAGGATGCGATTCGACTGCTGTTTGGGTTCGCGGACGACTTCAGGGGCTCATCGCGCGCGGGCCGGATCTCGCTCCTTCGGGACGAGCCGGTGGCGACGGGAGACGCGCGCTTCGACGCTGCGCTGGCTGGCGTGGCGGAGCTGTTCGCGGCGGAGAGCGTACTCGCGGCCCCCCCATGGGTGAACGGCGCTGGTCGCTTCGTCGAGCCGTGGTGGTTCGTGGCAAGCAGGCCGGAGTTCCATGCGTACACGCTCGCGCACACGCCGGCGGTGGTGGCACGCCATGGCGTGTTCATCGCACGGGAGGTCTTCGACCGTGCCTGAGCGGTATTTCACACGCGCGAAGATCCTCAGCGCGCTGGAGGCGCTCGGGAGCGAGCTCACGGACAAGGGTGTGCGCGGCCAGATCTTCATCGTGGGCGGCGCGGCGATGGCGCTCGCGTACTCGACGCGGCGAGTGACAAAGGACATCGACGCGGTCTTCGAGCCGAAGAGCGCCATCTATGCGGCCGCTGCCAAGGTGGCCGAGGACCTGGGCCTGCCGGAGGACTGGCTGAACGATGCGGTCAAGGGCTTCATGCCCGGGCCCGACGAGCATCCGCGCCCGGTCCCCAATGTGCGCGGGATCGAAGTGACGACGGCCTCGCCGAGGTATCTCCTTGCGATGAAGTTGATGGCGATGCGCTTCGGAGAGGACGACGAGGACATCGAGATCTTGCTCGGCGACTGCGCGATACGCACGGCGGAGGAGGCCTTGGCGCTGCTGAGAGCCGTGTACCCGGCCCAGAAGCCTCCGCCGAAGACGCGGTTCTTCCTCGAAGAGCTGTTCGCAGGCGAGTAGACCAAGTCGAAGAAGAGCTCGATCGAGGACACCTGCGTAGCCTCGCTGCGCCCCCGCAACACCTCGACACTCCCCGCTACACGCACGTCAAGCTCCTCCCCGACTGACCAGCCGGACATCGCATCGAGCCTACGCCGCGCTGCGCCAATCCTCCGCGGCGAGCCGTCGTCCCTGCGCGAGCCCCGC
>Ga0209006_10005497_pt1 | contig 11512 bp, 6 predicted proteins | sample JacPin_JW_Ref_O2_FD_188567 | JGI IMG/M metagenome (GOLD analysis project Ga0209006, IMG submission 188567) | Forest soil microbial communities from Algoma, Ontario, Canada - Jack Pine, Ontario site 1_JW_Ref_O2 (SPAdes) (version 2) | ecosystem: Environmental > Terrestrial > Soil > Boreal... | reverse complement strand
CGCCATTAGCGCCACTGCCGCCGTCACCCGCGTTCCCGCCGTTACCGCCCGCGCCGTTCGCGCCGGCATCACCACCATCGGTACCCAGACCGCCGACGCCGGCGGCGCCGCCAGTGCCCCCATTACCGCCCTCGCCGCCCGCGTTCAACGTCCCGTCCGCGCCCTTGCCGCCGTCACCGCCGGTGCCACCGCTGCCACCCTGGCCGCCGTCGCCACCGCCGGCGCCGTGCACCCCAGCACCGCCGGCACCGCCGGTGCCACCCGCACCGCCATCGGTGCCGACGACACCATTACCGCCGTCACCGGTCCCGGCCGCACCGGTACCGCCGTTACCGCCGCCGCCGGCGTCTCCGCCATCACCGCCGGTGCCATTGGCGCCAATCGAGCCGCCGTCAGTGCCGACGCCACCAACGCCGGCCGCGCCGCCACTACCGCCGTCACCACCGATGCCACCCGCGTTCACCGTGCCATCGGCACCGTGCTTCACGATGTACAGGGCAGGCGCCTGCGAGTCCTCGCGCGGCGTGCTGTGGCAGGCCGCGAGGATCAGCCAGCAAAGGCTAACGAATCGATTCGACCAGCGGCTCACCGATTTCCACCTTGCCGTAACGGCCTGGATTGAGTTGTGCCAAGGCCGCGAAACTCTTTTGCACCCACTCATCGTAGGTGCCGTCCTTGGTCCGCGCGGTGTTGACTTCATGCAATTTGATCGCCTTCTCCTCGAACGGAAATGCCTGCTCCTCGAGCAACACGTTGTACTGTTCCAACTCGTCCTTGGAAAGATTCTTCGGGCGCTCCGAACTCATCAGGTCCTTGCCCAGCTGACGGTAGAGTTCTGCGCTCTCGAACGTCGCTGCGGTGGTGACCTCGGATACCTGGTAGTCGGCCGCTTGCGTGTAAGCTTTGAGCGCCGCCTCCATCGCCTTGCGCTTTTCCGCCAGCGATTTCTTCAATGGCGCAACCAGTTTGATGCGCATGAACTCTTCACGGGCCGGCGCTGCCAGCGTTAGAGTAGCCTTTGCCGCCAGTGCCCGGCTTCGATCAGTGCGTGCGGCGCCCGCAGAGCGGTCGGCAGCGACGATTTCCTTGAGCCAGTAATCGCGGCCGCTCAGATCCCCTCCCTTGACCGCGATGAGGCTCAACTTATTGCGCGCCTCCATGGCGGGGTTCAGCGGCTGCGGGAAGTGCTTCACGAAGGACTCCAGCATCGATTTCGACTTCGCCGTATTGCCGGCCTTGTCGAACAAATCCGCCGCCTGCAGCGTGGCTTCGCGCTGCACCTCGGGAGATTCGCCGGGCGTCTGTGCGATCCGCTCGAATTCCAACGCCGCGGGCCCGGGCTGCTTGGACTCCGAATAGGCCACCGCGAGCTTGCGGGTGACGTCCGGCTGCAGCGAGCTCTGCGGGAAGCTGCGGCGAAAATCCTCCAGCACCGTGATCGCCCGGTCCCACTGCTTCTGATCGATCAATAACGCCCCGGCATCGAAGTCGGCGTTGGCCCGCACTTTCGACGTCGGCGCTTCCTTCGAGACGCGAAGGAAGTCCTCGATCGCTCCGGCGCTGTCGCCGGCCTTGTTCTTCTGCTCGCCCTGCTTGTAGATCGACGCCGCGAGCCGCTCGACGATCACCGGCCGCTCGGGGTCATTGGCGGGCATCAACGCCTGAGCGCTGTTGTAGCCGGCTTCGGCCTTGTCGAATATGCCTTGTTCGAATTCGGAATTGGCGATCACCGTCCAGGCGATCCGCTGCTTCGCCTGGTCCACCGGCGGCTGGCGCGCCAGCAACGACTCCGCGGCCGCGGTGGCGCGTGGATAATCCTTTGCGGCGTACAGGTCGGTGGACGCGCGCGACAGCACCTGAGCGGTCTCGGGGTGGAGCGGAAATGTTTGTGCAAACTTCAAGGAACTGTCGACGCTGCGCGCATGCATTTTCGCCTTGGGGTCGCCGGACAACGACTCCTCCTCCTTGCCGTAAGCCACGAGCGCCGCATAGCCGGCCGCGGCGGCCTTGTCATGAGAGCCGTAGCCGTAGGCCGTGAATTCGTAGGCTTGCGCAGCGTCGAGATACTGCTTGCTCTCGAACAGCGTATCGGCGAGAAGAAAGTTCGTCGCGGCGGACTCCGGATCATCCGGAAACGACGTGATGAAGCCGCGATACCACTTCGCCGCCTCCTGATAGTCGCCCGGACTCTTGGTACGCTGCGCTTGGGCGTGGTAGTACTGCGCCAGGTCCTTCAAATTCGTCTTCAGTTCGGCCACGACCACGGGTTCGTCCTTCGGGAGCCGGTTCTTCCAGTAGGGCGTACCGTAACTGTAGTCCTCGACGAATTCCTTCTTGCCCTGCAGCACGAGTTGCGGGAAACCGCCCTTCGAATAGGCTTCAATCGCCTGCATCTGCAGCAACGGAGCCTTTTCGTTGTTGCGGTCCTGTGACACGAAGGCGCGGTAAGCATCGGCCGCATCCGTGTAACGCTCCTTCTCGATGTACAGATCCCCCAATCGCGCATACATGAGATACGAATAGGGTCTGGGCGCGCGGCGCTTCACGAACTGGTCGATCGTCTTGGGACCGTCCAGGTAGGAAAACGTAATCGCCATCACGCGAAACGTATCCTCGACCAATTCGCGATTCGGACGGCTCAAGCTTTCGAGCTCGATCATCTCGGAGGGATTGCGTTTCGACACCAGCTCGGAATCGAGCACGCCGGCGAACGAGTCCAGGCTGCGTTCGTTTTCCCCCTGCTTGAACAGCGACCAGCCATGTTTGTAGAGGCTTTGGTTGTAGTATTGGGACGCCGGGCCCATTTTGACCACGGACTCGTACGCGGCCTGAGCTCCGGCGTAGGTTTTCGCGGCGAACAGCAGCTCGCCGCGCCGAAACTGCGCTTCATCCATGTAGTGACTGGCCGGATAGGTGGCCACCAGCTTGTCGAGTGTGGCCAAGGCCTTGTCCGGCTGCGCATTGAGTTCATACGCACGCGCCAATTGATAGAGCACGGCATCGTTGCGCTCGTACTTCGGATAAGCCTTGAGCAATGCCGAATACAGGTGGATCGCCTCGGTGGCGCGCAGACCCTCGTTCGTCACCAATTCATGTTCGATGCGCTCGGATTCGGAGCTTTCCAAGTTCAAATCAGCCAGCCGGCGCAATGCCTCGGAGCGCAGCGCCGCATCGCCCGCGTTCAAGTCGAGAAAGCGGCGATAGCTGTCCATGGTCTTGTTGGTATCGACGCCTTGGGGCGGATCGCTGCTGATGTCGACCTGCTGGCCCTCCAGGTCCTTGATCGTGGCCGGCTTCTTCGGCGCATTCTGCGCCAGGATCGGGCGCGAGCCCACCGCCCCCAGAACGGCCGTGCCAGCCACGATGAGCAGCAGGGCGAGCGCGCGCGTCATGGATTCGCCTTGGGTTTGGGCTTGGGCTGCGTGCTCTTGTCGTAGATGGCCGCCAATTCATAGCGGGCCTGTATTTGATAGACCTCGATCCGCCGCTTCTGCGCCTGCAGCTCGCGGATTGCAAGCGCCTGGAGATAGCGGTTTTGCCGCTCGGACAACTCCGCCAGGCGCTGCTGCAGCCGGTCCATGCGTTCGCCCACCGCGGTCACCCGTCCCGCAAAGGCGCCGGTGTTGCCCGGCATGCCGGCCCTGGCCTGCTTGACCAATACGGCGCGCTTCTCCGTCTCGACCAGCGACGCCTCGAGTTCTTTCACCGAGCGGCGCTCGTTCCACAAGCGCGCCTTGAAGCTTTGCGCCATGCGCCAGTACATGACACCCTTCAGCAGGCGAAAGCGCTCGCGCAGATCCGCCAGATCGGGGTCGTCCGGATGCATCGCCAGATAATCCTCGATGTGTTTGAGGCGCGCCCAGTTTTGCTGCTCCTCCAACGATCCCAACGCGGCCACGTCGTCGGATTTCTCGATTTGATTGATCCGCGATTCGAAATCGACGCGTTTTTTCGCCAGCGCATCCAGATCGGTAGCCGCCATCACGGCATCCGCTTTCGGCACCTGCTCGTTATAGGCTTGTTGCCGCGTGTCCAACATGTCATTGAATGCGGACAGGTCTTCGCGCCAGTCGTCGAGGTTGTGGCTCATGAATCTGAGTTCGCGATAGTTCTTCAAGCCTTCCTGGAACTCGTTGCTCGCGAGCAGCTGGTACAGGTACCGCGATTCCGGGGCGTCGGGAAGCGTCTCGAGCTGCCAATACCAGGTCAGGGTATTCTTTTTGTCCCCGTTCAACAGCCGATCGAGCAAATTGCCGCTGCGAATCTGTTCGATCGAGTCGTCGATCCGCTTCGTCTCGGCATCGAAGGAATCGATGGCGGAGCTGTAATACTCGGCGGCTTGGCCGCCGGCGCCGAGCTGGTTATATGCATACGGGACCGTGAGATAGGACTCCTGGACGGCGGAGTCCAGAAGATTACGCTTGCGCAATGTCAGCCAGGGAACCAGGGCCCGCTTGAAATCCCCGAGCGACGAGTCGGCCCAGCCCACGCCCAACAGCGCCTTGCTGGAATAAGGGCCGTCCAAGCGCACTCGTTCGAGAATCGGCAGAGCATCGGCGGGGCGTTGCGCCTGCAGAAACGCGAAACCCAGCGCCAAGTTGGCCTTGTCCCGGAGTGCCAGCAACTCTTCGCTCGACGTCTCCATGCGGCCGACCTGATCGAGATGCGCTATGGCGTCCGGCAGCCGGCCTTTGCGCACCAGGGCAACCCCGAGATTGAATTCTGCGTAGGCGGTCCAATCCGGCGGTCCGTGCCAAGCGCTCAGGGCGGCGATGGCGTCATCGTAGCGGTCTTGCCGCAGCATGAGTTGCGCGAGGAGCATGTAGCGTTCGGCGCTGATGCGCGGTTGGGTCTTGTCCGAAACCTGCCTCAGGGCCCGTTCGGATTCTTCCAGGTAACCGCGCTGGTACCAGACTTTGCCGAGATAGAACCAAGCTTTATTGCGTACCGCTTCGCTGGTGTTGGAGTTCAACAGCCGTTCGAATATATTCCCCGCCTCGACATGCTCACCCAGCGACAGATACAGGCCGCCGAGCAGCAGTTCCGCCTCGCCCTGCGTGTTCGGCAGACGTTCCAACTGCTGCGCCGCGAGCAGCCGGGTGATCGAATCGAAGAAATCGTCCTGGTAGAAGTAGAACAGCACGTCGCCGTAATGAAGATCCTTGACATCCTGAGGCGCCAGGCCATCGGGATCCGGCTTGACGTTCTTTTCCGCGGCCGCCAACGGCAGGGCCAGCAGCAACCCGCTTAGGAGCAGCGGTCGAAGCCTGTAAGTAAAGTGCTGCACTGCTAGGCGCGTCTTCAATCCCAGTCTTTGATCTTGAACTCTGGCTGGTGCTTGGTGACCCGATCCGTGATCTTGAGTTCAAGGTACTTGGCACCCACTCCCTTGTCGAAAGTGATGGTGGCGCCGCGCTTGTAGGCTCGGTCGACCGGCCCTTTGCCGGTGAAGAACGCGACCAATTCATGCTTGCCGACTTTGAGATTACCGAGATAGATTTCCTGGACGCCGCCTTTCAATAACGCTTCGGCCTCGCGCGCGGTGTACAGATAATTCTTGACTTCCTTGTTGTCGATCTTGAGGGTCACCGAATCCAGGGCGAAGAAGGCCCCGACGTCCATCGAGACGTACACCGCCACCTGGGTATTGGCCGGAAACAGCAGTTCTTCCTGTAGCACGAAGAGATCTCTGTTCAGATCGATCACTTCCTTCTTCATGCCCTGCACTTCCTGATCCAACGTCTTGAAGTCGCCGGGCGGAGCATCCGTTCCGGCGGCCGGCGATCCGGCGGCCGGCGATCCGGCGGCCGGTGTGCCGGGAGCAGGGGGTTCTTCGGCAGCCGCCGGTGCGGCGTCGGCCTTCGAGGCGGCAACGGCCGGTGCAGGTGCGGCAGCGGGCGGCGCAGCGGCAACAGTCGGCGCCGCGGCAGCGAACGCGCAGGGCCCCATCGCCCAGGCGAGCGCCAGGATACCGGAACGCATCACGATCGAGACAACTCGAGGCTTGGAATTCATATAAGACCCGTTTTTCATTTCATTCGCGCAGCAGTTCGCGTATTTGATCCAGGTACGCGAGTTCGTCGCCGGATTTGAATCCGGCGCTCGAATATCGCACCACACCCGAGCGGTCCACCAAAATCGTCATGGGCATCTTTTGCAACAAATAATCCCGGCCGATGTCCGCCGTGGTGTCGAACAGGATCGGATATCCGACCTTCATCGCATCGGCGAAATCGCGCGCGCGCCGCCAGTCCTCATCGACGGACACTCCGAGCACGACCAGCCCGGCCCGGTTGTACGTGGTATTGATTCGGTCGAGCGCCGGCATCTGCAGGCGCGAATCGCCGGCCCACCGAGCCCAGAAATTGATGAGCACGACCTGGCCGCGAAACTCCGACAAACGTCGGTTCCTACCGTCCATGCTGCGCAACGCGAAGTCGGGCGCCGGCTTACCCAGCAGGGTCGGAACCGCCGAATGCGTAGCCGCCGCCAGCAACGCGCTCATTGCAAACCCGCAAGCCACAAGAGTTTTTCTCATACGAGCGAGTTTGGCCCTAGTCCGATCTTATGCAAAATCGCACACTGCAAGCCGCAGTGTCAACGCAACGGACCCCCGCATAGCCGTAATTCGGCATGACGTGGCGCACATTCAGGAACATTGCCCGCGGCGACTGTTCCACGACAGCGCATTACAATCGAGTAACGACGTTCTGTCTTCGTGTCCGCAGAATGAGACAGCGGGCCCCCAGCCCCCAGGGCCTCCTTGGTGAGCCGGCCGGGATCGACATCGCGGTCCCTGCGGAGCTCCCTCATCCGCCTATTTTACCGTTGACGATGGGCGCGTAGGCGATCAATCCATCCAGCGCGGACCCCGTCCCCAAGGTGTTGTTGAGATTGGGGGCCGGATACAGCGTCGGAAACTTCGCCTGATCGCCATGTAACGCCATGTAGTTGAGCACGACCATCTGAGCCAGGTTGAAGACGTTGTTGCCCGCGGGACTGCCCGTGGTATTCAACGAGCCATCCGAGTTGAAATAGCCCAACTGCAGGCTCTGCTCGGCGCTGCTCTGCGCAGGTGTCGCCTTGCCGGTGGGGTTGTAGACCAGAAAGTAGGTGGCGGCGACGCTCTGATTATCCGCCGTCCAGACACCCTTGCCCCGGCCGCCCATCGAATTGTCGATCATGCCGCTGCTCGCCAGCGATCCGTCGCTGAACACATAGATCATCAACGGCTTACCCTTGCGAGCCGCATACTCCAGGCAGGCGCCGATGCAGTTGCCCACGTTGAGGTCCTTCGCCTCGCCGTCCGCGCGGTTGCCGGAGTGGTAGTCGAAGCCGTTCATCTCAATGGTGCCGGCAGCGGCATTGCCGTCGATCACCAACTTCATGACCGCGGCGGTCTTCTGGTAGTCCGAGTTGCTCTGATATTCGGCGGTGCTGAAAATGCCCCCGGAACCGACGATGAGCGGATCCACGTCGGGATTCACGGCCGAGGGGCTGTTGTACGTATCGACGATGTAAGCCGCCTTGGTGTAGCCGCAGGTCTGGGTCTTCAAGCCGGCCGCATTGGCCGTAGGGTCGGTATAAGCCTGCACCACGCCGTTTTTCGCGTCGCTGATGCGTTTCATCGACTCCATGACATTGGTGACGTCCGCAGGCGGCAGCAATTGGCTGAGCTGTCCGGTGCTGACGAGGCCCTTGGTATCGGCTGAACTCGACACCTTGACCGGTGCAGCACTCGGAATAATCATCGTGGGCGGCGCCATCGAATTGCCGCCGGACACCGAACTATCCGATCCGATCAGATCGAGCAAGCCGCCGCGCGCGCCATACTGCCAGATGCCGTACATGGGATTGTGCGGATTGGTGTTCGTATCGTTTTGCGACAACGCGGGAATGACCGTGCCGGTGGTGTTCGTCATGGCCAGCGTGCCGGTGCGGCTCTTGATGCCGCGCAGGTGCGCACTATCGAGATGAAAGCGCAGACCGAAGGTTGCGTCCACATTGCTTCCGGCGGCACTGGCATTGGGCACCATCGTGCCGGGCAGCCCCAGTTTGCTGTAGCCGGCAACCGAGAGGAAATCGAGCTGGCCCTTCGGACCGCCGACGAGCACGTTCGAACCCGCAATGTTGCCGCCACCCGCCAAGTCGAAGCAGATGAAGGGAATCTTGCCTGCGCCGGTGGTGATTCCGCACGTCGTCACGGCCGACTGAATGTCCGGGGCAAGCGCCGCCCGCGCCGTGCGCGGATTCGCCATCAGGCCGAGCAGCGAGGGACCCAGGATGGTGGCCGCCCCGGTCAAAAAGCCCTGAGCCACGAATTGACGACGCGTCGTCGGCCGGGGATGGTCGGCGTGCCGAAACGGTTCGTTCGGTGCCAGGGCCCGCGGGGGTTTACGCATGCGCATATGAAAGAACCTCTTGAAGCTTCATTGATGCTTAGTAGACCAACATGTCGGATGAACCCAGCGCGGCCGCGCACGCGGCCGTGGCCACGGCCTGGACCCGCGGCACGCTGTTGCACGCCGATGCCGTGCACAGCGTGTTGATGAGAGTCGTGAGTTCATTGGTGACCGTCGAGGCCGCCGGCTGACTATTGAGTCCCGTACCGAGCACGCGCGCTGCCAGAGCGCTGGTCACTTGATTGATACCGGCCGGAGAGCTGAATAGCGCGGCGCCGAAGTTCACTCCGGGAAACAGCGTCTGCGGCGAGGTGGTCACGGCGACATTGCAGTATTGCACCGCCAATTGGGCGATGCCCACCTGGTTGGCGGAGGAGAAGCTTTCGAGCGTCGGTACCGGCGGCAGTTGCTGCTGCACCGCCTGATAGGTGGCCAACACCGCCGGCTGGGTGGACGGCACGCCCGTCAGCAAGGACAAGCTGGAGTTGATCTCGGCGAAGGTGCGCACGCCGATGGCGGCAACCGGCGCGAGATCCGTGGGCGTCGACGGCACCGGCGTCGCCTCCACCGTCACGTGCATCTGCGTCCCGAGTTGGTCGAAGCTCAAGAAGAACTGGTCCAACAACGGCCCGCTTTGCAGCGCTATGACCGTACCGACCTTCGAGAGCACCTCGCCCTGCGCCGTATAGGCCGACGCCGTGACGGTGGTATTGAGCGGGATATAGGCCTGTCCCACCGTTGGAATGGTTCCATTGATGCCGATCCGAATACCCTTGACCACGATGTTATCGGGCGTCACGGTCGGATCGAGGGAGATGAACGTCGGGTTCGTGAACAGATAGCTCGAATTGTCGTATTGGCTGACGGTGAACATCACATAGCCCTGCGCGACGCCGGTGACCGACGCGACGTTGAACAGCAGGAAGTAACGTTGCCCGACTCCGGCATTGAAGTTCTGCAGGACCTGTGCGGCCGTCAGTGCGCGGTTGTGGATGGCCACGAACTTGATGACGCCCTGCCAGGATCGATCGGACGACACTTCATTGCCGAGCACCAGCGCGAACGTGTCATCCCAATTGGAAATGGTACCGCCCTTCTGCGGATCCACGACCCCGGCATTGACGCCGTTCACGAAGATCTGCCGTCCGTTGACCGGACTGTACGTCAGCACCACATGCTGCAAGGACGCCTGCAGGAGCAACCCGCCCACCGGAGTCTGCAGCTGCGGCATGCCGTTCAAGTCCGAGCCGGAGCTGCGCATGAGGAAATCATATTGTTGATTGGTCTGACCGAGCGTGAAATTTCGCACTGTGTCGCCGCCCGAGTAGCTGACCATGTAGGACTTGTCGGCCGCCACGAGAGCGGGAGCCACCCAGGCCTCGACGCTGTACTCGCCGGTCGCCTCGATCATGTCGTGAATCTTCCTGCTCGAGGCCGTCGAGGCCTGCGCCTTGCCCCCGACGCCCACGTTGATGCCCCAACCGCCCACCCAGTTGACGCTGCCGGCGATGGTCAGATCCGCCGACGGATCGACGCCGCTGGTGTCGTAGGCCGTGAGACCGGTACCCGTCTGGAATTCGTATTTGGCGATCACGTTCGCGTCGAAGCGGTTGGCGCCGCTGGCCACGGTGCCCTGCGTCAACGACAACGCCTTGCTGGTCACCAGCGACGGATCGACGCTGGTCGTGGGCACCATCCCGGCGAAGGCCTGGATGGCGGCCAACATGGTGGCCGCATTGCTGGCGCAATTGCTCCAGCAGTTGTGGTTTTCCGTGAGCAACCGTTCGTAGAAACGCGAGTTCGTCGGCGTATTCAGATCCATTTTCGGAATGGCGTTCTGGTACGCCTGATTGGGATCGTTGGACGCGAAGAACGGGGATTGCGGCGTGGACGCGTTGGGCGAATGGCACTTCGAGCAGTACTGCGACAAGAGCGGATACACGGTGGCCTGGAAGTCGGCCGACGACGCCGGGAAATTCTTGCTCTGCCCGACGCTCTGGACGGGCGGGGCCACGAGTTGCACCTGGCTGGCTCCGGTGCCGGTCGCACCGGCCCAGTTGCTGATCCACGTGGTCAAAATCTGGCCGCAGGCGCTGGGGTCGGCGAGCCAGCAATTGTGGCCGCCGCTGACCTTGACGACGACCCGTGAGCTCGAGGGTTGGCCGAGGTTGACCACCGTGTTGGCCTGCGCATAGGCGAGGTTCACATCGTCGCTGCGCGCGAAGTTCGGCATTTGCGCCGGCGTGGTGGCGTTGTGGCACTGGCCGCAACGATTCTGCACCCGGACGTTGTTCCAGAAGCTGACCGCGAACGCCTGCACGTCGGCCGTGGCCGGAGCCGGGCCGGTGTAGGCATTGGCGCTGCTGCTGGGCGGCGCGCCGCCGGGTGTGGCTGTGGTGGGCGCTCCGCCGCCGCCGCACGCGGCCAAAGTCAAAGTCGTCGCGAGGACGAGCAAGCCGTAAATGCGAGTGAGGTTCATGCTCAATTCCCCATGCAATAGACTGCAGCGTCCGCGAAGACCTGCCGCAGCGAGTAGTTGCTCGATTTGAACGATGCGATCATCGTGGCCACCTGGGTGCGGTCGGCCGCATTACTGGGCGCGCGGAAGCACACGTATTTGAAGACGCGGGTCACCTGACAGCTGGCGAAGGCCTGGCTGCCGCCCAGCTCCTGTCCAAGAGATTTCGCCCCCTGGCCGGAGCCGGTCTGGGTCGGGTCCCATCCCAGGAGCGAGTTCACGCCGCTGCGCCAGCGATTGTCCCAGTGGTCGTCCGGAGTCACGTAGCCGAACGGGAAATTGTTATTGTTGATGAAGTATTTTGGCTGCACCTGGCCGGCCGTGTAGACGATCTGGCCGGTGGTATCGATGGTGGTCGGATCGATGTTGCTGAAATTGTAGTAGGCGAACGCCTGCGCCATCGGATCCATGCCGCTATGGCAACCGATGCAATTGTTCAGGAACAAGCTGCTGTCGCCGCCGGGGCTGCGGGTCACGTCCTGACGGATGCGGTCCGGCGGACGGGTGGTGTCCATGATGGTCTGCAGGTCGCTGCAGAGGTGGTTCATCATGGTGAAGCGAAACATGGCCCGATTGGTGCCGTTGATGAAGA
>Ga0209006_10005496_pt1 | contig 11515 bp, 14 predicted proteins | sample JacPin_JW_Ref_O2_FD_188567 | JGI IMG/M metagenome (GOLD analysis project Ga0209006, IMG submission 188567) | Forest soil microbial communities from Algoma, Ontario, Canada - Jack Pine, Ontario site 1_JW_Ref_O2 (SPAdes) (version 2) | ecosystem: Environmental > Terrestrial > Soil > Boreal... | reverse complement strand
CAGGCTCGCACGCGCGAGTTGCGCCGTGAAGTCCGCAAGCTGGAGAATGCAGCCGGCGCGTCGCTCACCGATCTGAAGCACAGCATGTCCGTGATCCGCCACGGTGAAATTGAAGCCGAGCGGGCCAAAAAGGATTTAGTGGAAGCCAACCTTCGCCTGGTGGTTTCCGTTGCGAAAAAGTACGTTAATCGCGGATTGCACTTGCTGGATCTGATCCAGGAAGGCAACATCGGACTGATGCGCGCGGCCGACAAGTTCGAATACCGCCGCGGCTATAAGTTCTCCACCTACGCCACCTGGTGGATTCGCCAGGCCATCACGCGGGCTATCGCGGATCAATCGCGCACCATCCGTATCCCGGTGCACATGAACGAGAGCATGAACAAGTTCCTGCGCGCCACGCGCGAGCTGGAAAAGGAACTGGGGCGCGCTCCTACTAACGACGAAATCAGCCGCCGGATGGATATTCCGGTGGAAAAAGTTCAGAAGTTGAAGACCATCTCGCGCGATCCGGTCTCGCTGGAAACTCCCGTGGGCCGCGATGGCGAGTCCGCACTGGGCGACCTGATTGAAGATCGCTGGGTGGGTTCGCCGGTGGACGCCGTCATCGATTCGAACGTGCGCGACGAGACCGCTAACATTTTGAAGACCCTGTCTCCCAAAGAAGAAAAGGTGATCCGCCTGCGCTTCGGCATCGGCTGTGAGCGCGAGCACACCCTGGAAGAGATCGGGCAAGAGTTTGACGTCACCCGCGAGCGCATCCGTCAGATTGAAGCCAAAGCTTTGCGCCAGCTTCGCTCCCCGGAACGGGCGCGTCACCTGAGGGCTTTACTGGCTGCCCGTTAGAGCCGGCAAAGCCAAGCCAACTCCTCCTATGTGAAAGGCCGGGTTCATAGCCCGGCCTTTTTTATTGGTCTTTGACGTCCACGTCTCCTTGACTTTCGCCCGTTAAGTATTTTACTGTGAACATTCATCTGGCCGCAGCTTTGCCTGAAAAGACGGCCTCCACGCTGAAACTATGGCAGAACGCAAAATACTGCTCGATTCGACCCTGGACAGTGTGGAAGTGGCGGAAACAGCGGTGTTGGGAGCTGCGCGGGAGATCGGCTTCCATGAGGACGATTTGCACCAACTGGGAATGGCGGTTCGGGAAAGCATGGTGAACGCCGTGGTTCACGGGAATCGCTACAACGCGCGCAAGAAGGTTCATCTATCGGTGACCAAGGCGCCGGACCGGTTGACCATTGTGATTGCCGACGAGGGTGACGGCTTCGATCCGAATTCGGTGCCGGATCCGTTGGCCGAGGGTAATCTGCTGCGCCAATCCGGCCGCGGGTTGCTTTTGATCCGCGCTTTTGTGGACGAGTTCCAGGTGCTTCCCGGGCAGCCCCGGGGCACCGAAGTGCGGATGGTGAAGTACCTGGCCAAGGCCAGTTAACAAGATCCAAAAGAAATCGTGAGGAGGGTCCAAATTCGTGAGTGTTAAAATCACACACCGCCAGGTAGGCGACGTTACCGTGGTGGACGCAGTGGGGAGAATCACCCTGGGAGAGGGCGCCAGCGTCTTCCGGGACATGATTCGCGACTTGGCCGCTAAAGGCAACAAGAAGATCCTGATCAACCTGAACGAAGTCTCCTACATCGATAGTTCGGGGATCGGTGAAATGGTGTCGAGCTTCACCACGGTGACCAATCACGGCGGCCAGCTGAAGCTGCTGGGCTTGACCAAACGCGTCAAGGATCTGCTCCAGATCACCAAACTTTATACGGTGTTCGAGGTTTTCGACGACGAATCGTCTGCGGTCCGCAGTTTCGCGTAAGCGTTTACCAAGCGGTCAGCGTGCTCCGCGCCGTAGGGGTGGCCCGCTTTGCAGCGCCCTGCTATCATGAGCATGCACTATGCCTGATCTGCACGCGGAGCACGCTCCGATGTCCGACGCGGTTACGAACTCCATCCGTGTCGAAGTTTTGTCGCGACACTCGCCCGAGAACTCCCGTCCGCAGCAGGGCGAATGGATTTTCGAGTACACGGTCCGAATTACAAACCAGGGCAGCGATACGGTGCAACTGATCAGCCGTCACTGGATCATCACCGATGCTTTAGAGCACACCGAGGAAGTGAAGGGCCCTGGGGTGATTGGCGAGCAGCCCGTCCTGGCGCCGGGCGAGTCCTTCAAGTACTCCTCTTGGTGCCCCTTGAAAACCCCCACCGGCCTAATGCGGGGTACCTACCAGATGGTACGCGCGGGCGGAGAGAAGTTCGACATCGAGATCGCCCCTTTCGCGCTGAAAGCGCGCTACACAGTACACTAAGTCCCTCTGCGATTTTTCCCTTGCCCGCGGCACTCTAAGGCATGAAAGTTTATCTCTCTCTCCTTCTCACCAGCGCCCTGATTTTCGGCGCGGCAACGTTGGCCTTCGGCGACACGAACAAAAGTTCGAGCAGCGGTCATAAATCTCGCAGTTCGACGCACCATCAAAGCTCGGGATCGCACCACAGCGGCACTAACTCCGGTTCCAAGACCCACAGCAACGTGCCTTCCAACTGAGCGCACAGCTGGTGGAAAGGGCGCGAGCGCCCGGGGAGCCACCGCCTCGTGGTAACTTGTCTCCTTGCCCGCGCCACCATTCTCTTCCCGGCTCCGTTGGGATCTCGCCCCAAATCGCCTAAGCCAGTTATTGGATCAAAGACGCGCAAGTGGCGCGCCCATCCTCGATCTCACGGAATCGAATCCCACTGCCGCTGGGTTTACCTATCCAGCGGAGGCGATTCTCTCCGCGCTCGCCGATCCGCGCTCGCTCCGTTATGAGCCTGCCGCCGCGGGATTGCCGTCCGCTCGTGCCGCCGTGTCCGATTACTACTCCGGACGCGTGCTCGCGGACCGCATTCTGCTCACCGCCAGCACCAGCGAAGCCTACGCCTTCGTTTTCAAACTACTAGCAGACCCGGGCGATGAGGTACTGGTGCCGGCCCCATCGTATCCATTGTTCGATTATCTGGCCGCGCTGGATTCAGTGCGCGTCGTCCAGTACCCGCTGGTTTATAACGCCGCTTGGACCATCGATTTCGACGCGCTGGCGCGCTCCATCACTCCCCGCTCGCGCGCCATCGTGCTGGTAAATCCGAACAATCCCACCGGATCGTTCCTCAAACAGCGGGAGTTGGGCCCGCTCCTCACGTTGTGCCGCAAGCACAACCTGGCGATCGTTTCCGACGAAGTTTTCGCGGATTATGGATTCGACGACGATGCGCGGCTGCTGCGCTCGCTCACGGACGTCGAGGATGTGCTGACGTTCTGTTTAAGCGGCCTCTCGAAAGTGGCCGCGCTGCCACAATTGAAGCTCGGCTGGGTGGTGACGGGCGGCCCACTTGCCGATCGCCAGAAAGCCGTCGAGCGCCTGGAACTGATTGCCGACACCTATCTGTCCGTAAGCGCTCCGGTGCAGTGGGCGGCGACCGCCTTGCTAGGGCTGCGCGGCCAGCTGCAACAACAAATCCTGAAGCGCTGCCGGGCCAACCGGGCTTTTCTCGCCAGCCAAATCGACGCGTCGTCGCCCTGGAGCCTCCTCACCACCGAAGGCGGCTGGTACGCGATCCTGGAAGCGCCGCGCATTCAGAGCGAAGAAGAATGGGTTTTGAATCTGCTGACGCAGGATGGCGTGCTGGTGCAGCCTGGTTTCTTCTTTGATTTCGAACGGGAGGCTTTTTTGGTGATGAGCCTTCTCACGCGGGAAGACGTTTTCCAAGAAGGCGTCCGACGGATTCTCGCCCGCGTTACTCTTTAGGCCGGCTTGCGGATATCGCGTTCCGCTGTGGCCGCCATGGCAATCCGCGCATTGGCCAGTTCCATCAGCTTGTCGCAGCAGCCGCTGATCGAAATGGTGATCTCGCGCAGAGAGACGCCCTGAAACTGCAGGCGCGGGGGCTGGTGATGATTCGGACAACGCACGCCACGCAGCTTCTCTTTGGTGGATTGTTTGAACTGTTCCAGGCGCACCTTATCGAAGTCCGTCGACATCCAGGAACATTTTAGCACCTGTCTGTTACAAACAAGCGACTGCGATCCTGTCTCGAAATCGCCAAAGAGAGGCCCTCCTAACGTCCGCTGGGTGGAAAAAGCATGGCAAATAAGGGCGTGAACGGCACTTTTGGGGGCTTGACAACCGGTCCGACATGCTTAGAATGGGGATAATCTCTCTTCTTATGCAGCCCTGCAATCACACTCGCACTGAAATGTTGGCCCGGCGTGACGGTGTGGACTATGTACGATGCCTGGATTGCGACCAGGTGTTTGAATCCGAAGACTTGGAAGCCATCGTTCCGGCCTACGACGAGGACGACCAGCCCGCCGCCTGACACTCCCTTTTTAGACGGAGAATTTCCTCCCCGAACTGGTACCACATTGCTATCCAAAGGTTCCACGTAGTTTAGTGCGGGCGGCTCATTAAATCTCGTACGGAACTCTGCGATCCTATAGCTAGCCGGCTTAACGCACCGCATGACACCTTTTCGCATTGTCGCCATCGGCGGTGGAACCGGCCTTTCCACCCTTCTAAATGGTTTAAAACGCTATGCCCTGGAGCCTCGCGAGGTGGAAATCACAGCTATCGTCACGGTTACCGACGACGGCGGCAGCTCCGGACGCCTGCGGCGCGAATTCGATGTTCTGCCGCCCGGCGATATCCGCAATTGCATGGTCGCTCTGTCGGAAGACGAGGCTTTGCTCTCCAAACTGTTCCAGTACCGCTTCTCCGAAGGCCGCGGCCTGAAGGGGCACAGCTTCGGCAACCTTTTCCTAACGGCCCTGACAAACCTGACAGGCGATTTCGTACAAGCTGTGAAAGTCTCGTCGGAGGTTCTTGCCAGCCTGGGCCGAATCTATCCGGCAACCAATGCCAACGTGGTGCTGGAGGCTGAGCTGGAAAATGGGTCCATCGTCAAGGGTGAGACCAAGATCGGAAAAAGCCGCTCGCGGATCCGGCGCATCCGTTTGCACCCACGGCGATGCAAACCTCTTCCGGAAACCCTGGCCGCCATCGAAGACGCCGACCTCATCACTTTTGGGCCCGGTTCGCTCTTCACCAGCGTGATTCCCAACCTGCTGGTGGAGGGCATTGCGCAGGCCATCCAGCGCAGCCCCGCGCTGAAGGCTTATTTCGTAAATCTCATGTGGCAGCCGGGCGAGACCATCGCGTTTCGCGCCTCCGATCACGTGGAAGCGCTGCACCTCCACGCCGGCATGCCGCTCATTGACGTAGCGATAGTGAATACACGTGCCATCACCGCCCGGCAAAGACGCAGGTACGCCGCCCAGAACGTGCGATCGGTACTCAATGACATCGACCGTCTGGCGGAAATGGGGTTGCAAGTGGTGGCCACCGATCTACTGGCTTCCGGCGAAAGCGTGCGGCACGATCCGCGCGCCTCCGCCGATGTTGCACTACAATTGGCAAAGCGCGGGCAAATGGCCCGCCGCCGAGTGCGAGTCCTCGGGGAGCGCTAACAAACCAAAGTAAATGACATCCCAGACCAATGTGGTGATCCTGGCCGCCGGCCTTGGCACCCGGATGAAATCCAAGCGCGCCAAGGTGCTGCATCGCGCCGGTGGCCTGACGTTAATCGAGCATGTGGTGCATGCAGCGGAGGCCATTGCGCCGGCCGGCCACGCGCATGTTGTCGTCGGGCACCAGGCCGATCAGGTGCGGGCGCTGCTGGGGCCATCCGGCGTCCGTTTTATCGATCAAACCGAGCAAAAAGGGACCGGGCATGCGCTGCTGGCCTGCCGCGCCTCGCTCGCCTCCGAGCCGGGACTGGTGGTGGTCCTCTACGGCGACTGCCCGCTGCTTTCACCGGCTACGCTTACCGAACTGGTTCGCAGGCAATCGGCAGGCGACGCCGCGGCGACCTTGATCACCACGCGCCTTACCGACCCTAGCGGCTACGGCCGCATCATTTTCGGTGAGGGCGGCGAGGTTCGGGCGATCGTGGAGCACAAAGCAGCCACTCCCGCGCAGCTCGCTATCCCCTTTATCAACTCGGGAATTTATTGCTTCCGTGCGGAGCTGTTGTGGAAGCATCTAGCTGAACTTCGCCCCGACAATCCGGCCCACGAATACTATCTCACCGACATCGTCGAAATCCTCGGCCGCGCCGGCCACACGGTGGCTGCGATGGAAGTGGAGAACTCGGCGGAATTGCTGGGCATCAACACGCGGGTTGAGCTGGCGGAGGTGGACCAGATCTTCCGCGAACGAAAAGTGCAAGAACTGATGCTGGCGGGCGTTACCATCGAGAAACCTGAAACGGTAACCATCGATTGGTGCGCGCAGATCGGCGAGGATTCCATCGTGGGTCCGTTCGCGCAAGTTCTCGGACGCACCGAAATCGCCGAAGATTGCCGCATTGGAGCTTGTTCCATCGTGGAAAGCTCCACGCTCGCCGCCGGTGTTGAAATCGCTCCGTTCACTAGCGTCGTGGATTCGCTCATCGAAAGCGGGGCGATCGTCGGGCCCTTTGCGCGTTTGCGGCAGGGAAACCGCGTCGGCAAAGGCGCGCGCATCGGCAACTTTGTGGAACTGAAGAATACTCGGTTTGGCGCGGGAGCGAAGGCCAATCATCTGGCCTATTTGGGCGATTCCGACATCGGCGATCACACCAACATCGGCGCCGGCACCATTACCTGCAATTACGATGGCGTGAGCAAACACAAAACGCAGATCGGCAAAGATGCGTTCGTCGGCAGCAATTCCACGCTGGTGGCGCCGCTCGAAATAGGCGACGGCAGCTACATCGGCGCGGGCTCTGTGATCACCCATGCCGTGCCGCCCGACGCTCTGTCTATCGGCCGCGCCCGTCAAGTGGACAAAGTCGGCTGGGCCGCCAGGAAGAGAAAGAAGAAGTAGCCCGGATTATTTCTTGTCGGCTGGCTTGGGCGACGTTCGAACCACCACTAAGCGCGCTACGTCACCGTCGTCGGTGGTGACGTAACCCACCGTCACTTTCACGCGAACCTTCAGCTTGCCTTCGATGCGCGTGTCGGACTTGATGGCAAATGCGCGTTTCTCGGCAGGTTTACCCAGAATGCTGCGCGACACCGTTATTTGCGTGGCCGTAACTTCGACGATGGGCCCGGAAAACGTGTGGTCGTACTTGGGTTCGCTCTTGGAATTGTCGGCCTGGCTGGATTTCTCCAGGCTAGCGGCCTCCTGCGCCCCACCCCCCGTCGCGAACAACGCTCCCGCAACAATCAGCAAAGTCGCGAAATGGAGCTGCACTCTTGCATCATAAACCAAGCCGCTTGTGGGAGAACCGGGGTTGGTATTAAACATTCTCAATGTATTGAACGGGATGCCGACCCCGGATGCGATTTTTCTGGTACACTTTCTTCCTGGGTTTACCCTCATGAAACACTGCGTCCAGTTCCTCGCGATGGCCGTGCTGACTGCAACGGCAAATGCTCAATTCAAAGCAACACCGTTGACTGGCACTTGGAGCGTGTCGGAAATTAAGACCACGGGGCCAAACGCCCGAACGATCAGCCATCCCCAACCAGGGCTTTTGATTTTCACCGGCAACCATTACAGCCTCATGATCATTGATTCCGACCAGCCCAGAGCTGACGTCGGGAATTCCCAAACAAAAAAACCGACGGCTGATGAATTGTTGGCGAGTTGGGGACCATTTACCGCCGCCTCCGGCTCTTACGAAATATCGGGTAACACATTGACCACGCGGCCGAGCGTCGCCAAGAATCCTCAGGTCATGACTCCTGGAAACGTTCAACTCAACACGTTTAAAATCGAAAAGAACACCCTCACGCTGACCCGCACACGAAATGGCGAAACTCCGGTTGCCAATCCGACGACGATGACTTTCACGAAAGTTGAGTAACGGGCGCTACGCGCCTTACATAACCAACACAGGATGATACAGATTCGGCAGGCGCACCTCGCCAATCGCGATTAAATCGCCCTCGGGACTGATCGCCTTTACGTACTTTGCCCCGGCCCGGTCCACGAACGGCGACAGCCGGAAGTCCTTACCCTGCCGGATTTGACTGGCCGTGAGAGCATCCACGATGGCATTCGGAATCTCGGGCAACACGCGGACGGCCGGAATCAGCGCCTGGTGCAACGCGCTGCCGCGAGCCAGCTCTTCCAGCGCTTCCAAGGTGCGAGCCTGGCTTTCGGTGAATTCAGCCGACAGAGTGCGGCGCAGGGCCGTCAGGAAGGCGCCGCAGCCGAGTTGCTGGCCGACATCGTGCGCGATGCCGCGCAGATAAGTTCCCGCGGAGCAGCGCACGCAAATACGGGCGGTGGTTCCATCGAATGCTCCGAGCTCCAGCGCGAGAACCCGCACCTCCACCGGCTCCAATTCCACGGCGATGTGCTTGCGCGCGAGCCGGTAGGCCGGTGTCCCCGCAATTTTCTTCGCTGAAAATGGCGGCGGCGTTTGCAGAATGGTTCCGCGAAAGCGCTCCAGCACGGCTTCCAACTCGGCGCGCGTGAAGTGCGGCGTAACGGGCTCCGACACGGGCGATCCCTCGCGATCGTATGTGTCGGTGGCCCAACCGAATTGGACCACGGCGTCGTACGCTTTCTCACCTGAAGAAAAAAATTGGGCCAAGCGCGTGGCGCGGCCCAGCACCAGCGGGAGCACACCGGTCGCCATGGGATCCAGCGTGCCTAAGTGCCCCACCTTGCGCGTGTTCGCCAGACGGCGCATGCGATTCACAACGTCATGCGAGGTAAGACCCTCCGGTTTATCGACGACAATAACCCCATCCACGAGTCCACTGTAACAGGCTGCTTAAGGAAACCTGGCGCGGCGGGGGTACGTCTCCTTGAGTAGCAATATCGCATTTCGCTTTTTCTCCAAAACGAATATCGATTTGACTTAGGCAGTCTGATCCGCGCAAGCAGTTCAGTTGCCGGCCGGTGAGCATCTTCCTCCGAGTGCTCACCGGCTTCTATTTTTCTAGCGCCCGTCGCGCCGCGCGAACAATGCTGGAGGGCAGCTGATAGCGGGTAAACTCTTCGGCCTCGCACCAAGCCACCTGAGGCGCTTCCTCAGTCAAACTAAATTCGCCGGACTCCGCGCCAAAAATGAAGATCAGATCATGATGGAGATGGAATGGCTCGCTCTTGCGGGCAGGAATGGCATGCACGTCCATACCAGCCAGGCGGCAGGAGCCTGCGAGCGGGATTCGCACGGCGGTCTCTTCAATGGCTTCGCGACGCGCGGCGTCACCCAATGTAACGTCGCTCTCCTCTACGTGGCCGCCCGGTAGCAGCCAACGGCGATGGCGATGATGATGCATCACGAGAAACTGATGGCCGTTCGGATGCAATACGAGAGCCGTGCAGGTAATGTGGCCGGGATGAAAATGATCGCGCGCAAACGGAGCTGGGGTGAATTCGAGCAGCGAGAGAATCAGCTCGCGGCTCTTTTCTTCTTCCGGCGATGCGTGGAAGGCGCGCACCAGCGTTAAGGCCTCGGCAGTGCTGCGCATGCCCGGAGTCAAAATTCGATGGCCGACAGCACTTCCGACGGCCGCTTATCGAAGGCGCGGCAAATGGCCAGCAGACTCTCGATGCTCGGCAGATTGGCGCCCCGCTCGATGGAGCTGATTTGCGAAATGCTGAGCTTGGTGGCGGCAGCCAGATCCTTGAGGGACCAGTCGCGCTCCACGCGCAGCATCTTGATCTGATGGCCCAGCCGTTCGCGCAAACGATCCTGCGCCGTGCGTCCGAAGCCGTATTTCTCGATCGCGTTGTGCAGCGTCTGCCGGAGTTGCGCCAGTGAGAACGGCTTCGAAATATAGTCGAAGACTTTCATCTTGAAAGTGGCGCGCATGTCTTCGAGCGACGGATAACCGGTGACGATGATGACGCACAGGCCGGGGTAGGCGGCCAGCAGTTGTTCCAGCACCTTGTCGCCTTTGAACTCGCCCATTTTCATGTCCAGCAGCACGATGTCGGGGAGGCGCTGTTCGGAGGCGGCGAACAGATCGTCGGGATGGCCGAAGGCGCGGATGGTGTACAGCCCGTCGTCCTTCAGCGCGTCTTCCAGGTAATTGCAGAAATCGGGATCGTCGTCGAGAATGGCGAGATCCACCAGGCCACTGGATGGCGCGGGATCGGCTGCTCGTTCGGATGCGGGCCTGATTGCCAAGTTAATTCACTCCTGCCACACGCTTCGCACAGGGAGCGGGCAATGTCACTTCGAGACACGCGCCGCCTTCCGCCCGGTTCGACGCCGCGATGGTGCCACCGTGCTGGTGAATGATGCCCTCAGCCACGGTGAGTCCCAGGCCCGTGCCCTTGGCGTCCAGGCGCGTGGACACGAACGCTTCGAATATATCGGGAAGCACGTCGGGCGCGATGCCCGGACCATTGTCCTCTACCGCGACCGAGATCCAAGGCTGCGCGTTGCGATTCAGGCGCTTGGAATGCACCGCGATTTCGCCCGAGGCGGGGATAGCATACACCGCATTGCGCAACAGATTTACAAAGACTTGCACCAGGCGATCGGAGTTGCCGGTTACCACATCGCCCGCGTCCACGCGATTGGCGAAGCGCGCGGCGGCGGCCTTTTTGTCGATGGCCACCAGCGCCCAAGCTTCGTCGATCAGATGGCGCAACGGCACGGGCTCCATGTGCTGTTTGCGGACGCGCGAGAAATCCACCAGGCTTTCGCTGATGCGCCGGATGCGCTGGGTAACGCGCAGCATACGGGCCAGGCGCTCCAGCGTGGCCGTGTCGGCGGTGGTTTCGGTGAGCTTCTCAATGGACCCTTGCAGCACGGTGAGCGGCGTGTTGAGCTCATGCGCCACGCTGGCGCTGAGCAGGCCCAGGCTAACCAGGCGATCCTGCGCCTCCAGCTTGCGGAGCGCTTCCTCCAGATCCTCTTCGCGCTTGCGGAGCTCGATGACGGTGGCGTTGCGGGAGCGCATGATGTGGCCGATTTCGTCGCCGGGGATGAAGGCTTCGTCGATCAGCTCACGCTCGCGGTCGCCATGCTGCGTGGCTTGATCGGCTTCGAGCATCAGCTGCAGCGGGCGATAAACGTACAGCGGCATTATCGTGGTTTCGAGCACCAGCACGGCCAGGATGTAGATGGCGCCGAGCACGATGAACAAGGTGGCTTTAGCGTGATCGGGAAGGTATGGATAGAGCGCGAAGTAGACGCCGATGGCGAGGATCAGGAAGAAGACGTTGTGCAGCACCATCAGCTTGAGGCGCACTTTGAGATCGCCGAAAAGCCGGGTGACTCGCTTGGGCGAGCGCGACTGCAACGGCGAGCGGGACCGCATGGATGCCGGAACGCTGATGGATTGTGATTGGGTCACGGGTGCACCTGTTCAATATGATTCTACGTCTCCGGGGTATCCTGGCGTGGAGGCTCATTATGATCGCACGGCACTGGCGGGGCTGGACGAAACTCGAAAGCGCGGATGCCTACGAGGCGCATCTAAAGAATACGGTTCTGCCAGGTCTCAAACAGGTGCCTGGC
>Ga0209006_10005495_pt1 | contig 11516 bp, 13 predicted proteins | sample JacPin_JW_Ref_O2_FD_188567 | JGI IMG/M metagenome (GOLD analysis project Ga0209006, IMG submission 188567) | Forest soil microbial communities from Algoma, Ontario, Canada - Jack Pine, Ontario site 1_JW_Ref_O2 (SPAdes) (version 2) | ecosystem: Environmental > Terrestrial > Soil > Boreal... | reverse complement strand
ACTTTGATTTCCGGCTTCTCGGGAGGCGCGGGTTCCTGCTCCGCCACCACGGTGGTAAACAGATCGGGCGGCGCCAGCAACGTGAGCTGTCCCACTTGCTCGCCGGCGGTCAGATCGAAGCGCGCCGCAAACACCGGCTCGGTGACTGGAAGAATTCGCGATGGGGCCGGTTCAAACTCCAGCGTGACGGTTTCGAGCGGCGTCTCCATCAGGGTGGCCCAACTGCGGTACGCATCCGAAAGAATCATGCGGTACAGCAGGCTGACTACTTGTAATTCGATCTCGGTGGGCTTGCGGTCCACCGCGCCGAAGGACCCTGCTTTGGCACCCAGAGCAATGCCCACCAGGGGCAAAAGCACTGAGTACTCCACCACTAGAACCAGCTTGCGATCGTTCGGACGCACCACCGCCAGCCCGAAGCAGGCGCGGTTGTCGGCCACTGGAAACTCGCCGAAAGAGATCTCGCCGCCGGTGGAATGGGTGGCGGTTACCGAAGTCCGCAGAAAGGCCGAAAGGCTGATGGTAAGCTCCCGGGCCAGCGTCTCGTTCGCCATCCGGACCAGTTCGCCGGGCACCCCTTGTAACTTGCTGCTAACGCGGAATTCGGCCTTGGTCCAATTGGATTCCATAAGGGAGCTAACTGTAAGTCTTAGAATCGGCTGCCTCCGGGGAACACTTTACCTTACGGGACTTAACCCACTGAATCTATCTCAAAAAGCGTAAATGCCGGGCCGGAATCGTCGATAAAGCAACGAGTCGCGGGCATTCCGGCTTCTGAATCTGAATTCTGGCTCTAGACATATGATCAAGCTCACCAGGCTGAACCACGTCCCGCTCATTGTGAATGCCGACCTGATTGAGCACGTCGAGGTGACGCCGGATACGGTAGTGGCCCTGACCACCGGCCAGAAATTCATGGTTCTCGAATCGGCCGAAGAGGTGATCGAAAAGGTCATCCAGTTTCGGAAGGCCATCCTGAGCTCAACCCGCTGCCCCCTGAAGATCAGTGAAATGACGACGGACGCCAAGTAGAGGACGTGAATGGCAAACAACGGTGAGCGCAAGAAGGCATCCAGCCGGCCAGATTTTGCGACCCTCGGGGGATTGCTGCTGGCGGCCGGCGGCATTCTGGGCGGCCTGCTTATCGAGGGCGGCAGGCTGACCGACATTACCCAGGTCACGGCGCTCATGATCGTGCTGGGCGGGACCATCGGAGCGGTGATGGTAACCACCCCGCTGAAGACCTTAATCCGCGCCGCGAAGTATCTGGGATCGGTCTTCTTTGAAAAGTCGGAGGAGCCGCAGCAGGTGATCGAAGAGATCATTTCCTACGCCACCAAGGCGCGCAAGAACAGCATCATTTCGCTGGAGGCGGATCTGGAACGAATCTCCGACCCGTTTCTGCGCAAGGCGATTTCGTTGAGCGTGGACGGCACCGATCTGCAGGAGCTGCGCAAAATGATGGAGCTGGATCTGGATCTGCAGCAGCGCAGCGGCGAGTCTGTGGCCAAGGTTTACGAATCGGCCGGCGGCTACGCGCCCACCATCGGGATCATCGGCGCGGTGCTGGGTCTGATCCAGGTGATGAAACATCTGGAGAACATCGAAGAGGTGGGCCGTGGAATCGCCGTGGCGTTTGTGGCCACGGTGTACGGCGTGGCGGCCGCGAATCTATTTTTCCTGCCGGTGGCCAACAAGATCAAAGCCCGCTTGCACGAAACGCTGCACATCAAGGAACTGATGCTGGAAGGCGTGTGCAGCATCGTGGAAGGCATGAACCCCAAGTTGATTCGCGTTAAATTGAGCGCGTTCGCCGAGGGTGAAAGCGCGGCGCCGGAGAAGGCCAGCGCCCCGCGAGCAGCGCGCACCGTGGCGGCGCAGGGATAAGGCGCCATGCCGAAGAAACACGCTCCGGAGCCTGAAAATCACGAGCGCTGGCTGGTATCCTACGCCGATTTCATCACGCTGCTGTTTGCCTTTTTCGTGGTGATGTTCGCTTCCTCGCAGACCGATAAGGCGCGCGCCAAGCAAGTTTCCCAAGCCGTCCAAAAGGCGCTGGACGACGGACACTCCATCAGCGTCCCGGCGGCGGTGGCCAAGATTTTGGGCGGCACGGTGGACGACAAAGGGCAAGGCAACGCCATGATGAAAGGGCCGGGAGGCGTGCAACGCGGCCTCAAGGAAGCCCCGCCGGACAACGTCATTGAGTTGATGCCTTCACTGGATCGCCTGAACAAAGAGCTGGAACAGGAGGTCAGGGAAGGCAAGATCGAGATCCGGATGGAGCCGCGCGGCCTGGTGATCAGCTTGCGGCAATCTGCCTTCTTCTCTTCGGGCACCGACGCGCTGGATCAGTCCAACCTGCCCACCATGAAGAAGCTGGCCGAGCTCATCGCGACGCTTCCCAACTCCATTCAGCTGGAGGGACACACGGACTCCATTCCCATTCACAACGAGCGGTTCAAGAGCAATTGGGAGCTTTCGTGCGCCCGCGCCATCGCGGTGCTGGAAACCTTTTGCGGAACTTTCGAACTCAGCCGGCAGCGCTTCTCGGTGGTGGGCCGCGCGGACACGCTGCCGATCGATTCCAATGAAAGCCCGGAGGGCCGCGCCCGCAATCGCCGCGTGGACATCGTGATCCTCAACAGCCTGAAAGTGGAGCACGCGGAGCCGGTTACAGCCGAGGTTAGGAAATGAGCGTTCCAGCCACATTCCGGAGGTCTGGAGCGTCGAGCTTTCGACGGTTTGGCTCTGTATGCAAAAAAATTGACAAAAACCGTGAAAAAGCGCCGGGCATCATCGAAAAGACTAACGCACGCTGAGCAAGGCGTGACTTCGGCGAGAAGCCGAGCTAAGGACGAAAGAGGAAAAAAATATGTTACCACTCTCACTTCAAACTAACGTCACGTCGCTGTTCGCCCAACAACAACTCGAGACGAACGACAATGCAGAAAGCAACACGATTGAGCAGTTGACCTCCGGCTATCGCATCAACAACGCAGGAGACGACGCCGCTGGCCTGGCGGTTGCCAACGAATTACAGGCCAACGTCACCGAGTTGCAACAGGGCGTGATCAACGCTGCCAACGGAAGCAGCATCCTGCAGATTATGGATGGCGGCTTATCCGACATTTCCAACCTTCTGGACCGCTTGCAGACCCTGGCTACCGAGTCGGCCAGCGGAACCTTCGAAGGCGACCGCACTACGCTAAACAACGAATACCAGTCGGTGCTCACCGAAATAACGCGTGAAGCCGGCAACATCGGTTTGGCGACGGGCGGCACCACCTCCGACACGGGGACCATCGGTTCTTCACAGTACAACACCGCGGCGCTGAACGTGTTCATCGGCGGCGGTAACTCCGACGTCGCGACCAACGATCAGGTCACCATCGATCTGACATCAGGCGGCGCGGGCGGTGTCACCGTCACGGGCGTGGACGCCACCGGACTCGGTTTGACCGGTTCGGACGTGAGCAGCGCGGTGGATGCGACCACTGCTTTGGGCCTGGTCCAGACCGCCATCAGCGACCTGGGGCAAGTGCAGGGCGCGGTGGGCGCGGGCGAAAACCTGATGAATTACGCCACCTCGCTCGCCAACTCCCAGATCACCAACTTGACGTCTTCGGAAGCCTCCATCAAGGACGCCAACGTGGCGGCCGATGCATCCAGCCTGGCGCAGGAGCAGACTCTGCAGCAGTCCTCTATCGCCGCCCTGGCTCAAGCCAACTCCATGCCGGAAGCGGTCCTCAAGCTGCTGCAGCAGTAATCGCGAGGACTAAGCTAAAGCTAAGGACGATCTGGGCCGATCTTACGCGACTACGGCCCAGTTCGTATTTAGCTAAACCAATTTGCTATGAGCAGCGCCACTAATCCCCTGAGCAACGCCCTGACGTCCATTGCGCCTCAGAGCAGCACTACGGGATCCAGCACTTTTGCGGCGGACCTGCAAGCCTCGGTCACACGGGCGCTGGAGATCGCCGCGCTTCCCATGCAGGCTCTCCAGGCCGATCAGTCCACCATCAGCGGTGAGACCAGCGAACTCAGTACGCTCGGCGGCCTTTTTAGCACGTTACAAACTTCACTTCAGAACATTGGATCCGGAACAGGCAGCAGCGCATTGCAAGCGACGTCGAGCGATACGGCGGTGGCCACAGCCGACGTGACGGGCAGCCCGCTGCCAGGCACTTACACAGTCGACGTCACGGACGCGGGTTCTTATTCCAGTTCGATCAGCAACTCCGCCACTGCGGTGACCGATCCTACCACTCAGGACATCAGCCCCAGCACATCGTTCACCCTTACCGTCGGAACCACCAATTACACGGTCACGGCGGACGATCTGAACGATTTGGCATCTGCTATTAACGCGAGCGGCGCACCAGTCCAGGCGGTGGTGGTCAATTTGGGGAGTCCGGAATCGCCGAACTACCAGCTCAGCCTCCAAAGCACATCTTTGGGCAATGTCGCGCTGCAACTCAATGACGGCACCAACAATCTGCTGACTAGTCTAAACACAGGTAGCGATGCCACCTACACGGTGGACGGCGTGCCTGCGCCGCCGGCCGCACCTATCTCCACCGATTCCTCCACCGTCACTCTTGCACCGGGCCTGAGCGTGACTCTGGGTGGAGTGGGTACCACCACGGTCACCGTGGCCTCCAGCCTGGGTTCGGTATCGAACGAGCTCTCTTCGTTTGTCTCCGCTTATAACGCGGCCTTTGCGGAAGTGGAGAAAAACACCGGCCAGAACGGCGGGGCGCTGGTGGGAGACAACAGCATTCTCGACATGCAGCAGTCCTTGCAGCAGATGATCGATTACGCCGGCGGGGGTGGCTCCATCACTTCTTTGGCGCAGCTGGGCGTAGAGTTTACCCAGCAGGGCACCCTGACATTCGACCCCACGGTCATCGCGGGTTTGAGCTCATCCCAAATCAACGACGCCCTCAACTTTCTGGGAGGCACCAACACCGGCGGCTTCCTGCAGTACGCCGACAATAGTCTGGACAGCGTCACGGATCCGACCACCGGCGTGATTGAGACGGATACCCAATCGCTACAGACCCAAAACACGCAGGACCAGACCGAGATTAACAACGATCAGGCGAAGCTTACCCTGATGCAGAGCAACTTGAATGCGCAGATGGCGCAGGCCAACGCGCTCATCACCAGGCTCCAGAATCAGACCAACTTCCTGGAAGGCCTGTTCCAGGCCGATACGAGCAACAATCCCAATGCCGGAACCGCTGGATAATCTGGCGCGCGCGCTTCGCTCCGCGGTGCTGGCGAGCGATCACGAAAAGGCCACGCGCCTGACCGTGGAGTACACCGAAGCGCTAGGCCGGCAATGGACGGCGCTGTCCCGGGAGCAACGTGCCGCTTCGCCGCTACCCCGACAATCCCGCGAACTTCTCAACTGGGTCCGCAAAATGACTCTGATGCAGCAGGCGATGGCCGCTGCAAACCTCTCGGCCGTCGAAAAGGCCAGCCGCCAGCTCACCGCCCGCGCCCTGTACCTCCAATCGGCTGCGTTCGACGTGCGGGGCTGAAACCTCCTCCCCCTTCACGCCGTCTTAAGTCCAACTGACGAGGTGAAACAATGCGCATTCAAGAATTTGTACCGTCGCTGCTATTGGTTGGCCTGTTGACCGGGACGGCCCTGGCGCAAGAAGCGGCCCTGCCTTTCTCGTTGTCGAGGACCGTGTACCTTCCGGTAGTTGGCCTGGCGAGTTCTGAAACGGCTCAGGTGAACGTGGTGAACCTGGCTCCTTCCGCGCAGCCGGTGAACAACGGAGGGACCGCACCGTCCGGAGGCAACACTGCATCCTGCACGGGTAGCGTCACGTTCTACGACATTAGCGGTAGTACCGTCACATCCTCTTCCTCATTCACCATCGGCACGGGCCAGATTTTTTCGGCCACCCTGCCCTATTCGCAAATTTCCACTAGCAGCACGAGCACCAGCGCCGGCAGTCGCACCGCCATTCGCGCCGTGGTAACCAGCACGGGGACCGCCAGTCTATCCAGTCCCTGCTCGTTGGCCTCCAACATTGAAACCTTCGACACCGCGACGAGCGTCACTCATGTCCACGTCGAAGGGGGTACCTTGCCGCTAGCCGGTTTGCTGCCCGTTTTGCAGTCTTTGCAGCGCTGACAGCGTCGAGATCTCAACGCTGGGCGTCACGGTTCAAACACCTTAGCCCGATAAGTCACTCATAATCCCGGTGCACTTTCTGGCAGCCCGATTGCATCCCGATCTGTCTCATGCTGGAGAACGTCGGTGCGGGCATAGAGCAATACATGAATCTGGTGAGCGCCCGCCAGAAATTGGTGGCTGGTAACATCGCCAATGCAGACACTCCGGGCTTTCAGACCAAAGACGTCGATTTCGAAAATGAGCTTCGCAGCCAGATGTCGGGTTCCAAGCCCAACGTAATCGAAGTCTCCGGCCTCAAAAACAAGAACGACGGCAACAACGTGGACATGGACCGGGAAGCGCGCCTGCTGGCCGAAAACGCCCTGCGGTTCAGCGTGGCCACCCAACTGGCGCACTCGGAAATCAGCACCATTCGCACTGCCATTGAAGAAGGAGGCAAGACGTCGTGAGCCTTTTTTCCAGCCTGTCGGTCAGTGCATCGGGAATGGCGGCGCAGCGCGCGCGCACCGAAGTCCTGGTGGAGAACCTGGCCAACTCGGAAACCACGCGCACTCCCGAAGGCGGCCCGTATCGCAGAAAAGACGTGGTGTTCACAGAGGACAGTTCCATGGGGTCCTTCTCTTCGCAAATGGATTCGGCGCTGGGAACCTCCATGTCGGGCGTTGCGGTGAGCGAAATCGCCGTCGATGACAGCGCGCCCGAGATGCGCTATCAGCCGGGGCATCCGGACGCCGACAAAGACGGCTACGTGGCGTACCCGAAAATCAATCCGGCAGAGGACATGGTGGATCTGATGGGCGCTTCGCGCGGGTATGAAGCGAACGTGGCGGCGATCACGGCGGTGAAAGACATGATCAACAAATCCCTGGATCTCTTCCGTTCATAAACATGTCTCCAATTACTCCAGTTTCGATGATCGCGGTGCCGTCGGCGGCGCCGGTGGACGCCAGCGCCGCTGCCGGGGGCACGGGCGCGTTTCAATCGATGCTGGAAGGAATGATCGGGAACGTGGAGCAATCCCAGACGCAAGCCAGCCAGGCCGCCCAGAATTTCTTGAGCGGAGGCGACGAGGAACTGCATTCGGTGGCACTGGCCGCCCAGCGCGCGGACCTGCAGTTCAATCTGTTCCTGCAAGTGCGGAACAAGGCCGTATCGGCCTACCAGGAGATCATGCGGATGCAGGTATGACGTGTTGACGCATGAACACTGGAAAGCTCGTTGTCCTCTAGCGAAAGAAAATGGATCAAGCCAAAAAACTTCTCTCCGCGCTCACCCCTCGCCAGCTGGTCACCATTCTCATTGTGGCCATCGCGGTAGCGGGAGGCGTGATGGGATTTTCGCGCTGGGAGCGCGAAAGCGGACTGAAGCCGCTCTATACCGGACTGTCGCCCGAAGACGCCAGCGCCATCGTGCAGAAGCTGCATGAAGGCGGCTTCGATTATAAGATCACCAGCAACGGAACGGAACTACTGGCGCCCGAGGATAAAGTCCCCGAGCTGCGCCTGGAAATGGCCGGGCTGGGGCTGCCCAAAACCGGACGCATCGGATTTGAGATCTTCGACAAAACGAATTTCGGCATCACCGATTTCGCCGAGCACGTGAATTATCGGCGGGCGCTGGAAGGCGAACTGGAGCGATCCGTGATGGCCATCTCCGACGTGCAGCAGGCGCGCGTGCACGTGACGCTGCCCAAGGATTCCGTGTTCACTGACGCGCGGGAGCCGGCCAAGGCCAGCGTGCTGGTGGGTTTGCGGCCCGGGACGCGGTTGTCTTCCTCCAACGTGACTGCCATCGCAAATCTGGTTTCAAGCGCGGTGGAGGGTTTGTCGCCTGAATCGGTCTCGGTGGTGGATATGAGCGGAAATCTGTTGAGCCGGCCAAGGCGCGAAAGCTTGGGCGATGGCACGCAAATCACCGAAGCCGGGATGGAATACCGGCAAGCCATCGAACACGACCTGGCGGCCAAGATCAACAGCACGCTGGAGCCCCTGCTGGGTCCCGACAAATTCCGCACCGGCGTGTCGGCCGATCTCGACATGACCAGCGGCGAGCAAAGCGAAGAGACGTTCGACCCGTCCAAGTCGGTGATGGTGAGTTCACAGAAGACGGAAGATAACAGCGGGACCACGCGCACCAGCCCCGGCATCCCGGGCACCGCCGCGAATTTGCCTCCGCAGCAAACGGTGGCATCCAACACGCCGCAACAGCCGCCAGCCGCCACGCCGGCACCTGGTACGCAAGCCGCGCCGCGCCCCGGCGGAACCTCCACGAATACCAGCAGGCGCACCGAGAACATTACTTATCAAACCAGCCGCGTCACCAAACATCTGAAGCTTCCGCAAGGCAGCATCAAGCGATTGTCGATCGCGGTGCTGGTGGATCAGGGATCCCGCATGGAAGGGCAAGGAGCGCAAGCCCATCGCGTGGCGATTCCTCCGGACGCCGACAAATTGAAAGCCATTCAAACGCTGGTAGGGACCTTGGTCGGCTTGGACACCATGCGCGGCGATCAGCTCACCGTGGAGGCGCTGCCGTTTGACAACAGCATGAATCTGGAGCCCGGAACTCTGGGCGCGCCGGGAGCGCCGAAGAAACCGGACGAAGTCTTTTCCATCGAGACCTTGAAGAAGAAGCCCGCTCTGTTGTGGGGATCGGTGGGAGGGGCAGTGCTGCTGATTGGCCTGATGGGTTTCGCTCTCGCGCGTCTGATGCGGGGAGGAAAAGGCGGCACGACCGTGGAGACCCACGGCGCTTTGCCGGTCGTGGATACTTACGCCGGCTTGCCGCCGGGACCAAGCGGAGCAGCCCCCGCGGTGAGCGAGCCTACCCGCTTTCCGGCTCTCATGCCATCCCGAACCGAAGTGCTGCTCACGCAGCTGCAGGAAAACAGCCGCAACAATCCGGAAGCCTGGGCCAATGTTCTGCGAAGTTGGCTGGCTGAGGAAGAGACGAGTTCATAACCGCCATGGCCGCTTCAGAAAGCACTTCCAACAAGATCACCGGCGCGCAGAAGGCCGCCATCCTGCTTGTCGCACTGGGCGACAAGATCAGCGGCGAGGTGATGAAGCAACTGAACGACGACGAAGCCAAGGCGGTGAGCAAGGCCATCGCGCGGCTGGACAATGTAACGCCCAGCCAAACCGAATCGGTTCTGGAAGAGTTTTGCCAATTGACCAAACAAAACGCCGGCCGCGGCGGCTTCGACTACGCGAAGCGCGTGCTCTCGAACGCTTTTGGACCGGAGGGCGCCAAGCGCATCGCCGACCATCTTCCGCGCGGCGGAGCACACTTCAACAAAAACCTGGAGACCTTGCAGAAGGCCGATCCGAATCAACTGAGCCGCTTCATCGATAGCGAGCATCCGCAAACCATCGCGCTGATTCTTTCGCATCTTTCGCCGTCGCAAGCCGCTTCGCTGCTGGCCACTCTCCCGGTGCCGCTGCGCTCCGACGTAACGCTGCGCATCGCGCAATTGGACCGCGTTTCGCCGGATGTGGTGGCGCGTATCTCCGTAGTCATCAGCGAAAAGCTGAAGACGCTGGGCGAGGTGAAAATGGAGCTGCACGGCGGTCCGCGCTCGGTGTCCGAAATCCTGAACCGCATGGAAGCCGCGATGAGCGACGAGATCCTGGCTAATTTGCAGGACGAACAGCCGCTGGTGGACGCGATTCGCCATTACATGTTCACCTTCGACGATCTACTGCTGATCGACACCATGGCGATGAAGGAAGTGGTGGGCAAGATCGACCGCAAACTTCTGGTGGTGGCGCTGAAGGGCACCAGCGACCAGTTGAAAAATCAATTCTTGCAGTGCATGTCCATGCGCGGCGCGGAAATGTTGAAGGAAGACATGGAAGCCGCTGGGCCGGTGCGCATTCGCGACGTTGAGGCGGCGCAACAACAGATTCTGGCCGTGGTACGGCAACTGGAGAGCGAAGGCACGCTGAGCCTGAAGGGAGGCGGCGGCGCGGAATATGTCGTCTAAGTTTGTGGGAAGCGAACTTTTGGGAGCCGGACTTTCCGGAAGCGAGCAGGCTGCGGCGGCCAAACCGATGTTGTGGCGCATGGTTGCCGCGGCGAGCGACCCCAGGCGGAGCAGCCATAGCGATGCGGAACGGGAAGCGGCGCGCAAGCTGGATCAGACGCGGCGCGAAGCGTACGCCGAAGGGTTGGCGGCTGGACGCCAGCAGGCCGAGGAGCAGTTTCGGCCCGCCGTGCAAGGCCTGACTGAGACGCTCAGCATGCTGGCGCGGCTGCGCGAAAACATTCGCGAAGAAACGATGCAGGATCTGGTGCATCTGGCCACCTCCATTGCCGCGCGTGTGATCCATCGCGAAGTGGTGGTGGATCCGGACGCGCTGGCCGGCCTGATCCAGGCCGCGTTTTCGAAATTGCAATCGCGCGAGATTAACCGCGTGCGCGTGCATCCGTCGCTGGAAGCGCTGGTGCGTAAACTGCTGGAACAGACCGGCGCGCCCAAAAACCTGGTGCTGGCGGCGGATGCGAACCTGAAGCCCTCGGAAGTTTTCTTTGAGACCTCGCAAGGCATTCTGGACGCTTCGGTGGAAACGCAGTTGCGCGAGATTGAGCGCGGGCTGATCGACAAGTTGGAAAGATAGAATGGCGCCCCCCAGCACATCCATCCGAGATTTGATCCCGCAGGTTCCAGCAATGGAAGTGCTGCCTTGGATCGGCGAAGTGACTGAAGTGGTGGGTCTGCTCATCGCATCGCGCGGGCCGGTGGTTTCCACCGGCGATTTCGTGGAGATACGCACTGCGTCGGGCCGCTCCATACGCTCGCAGGTGATTGGCTTCCGTAACGATCGCGTGTTGTCGATGCCGCTGGAAGAGACCGATGGCCTGCAGCCGGGCGATCGTGTAATTGCGCGCCGCGATGACGCATTGTTGCGCGTGGGACCGGGCTTGCTGGGCCGGGTGCTGGACGGATTCGGGCGGCCGATGGACGACGGTCCGCCGGTGCGCGCCTCCATGGCATATCCTTTGTACGCTGCCCCTCCCCAACCGCTGGATCGCGAACACATCGTGAAGCCGCTGGTGACCGGCATTCGGGCCATCGACGGCCTGCTGCCCTGCGGCAAGGGACAAAGGGTCGGTATTTTCGGCGGCAGCGGCGTTGGCAAGAGCACTTTGCTGGGCGCCATGTCGCGGCACAACGACGCCGACGTCAGCGTGATCGCGCTGGTGGGCGAACGCAATCGCGAAGTGCGGGCATTTCTGGAAAATGAATTGGGGCCGGAAGGCCGCAGCCGCTCGGTGGTGGTGGTGGCCACATCGGACCGGCCGGCGCCGCTGCGCATTCGCGCCTGTTTTGTCGCGCTGGCCGTGGCCGAATATTTTC
>Ga0209006_10005494_pt1 | contig 11517 bp, 8 predicted proteins | sample JacPin_JW_Ref_O2_FD_188567 | JGI IMG/M metagenome (GOLD analysis project Ga0209006, IMG submission 188567) | Forest soil microbial communities from Algoma, Ontario, Canada - Jack Pine, Ontario site 1_JW_Ref_O2 (SPAdes) (version 2) | ecosystem: Environmental > Terrestrial > Soil > Boreal... | reverse complement strand
CTTGATCACTTCAAAGTAATTCCACATCGCCTGGTAGGTCAGCCAGAAGAGCATGCCGACGCTCATCAGAATCCAGAACAGCCGGATGTGAATCGTGGGGCAGCGCAAGCGGGCGCTGTTAGGAAAGTAAGCTGCCGTGGCAACGAGCAACAAAGTGCCTTGGATGAGGTCGCTGGTGATCACCAGCCCTGCGCCTCTCTTCACCAGCAGAGACGCCGCCACCTGGGCGCTTACTAACCCCAGCAAAATCGCAAACCAGATTTTATTCCGCGCGGCCAAAGCGAAACGCTCCACATTTCATTCTAGATCGGGAGGTAGGGCGCGGAATGGTTACTACAGTAACCTCTTAGGCACAATAGGAGATTTTCGTGCAAGCGAGAGAAGGGCATGGAGTTTAACCCAGATTGCCTTTAGAATTAACCGCTTAACATTACAATTGACTTGAATAGATTGGCCGTAGAAGTAACGTTCAACGACGAGACCCCCATTGTCCTGGATGATCCCTCGATACCGTGATCTTTGGCGCTTTCGCGCTCCGCTCAGTGCCGGTGAGATTCGGCGCACTGAGCGCTGGCTGGCGACGGCTCGGGTCGCTCTAGTAATTGTCGCCGTGCTTACCCTCTGGATGGAGCCTGTCCGGGGATTTGTTTACTCCCGCTGGTTGTACTGGCTGCTGATTGTCTACTTTGTAAACGCGGTGGTCGTGTTGCTACTGGTGCGCTTCCGTCCGCAATCCACCACCGCTTTTCGCCTGGTGGTCCATGGAGCCGACATCCTCTGGCCGGTGCTCATCTCCATCTTCGCCACCGCGCAACACGGTCCCTTCTTTTTGTTCTTCGTATTCGTAATGGCGGCGGCGGCTTATCGCTGGGGACTGTGGGAGACGGTCGGTACCGCGGCCATCGCCGTCGGACTTCTGGAACTCGAAGCCTTCGCTGTGCGCGCCGGACTGGAGCCAGTCGTCGACCGCTGGCTGCACATGGTCCATCTCCCCAGACTCGGTGTAAGCGTCCGGGAACTCGATCCGCAACAGTTGTTCATGAGTTCGGTGTATCTGATCGTGCTTGGATTTCTGCTGGGCTACATGTCCGAGAATCAAAAAAAAGTGCGAGCCGAGAGAGCCGTGATCACACGCGTTCTCTCTTCAACTCGCGTGGACCTGGGCCTCACCGGGAATATGCAGGAGATTCTCGGCGAGGTCATGAGCATTTATGGCGCAAGCCGCGTATTGAGTGCATCACAGGAAGCGAATAGTTACCGCGTATTCCTGGCCGAAGTCAGCCGCGGTGTCGAGGGGCCTGAAGCGCTGCGCTGGCGCGAGGCATTGCCGGAAAGCGAAAAGGCATATCTATTCGACTCGCCCGCGGACGCGGTTTACGCATCGCGCACCGACAAAGGCTTTAATACCGTGCTGCTCGATCGAGAGGGAACGCGCTTGCGCGACGTCAATACCGCCTTTCTCGATGCCCTCACTCGAGTGGAAAAGTTTGACGCCGTGGTTTCCGTAGCCATGCTGTTCGGCACGGAGTGGTCCGGCCGCGTCTTTTTTTTCGATCCCGAAATGATGGGTGAGCCCGAAGAAGAACTTCGTTTTCTCCAGGAATTTGCACAGCAGGTCGGTCCCGCGATTTACAACGTCTATCTCATGCGCCGCCTGCGAGAGCGTGCCGGAGCTCTGGAGCGTTCGCGCTTCGCGCGTGAACTTCATGATGGCGCCATCCAGTCGCTGATAGCCGTGGAAATGCAATTGGATGTCCTGCGCCGCCAGTCCGGAACCCAAGCGCCGGTCGTGAACGCGGAACTGGGACGCATCCAGAAACTTTTGCGCGAAGAAGTTCTGAAATTGCGCGAGCTCATGCAGGCTATGAAATCTTTCGAGGTGAACGCCGACCGTCTATTGGGCTTTATTTCCGATACGGTGGAGCGCTTTCGCCGGGAGACAGGAATCGCCGCCGAGTTTGTCAGCGAACTGGAGCGCGTGGATCTGGCACAAAGAGTTTGTCGTGAGCTGGCGCGCATTGTGCAGGAAAGTCTGGTGAACGTCCGCAAACACAGCGGAGCGCATCACGTGCTCGTGCGCCTGGCGCAGCGGGCCGGGAATCTGCAACTCACCGTGGAAGACGATGGCAAGGGCTTTGCATTCACCGGAACGCTCTCCGATGCCGAACTCGAAGCGACCGGCAAAGGCCCGGCGGTAATTCGCGAAAGAGTGCGCCTGCTCGCGGGTGAACTCACGATAGAATCGAATCCCGGGCACGGCGCGCGGTTGGAGGTTAGGATTCCACCGGCGAGAAAGGCCAGTCATGGATAGATCGCTAAACGATAGATTGCCAAACGATCGGCCGCCAAATGATCGGTCGCCGAACGATGGCACAAGCGTGGGCAAGCCGGCCATGGAAAAACCCCCGGCCGATCGACGCATCCGCATTGTTATCGCCGACGATCACCCGATTTTCCGCGACGGATTGCGCCGTCTGCTCGAATCCGAAGGCGATATGAAAGTTGTTGGTGAGGCCTGCGACGGTCACGAGGCTGTGAAACTCGCCACCGAAATCAAGCCCGACATTCTGCTTCTCGATCTGGCCATGCCACACCACACCGGGCTCGATGCCTTGCGCGATCTGAACTCGCACCCAGGAGCAGGACAGGTACGGATCATTTTGCTGACTGCGGCGGCCGAAAAAAAGCAAGTCGTGGAAGCGCTACAGTTGGGAGCCCGTGGCGTGGTGCTCAAGGATTCTGCCACTCAGTTGCTCCTCAAGAGCATTCACGCCGTGATGGGCGGCGAATATTGGGTTGGACGCGATAGCGTATCAAACCTCGTTCAGTATTTGCGCAACCTCATGCAGAGCACGAACGAGGAGACCAAGCAAAAGAAATTCGGTCTTACTCCCCGCGAATTGGAAATTGTTTCTGCTGTCGTGGCCGGCTATGCTAACCGTGAAATCGCCGAATATTTCAAGATCAGCGAGGACACCGTGAAACACCATCTCAGCAATATCTTCGACAAGCTCGGAGTTTCCACTCGCCTCGAACTGGCATTATTCGCGGTAAATCAAGGCCTTCCGATTAAAACTATAGTGTAATCAGTAGTTTAGCTTATTCGGGGCCTCCTAAGGGAAACACCCGAGATATGGCACTAAAGTGCCATAACGGGTCACTGGCGTGCTATTGGGCTATGAGCTTGATTTACGATACTTTTACAAGCATACGACGGCGTACCCTGCTACGCGAGCGTGGCATTTCATCTGGGTGATGCCGTCGATTGGGGGTAACAGTGATTAAAACAATGCGTAAACTTTGGACGGACGAAAGCGGTCAGGACGTCGCCGAGTACGCGGTTATGTTGGCGGTAATCTTGGTCATCGTGATCGGCACCGTGCGACTCATCGGCGGCAGCGCGAATAACGTGTTCTCGCAAGTCGGAAGTCAAATGCAGAACTAAACCGGCATGACCAGCCCCGCTGCTACCCGGCAGGGGGCTCCCCAGATCTGATCCTCAAGGTTCTCTCCCGTTGTTGATCATTATTGTTGATCATTAGCTGACTAAGTGCTTTTTGCGGATTTATGCGGAAGCGTTTCTACGCCTGCCGTGGCAGCCCTCCCGGCGAAACTCCACCCGCGATCTTGCCGCCGGAGCAGGAGCAACTGCGAGACCTGTCACAGCGAGACCTTCACAGATTGACAAGCAGAATTAGCGGCACTTCGAGTCGAACTCGCAGACGCACGTCGCAGGCTCAACGCGGACTTGCCGACTCGCCATAATCGTGCGGAGGCCTACATTTCAACGGCACACGCGAGACATCAGAGACCGACTGGATGACGAGTTCCAGAGGCATCTCATCGGGAGGTATCGTTCCCGTCGCTGGAACCCGGATTACTCTCCCCGAAATTCTAGCCTTAGCGACTCTAACGTTCGAGGCACACCCGCAGGAAACCTGTCCATCAACTTCCACTGGCCGTCAAGGTTCACAGGAAATCGGCTCCCCGGGGTCTGGTAATTGCTGCCATTGTCGAATCGAAACGAACACCCCTTCCTCGCTTACATACGCGGGCAAGATACTCGCGTACTAGACGCCTCCGAATATCATTTCGAGATAACTAAAGAGAGACGCGCTGAGCATGTCCGCCTGCGTAACCCTTTGCACCGTCACCGTCGTTTATCTTTATCTTGATCTTGGGTTTCGGCAACTTTCGCACCTCGACATCCGAGACAGATTCAATTACCAGTTGATACTTCTGGGTGGGCGGACTACCGAAACCGGCTACTCCAACAAACTTGCCGGACTGGTCATGCAAAGAACCGAGTTGGTCTTTCCGTGTCCCCTCAGGAAACGTATCGGAAGCGACATCCAACCTGCCGGTCAATTTGCCCTTAACTTCGTACTTAGGACAACCTATACACCAGCCTTTGCCCCTGATCTTCTGATCGGTGACTCGTGTGTACTTATCGAATCGCTCGAAATTCTTATCCTTGAGCAGTTTTTCAGGGGACTCTTTACTCTCGGGATCGCTTTCGGTTGCAGGTTGAGCAAACGCAAGGGAGGCAAAAAACATCATCACTGTCAGAATTTTGTAGACGGTCATGCGCATTAGTTTCCTTCAAACCTTGACGCTCAGCAGGGCCCAGGATTGGGTTCAGGGAAACGATCCGGCCACGGATCGTGAATTGGGATTTCTGTGGCCTTGTCTAACGGCCCTGTGAATTCGCTATTAATGCCCTTATCCATCAGCGCCTGGTGGCTGCTGTCGCCCAACTGCTGTTCCAGACCGCATTATTGTTAACGAAAATCAGTGACGAGACGGCTGGACCCTCATTCCTCAACTGATTTGTCTGGAAAATAAGTCTAGTAGTGTGCAGAAAATGGATCTCCCGACTTAAAATTTTCTCCGCTCTTTGCGATCGCGTGACACAAGAGAGAGTTATGAGAGAGTTATGGAATCTGTGTCAACCCGGTAGAAGATGTAGACCTGCCACGGCTATTTGCAGTACAAAATCGAGTATGAACTGCCGCATCTTGACAGGAGTAGTGCTCCTGCTTTGCGCGTCATTTGTTGCTAATGCTCAGCGGCAATCGGGGATTACTGGAGAAATCGTCGATTCAGCAGGCGCGGCCATTGCCAATGCGCGTGTGCTCGTTCATTGGGACTCTGCCGGCAGCACCGTTGGCCCATCGGACAACATTGGTATCCAGCGACGTAATCGTGATGACGGATGCCAGTGGTAGGTATTCAGCGGGTGTTCCAGGGGGATTCTATGATGTATTCGTCTCAGCAATGGCATTCACGCCGACTGCCGCAAAGGTGCGAGTGAAAAAGGAGCAACGCATTACATATAACTCAACACTCAGGTCAGATCCGCTGGTCACCCGAGACCTGGCGCATCGAAACGAGTAGAAAGCCTTCAGGCCTTGCGCTTCGCAAATCGCTGGTTAGATCCGGGCGTTTTTCCGCAGCCTGCTACCAAGAAGTCTAGGGAGTTGCCGAAACGCCCCACTGAACGGTCCGGCTCAAGAAATTCCCCAGACCGTCAGCGGAAAGCCAGTAGGCGCTACCGTCCCGACGGCGCAGCTGCCGCAGTTTTCTCCGGAGTAGGAACAACTTTGTCCGAAGCGCCAGTTCCGATTCTGATGAGGAACGGGTAGAAGGGCGTCACTTCAAACGGCATTTTCTCTGCCGCAGTTGTAATGTTCACCGGTTTGGTCTTGATCAATTCCAGTTGGTCGTTCCAGGGCTCGATCTTGACCCGGCCGCCGAGCGGAAGCGCCGCCACCTGTTCAGGCTTCTTCGGGTCGAACTGCGGAGAGTTCGTCATCAGCGACGACATCTTGGTCGCATCGCCGTTGATCAAGCTGTCTCCGAGATGCGCACGGATCAGGTTCTTCAGGAACGGACCACGAGCCTGCACCGCTTTCAGGAACAACCCAGCATTGCCGAGCTTGTCTTTATAAGGAGAGTTACTCAGCAGCTCCACGGCTTTCTTGTCGGCCGCTTCTTCTTCTCCGCGGTCACGCGCGAAGTCCATGCGCTCGAAAGTCCGCTCATCGGGAAAGAACATCCGGTCGTTGAAGGCCAGCTTGGTGTTGAGATGATGACCGAGCACTATATGCGCCAACTCGTGCGTCAGAATCATGGCCAGCGCCGCTTCGTCCGGCAGCACGTCGATCATGCCGCGGCTCACCACAATCGTGTGGCCCACGGTGAACGACTCAAGCGGAGTAGTCATCAGCACTCTGCAGCGAACCTCGGGCTGAATATCGATGTTGTTGGTAACCATCATGTTATTCACAACGGTCATCAATACTTTGTCGATTTCTCCCTCCGGAGCAATCAATCCGATTTGTTGCAGCCGGTCGATTACATTCGTCTCCGCCTGCCGTTCCCATTGACGCTGCGCTTCAATCGGCGTCGCATCCTGCGCTTTCTGACTTTGATCCTGCACGGATTGCGGGGCGTCCACCGTAATTTCCGTAAATTCGGAATTACGGTTCAGATCTTTCAAGTTGTAACCCCAAAGACGTGTCTGCGCTTTGTAATTAAGCGTTTGTCCCAGCCTGTACTTGAGATCGGACTCCTCGGAGTAGATAAGCGATGGCAGCCAGACTCCGGGCCGCATGTTCTGCCGCCAGCTATCAAAATGCAGGTAATAACTCGCTCGCGGGTGCGGATAGTAGGTGCCGTTGAAGCGGACAATGTTGTAGTCCTGATCTTCAATCCATATACGGCCGAGAAAACGGCCCTTGCCCGCGTCTTTCTTGGGAGCTACGTCGATTACCACGCAACGCACTTCACCTAGAAACTCGCGACGCACGAAAGTGAAGTTGTAAAATTTGCGCTCGAAGTCCTGATCCAGAATCACCATCTGCGCAAAACCGAGCGGCAGAAACTTCATGGAGTAAACGTTGTTCAGCTTACCAATCATGCGCTTCCCAAGTCCTGCCGTCGTCGGCGTAGTGAACGCGCGGTCGTCCGTGCCTTCGCTCATATCCAGCCGTCCCAGAAAATAAACGTCACTTACCGGGGCGGGAGCGCCGAGGTCTTTGTCTTCCTTCAAGTTCTGCAGGTAGGTTTCAACCAGAGGATGCAAGTGCTTCATCTGCGCCAGGAAAAAATGCTCGCGTTCAATGGCTCGATCAATCACCTGGTCGAAACTGGCTGCGGATGCATTCGCTTGCTGCGCCACCGCATCTCGTGTCGCAAGACGAGGTTCGGACGCTGGCGCCGGTGAAGTTGCTGCTGGCCCGCTTTGCGCAGGAGGCGCATTCGGCGCAGTCCCTGCCGGCCCATTGTCCCCGGACGCGGTAGGGCTCGTTGTGTTCGGGCTCGCCGTGTTCGGGCTCGTTGCCGCCTGTGCTGCAGCAGGTTGCGCCACAGCAGGCTGTGGAGTCGAATCGCTTTGGCTCTGTGCCGCCGCCTGGCTGGGCGCAGTCTGAACCGGAGTAGTCGGAGTTGGCGTAGGCTCGGCAGGTGTAGTCTGTGCAAAAAGAGACGCACCAGAAAACACCAACGACAGCGTAAGTACAGCAATTGGGGGGCGCAGCATTTTGTTTTGCTTCATTCTACCGTAAGATGCACGTTACTCAACTCACTCACGATGCTAGCTGAAACTGGATGTGCAACACGGCTTGCGAATCAGCCGGGCGTCCGTCTTTCAGTGCAGGCTTGAACTGAATCTTCTCCACCGCCCGCAGCGCAGATTCGTCCAGGCCGTGACCCAGCCCCTGCACCACTTTCAGAACATGAATCTGCCCGGTCGCCGTGAATACCACTTGGACTAGAACCTCGCCCTCGATCTTCATCTGTTTGCCTTCATCGGTATAGACAGGACGCGGCTTGAAAGTGATTTCCACAGGCAGGGTTTTAACCACTGGTTCAGCCAACTTGGGTTTCGCCTGCGAAGTGCTGACTACGTCTGCGTCCCCAAAGCCGCTTTGTCGAACCGCGCCGCGGGAAGCCGGAATGCCAGTACTGTTTCCCGTCGCAATGCCGCTGCCGAAACCAGTGCTCGCAACCACTCCGCGCGCCCCGTTCGCGCCGCCAGTGCCGTTGCCGCTACCCGGCCCATTAGGCATGTTAAACGCGCCTGCTTGAGCGATAGTGACCGGATGTCCATGCGTATCCTGAGCGGGCATGCCATTTGGGTCGCCAAAGCCCCCAGTCTGCACCTTTGAGGGCGCGGCCGCCATGGTCGGCGTGGCCGAACTACCGCTCGAAAATACATTGGTCTTAACCGGAGGTCTGGGAATATCTGGCTTAACTTCCGGCAAAAGTTCTTTCTTCGCCGCCAGCGTAACTTTGGGTGCCTGCTCCTCCGGAACGGGAGGCTTTTTTCGCACGACTTCCGCGGGCACGCGCATCGCGTCCGGCCTGGGCTCTACTGGCTCTGAGACTTTAGGAGCTGGAACCGAAAAATGTCTCACCGGCGCCGGAGCCTGTGGCACCGGAGGGGGGGTGCTGACCAGGCTTACAAAGTGGTAGTCGCGATCTCGTGGCTCAAGCACATCCGGATGCATGACGGCAGTGATGATCAGAGCCGCGCACACCACCGACTGCACACCGTAACTGACAACAAATCTTCCCCAACGGGTACGAGACTCGGGAAGGAGGCCGAGGGTCAACTGTGAAGCCTGGGAATCCATGTTCGGCACCTCATTTACCGTGCTTATCGCCTGTCTTTTCGCGTGTCTTTAAGAAGCGGGCATTCCCACGATCTTGAACCTAAAAATTCGTGGCAGACGGTCTGAAAATAGCGCTTCCTCTTTTGTTGAAGTGCACGCTGAATGCCATCTGAAACAAATGCTCCACCCCCTTAAGATGCTGGTAAGCGGCGACTTAGTTGGGGGGAAATCCATCGTATCAGAGCCCGAGCCCCAATCTGCAAGGTTTTTCCTATTCCGGGAGGGGAAAAATTGGACGTAAATGGCACATATTGCAAGCCCGCACCCCAGTACCTCGACGAAGCCGCAAAGTGCCCGTGGGCCAACAACCGTTCAACAGGAAGGCAACAGCCTTCTCGCAGCAACAAGAAAAGAAAGAAGAAAAGAACGAACAGGACACTCCGCAGGCAATCACCGCCACAAACCGCGATCCCCGCTGTGACCAAAGTGTCCGTGCTGTCCCAATCAATCCAAGTTAGGATGGCTCTTGATGTCCAGTCCCGGCATGTCCACTCCCAGCCAACTCTCGCCCTTCGTGCAACTCAGGCTGGGAGATCAGGCACCTGCAATCTTCATCGCCCACGGACTGGCCGGTACCGTACAGTTCTTGGAACTCGCCCGAAATATTGACACCGAACACGCCATCTATGGAATCCAAGCCAAAGGCATAGACGGCCTCGAACCGCCCTACGACGCCGTCGGTGACATGGCTGACTATTACCTCAGCGCCCTCGAACAGCTTAATCCCCACGATCCATACATCCTTGTCGGCTACTCCTTCGGGGGATTGGTGGCGTTAGAAATGGCGCAACGCCTCACGGCTAAAGGAAAGCGCATTGCCCTCCTGGTACTGCTCGACACTTTCCCGCATCCCCGCTTCTTGCCGACTCCATGGCGTCTCCGCCTCTTTGCCAAACGCATGAAAGTTCACGCTCAGCATATGCGCGGAGTTTCACCGGTGGGGGCATTCAACTACTTGATGCAAGGGATCATGCGTCGATTGCACATCGCGAAAGCCTTGCATGAAACCGCCATAGCAGAAGGAGCGAATTTGTCGTCGAAAGAAGCCGCTCTTCTGTTGGTCAATCAGAAAGCGTATTTCGCCTATGCCAGCTATCGGCCAAAATATTATCCCGGCAAGATAAATTTTGTGGCGACCGAAGAGAAAACCTTCTTCCCCGGCGATCCACGGGAAATTTGGGCCAGGTTGTCGGCATCGTTTGAAGTGGAGGTGGTACCCGGCAATCACCTGAACATCGTAACCACCGAATATCAAACTCTCGCTTCAGTAATCACAAGGTATGTGAAAGCCGTGCCTGCAGTCGCAGCGCCCTGAAACGCGCATCCGTTGAAACGCGCGTTCACACAACGACTGTCTGAGTAACTTCTATTTATGGCTGCAAACGGGCGGATCCCCGCTATTCTTCGTCCTCATCGTCCAGCTTGATGCGAAGCGACTTCAGAAACTTGAGATCCTGATCGCTTACCTTGAGTTCTGCGCTGGTCCTGAGAGTGGAAACCAGGGATGTTTTGTCGCTAGCGGGCTCGCCCTGCTTGCTAACCCCAATGGTTGCCTCAAGCACGAGGAAGATGTCGTACCCGCCTTCTTTTATTCGGGAAACGACTTCCGCGATCGACTCCGAGTCGGACAATGACTCGTTGATCGCTTCACCCAGTTCCTTCATGAGCTGCTTCAGTTGCTGATCCACGAATCCCCCTGGAATCGGACGCCGCTGATGGGAACCTCGCAGGCAATCGCGACGGCACCCATCGTTATTGTACGCCCGGTCGCTGCTAAAATCGACCAATGGTGGCTGCCGCATGATCCTCAGCGATTGGGCTCGAAAAGTCAGGCTGGTTTTTCGCGCGGCCGACAATTTTTTGAAGAGCAGTCGGCTGGGTTCGGCGGTTCGAGCCGGCCTCCACGCTACCGCCCAATCTTTCGGACGCGTACTCCACCAGCTGTGGCTGGAAGTAACCGGATTCGTTTTCCTCGCCATCGCCACGCTCGGAGCCGTTGCCGGCATACGCGAGTACGCGAAATTCCAGTCCCATCAGTCAGGACCAGGAAGACTGCTGCTAGCTATCTGTTTTACCGTCTCATTTGCATGGTTCGGATTGAGTTCATTCTGGCGCGTCAAACGCAGGAGAAAAGCTTGATTCCGCTGACGGCGTCGATCGCAGTCGGATTTCTCCAACCCGGCGGCGCTTGCAGGCAACGCCGCGCCGAAGTTCGCCTCGCAATACAGGTACCAGGACGAATACGATGACGAATCCGATGACGGAGAAAACTACGGCCGCGACAATGGACATGAACAAGCCCGTTTCAACACAGTCCGAGCCCGTTTCTCCCCCGCCGCAGACGTCTTCTCATATTCCGGTTCTTCCTCTTTACACTCCCGCCGATCTGGCCGGGTCCGATTACGACCACGACCTCGGCTTTCCCGGAGAATTCCCCTACACCCGCGGCGTCCAGGCCACCATGTATCGCGGCCGCCTTTGGACCATGCGCCAATACGCCGGAATGGGCGATGCCGAGGAATCGAACAAACGCTACAAGTACCTGTTGGCCAACGGCACCACTGGACTATCCGTCGCCTTCGATCTGCCCACGCAAATCGGTCTCGATTCCGACAACCCGCTAGCGGTGGGAGAAGTCGGCAAAGTAGGTGTAGCCATCGACTCCATCGAAGACATGCAGCGCCTCTTCGATGGCATCGATCTCACCGCGATTTCAACCTCCATGACCATCAATGCCACAGCGTCCATTCTGCTGGCGCTCTATGTTGCCGTGGCGCGGCGGCAGGGAAGAGATATTCGCAAACTTTCCGGCACGGTCCAGAACGACGTCCTGAAGGAA
>Ga0209006_10005493_pt1 | contig 11518 bp, 7 predicted proteins | sample JacPin_JW_Ref_O2_FD_188567 | JGI IMG/M metagenome (GOLD analysis project Ga0209006, IMG submission 188567) | Forest soil microbial communities from Algoma, Ontario, Canada - Jack Pine, Ontario site 1_JW_Ref_O2 (SPAdes) (version 2) | ecosystem: Environmental > Terrestrial > Soil > Boreal... | reverse complement strand
CGAGGGCGCGCGCACGAGGCTCAGCCCCCGCCCGGCGATGTGCGGCAAAATGTGATCGGCGATCTCGGCATAGAACTCGGCGAGCGCCTGCTTGCTGACGCCCTCGTCCCATAAGAGCCGGTCCGGGTGCGTGAGCCTGACGCCGGCGATCTCGCCGCCCGCGTCCGACCTCGCAGCCTCCTTCGCTTTGGTCGCGCGCGGCTTCTCCTCCAGCACCACCTCGTCGGCCGACTTGTCCTCGCGCAGGCCCTGAAACGACGACTGGCGAATGACCCCGTCCGCGGTCCAGCCACGGTGCTGCACGTCGGCGACGAGGCGTGGCTCCGCCCAGCGCACACCCTTGATGTCGGCGCCGGCCGGCAGCGGCTTCCCGAACGCGGGCTTGTCGCCCGCGATCTGCTCCAGCGCCTGCTTGAGCGCGGCCGCCTCGGCGCCCGACCAGCCGGTGCCGACGCGGCCGGCATACATCAACTTGCCGCCGTCGTAGTAGCCGAGCAGCAGCGCGCCGACCGCGCCGGCCGCGACCGACGAGGGGCTGTAGCCGATGACGACGAGCTCCTGGCGCGCGACGCATTTGCTCTTCACCCAGTCGTCGCTGCGTCCGGAACGGTAGGGCCGGTCCTTGCGCTTCGACACGATGCCTTCGAGGCCGAGCCGGCCGGCGTGCTCGAACATGGTCGGGCCGTCCGTCTCGAGATGCTCGGAAAAGCGCACCGGCGAGCCCGCCGGCAGCCCCGCGAGCACCTGCGCGAGCAGGCTCTTGCGCGCGAGCAGGGTCGCGGGCGTGAGATCGAAGCCCTCGCAATAGAGAATGTCGAAGGCGTGGTAGCGCATGCGGTCCTGCCGGCCCGACGAAAGATCGGCCTGCAGGCCGTTGAAGGTCGAGATGCCGCTCTCTTCCTCGACCACGATCTCGCCGTCGAGGAGCGCCGAGCCGAGATGCAGCGCCTCCAGCGCACCCGCAATCGCGCCGAAGCGCTCCGTCCAGTCGAGATTCTTGCGCGTGAGCAGGCGGACCTTGCCGCCATCGATGCGCGCCTGGATGCGATAGCCATCGTGCTTGATCTCGTGCACCCATTTCGGCCCGCTCGGTGGCCTGTCGCCCGCCGCCGCGAGCATCGGCGCAACGAAGGTCGGCAGCAGCTTCTTGCGCGCGCCCGCGATCTTGCCGATGTCGGGCAGCGCGACCTTGCGCGCGCCCTTCGCCGCAGTGCGCGCCGCATGATCCTTGCGTAGCGCGCCGTCCGCCGCGACCTCCGCCGACGTGCGGCCGGTGAGGTGCGAGGTCTCCGTCTCGGTGACCTCCGGCTCGCCCGGCGCCCGGGCGAACTCGTCCTCCGATTTGATCAGCAGCCACGGCTCGGCTTTCTCGCCCTGCTTCGGCCGCATGCGCACCAGGTGCCACTTGCCCTTGAGCCGGCTGCCGTCGAGCGTGAAGGCGAGATGCCCCTTGTTGAGCCCGAACTGCGGATCGCCCTCAGGCGTCCAGGTGCCGCGGTCCCACACGATCATGGTGCCGCCGCCGTACTCGCCCTTCGGGATGTTGCCCTCGAAGTCGAGATATTCGAGCGGATGATCCTCGGTGTGCACCGCGAGCCGCTTGTGGCCGGCCACAAGGCTCGGCCCCCGCGTCACTGCCCAGCTCTTGAGGACGCCGTCGAGCTCGAGCCGCAGGTCGTAGTGCAGGCGGCGCGCCGCGTGCCGCTGCACCACAAAGGCGTGGCCCGTGGCCGCGCGCTTCGCCGGCTTTTTCGACCTCGGTTGCGGCGTCGGCTCCGGCGTGCGGGCAAAGTCGCGCTTGGCCGCATAGGCTTCGAGCGCGCGCTTCGGCCCTCGGCCGAGTTCCACCTTGGCGCGCTTCAAGACGCGACCCTCCTCGAGCGCCTACTTGTCCTTGACCGCCGAGTCTGAAAGGCGTGCGAGAGCGCCGATGATGAATCGCTCGCTGTATCCAGCGAGAAATGAGAACGCGACGATCACGGGAGGTTCGGTGGTGAAGTTGCCAAGGATGCCGAAAATATGATTTGCATTTAGCAGTGCAAAGACCACCAATGATGCCGCCGCCCCAATCCCTGGCCTCGTCCAGATGACCACTGCGCCGCTTTCCTGCGTTGGAATTCGCCTGGACACGTCTTCGGCAACCAAGCTTTGCGCCACGCTGACGGCCGCGCCCAGAACGCCAAATAGTATCACCGTGCTGACCTGACCAACGGGGCGCAGAAAGTCCGGTAGAACCTCACGCCAGGACAACAACAGGCACATCGCGATTGCGGTCCAGAGAATCACGGACAAGATAAACAAATGGCGCTTTCGCAGAAGGATCTTGAACCAGGTATTCTGGGAGAAATCGTCGCGCAACGCGACAGCATCGATCACGCGCGAAAGCTCTTCAGGAGCAAACGGAAGCAGCTCCCCATCCGAAGCGCAGATCAAGTCCTCGATCGCTTTCGCTCTCCAGCCGGTGATCTTGTCTGCCTCACGTCGCAGCGCAATGGCGGCGCGCTTGAGCCGCTCAGGATTGTGAGGGTTGGAAAGGATGGCGCGCTGTGCCGCGAGTGCGGCGGTCCATCCCCCCTCGATCTCCCACATCGCCAGATGAGATTCGGCGCGCAGGAGAAGCGTATGGGCTGATCGCGCCCAAGACTCGACGATCGCCGAGTGGCCTGCATTGTGAACCTCTCGGTCGAAGTCCGCCCACGCGTCCGCGATGAAGTTTGCCAGACGGTCGTATGCGGGCGAACCGAAGACCCGGCGATTCCAATTGCGGACGGTCGTTGCAAGGCTCATCACTTTGCCCGCGGGAGTCGAAAGACAGTGGTGACCAAATCACGATCCTGATGATGCGTAAGCGATGTTACCGCATCCGACGGCGTCATCCACTCTACACCATCTATCTCTTCGCCATCGACGGGCGCAGGCGGTGAGTCGCCGGTGATCTTCATCATGAAGTACATGACCGCCTTTGGTCGCATCTTCACTTGGTAGTGCGTTGATCCGGCGAACCCTACAATCTCGCATCCGTACCCCGTTTCTTCCTTCACTTCTCGGGTTGCTGCAGACAGCAGATCCTCATGCTTTTTCACTTTGCCTTTGGGAAGGCCTATCTCGCCGTCATAACGACGCCGACGAACGAGTGCAATCTTCCCCTCATTTTCGCCTTCACCCGCCAGAATACCTCCAGCGGCCAAGATTGGAGTCGCGCCTTCGTCTTGATCGGTCTGCATTTGCGTCGTTCCATGCGGAGATTCAGCGGTCTCAAGACCCGCGTCGGCTCGTTTCCGCCAGCTGCATCTCGCAGAATTTCAGCGCCCGCCTCGCCCGCGCCGACCATGGCGAGTCGGCATCGAGCTTGAGGTAGCGCCGCCACTGCACCGCCGCGTCGACGTGGCGTTCGAGCTTCTGCAGCATGAGGGCGAGGTTGAACACCGCGTCGGTGTAGTCGGGATCGGCCTTGAGCGCGGCTTCGAGCGCCGCGACCGCCTCATCGGTGTGGCCGCGATCGTCGAGCGCGTCGGCGAGGTTGTACCAGGCGGCGGCAAAACCCGGATCGGCCTTGGTCGCGTCGCGGTACATCGATTCCGCTTCGACGGCGCGGCCGGCGGCGCGCAGCAGGTTGGCGAGGTTGAAGCGCGCCGCCGCGTCCGTCGTATCGACCTTGATCAGCCGGCGATAGAGCCGCTCGGCGGTGGCGGCGTCACCCGCCTCCTCGGCGGCTTGCGCGGCGGCAAAGAGCGCGTCGGCGTCGTCATCGCTCGGCTCGACCGGCAGCACGAACTGGCCGGACTTGTCGGCGCGCCCCTTCATCTGCTCGATCAGGATGCGGTCGGAGCTTTCGGGAAACAGGCGCAGGTTGGAGAGCTGCGCGTCCGGGAGCCACTTGCGGATCTCGTGCAGGCTCTTGGTGATCACCGACAGCGCGACGCCCGAGGCCACGAGCCCGGCGATCTGCCGCGCCGCCGCGAGGTCGCGAAAGCCATAGCGACCGTCCTTCGGCTCGATCAGCCCGAACATCGCCAGCTGGTCGAGGATCGCCAATGGCACCTTGGCGAGCGACGCGAGCTGCTCGGGCGTATAGGTCGCGGTCTGTTCCTGCGGCGCGACCTTGCCGAGCCATTCGAGAAAGCGCCGCTCGCTCGCGACCGGGATACCGTAGCTCCTCGCCTGCGCGAGGCTGTTCGACGGCCGGCCGTCGTCGACCAGCGGCCAGCCGAGCTCGCCGACGATGAGGATGTCGGTCTTCTTGGTCACGCCCTCGCGCGGGGTGCCGCCGTGCCGGCGCACCAGCGCGAAGGCGTCGGCGCGCTTCATCGAGGCGAGCCGGCCCGTGAAGGCGACGGCGCCCGCGAGTGCGTGGCGGTCCGGTTCGGCCTGCGTCAGCGTCCCGTCTTCCTCTTGCCGGCGGTCGCGCGGGCCTTGGTGCTCGCCGCTGCCGGTTTCTTCTTGGTATCGGCGCCGATGCTCGCGCGCAACGCATCCATCAGGTTGACGACGCGCGCCGGCGTCGCCTCTTCCTTCGGCTCCTGCACGGCGCGGCCGGCCTGCTTGGCGCGCAGCATCTCGACCAGTGCGTTCTCGTAGTGATCCTCGAACTTGGTCGGATCGAAGTGGCTGGCCTTGCTGTCGACGATGTGCGCCGCGAGCTCGGTCATCTCCTTGGGCAGCTTGAGCTCGGGGATCTCCTCGAAATAGGGCTTTGCCTCGCGCACCTCGTAGGCGTAGTGCAGCGTCGTGCCCAAGAGCCCGTTCTCGAACGCCTCGAGCATGATCACGCGCTCGCGCCGGCTGATCACGACGCGGCCGAGCGCCACCATCTTCTTCGCCCGGATCGTGTCGCGGATCACCGCGAAGGCTTCCTGGCCGACCTTGTCGGTCGGCGCGATGTAATAGGGGCTATCCATGTAGCGGTCATCGATCTCGGCGCGCGGCACGAAGCTGTCGATGTCGATCGTGTGCGAGCTCTCGATCTTGATCTTTTCGAGCTCGGCGTCCTCGACCATCAGGTACTCGGCCTTGCCGATCTCGTAGCCGCGGCCGATGTCCTCGCGCTCGACCACGTTGCCGGACTCAGCATCGACCAGCTGCTGCTTGAGCCGGTTGCCGGTCTTCTTGTTGATGCGGTGGAAGCTCACCTTCTCGGTGTCCGACGACGCCGGATAGAGCGCGATCGGGCACGAGACGAGGGAGAGCCGCAGATAGCCCTTCCAGTTGGCGCGCGGGGCCATGGGGAACTCCTGATACGCACGGGATACAGCCGAGACGAACGATCCCATTATAACGATGGGTCTATCAGAATCATTACCACGAACGGCTGGTGTTCCCGGTTGGTTCCCTCAATGCGACCCGGCGAGCCCCACCGGTGGCGCAGGTGTGATCTCCAGCTTCCACTCCTGGCCGTCGCCGAGATAGCGGTTGGCGGCGGCCTGCAGGTCGGTGGCGGTGACCGCCTTGAGCAGCGTCACCATGTTGCGGATCAGGTCGAGGCGGCGGGGGTCGTCCTGGGCGCCGATGAGGTACTCGATCCAGAAGGCGTTGGTCTGTTGCTGCGCGATCGTGTCCTCGACGGCCGGCTTGCGGGCGCGCTCGAGCTCGTCGGGCGTGACCGGATGCGCGCGCAGATCGGCCGCGATCGCGCGTATCGCCTCGAAGAACATCGGCATCTTGGCGGGCGGCAGCTCGGTCTCGGCATAGACATAACCTTGGCTCGGCACGGCGTCCGAGACGAACGAGCGCACCCCTGGGCTGTAGGTCACTCCCTCGTTGATGCGCAGCCGGTCGAGCAGGCGCGAGGCGATCACGGCCGAAAGCACGTCGAGCGTGCCGGCGTCCTTGGCGTGGAACTGGTCGGTGGTGTGCCAGGCCACCGCCGCGAGCCCCTGGTCGGCGCGCCCCTCGTGATGGATCTCGAGCGGTGCCGGGCCCGGCATCGGAAAGTGGATGACGGTCCCTTTGGCGAGCGAGGAGGTGCCCTCGCCCCGTTTCGGCAGCGCGCCGAAGGTGCTGGCGACCGCGTCGATGGCGGCGTCGAGCTTGACGTCGCCCGCGATCACCACCTCGAGCGGCGCGGTGGCGAGGAGCGGTGCTAGCACCTCCTTGAGCGCATCGGGCTTGACCTCCGCGAGCTGGGCAAGCGATGGCTTGCACCAGCGCGGGTCGTTGCCGAACAGCCGGCAGGCGCGTACGCGCTCGAACAGATCGCTCGGCGAGGCGGCGGCCGTGCGCGCCTTGGTCACCTCGAGGGTGCGGGCGCGCTCGAGCGCGCCGGCGCGCCAGCCGGGCGCGCTGACGAAAGCCGCGAAGATCTGCAGCTGCGCGGCGAGATCCTCCGGCCGCGTGGTCCCACGCAGCACGATGCCGTCGTCCCGCAGCGCCTCCTCGTTGCGCAGCAGGCGGCCTGGCAGCGCCCGCCCGATGTCCTCGTACGCGACAGCCTTCGTGCCGCCGAGAAACAGTGCGTTGTCGTCGATCTCCCAGGCCGCGCTCGGACGGTCGGCCGGCAGATCGAGGCGGCCGTTGCCGATGCGCAGGTTGACGACGATCTCGCCGACGTGCATCGCGCTCGGTCGCACCGCCAACTGCACGCCGTTGGCGAAGCGCACGAAGGTCGTCTGCAGGTCGGAAATCGTCTTGCGCTCGACGACCTTTCCCGGCGGGCCGAAGCGCGCATAGGGCCAGGTCACGCGCGCCTCGGCGGCGGGCGGCGCGAGCGGCGCCTTCATGTCGGCTGCAAGCGCGGCCGAAAGCGCCGCCTCGCCGCCCTCGATCGGCGTCGGGCTCGCCAGGAAAACCAGCGGCCCATGATCGTGCATCATGTCGACGATCGCGGCCCGCATCTTGTCGGGCGTGAGGATCTCGAACGCTTTGTCCGCGATGGCAAGCGTCTCGGCCGGGCTGTTGAAGACCTCGTCGATCACTACCTGGCTCGCGATCGCCTCGGCGAGGTCACGCGTCGGGCGCGTGTCCGCATTGGCGACGCCCGCCTCGAGCATGGCACGCACGCCGCTCTTCGCCCGCGCGAGCTCGTCGGCGGTGACGCCGTAGGCCTCCATCTGGCGGGCGACGCGGATCGCCGCATCGAGCGCCGGGCGCCAATCCTGCGGCCCGATCTGCATCTCGGCGTACCAGAGCGCCGCGCCCGGAATATCGCGGCTGCCGCGCGGCGTAATCTCCGCGAAGACGTGGTCCGGACCGTTGGTCACCTCGGCGAGGCGGGACTGGAGAATCTGCAGCGCCAGCAGCTTGGCGAAATCGTCGACCTCACGCGCGACCGTGTCGGGCGCGCCCGGCAGCACGAAGCTCAACGTCAGCGAGGCCGGCGCGCCGGCCTCGACGAAGAGCGATGCCTGTGGGCCGCGCGGGGCGGGCGCGAGGCGCGCCGGATCATGGCCAGCGGGACCGGTCGGCTTCCAGTCGGCGAACAGCGTCTTGATCTTCGCCTCGATCGCGGCGGGATCGATCTCGCCGACGACGATCAGGGTCGCGCGCTCGGGGCGATAGAACGCAGCGTAGTAATCGCGGATCAGCGACGCTGGCGCGTGCTTGAGCACCTCGGTTTGTCCGATCGGCCAGCGCGCGTTCACGATATCGTCGGGAAAGAGCTGGCGCATGAACAGCTTGGTCCCGCGCAAGGCCGGCGTGTCGCGCAGCCGCTCCTCGGAAAGCACGGCGCCGCGCTCGGCATCCATGGCGGTCTGCGCCAGCGTGAGCTCGCTCGCGATATCGCGCAGGCGCATCATCCCGGTGTCGATGGTCGCGGCGTCGTTGCGCGGGAAATTGAACTGATAGACCGTGTTGAACTGGCCGGTCCCCGCATTGGCGTCGGCGCCGGTCGCCATGCCGAGCCGCTGCAGCCCGGGCCACACTTCCGCCTCCGGGACATGGCGCGAGCCGCGGAACGCCATGTGCTCGAGGAAATGCGCGAGCCCCTGCTGCGCGTCGCTCTCCTGGACCGCGCCGGCGTCGATGTTGAACCACATCGAGACCGCGCCCTTCGGCGTCGTGTTGCGCATGATGGCGTAGCGCATGCCGTTCGCGAGCCGGCCGAACAGCACGGCCTTGTCGGCCGGCATGTCGCTGTGCTGCTGCGGCCAGTCCGCGGCGCGCGCGAGCCCGGAGAAAGCGAGGGCAGCGAGCGCGAACGTCGCAGCGAGGCGCAGCGGCGCGCGACGGGAGGGATGGTGCATGGGGGGCGGTCTTTCGGGGTTTTGGAACCGTTGGCCTGACGCCGCTCGCGCGACGCAGGACAGTCCCCACTCTTAGCGGGTTGCGGGCGCCGCGGGTGGACAAGTTTGCATATAATTCCGGGAAGATCGTCGCCAGTCGGGAACTCCGGGTCCCCGGGGAACCGCGCCTACACCAGTTCCCGCGCGATCCACTCGATGATCGAGCGCTGCGCCGGCTGCCAGCCCAGCGCGGCAGCCGCCTTGCCGCGCACGCGGCTGTTCGAGCCGAGCGAGAAGGTCGCCATGTTGCGGCCGAAGATGGTGATCGCCTCGTCGGCCGGGAGCGACTGAGCGGCGCCGAGGCCGAGCTTTCTGCCGATCGCCGCCGCGATGGCGCCGAGCGTTTCCTCGCCGCTCTCCACATACATGAAGCTGCCGGCCGGGATGTGGGTGAGCGCCAGCCGATAGAGCGCGACGACGTCGGCGATATGCACGTTCGACCAGCGGTTCAGGCCGCGGCCGACGTAGCGCGCGGTCCCGGTTTCGCGCGCGAGGCGCGCGAGCGCGGGGATCTGCACGCTCTGCGCCGGGGGCCCGAGGGCGTCGCCGTAGATCATCGAATTGCACAGCACGATCGCGCTGACGCCGGGCGCGGCGAGCACTTCGCGGTCGATCGCGACGCGCGCCGCCTTGTCGGGGAGCGGTTCGATCGGCGTTGCTTCCGCGAAGATGCGCCCGGACGGCTCGCCCATGGCGAGATCGGCGACGATGCTCGAGCCGCTCGAATGGATCAGCAGCTTGCCCGAGCCCGCCAGCGCCGCAATCAGGGCCGCGATCGCGCCGCGGTGGTCGCTCGAGGCCGCGTTGATGACCGCATCGGCCGCGCGCGCCTCGCCGCCCAGCAGATCCGTATCGTCGAGCGTGCCGATGACCGGCGCGACGCCGTGCGCCGCGACCGCTTCCGCCTTGGCGTCACTGCGCACGAGCCCGCGCACCGCATGGCCGTCGGCGGCGAGAACCGCCGCGACCGAGCCGCCGATATACCCGCTCGCGCCGGTGACGAAGATGCGCAATCTGCTTCTCCCGTTTTGCCCGCGCTGCCCTCAATTTGGACCGGCCGCACTACGGTTCATCAATACGCGCGCCATCAGCGCCAGGACCAGCACGGCCGGAACCGCGATGAGCAGTACGACGCCGAGCGTCAGGGTGATGCCGAGGACGAGCACGATCACCGCTGCCGCCACGATCGCGGCGACGAGGATCACGGGGATCGCGATCGCCCAGCGTCGCCAGCCGGTGATTTCCTGGCGTTGACCATCCCGCTCCACCATGATTTTCATCGCGTCTTCTCCTGCTGATCGGAGGCGCATCCTACCGCCGCCGCATCCCGCGCGGACGGACAAGTTTGCGCCTATGCGGCCCGTCCCTCACGCGCGATCCGGCGTGGCGATGTGACATTATATAGTATAGAGGCGCCGCCATACGCACGCCTGCGGCAGCCTTGCGCGGCCCGATCTGCTACCAAGACCGCATGACCCAGCCCCTCGAACTCGGTCTCGACAGCTTCGGCGACGTCACCGACGGTGCGGACGGCAAGCCGCTGCATGCCGCGCAAGTCATCCGCAACCTGGTCGACGAGGCGGTGCTCGCCGACGCGGTCGGCGTCGACTTCATCGGCCTCGGCGAGCATCATCGCGCCGATTTCGCCGTCTCATCGCCCGAGATCGTGCTCGGCGCGATCGCGAGCCGCACCAGGCGCATCCGCCTCGGCACCGCCGTGACGGTGCTCTCCTCCGACGACCCGATCCGCGTCTTCCAGCGCTTTTCCACCCTTGATGCGCTGTCGAACGGGCGCGCCGAGGTCATGCTCGGGCGCGGCTCCTTCATCGAGTCGTTTCCCCTGTTCGGCTTTGACCTCGACAAGTACGAGGAGCTGTTCAACGAGAAGCTCGATCTCTTCGCTGCCGTGCTCGGCGAAGAGCCCGTCACCTGGCAGGGCACGACGCGGCCGCCGCTCACCAACCAGAGCGTCTTTCCGAAAACCGAATCCGGCCGGCTCAAGACCTGGATCGGTGTCGGCGCGACGCCGCAATCGGTGCTGCGCGCGGCACGCTACGGCCTGCCGCTGATGATCGCGATCATCGGCGGCGACCCGCGCCGCTTCAAGCCCTTCGCCGATCTCTATCGCGCCGCGCTCGAGGAGATGGGCAAGCCCAAGCTGCCGGTCGGCGTGCATTCGCACGGCTTCGTCGGCGAAACCGACGCGCAGGCGCGCGAGGATCTGTTCGCCGACTACGCGCGCATGCGCAACAAGATCGGCGCCGAGCGCGGCTGGCCGCCGATGAGCCGCGCCGATTTCGAGCGCGAGGTCGCGCACGGCTCGCTCTATGTCGGTTCGCCCGAGACGGTGGCGCGCAAGATCGTCGCGACCGTGCAAGCGCTCGACCTCGCCCGCTTCGAGATGAAATACAGCGCCGGGCCGCTGTCGCACGAGAAGATGCTGCGCAGCATCGAGCTCTACGGCCGCAAGGTCATTCCGCTGGTGCGCGACATGGCTGAGACGGTGGTGCCACGATGAAGAAGATCGGCTTCCTGTCATTCGGTCATTGGACCGCTTCGCCGCAGTCGCAGACACGATCGGCGTCCGACGCGCTGCTGCAATCGATCGATCTCGCCGTCGCGGCGGAGGAGCTCGGCGCCGACGGCGCCTTTTTCCGCGTGCATCACTTCGCCCGCCAGCTCGGCTCGCCCTTCCCGCTGCTGGCGGCGGCTGGCGCCAAGACGAAACGGATCGAGATCGGCACGGCGGTCATCGACATGCGCTACGAGAATCCCATGTACATGGCCGAGGACGCCGGTGCCGCCGACATCATCGCCGGTGGCCGCCTGCAGCTCGGCATCAGCCGCGGCTCGCCCGAGCAGGTGATCGACGGATGGCGCTACTTCGGCTACGCGCCACCCGAGGGCATGAGCGATGCCGACATGGCGCGCCGCCACACCGAGGTCCTGCTCGACGTGCTGCGCGGCGAGGGTTTTGCCCGACCGAACCCGCGACCGATGTTCCCCAATCCTCCCGGGCTCCTGCGCGTCGAGCCCTACTCGGAGGGCCTGCGCGAGCGCATCTGGTGGGGCGCCGGCTCGAATGCCACCGCGGCGTGGGCAGCCAAGCTCGCGATGCACCTGCAGAGCTCGACGCTCAAGAACGACGAAAGCGGACGGCCGTTCCACGTCCAGCAGGCGGAGCAGATCCGGATCTTCCGCGAGGCGTGGAAGGAGGCCGGCCATGCGCGCGAGCCGCGCGTGTCGGTCAGCCGCAGCATCTTCGCCTTGGTGGACGACCGCGACCGCGCCTATTTCGG
>Ga0209006_10005492_pt1 | contig 11520 bp, 9 predicted proteins | sample JacPin_JW_Ref_O2_FD_188567 | JGI IMG/M metagenome (GOLD analysis project Ga0209006, IMG submission 188567) | Forest soil microbial communities from Algoma, Ontario, Canada - Jack Pine, Ontario site 1_JW_Ref_O2 (SPAdes) (version 2) | ecosystem: Environmental > Terrestrial > Soil > Boreal... | reverse complement strand
CATATGCGTGTATTTGTTACTGGCGCTACCGGATTCATCGGTTCCGCCATCGTGAAAGAACTCGTCGGCGCGGGCCACCAGGTTCTTGGAATGACGCGGTCGGATGCGGGCGCAAAGCCGCTCGAAGCCGCCGGCGCCCAGGCGCATCGAGGCGATTTGGAGGACTGGGAAAGCCTGCGCAGCGGAGCAGCCGCGACCGATGCCGTCATCCACACCGCCTTCCGGCATGACTGGTCGAGGTTTGCGGAGAGCTGTGAGCTGGACAAGCGCGCCATCGAGACCATCGGCGCCGTGCTCCAGGGCTCAAGCCGTCCGTTCATCGTCAGCTCCGGCGTGGGAGTGGCTCAGGGCCGCGCCGCCACCGAGGATGATCCGCCGCTTTCTTCCCCATCCCTTCCTCGTATATCAGAGGCGACGGCTGTCGCACTGATGGAGCGCGGAATCCAGGCAATTGTGATGCGCTTGCCGCAGGTCCACGACACCGTAAAGCAGGGCCTCATCACCCCCCTGATTGCGACTGCACGCGCAAAGGGAGTCTCGGCGTACATAGGCGATGGTAAAAACCGCTGGCCTGCCGCGCACGTGACGGATGTCGCCCGCCTCTACCTGCTTGCTCTGGAGAAGGGCACAGCGGGAGCCCGTTACCACGCCGTCGCCGAAGAGGGTGTGGCGCTCAAAGACATTGCCACAGCGATCGGCCGTGGCCTGAATGTGCCCGCCCTTTCCATTTCGCAGGAACGGGCCAAGGAACATTTCGGCTTCCTTGGGTTCTTCGCGGGGAGGGACCCTCTGACCTCCAGCGCGCAGACCCGTAGAAAGCTCGGATGGAACCCCACGGGCCCCTCGCTTCTCACCGATCTCGGAAACATGCGCTATTCCGAGGCCTGAACCTAACCCCACAAATCACGGAGGAATCGACATGAGAAAGACATGGTTCATCACCGGCGCCTCGCGCGGGTTCGGCCGCATCTGGGCCGAGGCCGCTCTTAAACGCGGTGATCGGGTTACAGTGACCGCCCGCAAACTGGCAGACGTCACCCATCTCGCCGAACGTTACGGCGACGCGGTGCTGCCCCTCGCCCTCGACGTCACCAACTCCGCGCAGGTGCATCAGGTCGTTCATCAGGCATACGCGCACTTCGGCAGGTTGGACGTCCTCGTCAACAATGCCGGCACGAGCCTGTTCGCGGCTACAGAGGAAGCGAGCGACGAGCAGATTCGCGGCCTCTTCGATGCGAACTACCTCGGCATGGTCCGAGTCCTCCGAGCCGCTCTGCCTTTGCTGCGGAAACAAGCGAGCGGTCACATCCTCGGCGTGTCGAGCGGACTTGGGATAACGGCATTGCCGCTCATCGGCTTCTATTGCGCCACGAAATGGGCAGTCGAAGCGCTCCACGAATCCCTTGCGCAGGAGGTGAGGGCGTTCGGGTTGAAGGTGACACTTGTTGAACCCGGAGCCTATGCAACCGACTTCGGAAAGTCCTCACAGATCGCGGATGTTCTGGAACCGTACGCGGAGTTCCGGAAACAGTTTCTTACCCGCTTGGCCGATGTCGAACGCGGCGATCCAGAAGCAACGGCAGAAGCAATCCTGAAGCTCGTCGACGCGGAAAATCCGCCGCTGCGACTTGGGCTAGGCACTTCTATTCTTCCCAGGAGCCGCGCCGCATATGCTGAGCGGCTGGAGACCTGGGAAGCGTGGGAGGACGTGTCGAATGCGGCAATGGGCGAGCCGAAGAAATCGATGGCGGCATGGATCGAGCAACTGGTCCATGGGACTCCGGATCAGGCATAAGAATGGGTTCTATCCCTTTCATAAGCAAGAAAGATGAAAGGATCAAAGCAGGAGAGTTCCCACCAAATGACAGATCGGGAGGTAGAATGATCGCCGGCTATGCGACAGCCTCACAAGGCGACGGACCGGAATGCCCTTGCCTTGGCAGGATTGCGGATCACAGTCGGCGGCCTGTTCATCATTTTCGGCCAATACAAAGTCTTTGGCACGCAGTTCACTTTGCACGGCGGATTTGAGTCATGGATCAATCAGTTCTTGCAGAGTGGTGCAGTCTATCCATTTGTCGTCCCGGTACTGCGGCGGCTTGTGCTACCGAATGCGACTGTAATCGCCTTTCTTGTAGCCTACGGCGAGTTAGCCATCGGGACGGCTCTCGTGTTCGGAATCTTCGTGAGAACAGCCAGCGTTTTCGGCCTGATCTACATGCTTTCGTTATTGTTCTCTTCCAACTTTCCGGGAGGTCACGTTCAATTTTGGCAATACTTTGGGGCCTCGCTCGATCATTCCGTGCTCGCCCTCTGCTTTCTCTGCTTCATCATTGGTCGAAGCGATGAACATTTATCGCTAAGGCGACTTCTGGCCAAATTCCGCTCAAGTAGAAAGGGGACGTGAACTATCACGTCGGCAAGCGATGGTCACTTGTCTTTGGTCGGCGACTACGGTTGATTCATGCACTTTAGCGTAGCTGCATTGGTTATGCAACGACCTCCGAAGATTTCGGTCCGATTTAGAAGCAAATCTTCCGTAATTCATCAGGGAAGGTTTGGCGACTATACAGAAAGAACGGGGGCAACGGTGCCGGCGCTTACTCTTGAGCCCTCTCACGATATCTAGCCGTGCGCGCCCTCGACGCCGCCTGGCTTCGCACCCAGCTGCCCAACGCAACAACCAATGCTCAGAACAATGCCAGACTCGGCGCAGGAGTCGTCTTTAAATTTCGCTATTGCATTGAATCGCCGCCGCAGGTTCAGATGAATCTGGTTCTGCCTCGTTGAAATATATTTAGGTAGTTCAATGAGTCGAGAGGAATACCCGTGATTCGAACGAACATCCTGACCCTTCTCTGCACAGCTTTGGCCTCGACCGTCGCCGGTGCGCAGTCTAACAACTATCCGCCCTCGCAAGTGCCCGCCAAATCTCTCCCCGTACCTACGGACGTCAGCCCGGAAATGCAAAAGCTCATCGCGGCTCCGCGAAATCGGGATTGGGATCGCCAATGGAAGACAGGCCAGGAGTGGCGAGATGCCGCCAATGGGCGGGCAGCCAAAGCGGCCCAGGCCCTCCCCGCCCTGCGTCAGCGCCTCCACGTCTCCGTCAAAGCAGACACCATTGATGGCGTGCGCGTCTTTATTGTGACGCCCGATGTCATTCCTCCCGAACACCACGACAAGCTCCTCATTCACCTGCACGGCGGATGCTATGTCTTTAATCCGGGTGAGTCTGGAACACCGGAAGCCATCATGATGGCCGGCTTCGGTCACTTCAAGGTCATCTCCGTCGACTACCGTATGCCTCCCGAGGCCTACTTCCCCGGCGCGCTCGACGATGCCGTGACTGTGTACAAAGCGGCCCTCAAGACCACCGATCCCAGAAACATCGCGGTCTTCGGGACCTCCGCGGGCGGTGCACTCACGCTTCAGATGATGCTCCGCGCCAAGCAGGAAGGCCTGCCCATGCCCGGTGCCATTGCGCCCGGCACACCCATGTCGGATGCGACCAAGACCGGCGACTCGTTCTACGCCAATGAAATGGTCGACAACGTTCTCGTCTCCCCCGACGGCTTTTGCCACGCCGCCACCGTGGTCTATGCGCACGGCCACGATCTGGCCGACCCGCTCATCTCCCCGGTCTACGGCGACATGCACGGATTCCCGCCTGCCATCCTCACCACCGGCACCCGCGACTTGCTCCTGAGCAACACCGTTCGCGTGCACCGCAAACTCCGCCAAGCGGGCGTCGATGCGCAACTGCAGGTCTTCGAAGGCCAATCGCACGCTCAATACCAGTTCAACGATCAGGCTCCCGAAACGAAAGAAGCCTTCGGCGAAATCAGCGCCTTCTTCGACAAACACCTCGGCGCGGCAGCCCGGTAGATCGGACTGCGGCCATGATCACTCGCATGACGTCCGTCCGCTGCCTCACCATCAGGTGCAGGGAGTTCGAGCGGATAAGCAGAATCTTCCACTGCCGGATTCTCATCGACCAGCTCGCGCCGAGGGCGATTCGACCAGGACGGCGCGGTATCGCGCACCAATGAATGATATTGCCAAGTGAAGATTGGAACCGCTCCGATTCGATATCCAGTGTGGGAAGGTTCTAGCTTCTATGTACTTCGGGTGATTATTGACGTATTACCAGGCAACCGGCAATTATTGGTCGAGCATTGACGAACATCTAACTGACGGTTGGGCGACAACCCTACCGCGATGTACGCGAGACGCATTAACATGCTTAGGAGCCCACTATTCAGGAGCTTTTCGATGTGCTCCTGCAGCAGGTGGACACAGACTTTTTTGTCTCGAGGTGCGCGATGAGTCGTGCATTCAACGCGCTGATGCAAGTGATCAGCAGCCTCATCGGTGTCTTGATGGTTCTGATGGGATTGATCTGGATTGTGCTGGCGGCTGAATCTTGCTTGGGGCTCTCTTAGTCGTAGCTTCATGCAAGGCGATCAACATTGGGTGTTCTACGGCGCAATCATGCTGATTGTCGGAGTGTGTCAGGTCGTTTGGACCAACACCCGTCAACCGGAATGAGATCCGTCGACCATACGGGCGACAGAACTGAAGACTCCTCAGAGCTCAGCGACTCATCCGAAGCAACGTAACCTCCGAGTTGGCCACCAACCGTCCAGAAGGGGTCCAGACAGCTGTGTTATTCATGTTGGATGGGTCAAGGACAAGGCTGAAACGATGCAAGTTCCCTACGCGAAGAAGTGGCAGAAAGAAACGGCCAGGCTGCGCAAAATTGCGCTCGATTGCTATCTGACCGAAGAACTCAAGTGGGGCAAACCGTGCTTCACCTTCCTGAAGAAAAACGTGGCGATTGTCATCCCACTCAAGGAGTCGTGCGCGCTCTCGTTCTTCAAAGGCGCGCTGCTCAAGGACCCGAAGCACATCCTCGAAAGGATCGGAGAGCATACGCAGGCCGGGCGATGGATTAAGTTCACCTCGCTCAGAGGGATCACGGCCCTGCAGTCTACCCTGAAGGACTACCTCTACGAAGCCATCGCATTGGAGGAGTCCGGGAAGAAGGTCGCGCTCAAGGAATCTTCAGAGTACGCAATTCCTGAGGAATTGCAGACCAGGCTGGATGACAACGGCGTTCTTAGGGCGGCATTCGAAGCGCTCACGCCGGGTCGGAGGAAGTCATACATCTTCCACATCTCAAGCGCAAAGCATGCAAAAACCAAAGAAGCGCGGGCTGACAAGTGCGTGCCGATGATCCTGAGCGGGCGAGGGTTCAACGAACTATCGGACTGAGGCCCATTCGAGCGGAACTAGTCTCGGCCTCAGCCACATGACTTCACGACAAGCATGGCAAGATCCCCGATGGCAACGTGGTAGCGCCCGGCCACGCGTTCTGGCCATAACCGCCTACCCGGAAGTTACCCCAAAACGAGTGGAATGTCCGGGTTGGCGGCCACCCGGCCGAAACTCCTGACCGCCTTGAGAATACCCGCACAAATGGCATTTCGTGCGAGTAGACTTGGCTGAGTTTAATCCCATGACCCTTTCTGCAGGCGACAAACTCGGCTCTTACGAAATCCTCGCGAGTATAGGTGCGGGCGGAATGGGTGAGGTGTACTGCGCGACCGACACCAAACTGGATCGCCAGGTCGCAATCAAAATCCTTCCTGCGGCGGTCGCAAATGATCCGGAAAGGCTGGCACGCTTCCGGCGTGAGGCCAAGGTGTTGGCTTCGCTCAATCACCCCAATATCGCCACTATCTTTGGGGTGGAAGACAGGGCGCTGGTCATGGAGCTGATCGAAGGTGACACGCTCGTCGATCGAATTGCCAAGGGGCCGATTGCGGTCGATGAGGCGGTGTGGATTGCGATTGAGATCGCATGTGCGCTTGAGTATGCGCACGAACGAGGAGTTGTTCACCGCGATCTGAAGCCAGCTAATGTGAAGGCTGCAAACCGCGTCAAGGTTCTGGATTTCGGGTTGGCAAAGGTGCAGGAGGATGCTGACCACGACTCATCAATCACATGTGCCACGCAGGTGGGAACGATTTTTGGTACGCCGGCCTACATGTCGCCCGAGCAGGCCTCGGGCCAGCCGGCCGATGCCCGATCCGACGTTTTCTCGTTCGGAGTCATCCTCTACGAGATGCTTTCCGGCCAACGGGCCTTTTCTGAACAGAACCCCATTTCAACCATGGCGGCGGTTCTTCACAAGGAGCCGCGCCCTCTGCGCGAGATCGCGCCTCGAGTGCCAGAGGAACTCAACACCATCGTGGTGCGCTGTATGACAAAAGATCCTTCGGGCCGCTTTGACTGCATGACGCTGCTGAAGAAAGCGCTGAACGATCTAGCCCATCCCGGTGCGCGACAGACTGAAACCGCTTCGATCGCCGTACTGCCTTTTGCCAATCTGAGTGCGGATAAAGAGAACGAGTATTTCAGCGATGGATTGGCAGAGGAGATTCTGATAGCTCTAAGCCGGGTTGAAGGCTTGCGTGTAGCTGCGCGGAGCTCGTCCTTCTCCTTCAAGGGTAAAGAGGCTGGAATGGGTGAGATTGCCTCCAAGCTCCATGTAGCCAACATTCTCGATGGCACCGTTCGGCGTGCGGGCAGCCGAGTCCGAGTCACCGTTCAGCTTGTCGACGCAAGAAACGGCTTTCAACTTTGGTCAGAACGCTACGACCGCCAGATGGAATACATCTTTGAGGTGCAGGACGAGATTTCGAGAGCCATTGCCGAGCAGCTCAAGGTCACGCTGGGTACGAAAGTCAAACCGGCAACGAAGAACCTTGACGCGTACGAGCATTACCTCAAGGGTCGACACTTCTGCATCCAGCGATTGGCCTCAACCGTGCGCCTTGGGATGCAATGTTTTCAACAGGCCATCGAGATCGACCCGCAGTTTGGGCTTGCATACGCAGGGCTTGCCGACTGCTATGGCATCCTTCGCGTTTATGGGTGGATTTCGGCGGAAGAAGGCAAACCGCCGGCCCTTGCCGCGGTGACCAAGGCGTCCGCTCTTGCTCCTGAGCTATGGGAGGTTAACTTCTCACGGGGCCTTTACACGTTTTACTTTGTTTCCAACTGGCGGGAGTCAGGGCCGCACTTCCAAAGGGCCCTTGACATCAACCCGCGCTCATCGATCGCGCAGGCATATCTTGGTATTTTTCTGGCAATGGACCGGCGCCCGGAGGAGGCGATCGCACGTGCAACGCTGGCATGCGAACTGGATCCGCTCAGTCCGTTCATCCACGGCCTTGCCGCTTGCGCTTACCAAGTGATTAAACGTCCCGAAATGGCATTTCAATACGCCCGCCAGTCATTGAAACTGCAACCCGACTTCCTTTTCGGACTCTGGATGCAGGGGCTAGCGCTGTGCACACTTTTGCGCTACGAAGAGGCTATTGAAACCCTGGAGAAGGTCCTGGTCATTTCGCGAGCACCGATGTTTATGGGTCTCCTGGGAGCTGCGTACGCCCGGGCAGGGCGTGCCGGCGATGCCATCCGCTTGTTGAATGAGTTGGATGACCGCGGTAGTCGAGGCGAATTTGTTCCCGCCTATACTATCCTTGCCACCCATGCGGGCTTGGGCGAGATTGGCGCGATTCGTAAGACGCTCTCTCGGACGCTCGCGGAATCTACCCCCGCATTTTCCCCTTTCTTGACCGGTGCCTCTTCTCTGGATGAATTCCGTAGCGATCCTGAGATCAATCGCATGCTCGTCCAACTGTTTGGATACTGAGACTTCCAGGCGAATTGTGGAACCCAGCGCGGCACTGACCTAAATAGGTAGGGGGAGCCGGCTTGAGGCAAGGTTATTGCCAACCGCGTCCCAGCGTTTTGGGCGTGTCACCGCCTACCCCGGAAGTACTAGTTGTTTAACAACTCGGAATTCCCCTCCACGTGCTTACTGATCGTGGTCGGATCACCGCCTACCCCCGGAAGTTACCCCAAAACGAGTGTAATGTCCGGGTTGGCGACCATCCACCCTGAACGCGGAAGCGTGCCTCCTTCCCGCTCGATGAGTGCAACTGCCCTGTTGGCAAAAGTGGTCATTAATTCCGCACTTTGCGGTCCGAGAATTGCGTTCTGCAATCGCATGGACGCAACGGTCGCCGGACGCAGTTTGCGCTCACGCGTCACCTCGCGGTTGTGGCTGGACCCCATGGACTCCAAAACAGACACCTTGACCTTCTACAGGTTCGAGAATATATGTAGAAGTCATAGGCATGAAGACGGAAGACAGATTCGATCTCCCGCAGGGTACCCTCGATCTACTCATCATGAGGGTGGTTGCGCTTGGCCCCATTCACGGTTACGCCATCGCGCAAAGGATTCAGCAAATGTCTCGCGAGGCCTTGCAGGTTCAACAGGGATCCCTTTATCCCGCTCTTCATCGCCTCGAATACAAAAAGCTGCTGGCTTCGAACTGGGAACTGTCCGAGACAGGCCGTGAAGCCAAATTCTACGAACTGACCGCCAACGGCCGAGCGCATCTCAAGACTGAGACTGAGAACTGGAAGCGCCTCACCGACGTTGTCGGGCTCATTCTTAAGGGAACTCTGGAGGGACTTTCATGAGCTGGCTGCAGAGACTATTCGCGCGCAGACGAATGGAGCGCGATCTGGACAAGGAAATCCAGTTTCACGTCGAATCGCAGGTCTCCGACAAGGTGCGATCCGGTATTTCCGAAATCGAAGCCCGCCGGCTGACGCGTCTGGAGTTCGGTGGCACCGCACAGATCAAAGAGGATTGCCGCCAGAGCCGAGGGACGATGTGGCCCGAATCGCTAGTTCAGGATGTCCGATACGGTCTGCGACAACTTCGAAAATCGCCCGGCTTCACCTTGATCGCCATCCTCTCCCTGACGCTGGGCATCGGCGCCAACACCGCCATCTTCACGCTGCTCAACGCGATTCTGCTGCGCCCGCTTCCGGTCCAGAAGCCCAGTGAGTTGCTTCTATTCGGGGACGGCCAGGCACAGGGCAGCACGAGCTCCATTCCCGACGGGAGTACGAGGCTGTTCTCCTATCCCTTCTTTCACGATTTTCGCCAGAAAGATGCTTCGTTTTCAGGAATCGCCGCGGTAGACAGCAGCCAGTCTGCCACCAAAGCTTCGATAGGCGGCGCAGCTTATCAAACGGCCCACGTCGATCTTGTCTCCGGCAGTTACTTCTCCGTGCTTGGCGTACCAGCGTTTCTGGGCCGTACGATTGGCGAATCCGACGATGTCTCCGACGGCGCAGGTCCGGTCGCCGTAGCCAGTTACTCCTGGTTCCAACGGCAATTCAATGGCGACCCATCCGCGCTCGGTAAAACCATCCGCATCCAGTCACACGACTACACGCTGGTCGGCGTTGCACGGCCGGGCTTCTACGGATACACGGTCGGCCAATCGACCGACCTGTGGATTCCGCTCTCGATGGAGAAGGCGTTCTCTCGTCCTGGTTGGAACGGACTGGGTGATAAATTCTTTCAGTCGCTCTATCTCATCGGCCGTCTGAAGCCCGGCGTGACCGCAACCCAGGCGAGTGCCGAAACCAATCTGCTTTTCAAGCAAATTCTACGCAGCTACCTCGGGCCTCAACCTTCGCAAAGGCACCTCGACGAGCTTGCACACGCCAGCATCCAACTGAATCCAGGAGGCCGCGGAGTCTCTTACCTGCGTTACGCGTTCTCGGTACCACTCGAAATTCTGATGGCCATTGTGGCGCTGGTGCTTTTGATTGCCTGCGCCAATATCGCGAACATGCTTCTGGCCCGCGGCGTGGCGCGGACGCGTGAAGTCGCGATGCGCATGGCACTGGGGGCATCGCGCCGCCGGATTGTGTTGCAACTGCTCACGGAGTCTCTGTTGCTTGCTCTTCTGGGAGCGGCGGGCGGGGTTGCTCTGGCATGGAAGGCGAGTGCTGTGCTGCTGAGCATGGCCACGCCAGGCCCCAATCCAGTTCCATTAAATCTGACCCCCGACATGCCCGTGCTCGGCTTCACGCTCGGCGCCGCGGTAATAACGGCGCTTCTCTTCGGCATGCTGCCGGCATCCCGGGCGGCGGAGCTTGAGTTCACACCTGCCCTCAAGGACGGGCGCGGCAGTTCTTCTTCCACAACGCGTGGCGCGCTGCCGCGATCGCTCATCGTCGGACAGATTGCGCTTTCTGTCGTACTGCTGGTTGTCGCCGGGCTGTTCGTGCGCAGCCTTATAAACCTGTCGGACGTTGAGACTGGTTTCGACAAGCACAACGTCCTCATCTTTTCTCTCGACTCAAGCACGGCCAATCTGCCGCGTGGAACTCCGGAAGAAATACGCTCTGTCCAGTTACAGGAGCAGATCGAAGACCGTGTGCAGAACATCCCCGGCGTAAAGGCGGATGGCTTTGCCTTCTTCACTTTCAATCAAGGCGGATGGACCGACGAAGTTCTCTTCCAGGGCATCCCGCGGACGCAGTCAAACGGCGGCGAGGTCTTCTTCAACATTGCGGGCAAGGGATATTTCTCCACCATGGGCATTCAGCTGATCGCGGGCCGTCTCTTCAACGCTCAGGATACGCAGATGTCAAATAAAGTCGCGGTCATCAACGAAACCATGGCGCGTCGCTTCTTTCCGAATGGTTCGGCAATCGGACGCCGCTTTGGAATCGGAGAGACGCCGGATCATCCTGGCGAGAAGGAGGTGATCGGAGTGGTCAAAGATGCCAAGTACAGCTCACTCACCGAAGGCACGCTGATGGCCGCCTATTTCCCCTGCACGCAAAATCCCGGTTTCTACGGGAACTTTGCGGTTCGTTATGCCCCTGGGGCGAACTGGCAGGAAATCGTCTCGCGAACGCGTCATGCCATCGCTGAGGTCAACTCGAACATTCTGGTCAACAGCGTTGGCAGTCTGGAGGAGCAGGTGGATGGTTCCATTGCGACGCAGTCGCTGATTGCCCGGCTTTCCAGTTTCTTTGGAATCATTGCTGTTTTTCTCGGCTGCATCGGCATCTACGGTTTGCTTTCGTATTCGGTAGCCCGCCGTACGAGTGAGTTTGGCGTCCGTCTCGCACTCGGGGCACGATCTCATATGCTGCTTTGGATGATTCTTCGAGAATGCATTCTGCTATTGGCTCTCGGACTTGCTATCGGTGTGCTCGTCGCATTGAGTTCAACACGCATTCTTAAGAGCCAGCTCTACGAATTAAGTCCGCTCGACCCGACCGCTATCTCCATCGCAATCGTCGCCGTTTCTGTAATGACCATCGTCGCTGCGTGGCTACCCGCAAGACGCGCGACCAAAATCGACCCGATGCAAGCCTTGCGCGCCGAATAGCCGGAGGAAACACGTGCTGGCTCCCAGTGTCGATGAGCCATCCCGATAATTTGGCCTTGACTAGCGGTAAATCCTCCGAGTCACTCATCGAGGCGGTTCGGACAAGTAGTACCGTTCCCAATACGGGCCTTTGCGGTGATTGTGATTGTGCGACGCGTGTTTCCAAAGCAGACCATGGAAATGACAGAGTATGGAAAGCGTGGAAAGCCAAGAATCCGGCTTTCCACCCT
>Ga0209006_10005491_pt1 | contig 11520 bp, 12 predicted proteins | sample JacPin_JW_Ref_O2_FD_188567 | JGI IMG/M metagenome (GOLD analysis project Ga0209006, IMG submission 188567) | Forest soil microbial communities from Algoma, Ontario, Canada - Jack Pine, Ontario site 1_JW_Ref_O2 (SPAdes) (version 2) | ecosystem: Environmental > Terrestrial > Soil > Boreal... | reverse complement strand
GCCGCAGACGGTCGCGATGTTCGATGCGGCGCGCTTGAAGCGCATGAAACCATCAGCCTATCTCGTCAACACCGCGCGCGGCGGAATCGTCAATGAAGCGGCGCTGTATGACGCGCTGGTCTCCGGCAAGCTCGCGGGCGCGGGCCTCGATGTTTTCGAGCAGGAACCGCCGCCAGCCGGTCATTCGCTGTTCGAACTTCCCAATGTCATCATTGCGCCGCACGTCGCAGGTGTCACCCGGGAAGCGGTCGACCGGATGAGTGAACAAACCGCGCGCAATATTCTAAGCGTGCTCGACGGCGAGCCGATACGCCAGAACATCATCAATCAGGACGTGCTTGGTTGATCGACGCATGCCTTGTCCCTGGAACTAAAAGCTGCCGCCAAAACTCAGCCGCATTCGGGGCCGAAAAAGGCCCCTATGTGGCGGGATTCGGTTCCTGCGCAATGGGTTATAGGTGGAGGCTAAGGTTTTGAGTCAGAGCGACCCGACCGATCATGCGCTTGCGGCGATCGCGAGCATACTTGATCACCCGGAATCCGTTCGCGAGCCTGAAAAGCCCGCGGTTGAAGAAAAGCCCGTCACCCCCGAACGGATTGAGGCGCACGGCTATTCGAGAATGGGCCCGGGCCCGATGGAAGCGATCCGTTTCAAATGGACCGTCCGCCACGAGGATGACGGCCGTTATTTTGTCGACGAAACCATCGGCGACAATTCCCGGCCCATTACCAGCGGACCGATGTCTGCCGAGGATGCCATCAGATTTGTGGACGATCGTGAAAGAGAAGCGCGGCAGCGATTCGAGCAATTGAAAAGCGAAATGACCGGCCGTGCCGCGGCGGCGAATGTGGTCCGCAACGATGGCGGCGAAATGTAGTCGGTCCGGCAGGATCGCCCGGCGTTCGCAGGCTTTGCGTTTCACGCATCCGGTGTTCGCCGATTTGGCGTTCCCAGAAAATCCTTTTTGACAAGATCGACGCCGCAATGGCGCAAGATGTCGTAGGCCGTCGTCACGTGAAAAAAGAACTGCGGCATGCTGAACGTCAGCAGCAGCGATTGGCCGGTAAAACTTCGTGTTGATCCGTTCCGAAAGGTGAAGACCACCTCTTTTTCGGCGGTGCTGTTGATTTGAGCGGGCTGCAAACCGCCAATAAAGGCCATTGCGGTCGCAATACGCGCCTTGAGGTCGGAAATGTTAGGCTCAGTATCCGGAAATATCGGCGGATCGACGCCAGCCAGCAGAGCACAGGCGATCACCGCATGCCGGTTCGCCTCGCCGACCTGGCGCGCGAGGTTGTACATGTTGGGATAGAGGCGCGCATCGAGCAGAATCGAGGGATCGATTTTCCGCGCGTCGGCATGAGCAGCCGCACGGTCGAGTAGATCGGACAAGCTGCCCAGAAATTGCGTGAAAACTCCAACGGACGATTGATGCATTGAGATAGTCACGATCACGGTTCTCTTCTCAACAGTGTGAAGTCCGAATATGCCGGAAGTGACTGCAAGTCTATCCCCACATCCTTGCATGGTGTGAAGACTGCGATATACGCGGGCTTGCCATCCGGCCTTCGGAGAAGCTTCATGGTTCGCGTTCTATCGTGCCTCGTTGCCGCATTCTTTGTTGTTACAGCCTTGGCACAAGCCCAGCAGGCCTCCAGGCTCGACGAAATCCTGAAACGCGGAACGCTGCGCGTCGGCATGACCGGTGACTACTTGCCCTTTACCTATTTCGACAAAGCGACCTCGAAATTTCGGGGATTTGACGTCGATATGGCGGAGTCGCTGGGCAAGGCGCTCGGCGTCAGAGTCGAATATGTTCAGACTAGCTGGCCCAAATTGACCAAGGATTTTGAGGCTGACGATTTCGACATCGCGATGGGCGGCATCTCGATCACGCTCGAGCGGCAGAAAAAGGGAATGTTCTCCGCGCCAGTCATGCGCGAAGGCAAGACGCCGATCGTCCGCTGCGCCGACAAGGGCAAATATGAGACGCTCGCCGATATCGACAAGCCGGGCACCCGCGTCATCGTCAATCCCGGCGGCACCAACGAACGGTTTGCCCGAGCCAATATCCGAAAGGCCGAGATCAGAATTTACAGCGACAATGTCACCATCTTCGACGAGATCGCCAAGGGCAACGCCGATCTGATGCTGACGGATTCGGCGGAGACGCGTTACCAGCAAAAGCTGCATGCCGGCGTGCTCTGCGCGGTGCATCCGGAAAAGCCGTTCGACTTCGCCGAGAAAGCCTACTGGTTGCCGCGCGACCCTGCCCTCAAAGCTTTTGTCGATCAGTGGCTGCATATCGCGGTCGAGGACGGCAGCTTCAAGAAAATCTATGCAAACTGGTTTGAATAAATTGCGGGCTTTGCTCCAAAATTGGTTCGGCCCGCGGCTTTGAACCAAAGCCAACTCAGCCACGACTCATATCAGGAAAGTGATGTAGATCACGTTGTCGTAAACTGCCGAGGCGCAAGATGGGGACCGAGGTCCATCTGCCCAGGAGGTGATGATGATGAGAAGGCTTTTTGCGATCGCCGCATTGCTGCTGGCGAGCACCGCGGCTGCCGAGGCTCAGTACACCTTCGAATATGGCGGACGGACTATTCGCATCGATCCGGATTGTGGGACGATTTCTATACCGGGCGTCTATGACAACAGCGGGCGGCGAACAAAACGCTCGCGCAATGATCGGGACGGCAACCGCCCCAACAAGCAGACTCCCGAGCAGGCGAAAATCGATCCGCAGACCCCCGCCGCCTCCGCCCCGGCCGAACAGGCTCCCGCATCCGCAAACACTTCACCCGAGCCTTCGAGCGCGACGGCGAACGTTGCGCCAGCGGACACGCCAGCGCCGACCCAGCCTCCGGCCAATACGCCAGCGCCCCAAGTTCAGCAGGACGCCGCCCCCGTCGCCAAGCCCGCGCCGCCGCCGGTGGTTGCGACGACTCCCGCAGCAGCAGCGCCGGCATCAACACCCCCTTCTCCCGCGGCAACGGGCCTGAAGTCGGCCAATTCACCGCTCGGTGTATGGCTGACGGAAGAGAAAGAAGGCAAGGTCCGGATTGAGCAATGCGGAGCAAATCTCTGCGGATATTCCCTGGATGCAAAGTCGAACCAGAACGGCGAACAGGTTCTGATCAATATGAAGCCCGGCAAGGATTCCAAATGGAGCGGGCGAATTTTCGATCCGAATAGTGGCAGCAGCTACGATTCCACGATCGCGTTGAAAGGCCCGGATACCCTGCGTGTCCAGGGCTGTGCCTTTGGCGGCATGTTCTGCGGCGGCCAGACCTGGAGCCGGTTGAACTAGCGGCCCCCGGTCTGGACCGATCGCGATGCCGTTATCCGCCAACTTTTGCGGAATATTCCGCATCGGTCACCGGCTCCATCCAGCTCGAATAATTTCCCTCCAGCGATTCCTGCATAGCGATGTGGGTCATGCCGCTGGTTGGGGAGCCGCCGTGCCAGTGCTTTTCACCCGGCGGAATCCAGACGACATCGCCTGGCCGGATCTCCTGTACCGGTCCGCCCTTGGTCTGAAACCGGCCGATGCCGGAGATGACATACAGCGTCTGGCCGAGCGGATGCGTATGCCAATTGGTACGTGCACCCGGTTCGAAGGTAACGCGTGCCGCGACGATCCGCGCCGGCGCCTCGGCCGCGATGATGGGGTCCTGCCAGACCGTGCCGGTAAAATGCTCTGACGGCGCGCGACGTGTCGGCCGCGAACCGGCGGGATGGATTTTCATGGCATTCCTCCTTTTTATGGACGCGATCAGCCCGGATTATTTCTTTGACGCCGCGTAGCGCGCCTTGGTCTCCGCGTTCATCGGATAGAGGCCCGGCAGCGCGGCGCCGCCGTTCACCTGCTCGACGATCCAGGCTTCCATTCGTTCCTGCTCGGCGCCTTCGGCCAGAATGAGATCGAGAAACGCCTTCGGAATAACCACCGCGCCGTCCTGATCAGCGACGATGATGTCATCGGGGAAGATCGCAACACCCCCGCAGCCGATCGGTTCACCCCAGCCGACGAATGTCAGCCCGGCCACCGAGGGCGGCGCGGCGTAGCCGTCACACCACACCGGCAACCCGGTACCGAGCACGCCCTCGAGATCGCGCACCACGCCATCGGTCACCAGCGCCGTGACGCCACGCTTGACCATGCGCGCGCACAGGATATCGCCGAAGATGCCGGCGTCGGTGATGCCCATAGCATCGACCACCGCGATACAGCCGTCGGGCATGGCTTCGATCGCCGTGCGGGTCGAAATCGGCGATGACCATGATTCCGGTGTCGCCAGATCCTCTCGCGCGGGGACGAAACGCAGGGTAAAGGCCGGCCCGACCAGCCGCTTCTGTCCAGGGCGCAGCGGACGCGAACCCCGGATCCAGACGTTTCGCAGGCCCTTTTTGAGGAGAACCGTGGTGATGGTGGCGGTGGATACGCGGGAAAGTGTCGCAATCGCTTCGGGGGTCAGGGACATCGAGCAGGCAACTCCGGTGGGGGATGGATCAGGCGGGCGCATCTTGCGGGGCGCGAGCGGCGCGTCAAGTGCCGTCGCGGGCACAGGGATGGAAGGCTGCATGGCTCCTCGCCACCATCACATCTTATCACCGATATGCGGATTAGTTTATTGAACTTGCAAGCCGATTTGCATGAAGCGAATTCCACTTCGCCGCAAAACACGCTAGAGCATGACACTGATCGAAGAGTTTGAGACCATGGCCGCGACACTCGCCCCACCCCGCCTTTTGCCGAGCGGCGATAGCGCCATTACGGTAGAATTCAGCCGAAATATCGATGACACCGCCAACCAGCGCGTGCTGGCGCTCGATCGCACCCTGACGCGCGATCTGGTTGCGGGCGTGACCGAAACGGTGCCCACCTATCGGTCGCTGTTGGTGCATTACGATCCCGTGCTGATCGATTTTGGGACGCTGAGCGAGAAGCTGGCCGTTCTGGCGCAACTCCCGGTGCCGGCGACGACAAAAGCCCGGCGCTGGCGCATTCCCGTGGTCTATGGCGGCGAACACGGTATCGATCTGGAGGATGTTGCCAAGACACTGAACACCACGCCCGACGATATCGTGGCGCGGCACGTCGCCGGCGACTATCGCGTCGCCATGATCGGCTTTACGCCGGGATGGTCCTATCTCAGCGGCCTGCAGGATTCGTTGCACATGTCCCGGCGGCAAAATCCGCGCCTGCTGACGCCGGCCGGCACGATCTCGATCGGCGGCGTGCAGACCGGTGTGCAGTGTCTGGCCGGTCCGAGCGGCTGGCATCTGCTTGGGCAAACCGCCGTGCGAACCTACCAGTTGCATCGAGATCCCATCTTCCTGCTGGAGCCCGGTGACCGCGTGACCTTCTCCGCCGTGGATGCCAAGACGTTTGCGGAACAGGATCGCGCCGCCGAGCGCGGCGAGATCGTCGCCGAATTGACGGCCTCATGAGCAAGCTCGTTATTTCAGCCATCGGCCCTTCGAGTTCGGTGCAGGACGGCGGTCGCTTCGGCGCCCAGCGCTATGGTCTCACGCCGAGCGGTGCGATGGATCGGCTAGGGCTTGCCGCGGCCAACTGTTTGGTCGGCAACGCCATGTTCACTGCCGGAATCGAAATCGGCCCGTTCGGCGCAGCGTTCACCGCGCGCGAAGGCGCGGTTCGCGTCGCACTCGCGGGAGCGTCGCGCAACGCTGATGTCGCAGGGCGCGCGGTTGCACCGGACACTTCCGTGACGCTGGCGGATGGCGAAACCCTGAAACTGGGGTTTGCCCGTGGCGGCTCTTTCAGTTATCTCGCCATCGAAGGCGGGATTCCAGGCGAACCCATGTTCGGAAGCATGGCCGTCAATGCGCGCGCCGGGCTCGGCAGCCCCTACCCGCGTCCACTGCAAGCCGGTGATGAATTGCAGGTCGCGACCGCGAGTGGTGCGGCCGAGCGCCGGATCGATCTTCCGCCGCCGCTCAAGGCGCCGATCCGCGTCGTGATGGGTCCGCAGGACGACGAATTCGCCGACGACCAGAAAAATCTGTTTCTTGACAGCGAATGGAAGATATCGGCAACCAGCGACCGCATGGGTTATCGGCTCGAAGGTCCGGTGATCAAACATCTGCACGGCCATAACATCGTCTCGGACGGCACCGTGAACGGCAGCATTCAGGTGCCCGGCAACGGCGCGCCCATCGTGCTGGTGCCCGATCGCGGCACCAGCGGCGGCTATCCCAAGATCGCGACCGTGATATCGGCCGATCTCGGGCGGTTCACGCAGATTTCTGCCGGAACCGGTTTCCATTTTGTGGCGGTCAGCATGGACGAAGCGCAGGCTGAAGCACGCAAATTCGCCGAGCTGCTGCGCACCCTTCCCGATCGGCTCCACTCCATCGAGAACTTTGATCTCAACATCGAAGCGTTGCAAGATGCCAACGTCGCCGGGGCTGCGGTCAGCGCCGTCGACGCCAGGACATGGCAGGTTTTATCGCCTGCGGATGCTCTGACACAGGACTAGTTTCGGACAACCAACAAGCGGACAAGAAAAACATGAAAACAGTCGATTTGAACAGCGACCTCGGAGAAAGCTTTGGCGCCTGGGAAATGGGTAACGACGCCGCCATGATCGACGTCGCCACGTCGGTGAACGTTGCCTGCGGTTTTCACGGCGGTGACTACGACACCATGCGCAAGACCGTGGAACTGGCGAAGGCGCGCGGCGTCAGCGTTGGGGCGCACCCGGGTTACCGCGACATTCATGGATTTGGCCGCCGGCCGTTTTACGGCATGAGAACTTCTGAGATCGAAAACCTTGTCGCCTACCAGATCGGCGCTCTCCAGGCGATCGCGACCGCGGCGGGCTACAAAGTCACCCACGTCAAGGCGCACGGCGCGTTGTCGAATGTGGCATGCGAGGAAGATACGACGGCGCGGGCGATTGCTTCCGCCATCAAGGCGGTCGACCCCAGTCTTATCTTTGTTGTGCTGGCTAATACCAAATTGGTGCAGGCAGGCGAAGCCGCCAATCTGACACTGGCCCACGAGGTGTTCGCCGACCGTGCCTATGAGGACGATGGCACCCTGGTATCGCGCAAGAAGCCTGGTTCAGTCTTGCACGATCCAAAGCTGATCGCCGAGCGCGTGGTGCGAATGGTACAGGACGGCGCCGTCGTATCGGTGACGGGCAAGGTGATCAAAATGCGCACTGACACCGTCTGCATTCACGGCGACACGCCAGGCGCCGTCGATATCGCGCGCGACGTGCGGAAAGCGCTGGAGAATGCCGGTATTAAAGTGGCGCCGTTTAAAAAGGCGGGCTAACGCGCCATAGTCTAGAACGGATGAACCGAGAGCGTGCCGAATAGCACGGCCGCAATCACCGCGAACGCACCGTAGAACGCAGCCGCATGGAACCCTGTTCCGGTTCGCCGGGACAGGGAACGCGCGTAAAAGTGCAGACGGGCTTCTGCCGATAGTTCGCGCATGGTTGATCTCCAACGCTGCATCAACGACAAAAGAATATCGTTCGCGGCTGGATGCAAGATCATCGGGGAAATAGCGATACGATTACCCTAACGGAGTCCATTGCAGTTGAAAATTCTCCGCGAATAATTGAGACGAGAATTTTATTCGTTAGAATTCGCCTCTTATTGCAGCCCGGTTCCGCAACTAATAAACGTCCTGTTGGAACCGACTTTTCTTTTTGAGTTCCCCGACAAAGCTGACAGCTTCGTCGGTCGAGCGCGCGCCGTGCTGGGCGACGATATCGACCAGCGCGCGTTCGACATCCTTGGCCATCCGCTTGGCGTCGCCGCAGACATAGACGTTCGCGCCCTCGGCGAGCCAGGTCCAGATTTCGCGGCCGACCTCGCGCATACGATCCTGCACATAGAATTTCTTGTCGCCGTCGCGCGACCATGCCAGCGATAATCGCGTCAGCAGGCCCGAGGTCTTCAAGGCATTGAGTTCGTCGGCGTAAAAGAAATCGCAACTGCTGCGCTGATGGCCGAAGAACAGCCAATTCTTGCCCGGCGCGCCGGTCGCCTTACGGTCGAGCAGGAACGCACGGAACGGCGCGACGCCGGTGCCAGGCCCGATCATGATGATCGGCACCTTCGGATCCTGCGGCAACGCGAAGCCATGGGCTTTCTGCACATAGACCTTGACCGGATCGCCGGGCTGAATGCGTTCGGCGAGGAATGTCGAAGCCAGTCCAAGCCGCCTGCGCTTGCCGATCACATAACGCACGCAGTCCACCGTCAGCGACAGCTTGCCCGGCGTGGCGTTGTGAGACGACGAGATCGAATAAAGTCTGGGCTGTAACGGCTCCAGCGCTTCGACGAAGGCTTCGGGGTGTGGCCGCACGCCGGAGAATTTCTGCAGCGTCGCCATCACGTCGAGGGTTGCGGCATCGCCGTCGGGATCCTCGCCCTGCGCCAGCGCCCGCGCCTTTTCACGCAGCGCGCCACCGGTAATGAACGAGATCAGTTCGAACAGCGAATCCGGTGCCGGCGCCAGTGACACCTCATCGGTCAAGACCTCACGCAGCGTCCGGCCCCTGATCGGCGTGGTGTGCAAGGCGCCGAGCAAGGCGATGATCTGATCGACATGGCCGAGATCGTTGCGGGCGAAAATGCCGAAGGAGTCGCCCACGACATAGTCGAGGCCGCAGCCGCTGAGGTCGAAATCGATGTGCCAGGTTTCCTTTTCAGACCCGGCCTTGTTCAACAGGCGGCGCGACACGAACGTCGCCGGCACCGGATTGTCGCGTGAACGACCCGGCTCCGCGGTGACGATGGGTACCGCCGCGGCCGGTGCGGCCGCCGGGCCAGGCGTGGCTGCCGGCGCCTTCTCCAGTTCCTCATTCAGCGTTTTCAACATCCGGGCGGTTTCCTTGCCGCCGGGGACGCACAGATTGAGACGCGGCTCCGCCTTGCTCGCGATCGCATCGGAGTAGTCGTTGCAGTTATAGCCGCACTGGCCGCAATCCTGCTGCGCCATCGCCGCCATCATGCGCCGGCGTAACGGACGGCCTTCCGCGAGTTTCATGCGATCGGCAATCGGCATGGTCTGATCGTGCCAAGGGGCTTCGCCGTCGTCGCTGTCGCCAGTTGGTCCCTGGAGGACCGCAGCGCCCTGCTCTGCCGACAATGGCGCAGCGCTATCCGTCGAAAGCAGCCCGGCAAAGAAGCCGTTCAACCATGAGCGCTGCGCTTCGGAGAACGGCGCGCTGGTGGGAATGATCTCGATTTTCGGCGGGGGTGTCATCTGGTTCATGTCGAGGTCTCTGCATCGGCAAGCTTGCGCAACGTTTCGCCGTCGTGGCGGCGCGCAAATGTCAGGAATGTTTCTTCGGATGACGCGCGATGCGACAGGTAGGCTTTCAGCAGCTTCTCGACGGTCTTCGGCGCATCCTCGGCCTTGAGGTCGTGATAGACCTCGTGCCCGACATCGGCATGGGGGCCAAACCCGCCGCCCGCGAACAAATGATAGCCCTCGACGGTGTCGTCCTCTTCGCCGACGGGTATCTTGGCGGCGATCAGGCCGATATCGCTGATGTAATGCTGCGCACAGGAATGGTGACAGCCGGTGAGATGGATGTTCAGCGGCGTGTCTATTTCCACCCGCGGCTCGCACCAGTCGCCGATCTCCGCGGCGTGGCGCTTGGTATCGGACGCTGCAAATTTGCAGCCGGCATTGCCGGTGCAGGCAATCAATCCGGCGCGGATTTGCGACGCCTTGGCCGCCAATCCGATGGCCCCGATGGCAGCAATCGCAAGTTCCACATTCTCGTCGCGCACGCCCGGGATCAAGAGGTTTTGCCAGACCGTCAACCTGATATCGCCGTCCCCGAGGTCACGGGCGATTTTGGCGAGGCCGCGCATCTGCTCGCAGGTCAACTTGCCGAGCGGCAACGAAATGCCGATCCAGTTGAGACCTGTCTGCTTCTGCTCACGCACGCCGATATGCGCCATGCGGTCGAAGGCCGGACGCGGCGCGAGGGCTTCCGCGGGCACACGGGTGAAGGCATGGCCGAGTTTCTCCTCGACCAGGACCAGGAATTTATCCATTCCCATGCCGTCGATCACATACTTCAATCGTGCCTTGAGCCGGTTGGTGCGATCGCCGAGATCGATGAATACCCGCACAATGGCGTCGGCTACCTTGGTGGCGTCCGCAGGCTTGACGACAATGCCGGTCTCCTTGGCAAAATCCCTGTGGCCGGTGATCCCGCCAATCCCCAGACGAAACCAGACGCCGGATTCGACACCAAACCCATCCTTCACCTCGACCGCGGCAAAGGCGATGTCGTTGGTGTCTTCAAGCACCGCGATCTTGCCGGCGCCGTCAAAGGCGACGTTGAACTTGCGCGGCAATCCCGTCAGCGAGCGGTCGTTGAGAATGTGGTAATGCCACTCGCGGGTGTACTCGCGGGTGTCGATCAGTTCCTGCGGATCGATCCCGGCCGTCGGCGTGCCCGTGACGTTGCGAATGTTGTCGGCACCGGAACCACGCGAGCACAGACCAAGGTCCTGAATGCCCTCGATCAACGCGACGGCGTACTTCGGTGGAATTTCACGCACCTGGAGATTGGCACGGGTCGTGACATGGCAGAACGGCCCGCACAGCCGCTCCGCGAGATCGGCCATGCCAGCCAACTGCCAATGCTTGAGGATGCCGTTGGGCATGCGCAGCCGGCACATGTAGGAATCCTGTGCCGGCGCGACGTAGAACAGGCCGTAATAGCGCCAGCGAAAATTATCTGCCGGCGACGGCGGCGCGTTGTCGAGCGCTTGCTGTTTCAACCGCGGATAGGCATCGAACGGATGTTCTTCGCGTTTGAATTTTTCCTGGTCGACGAGTTTTTTGCCTGACGCGAGAACCTTATCCTGCGCCTTGAAATGCGCCGCGTCCGGTCCGCTCGGCTCGCCGACGGTCTTGGCCGCCGCGCTGCTACCGAGGCCGCGCCCGACCCTGCTGATCTGCAGGCCAGTGGTAAAACCTTCGAGGTAGCGCTTCTGCTCGTCGGTAAAGTCGACTGGGAGAGTTTCTATTTTCATCGTGCGTGACGAAGCTCCTGCGGCCACAACGGGTGGCGCCAACGGGAAACGGAAAATGACCGCGCGGGAATCGGAACGACGATGATCGCCGGCTCAATTCCAGTGTGCGGACCAACCAGCCTCGTTGCTGCGGAAATCCATCTTGGAAGTAGGCCAGCGGGCATCTGTGACGGCTGGCTGCACTGCAACATTCAAGTTACGTGCCACACGTCCGATTTGAATAATCAATGTTTTTCAATGTGTTATGAAATTGCAAAAGGAATCGGAAGGCTCGCATTACCGCCAATCTTAGGCAATCAGCCTAAAAATTAGCCTGCCGATACTCGTGCCCAATATTGCCTCACCGAGGCGGCTTCAGGCCTTCCGGCGTCCGATCGGAAACGCCGCCAGATGACCGGCAATATCGTCGGCATCGAACGCCGGTCCGGCGAAGGCGCCCACCGCATCGGATGCATCTGTGGCGGGCT
>Ga0209006_10005490_pt1 | contig 11520 bp, 18 predicted proteins | sample JacPin_JW_Ref_O2_FD_188567 | JGI IMG/M metagenome (GOLD analysis project Ga0209006, IMG submission 188567) | Forest soil microbial communities from Algoma, Ontario, Canada - Jack Pine, Ontario site 1_JW_Ref_O2 (SPAdes) (version 2) | ecosystem: Environmental > Terrestrial > Soil > Boreal... | reverse complement strand
GGTACAAGGATACTATTATTTTTAGGCCCGCCTTCCTAAAAGGCGCTGAACGTGCTGACTCCAGGATTGTGGAGACCATCGCTGGGTGAGCAAGTCCGCCGTCCTCTTCGATGCCTAAACAAACATACGACCCTTTTTTCCTTCTCTTCAGGGCAGTTACGGGTGCCCTGTCGCGTTTCACCTCTTCTCTGGAGATTCAGGTGGGTTTATCTTTCTCCTCCCACCCAGTTTATATTTACCGTTGTGATCTTAGGTTCCAGTCTTAGCCAAGAGCGTCTTCCTTGCTGGGACACTGGGCTCGTCAGCGCTTCCACCTAGTGCCCAGGCGGAAAGGATCGGGGGAGATTACGAACAATTTACGGTCATCCGCAATGGTGGTGCAATTGCATTGGCCAAAACACAGTCTTGAGATTTTGTTGGTAACGCGGCATGTAATCAGTATGAAGTAAATAATTAGCAAGGTTGTAAACAAGACAGGTGAACTTAAGTACTACATCCTGACATGAATAAACGTCGCGAATCGACCACATCGTGGCAATCAGACTTCTATACCCTGCCGCCAACATTCCGCCGCCAAGTGAACCGCCTCTTCTGAAAGATCTTCGTCGCCTGTCGCCGTCTGGCATGCCGAAAGGAACGCAAAGGCAAAATCCGCATGAGGGAACAATTTGGTGGTGATCTTCGGGTGCGTCAGTTTCCCGTCGTGAAGCAAAAGGTGCTCGCTAGATGGCACAATGTGTCTGGCAACCTGAGAGACATCATATTGCTTGATCGAGCTGGTAGATGCCATACCCCTCAGGCTGTTTCTAGTGAGTGGCAGTACCAGGTAGCTTCTTCTATACCTTGATGGTTGACAATATGGTTGTTATTGGTGGGTGGCGGTAACCGCACCTTAGGATCTTACTGCGTACATCAGTCCATGTTGACAGGTATCAGTCGTTTACTACAACGTACTGAGTCCATATCCACATATCTGTTTTCTGCAGTTTTGCTGATGAGTCTGCCTGGTCATACCAGCGTCACCCCAATTTCCTCATGTCATTGTCTCCCAACTTTATGATCTCCGATGCATCCAGCAAGACCTTCTCAACCTCTGTCATTTCAATCGCAAGAAAACAAGGAAGACCATGTACCATCAACTGATCTAGCGCGGTCTTCGAGACAGGTCTGTGTCAATTGCATCCGATCGAGCTGTGTTTGTGAGCAGGGTTTACTCTTCGATCAAATCGACATCAGTTAAGAAGAAGAGGCCTTCCACCTTCAATTCCCCCATCCTCTCCGCCCCTTCACCAATGCACACTGACATCCACACTTACACAACATCGGTCGCGTCCGCCGATCGTCTCCAGACAGTCAACGTAATGTTGCTTATTCCCTCTTGCTTGTCCTTTTCTGACACAACCCATAATAGTACGTTGTTGGTACGACTTCACTCAACGTTTAGGAAACTTGTACTTACAACAAGCATCATCGAAGTTTCTAGCTTTACACTAGTAGTGTGTTCATCATTCCGGCTTCTGTCTTGTTTCCTTCCCCATTGATCAGTTATGTAGATTTTCGACTATTGCCTCATATTCTCTTCGGAGGTCAGTGCTGTCAGAACTAATCATCTTATAGTACTCATAGAACGAACTGGCAGGTTGATTTGATCTGGAATTCGAGACTCAGTCTCGTCAAAGTTCTATACTTTCTTTCTCGATATCCGACATTCATGGATACTTTTCTGGCAGTCTACGGCAAGCCCCAATCTTCCATCGTCTTTGAGTTTCCTGATATTCTTCTTACCAGCTGGTATAATACCTTCTGTTCATATTGCTGTGAGCTGTTATCGAGGCTTGAGATTGTGGTTGTAATGACTCTCACAATTGTCCAGGACTGTCGGCCCATCAACGCTGCTGCAAGTTGTTCGTTGCAAATGTGTAATGGTTTTACTCCCATTTACACAACGCAAATGCACAGGGTCATCTATATTTGGGATCTGCATCGCGGAGGGTAGGCTCCTCAATTTTCGCTTTACAATGTCGGGTCCTTATTGCATCCATAGTAATCCTTGTCCTACGTACTACGGCGTTGTGGGAGCAGAGTAAGAAGGTTCTGTGGAGTTTGTCGTTGCTGCTATCGGTGCGAACGTTCCGACACCCACCCTCAAGCTCTCATCGAGTGCTCCGATAGGTTTTCATTATTTCTGGCTCAGTGTTCTCATATCTGTATTTGCACACACAAAGAGGTATCTACCATTTGACATATTCGCACAGGACAGCGGTCTGACTCATTGCAAAAGTGGTTCCGCCTTCATTCCCATCGATCGTTGGATGCAACTTTATATCTAGCGATCGAATCGTGGTATTTGACTTGGTGCTTGTGATGGTTTTCGAGACTGGTACGATCATGATAATATCACACGCATGGGAATCTTCCTGACCACTCGGTGCTGTAGCTGTCGTAGCCTTGACCACATATAGATGGCACCAGACATTCCGAGGTTCTGCGAATCCCTTGATCGTGACCCTGTACCGAGATGGCGTCCTTTTCTTTGCCTGCTTATTCCGTGAGTGAAAGACTCGGGACTCCTGAAGGTATTTGCTCACGAACCTCCAGTGATATCTCTCCTCAATGTATTTGTTTTAACCTTGGGCCCGGTTAGTCATCCTTTGAGCGCAACCTTTACGGAAATGCTGATATTTTCCGTGCAGTTAGAATATCACAATCTCCTCATAACGTATGTTTTCTATGTGACGACAAATGAATCAACTTCACCCCCCCTTTTTAGGTTTCAACGTGTCATGCATAGCTTACTCTCGTGCCGAATTCTACTGAACGTAAGGGAGGCTGATCGGAAAATTGTTTCTTCAAGTGCGACCCACAGCACTGACATCGAAACTGGCTTTCGGAGCTCAGCACCTCCATCCAGCGAATGAGGTTCGTAGAAAGGAAATGGCGCAATGCGCTGAGGAATCCCACTGGCATGGGATGATCGACTTCGATCAGGTGTTGTGACCAAGAACCGAAATTCACAGGCATACCATAGACCTTCAGAAATAGATGAGTGGGCAATCTCAGGAATGTTTTCTGTTCCAACCAGCAGGTCCTAGACAAATAGCCAGTTCCGGGGATATCTTTTTCCAAATCGTCATTCATGATTAAGAGGCATACGAATGCTAGCTTTCGGCTGTGATCCTTCTCATTGACCCAAAACCTCTCGAGGCCCAGAGCAGCTCGAGAGCGATGCGTAATGAAGTCACGGAAGGAAAGGTGTAAAAGCCGTATAAGCCATCATGCCAGCCCATACTCGCACCACAAAGCTGTTGGGTACGGTTCCTACAACAAAGGCCTTCAACACCATTCAAACAGATGCACAATATGCGTCCTCCAAGAGGTACGTCGAGGCCATCCAGGACAGGGAAAGCTTCAGGACTGTTTGTAAGCCGGTACGTTGTCATGTTTGATATGTTCGGGTACAATCTGAACTGCATCGCATTTCAGAACGAGTTCGTTGAGTCGATCTGGAAGAGATTTAATCCTCTTCGTGCTGCCAAGAAAGGACCTTAATGGGTTGTTCAGTAGTGAATTCATGCGACATGACAGGACTGGTTCTAGTACACATGTAGATACCTGGTTTGTATACTGAAGCCTCTGAAATTCATGCGACCGAGCTTAAACTAGCGTCACAATCTCTAAACGTTGTGGTCCAGACAATTGCTCTACGAACTTTCACGACGAGTAAGCCATCGCAGTCCTCGTCGTTGGCCATCCATCGACCCAGAAACCCCAGGTTAGCCACCCTGGGGTCTCGGATATGATCCTGGTCTGTTTTCAGCATCGATCTGACCCTCGACTGCAGTTAGCGAAGACGTACCGGACGTGGAATAGGAAAACGAACATGTAATGTATGTTATCCGTGAAAAACGTGACTTGGTAAACGTGATTCAACACATAACTTTATTTGGCTTGCCTGCCCCTGTTTTGTTAGTCACCGACATGCCTTCAGATACCGTTCTCATCTCCTCGACCTCCAACTTCCGTGCATTGGTGGAAAATCACGCAATTGTGGACAAGAGTTCTGCCATTATCGACTTTCTTCAAAACATGCATCCAGTGCATCTTCTCCTTCGACCACGTCGTTCAGGAAAAACGACTTTGTTACGAATGTTCCAGTAAGATATCAGCCACAACACAATATGTCTCACTAAACACAATGCATGTTACATAGGCTATTTTTTGAACGTGGCAATCCTGCTGCAGTGAAGGAGCGTAAAGATTTGTTTCTCAACCACAACCTTGCCATCACCCACGACCCTCGCTTTAATCAGGAATTTGGCACATACCCTGTACTATATGTGGATTTCTCTGTAAGCGAGCTTGTTTGCCATTTTCCAAGTCGCTGATTCACAGCGAAAGAATCTCATCGGCACTCTTTGAAAGCCTCGAGAAGGAGTTCCAATCGCTAGTTTCCGAAATTGCCTCGGATCTACAGGATCGCGGTTTGCTCACAAATCTTCACGAGCTTAACAAGACGGACCATACCTTTCTCAATGAAATTCTGAATGATAAGGCAAAGATTGAGGCAAAAGCACTATTCAAGCTGACTAAAATCCTTCATACCTTACACAAGAGAGAAGTAGTTGTGTTAGTGGACGAGTACGATACGCCGACGTCGTATGCTACTCAGTATGGTTATTTTAGTGAGGTGTGTCTTCACAAGCCATGTATGGTCTAGATTTTACTTGACATTTTCAAGGCGAACATCTTCTTCCACAACGTTTTTTCGCCGCTTCTAAAAGTGGGTGTCTTTACGCTTTAAGACCTGACTACTCACCCCAAGCCAAAATTGTAGAATAACGATCATCTCAGAGGGGCTCTGATGGTCGGTATTTTGTGGGTCACAAAAGCGGGCTGGTTTTCCGGAGTCAACAATCTCACAGTCGTTCAATTTCTTCATTTCACTGCTTTTATCTGACTGCTGTCTACAGCCATATGCATTGGGTCAACGGGGCCGATATTCAACAGCGTGTATGTTTACGGAGGCGGAAACCCAGCTGCTATATCAAGAACAAAAGGCAATTTTCGTAAGTGATGGATCGGTATGTGATGACTCTGACTTGGCGTATACTTGCTCACCAACTTACAGGACATCTCTTTCACATTTGAAGACCTGCGTAAATGGTATAATAGGTATGATTCAGGGGATGGCGAAAGGCTTTACAATCCCTGGTCCCTTGCCCAGGCACTCAAAGCAAATGCATTAGGTTGTTATTGGACTGAGTCAGGTAAACTGGGCCTTTATTCCCTTTACCTCATATTTCAAATACCTTTCCATAGGATACGATCCAGTCATCTTGGCACAAATTCACGAACTCCTCAAATCTGATGCCATATTTCATAGACAAATTGAGGGACTTATTATGGATGAGCCTGTGAGCATTGAACTCGATCAAGGAATGACATATGCTTCGTTGGTCACATTTCTCCGTCTTTTTCAAGTGAATGCTTAATATTGCCTCAGAGTTACCGAAATGTCAACGAGACAGTTATGGACCTTGCTTTACTATGCTGGGTATTTGACAACCTGGATGGTGATACATCTATTCGCGTTTCGAACGTCTAATTGACTCTTTTTCCAGAACGACAGAACTCAAAATGCCGGCAGTGACGTGGATAGTCGCGGTGGCACAGATAGCGCCAACAGCCCCGATAATGATGGAGACAGCAGTGAGGATAGTACCCGAGACAATGATGGTAGCGAGGATGGCGACAATCCTCCTCGCCGTGGTGACGGTGGTAATTATCTTCGCAGTGGTTACTGCGAGGCTGCTATCAGCGTTCAGATACCGAATTATGAGATCCGACGCCTATTCCGCCAGTGGCTTCTCGACAATTTCAAGGACTCCTTGAAGTCCTCGATCGAGAGAAGGGATGATTGTCTTCATATCTTTCAGAGTATGGTCTCCGGTTCCATGGCCTCGTTTGCGGAGAGATTCTCGAAGTTCATGTGGCAGCATATGCCCGCTCCGTTTTTGGGCGGAAAGGAATACATGTATCAGGCATACATGTGTTCGTTCTTCACCGTTGCTAGCCAAGTTGCCTCTCCAAATCTGGGCCTTTGGGACGTTAAAGTGGAGGAGTGCGCTGGCATCGGGCGCCTTCACTTGATCGTGTCTAGTAAGGACGAAGCGGTTATTCAAGAGCACAAATGTGTTTGGCTATCACCGAAGGATAAAGAGACTGGTTACGGTGACTCACCACGCGAGCGACTCACTAAGGCGGCTGAAAGAGGATTGGCGCAGATCGGGATCAAAGGGTATCGTGCACGACTGCCGGGTCAAGTCACCAGGCTTCGCGAATTCGGCATTGCATTTCTTGGTCCGTATTGCGCGATCGCAGGCTGTTCGCTTGAGCGGGAACGTGGAAAGCAGTGGAAAATTAAAGAGACATACGATGCAGAGGAGAACGAGAAGCAGCGTGATCAGTTGTACACCGCGTCTACTTGACACTATGGTACGTTTGTAATCTCCATTTTTTGTCTGGTGTCAAAAAACAACGACTATACACTTGTGAGATCGGATTCACGTGTGTTACCAGGCAACCTCTCGTTCAATCCTTGCTCATCGTTCTCTGCAATCATCTGGTTGAGGCTCATCTGTAATTACTTATGTCGCGGTATGTGAGTACTAGTGTATTGAGTTTAGGTGGTTATTATTAATATTACGGCTCTGCTCCCCTTCTCCTATGTTACAGATGCATTCTTTGTCCCCGGAGTATTTACACCAAGGGCCAACTTTATTCACAAGGTTAGTCTTCAGAGGAGCTGATTTCTCATTGGCTCCTACCTTGGTATCCAGTGCTGAATCTTTATTCGACCTTGCCTTGCAGTGTTATGGGCGGTATTCCAAATCAGAGGATCCAAATGATCTTGACCAAGCAATCTCAGCCATGGCCAGCGCTGTTGAACTCATACTAGACGAGCATCCAGCCAGCGCTTAGCGAAACTTGGATATCTCCTTTCCCATCGCTACTTCCTTTCTCGCTGCCATTCCGACCACCTTACTACATTTCCCGGCCACAATTGTTTGATATCCATCCCTTGAATCAAATATCAAGCTTACCGTCACACCTGACGACACTACGAGCCGTTCAGCACCCCATAGCCCTTATAGATCAGTTTGCTCGCTGGAGAGAGCTGGCTGACATTGAGAGGGCCATCTCAGTCAGCGAGTTTGCCGTTCGTCTAACTCCAGAAGGCAGTAAAATGAAGGCCAAACGTCTCACCAATGTTGGAAATGCATTCCTATACCGGCTCAAACACTTAGGAGACCTCGCTGATATTGAGAGGGATCTCAACTCACAGGGACGTCGTACGTCTTACTCCCTTACAAGCCCACTCGCCTCACCAACCTTGGAAGTTCCGTTTTCAACACTTGGGTGATCTCGTCGACATTAACGACGCCATCACAGCACATGAGGATGCCTTGCGCCTCGCTCCTGTGTTTTCCATCATATCATCCGAAGGCGTGAAATTTGAATGCACCCGTCAACCTTTGTTGTACATGCATACATATCCATAGTACCGCCGTGCAAGGTTCTCGAGTTGAAGGACAATGGTGATCTTGGCGTGCTGGTGACGGAGAGAAGGGAAGGGAGTTGTGTCGTGTAGATGGAGAGAAAACCTACCTGAATGGATTTCTTGGCGTTCAGGCTGTCTTATGCTTGCGGAGAGGATCAATTGCAGGTAGTACCACGGATGTGGTAGTCCCCTGCCTTGAACAAGCTAGCGATCGAGATGCGCAAACACAACGTGGCAGTCGAACCTTTCCCCGTCATGGTTATGTTGTCAGGTGTGTCTAAAATCGGAAGTGCGAAAAAAAAGGAACGTGCTGGCTGTTGGGCATGTCGTCCTCAGCATACAAGAGTCCGGTCCGACGAACGAGAGTTTTCCAAGTATTAGTCTTGTTCGAACGGCCCGAATGGCAAGTATGGAATATGGTCTGCTTATAGGCCAATCAGACGTCCAAATCCGAGACATGCCAATTCATTTCAAAATTTCAAAAACTTCCGAATTTCAGAAAACTCTGGAATTTTAAATGGAATGAGCAATAGGAACCAGCAGCAGCCCTGACTTACCCCAGAGCTAATTTCAAACTCGAAGTAAAACGTTGAGGCTGAATTGAGAATGGTCAGTGCTATTGCATAACTGGTCTTGCAAATGCATTTATTGATGCATATGACATATTCACTACCTACCGCAGTACCAAACAATGACTCTTGATCATGGGTTCTATGATGATGATGTTGAGTGACGATCGCAGTTAACCCTCCGAAAAATCCTTGCAAGGAACACGTGGGCGCGCATGCCGTAACTGCTGCATGGGAGAGGAGAGCCATTGAACGTAGGAATGCCACATATTGTTACGACGCACTGCTGCGCAATGCGGACAACCCTCCCTCCCATCCCTGTCCTCATACAGGATGGGAAGTTAACGTAGATGGAAATTTTGGGGTCCAACTTGCCTTCTCGAGTACTCATAAGAATGAATATCCTCGTGACCCCCCCGAAAACAAAAAAACCACAATCATGACGACACCATCACAGCCGAGATACCACAGCCGAGATACCCACCCGACGATTCGGAAAAAAAGGGACGACGGATTCGGCGTAACGGGGTTCGTTGAAACACGAACGGAAAAAATTAGTGTAAGGATTCCATGTCGTTTGGTCGGTTCATCGCTCTTCCGTCGAGTATCTATTATCTGGACGGACAGGGTTCACCCCCAGCAGACCGTTCAGGGTCAAAGAGCACACGCCCCCCACCAGCACCCAACAGCCCTGTCTAAGAACCATGCGGCATCAAATCGGATTCAGGAGGACTCTCGTTGGCCTCCCAGCCAATAAGCTCATCGGAAGAAGGACGCGAAGTTTGTAGCAAGCTCTGCGGGAGAACTTGCGAGATGTCGATGATGTCCGTGTCCTGAAGAAGAATGGAAGTACGTTCAACGAGTATCGATGGCCAGCCAATTTTCTCTTCCTCGGTGGTTGGCGGGGTTCCAGGCTTGCGTCAAGGAGAAGCCATCGATGGCAAGGACCAAATACAAGCGAAACCGAAAGACGAGACGGACGGGCAAAGGTCTAGGGAAAGCGCCAAAGTTCGGGATTATACAACGTCATCAGAACGTTACAAAACCGTCGAATTACCTTGTGCCTATTCGATTATCCGCTCCAGTCGCGGTCGCTCAAAGAATGAGAGAACTGGTATTACGAGTTCAGTACGATGATACAACGTCGCCGCGAATGAAGTTAGACTTGTCGATCGAATCCGATCGAGCTTACTGGCTTGGAAACGGGGACGACGATGGCGTTATTGGTATCGTTATCGTTCAAAAGAGGCTTGAAGCGGATGACTTCACTTACTGAAGAGGCCGTGATTCGCGTTATTCAACAGAGACTTCCTCTGAGAAACGTAAAAACTGTTGGAGGCGTCGCTCATATTTTACAGTGGAGATGAGCTGACGATACATTGTGTATGTGTGTGTGGCGTTCTAAAATCGTGTAACCTTCGTACAAGCTTCCTCACTCGATCCGTTAAGCTAGGGTAGTTACAAATGAATGTGCAAGAATACAGCTAGAGAGAAAGTACTCACCAAAAACTGTAACACCTCTTCAACGCAAGTGTAGAGCAGTGGGCACGTGTTTCCAGCTTGCCGTTCCGCCGTGAAAAAGCAGGAGTAAGCGATGAGGATAGCCACAATGGAAGTTGGCTTTGTGCGTAATGATTTTGATGACGCGATAATGACAGGACATGGGTATTTCGTTAAATGATTCAGAAGGGCTTCCAATCCAACGGCATAGTGTTTCAAATGAAAATCGGATCATAGCACCTTCTGCATCGGAATAGGACGGCATCAGGTCTGAAGCCACGATATTGACGGTGCGTCCGGTACGAAACTGAGACCTGATGAGTATCAAATGAAAAGAATAAGATGAGATATGATCTCGATAATCACCCAAATCTCCGAGGGAGTACACAGACTTTGGTACATACATCGAGACCCTGCCATTCGGGCGAAAGAAGTGCCTGTAAGAAGATGTTGGAACCCTAACCTGATCAATCCCACGGAATAACAAAGCCGAGGGACTCGATCACCCATTGTGACGGTCGGTTTGGCCCCTCGGCAAGCAGCCAGCTGCACCTGTAGCTTTGAACTCGTAGAATGAACCAGGGTAGAGTTACCCTGCCGATAAATGGCATCTTGATTGAACGCCGGTATCTGTTCAAGTAGGTAGTTGTTTCCCAGCTGCCATCACGGGAGTGCTGCGAAAACGATGACATAAGAGAGGGTGTTACCGACAATGTCGACCCGATTGTAAGGCACGCCGCTTTTGTTGGTAAGGATGTACCAAACGGGACATGGAGATCCGAGAACGCCAGTTTTGACATGATCGGATATCTGCTGAGGTGGAAGAAGGCGAAGCCGCAGTGTTTATTACAATGTCAATCTCTCACATTCAATGAATGAATGAGTGGCGAAACTCGGGGGTGACATAGAATCACAGATCCCTGGCAGAGCGTGAAAGAGGGTTTCGATGAGATATTGGGGTCGAGGCTCGTTAATGAGTTCTTTTGCGATGGCAACGGTTTTTTAAACAGGTTTAGAAGGGCCGAAGTCAGGTGTGACGGTAAGTAGAGAAAACCACAGATACGCGAAAACTTGCGCAGTTTGTCGTTGGAATGGAACTGCTACTTGTCCTTTGGCAAAAGAATGCAAGTACATAATAGTCCCGGATCAAATTCGGGGGGCGGGGCTAGGAGCGTGGCAGATAGGCCCCTGGTGGCAGGTAGCGAATTCGGATGAGAAAGCTGAGGGTCGAAGGGGGTGAATTAAGTTATGTATATGACGCGTAGCGTAGGTTAAAATTGAGGTATGTAGGGTAGTCTATTGATTTCCATCCGGGCCTCGTGTTCAGAACAAACACGCGACAAGTGTTCATCGAGATTTGCGGGGAACGAATACGGCCGACGCAGTGAGATGGGGCCTAAGTAGTAAAGAAGCAGTACAAAGCAACACCAACCTTATGTTTCTGGCAGTGGTACTGAGAAGATCGTTCATCGATATTGAATGGTATCTCGGTGAGTATACGGCTGTTGCACAAAAGATACCGATTTGTGTGGCGCTGCCACTGGATTAATATGATGCACAAAAAGCACAAGACTGATATGTGGATGAGCATGAAACGGTGCCAGCAATGGAAGTATAGATGGGCTTACAAAATTGAAGTTTGGGTCCCCTGGGCCATGGGTGAGTTTCAAAAGGAATATTACAACATCCGAACACTTTGCCAACTCTGGTCATTCCAATACTTTGATCACAACGGACTTACACGAGGCAAAACGTGAGGAGTTGAGAACCCTGAACGGATTGCCGCATAGACACAGCTTTATGTGTCACGTAATGATACGGTGAATGCGACGACACCTACCCTTCAAGACGGTCCGGTATCAGGGAGATATTTTGAAAAGGTAGGGTTTA
>Ga0209006_10005489_pt1 | contig 11521 bp, 17 predicted proteins | sample JacPin_JW_Ref_O2_FD_188567 | JGI IMG/M metagenome (GOLD analysis project Ga0209006, IMG submission 188567) | Forest soil microbial communities from Algoma, Ontario, Canada - Jack Pine, Ontario site 1_JW_Ref_O2 (SPAdes) (version 2) | ecosystem: Environmental > Terrestrial > Soil > Boreal... | reverse complement strand
GAGCAGTACGGGTGGAAGTTCACCTACATCGGCGCGAACGTTGACGCGTTCGCCAACGCGGCGGACATCGGCATCGCTGCAAGCTCCACGCTAAACTACATGGCCAAGGGCGCGAACACCCGCGCCGCGTACGCAGCGGCATCCTCCGCTGTCACCCGGTCATCTGTAGCCTTCGCCGCCACCGGTCAGTCGTGCGACCTGAGCTACACCGGGGCCGAGCGCGCGGCGTCTGACGACGACTACGACGACCTGAAGGACCCGGACGAGGACTGAGGAACACGACGGGCCTGGTCAGCGTTATGCTGGCCAGACCCGTTCCTCGTTAAGGAGTGATATGACAGTGGCTATCATCGTCTGGCTGGCGTTCATCGCCGCAGGCACCTGGATCGGCCTGGTAGTGAAGCAGCGTCCGCTGGCCGGCTTCGTCTGCGGCCTGTTCGGGCTACTGGGCCTGATCGTCCTGGCGTTCCTGCCGAACAAGGCGGAAGTGGATGCCCGGCCGCACAACCCCAAGTACCGTGACCCGAAGGTTCCGGACGTAGTTGGCGTGGACACCGACCCGACGCTAGCGGACAAGAAGGAACAGTGAGCTTCAACAACATCTCAGCGGTGGAGCACGCCAAGAACCAGGAGTACGTGCACCGCGTCAACGTCGATAAGGGCTGGTACGACAAGCCCTTGCTGTTCCTGGAAGCCATGGCGCTCCTGATCACGGAGATCGTGGAAGTGTCCGATGCGTTCTGGGCTGAGGGCCTGGACGGAGGCTGGTCAGCTCCCCCGCAGATGTCTTCCGAGCTGGCGGACTGCTACATCCGGCTCGTGGACGACGCCTCGCGTACGTTCATGGACCTGGGAGTTCAGGTGGACCTGTACAAGGAGTCCTACCAGCGCAGGGAAGACGGGGCCTCGTTCGACAGTAAGTGCATGGTGCTGATCCGCCGCGTCCGTGACGCGATCGAGTCCTACCGGACCCACGGCCTGCACCCCAACGGGAAACTTACCGTGGACACGCGCAAGAAGCTGGCGTTCTTCTTCCTTCAGCTCCAGGACTTCTGTGATGACCTGGGCGTGGACCTGATGAAGGCCTTCGAGGCGAAGATGCGGGTGAACGAGAGCCGCCCTTACCGGCACGGAGACAAGCATGCCTGACGAGCCGCGCACCAGGGGCCTTGCACGCTGGCTACGGGGGACAATCGAATCGCTGACCGGTGAGAGGTACGTCTCGAAGATCGCCACCACGGGCAAGGGCAACCACTGGTTCACAATCTGCGAGCCTGACGGTCACTACATCGTGCACGTGAAGAAGATCGATCCGGAGGACATGTGACTATGCACGATTATGAGAAGTGGATCTCCCGCATCACCTACAAGCCGGGCTGGGAGTTCTTCTACGTCAGCAACGAGTGGGGTCACCAACTTCAGATCCATGCCACGGTCTCGCACTCCGTCACGCTGACACCGACACGGTTCATCTTCAGCCGGATCATCCCGTCCCTCTTCTGCCATGAGGCGTTCCTGGACTGGGTGAAGGTCATCCTGGGAGAAGCTGAACTGCATGAACTGCGTGAGTTCTTCCGTTACGACGGGGAACTCGTGGATGACCCGCACAAGCCCGAATCTGTGTAACGCGCTACGCTAGGGTGCATGACTGATGCACGCGAGCTGAATAAGCGCGCAGCCGAGCTGGCCGAAAGTACCCCGCCGCTGGTCGTGGTGGAGAACCTGTTCCTGGGATTCTTCGCCTGCCTGGGCTGGGTCATCGGCCGGCTCGTTCTGCTTGTGTACCTGGTCTGCCTGGCCACGGCTGACGGCTTCAAGCACGGGGCTACAGCCCTGGTCCTGAAGGAGAAGAAGCCGAAGGCCATCGTTGCCCCGCCTGCTGAGTCAAACGGGCACATGCCGCACCCGGCAGACCTCCATAACGACGACAGGTTGCAGGACCCTTACGGTACGCCATTTGGCGTTCCTTACGGGCCCAATGTACACGCGAGCCACGAATAGCTACCCTTGACATGAAGTCACTTCAGCGTTAGGGGCGGTTAATGCGGTACCGTGACCGGCTACTGACTCCTGCTCAGACGGAGCAGCGAGTCATCGGCGGCGTGCCCTGGCGTCCCTGGGACTCATGGCAGTGGCGGTTCGACACGGGTGGCCCACCTCACCCTTCCCGTCAGTTCCTGGGCGCAGACTCGGCCCTTGCGCTCCCGGCGCTGTACGCAGCCGTGAAGCTGATCGCTGACAATATCGCGTCCATGCCGCTGCGCACTTACCTCAATGCCTTCGGGCGTGACGGTTATCCCGGCAAGAAGCTGTGGACAGGTCCCTCGTTCTTTGACACCCCCTCGTACTACAACACCATGTACGAGTGGATCAACATCATGATGGTGTCTGTGCTGCTTCAGGGAAATGCCTGGGGCTGGATCACCGGCCGGGACGGTTACGGCTATCCCACGGGCATTGAGTGGATTCCGCCGCAGGACGTGTACGTTCACGAGGCTCCTGACGAGCACACGGTAGACCCCACCAAGGCGAAGGTATTCGTGTACGGCCGGGAAGTCATCTGGCACGGTCCTGACACGGAAGTGTTCCATCTTCGCGGCATGCCGTTTGCAGGGCGCATTGAGGGTATTTCCCCGCTGCGCTCTTTCGCGCTTACCATCCTGGCTGGCACGGAATCCCAGCGCTACGGCACCGACTGGTATGCCTCTGGAGGCTTCCCGCCCGGCACGTTCCAGAATGCCGAGATCGAAGTGGACAAGGAGCAGGCCGCAATGATGCGCGCCGAGCTGGTTAAGTCACTTCGCCGGCGCGAGCCGCTTGTCTACGGCCGGGACTGGGACTACAAGCCTGTCACCGTACCTCCGTCTGAGGCGCAGTTCCTGGACGCCATGCAGATGAACGCGACACAGATCGCCGCTGTCTACAACGTGCCTCCAGATCGCATTGGCGGTACCAGGGGCGACAGCCTGACATACAACACCACGGAGCAGAGCACCCTTCAGATCATTGAAGCGTGCCGTCCGTGGCTGGTTAACGCCGAGCAGCGGTTCAGCAACCTGATCCTGCCCCGGAACCGGATGTGCAAGTTCTACACTGACGCACTTCTCAAGACTGACCTTGAGGCGCGCATCAACATGTTCCTGATCATGAGGAACATGGGCCTGCGGCCGGTTAACGAGCTGCGTGACGAGCTGGACCTGCCGCCGCTCCAGAGCAGGGTGGGCGACGAGGAACTTCCCCTGACCACCATGAATGCCATGGGCACTCGTGCGGGTGTCATTCCCAAGTCGTTCATCCCGGCTGTGGAGTTCGAGATGGACCGGGCGGCTGACAAGCTCATTGCCCTGGAGAAGTACATCATCCCGTCACTGGCCAAGCAGGGATATCCTGTCCAGGCAGTTGCCCCTGCGCCAGGTGGCTCGGGTGCATTCGGAAAGACCGCAGCTGGCGGTAACGCCGGCTCTAGCTCAGCCGGAGGTGGGTCCAATGGGTCAGGTTCAGGAGCATCGGCCCCGCAGCCGGTCACGGTCAACGGGCGTACGGGCTTTCCTATCGGCAAGCCGAACGCGCCTCTCCCGCTGGCTCAGGACCCGGCGAGTTTTCTGGCCTCTCTGATCTCTGTTCAGAGGAACATGGACCTGCCGTACGAGATCCGCATGATCGCTCAGGACTTCCTGGTTGCCGTGTGCAACACGGAGGAGCGCGTCAGGCACGAGAACCCGCACATCAATGATGACCCGTACGATGGCGTTCCCGCCGGCCTGACCACGTTCATTCCGAACAGGTCCGATGTACGGGACATGGTAGAGAGCGCCAATGGAAAGGGAAGGGGGCACCTGTGATGTGGCCCGATGTTGTACATCTCAATGAAATCCAGTCCCGGCTGATCAACGAGGGGATGCCGGCTGAGCGGGCGATGCTCGCTACGTCCGAGATCGGCCTCGTGCGGTTCGGCGGGACTTACCGGCTCGAACGGGCAGCTGGTGCCCTGTACCTGTCGGCTACCAATCTGCCCGGCTACTACAGCGTTTCGGCCGAGTAACAGTTGTACGTTTTCGCGCCAGGTTCTAGCCTGGTTGTGAATACGTCTAAGCCCGAAGGGGTCTGCAAATGTCGGAAGACAGGGCGAAGCTGTCGAGCACGGCGCGGAAGTCTCTGCCCGATTCGGCATTCGCATACATCGATGAGAAGGGCGAGCGCCACTTCCCGATCCACGACAGGGCGCATGTCATCGCAGCTCTGCGTCTCGGGCCGCGTTCTCCAATGTGGTCTAAGGCGAAGGGCAAGGTAATGTCGGCTGCCAAGAAGTACGGGGTTGGTAGTGACTCTGATTCGGGTCGTTCCCTGGAGTCCATGCTTCCCGAAGTACGGTTCATCGCGGACAGGCCTGAGATCAGGGCTGCCGGGGAAGAGGACGGTCGGCACATCGTCGGCTATGCCTCCGTGTTCAATAAGACTTCCCGTCGTCTCGGGGGCTTCCACGAGCAGGTAATGCCAACGGCGTTCAATGACGCTCTGCGGCACCTGGACGAGAACAACGTGGTCTGCCGGTACAACCACAAGGACGACATGGTGCTCGGCACCAGTCAGGCTGGCACGCTTCAGCTGGAAGTGGACGAGCGCGGCCTGAAGTACGACGTGGATGTCCCGCATTGCCGTGACGACGTTCTCGAATACGTCCAGCGCGGTGATGTCCGCTTCTCCAGCTTTGCCTTCCGCGTGGCTGAGCACGGCGTTGATGACGAATGGGGTGAGTCCGAGCACGGCCTGCCAATGCGGCGTCTTCACAAGGTCGAGCTGGTGGACGTGGCCCCGGTCATGGACCCTGCCTACAAGGACACGTCGGCATCGGCGCGAAACCTGGCAGGTGCTATCGAGTCCCTGGCGGCCTTCGCTGACGCTGACCCTGCTGAGGTGCGGTCAATGCTGGAGGCGGGCCAGGCGAGCAAGTACTTCCGCAAGACGCGGCGTACCGGCCAGCACGTGATTCCCAAGCTGGATGTTCCTGAGGCTGTGCAGCGCGAGGAGTCCCGTGTCCTGGACGACGCGGCGATCTCCCTGCGTCACACCCCCGTGGAGCTGAACGAGTACCCCGAGGGTGACTACATGCCGCCTGAGGACGAGCGCGAGCTGCGCACCGAAGAGGAGATCCGCGCAGCGGTGAAGCCCCGTGACGTGAGCCAGCTCTGCATGAGGTACCACCACGGCGAGCCGTGCGTGCGTCCTGCGGGCCATCCGGCCGATGGCGCTGACGCGGAAGACGGCGGGCACGCCGGCCTCTGCTACGGGCGGCACAACGGCATGCCCTGCAACCAGCACATGGGCCACGAGGGTCAGCACACTCCCGTTACCGTCGCGAGCCGGTCTGAAGAGGGCGAGCCCGAGGAGACCTGTTCTGAGGAGCAGCCCCCGGCCCCTCCCGCGCCGACTACGCTGTCCGGGCCTGAGGCAATGCGCAAGATGTTCGAGCGCAAGAAGGGCCTGACTCAGCTACCCGAGTGAAAAAGTTAAAGGGAAGTGTTGCCTGGTTGCAATACTTCCCTTTACCTTTGAAAGTGAGCTTCTGCTGAGGCCGCGCGCGTATGGATACGCCCGGAGCCAGTGTCGATTCTCTTTAGAGAGGAAGAACAGTGGCATCCGAAGTTGCTAAGCGCCTCCATGAGCAGGTGCAGCGCGACTGGCACGAGATCGAGCAGCTGACGCTGACGGCCTCTGACGAGCGGCGTAATTTCAACGCCGACGAGCAGGCCAAGTATGACACGCTGCATGAGAACCTCGACGCCAATGACAAGCGCCTGCGCGAAGTCCTGGAGACCGAGAAGCGCGCCAAGGAGACCAACGAGGCTTTCAACGCTCTGGAGACCCGGCCGGCGAACCCGGCTGCGACCAGGGCTGCGGAGGGCTTTGAGGCCGAGGCGCGGTCCTTCGTTACCGAGGGGCACATCGACATCGCGACTGGAAAGCGCAAGGAGCTTTACGTTCCTTCGTCCGAGTCGCGCATCATGAGGAAGCTGTCTACGGGTCGTCCCATGACCCCGACTGAAGTCCGAATTCTGACGGACGGCTACGTTGGTAACGTGCCGAACACCGCCGGCGGCATCGTGCCGATCGACTTCTACGACCAGCTTCTCTCCTACCTGATCGAAGTCAGTGGTGTTATGCAGACCGGTCCTACCGTTCTGAACACCGTTGGCGGCGAGCCCATCCAGGTGCCTATCGTCAACCAGCACACGGGCCTTTCGTCCGCGTCCCAGGTGACGGTCTCCGCGTCTCAGGGCGGAACTCTTCCGTCTGCTGACCCGGTGTTCGCTCAGAAGACCCTGACCGCGAACAAGTTCGGCATCATGATCCAGGTCTCCCGTGAACTGATCGATGACTCCGGCGTCAACCTGCTCGGTTACCTCGCGATGTCTGCCGGCCGTGCGCTCGGCAACTTCCTGGGCAACGAGCTGGTCAACGGCGGGTCTGGGATCTCCGGGAACATCCTGGGCGCTCCGGTCGCGATCACCGGTCCTGCGTCGGCGTCGGTCCTCACCGCCAACGGCCAGGTCACTGGTGGCCCGTCCTACGCGAACCTGGTGGACATGGAGTACTCCGTGATCGCCCCGTACCGTCAGTCGCGCTCGTGCTACTGGCTGGCTGCGGACAAGACCCTTGGTGTCCTGCGCAAGCTGACTGACACTGTGGGCCGGCCGATCTGGGAGCCCAGCACCGTACTGGGTGCGCCTGACCTGCTGCTCGGCAAGCCCCTGGTGGCGGACCCGTTCATGCCGGCCATCGGCGTGAGCAACAAGTCCATCGTCTTCGGGGACTTCTCGCAGTACTTCATCCGCATGGTCGGCGGGGTACGCTTCGAGCGTTCCGACGACTTCGCCTTCTCAACGGACCTGGTTAGCTTCCGCGCCATCATCCGTGCGGACGGCAACCTCATGAACCCGCCTTCCTACGCGCCGCAGCCCCTGGCTACCTTCCAGGGCAACGCAGCCTGATCGCAGGTACGAAAGCCCGTCACCAAAGCTGGTGACGGGCTTTCGTGTATTCTGTACGCATGCGTCTTGTGAAGCTTAACTGCGCGATGAAGATGGAACAGCCGTTTCCGATCGTGGGAGACAAGGACGCCACGCTGCGTCTAACTCACCCGGCTGCCCAGCTGGTCATCGCCCTTGGTAACGGCGAGTACGTGGATGGCGGCGAAGACGCCGGTCCTAGCCGAGCGGACCTGGAAAAGGCAGAGGCTGAGATTCAGGCCGGCACGCTCAAGAAGATCGGTGATCCGGATTCCGAAGGACAAGCGCCGGTGTTTGACACCCCGGACGAGCCCGAGGTAATCAAGAAGCCGTACGGTAATGCACCGAAGTCGGCCTGGGCCCGGTATGCCTGCTCCATCGATAAGGAGCTGACTGAGGAAAGGGCCGAACTCATGACCAAGGCCGACCTCATGAGCAAATACGGTGAACGTTTGTAGCTTGCGTAGCGGCGTTCTACACTGGGGATGACATCCTTAGTGAGAGGACCAGCTAATGGCTGTAAATGATGGGACCAGGGGTACGAAGCCGACCCGTCAGACTGGCGGCGGTCGTTCTGGTCGCGGTGAAGCGGGCCTGGACCCGACCGAGCAGCTCGGTCAGACTCCCCCGGACATCTTCGGCTTCAGTCAGTCGTACTCGACTGGCGCGAAGGGCACTCAGGGTGCGAGCGGCGCTCCTGCGGACGTTACTGTCCAGCCGGGCCAGCTTGACGAGGGTCTTTCCGGAGTTACCGGTGGCGAGATCACTGACACGGGCCTGCACGGCTCGCAGGGTGCGTCGAATTCGGGTGGCGGCGAGAGCATCAGCTACACCGACCCGTTCGGCTACCTCGGCGGAGGCGGCGGAAAGGTCACGACCAGCGACACGATCTCCGGCAGCGGGGACTGGACGCAGGCGAACTCTGACGGATACGACAGCGGCCCGACGCTTCCGGCACTGGAGGGCAACCGCCCCACCTCTACCGGCATCGGTGAGGGTCACGTTGGCGTCAAGCATCCTCACGCCGGAGCCTGAGCATGAAAGCCGTAGGTCCCGCAAAGTGGCCGTGTAACCCGGCAGTGCCGGCTACGTGGCCCATGCGGAACCACGGCGGCTCAGCGGCGCTAGGACACACGGATGCTGTCACTGAGGCAGTGTCCACGCCAACCGGAGATGAACCGCTAGTACTAGAGGAGGTGGCCCCCGATGACGTTCCCAGCGAAGCCGACGACCAAGGACCTGAGTGACACGCCGGAAGCTAAGAACTTCCCCGCGTACAACAGTTCAATGGCCGGCGGCAACATGGTCACTGAGAAGAACCCGCATTTCGCCGGCCAGGGCACGGACTCGGAAGCCTCGCATGACGTGGTTGCCGGGAACGTGGACTGGGTGGGGAACATCCAGCACGCCCCGGTACTGCCCGGTGCCCCGACTCCTGAATCCGATCTGAAGAACTATGAAACAGGCAGCGGTTACACGCCGAAGCCACGAAAGTGGAAGGAACTCTGATGGCTTACACGACTGGCCAGACCCTCGCGCAGATCATCACGGCTGTGCAGGCTGCCACTGGCAACTCTGTGAACGCGCCGGCCGCCGACGCAATCACCAACGCCATGTCCGGACTAGCAGTAGCGGCTGCGCCGTATCCTGCGGTCGGCACGCCGATCCTGTTCGCAGGCGTTCTGATCAAGTGCACTACCGGTGTTACCGGTGGCACTCCGGTCTACGCCTACGACGCTTCTCCGGCCTGACCTGAAGGGACGAGACAATGGCATTCACGACAAACCAGTCACCTTCGCAGCTTGCGACAGCGCTGGCTAGCGCCGCGCCGACTGCCCCTGTGGATGCCATTGCGTCTGCGGTGTGGTCAGCGTCATGGCTTGCAGCCGGGTCGTTCATCGTGCTGTACGGCGTCCTGGTCAAGGTAACCACCAGTCAGGTTGGCCTGGCACCTGGTTCCGCTCCTGTCTTCTCCTACGACGCAACACCGAGCTGAGGTGAACTAGATGGGCTTCACAACTGGCCAGACGGCCATTCAAATGGTGACGATGCTTCAGTCACACGGGGCGAATGCGTTCGACCAGGCTGCTGGCCTTATCTACAACCTCGCGTGGACCAAGAACAGCCCACAGGTACTCTTCGGCGTGCTGTGCCAGTGCACTACGGGCTGGAATGACGGCGACCCACGGTTCGAGTACGATGTCACGCCGTCAGCCGGCTCCACGGCCCAGTCAGTCGCGCAGGCAGCGGCCACCCTGGTTACCGCAGGCGCTCTCCAGGACCAGGCGCTTCAGGTGCTTCACAGCCTAGCCTGGTATCCCAACACGTCTAAGACGCTCTGGGGCGTGCTGGTGAAGTGCACCACAGGCTGGAACGGCGGCAATCCGCAGTTCTCCGTAAACAGCTCACCTTCCTGACAGGAGAAAACAAAATGGCTACCCGCAGCTGGGGACCGGTCGAGAAGCCGGTCGAGCACAACGTCAAGCCGATCGCGGCTGACGCGGAGGGCGATGTTGTCGAGATCGCTCACACCGGCACCAAGGAAGTAAACCCGCGTCCCGACGAGAACTACAACGCCACCGATGGCCGTCACAACAAGGCCGATCACCAGGGCTGGCCGTCGATTGACCCGAAGTCCGGGCCGACCGACCTGCACGACTTCGGTGATAGTGCCGGGCGTTTCCCGGACGGTCCTGGGAAGTGGCGCCAGACCTGATAAACTCAGGGCATGGTTCTCACGACTAAGACTCTGTACGAGCCCGAGCCCCAGCGCGTCGTCGGCAAGTACGGACGTAAGCCCGGCCACGTACCGAATGGTCTCCGCGACCTGACCTGGTACGTGGCCGGCGCACTTCCTATCCCACCTACTTCAGTCACCCCGCCAGAACTCACCTGGGGAATGGACGGGAATGACACCTACGGCGACTGCGGCGTTGCCGGCCTGCATCACTCGAACATGGCCCTGGACTCCGCTATCAAGCGCGGGCAGCTTCAGGTCACAGCTGAGCAGATCGTCCAGTACTACCTGACCTATACGGGCGGCCAGGACGACGGCGTTGTACTGGCGGACTTCCTCAAGTACGTCAAGAAGAACGACTTCTTCTCGCGCTCGCTGCGCGCCTACGCCCCGGTCTCTGTGTCGGACTTCGCCACGCTCCAGTTCACCATCAATGCCTACGCGTCGGCCTACACCGGCATCGTCGTCACTGAGGCGATGGAGCAGGCATTCGGTGCCGGACAGCCCTGGACATCCGCTACGGCCGGCGGTCAGATCATGGGCGGGCACTGCATACCGCTAGTGGGCTACGACAGCCAGTTCCTCTACGCGGTCACCTGGGGACAGCTCCAGAAGATCGAGTACAGCGCCTGGCACCTGATCGCGCAGGAGGCCTGGACCATGATCTTCGGTGAGGTCGGCTCGCAGGGCATCAGGGAGATCAACCTGGAAGCCCTGGAGGCGGACATCACGAAGCTGACGACATGATCTTGCCCCCGGCCGCGATAGACACCGGCAACTGGGCAGGTTACGTATGGAACGCCAGCTCTGTTGCTGATGCTGCGTTCGTCGTGCCGTCGATGCCTGACCCTACTGCCGCTGAGAAGAACGGCGATGCCATCCTGTCCATCTGGGACGGGCTTGGCCAGATCGGGAACTCCCACATCGCCCAGACCGGTGTCTACGACTACTACGACGCAGGCAAGATCAACTGGGCCGGGTTCTGCGCATTCTGGCCGGACTCTGACCGCAGCTGCGGCGAGGGAATCTCTACCGGCGACACCATCCAGATCCGCGTCACGCGAGACGGCCTGAGTTACACAATGGAGCTGCGGGACGCGGGCCCGCACAACAAGTGGGTTGTCACCACGATCAACAAGGCTTTCCCTGCACTAAGCCAGGGGCAGGCAATCGCGGAGGACACCACGTACGGCACGCTTGACCCGCTGGGCGAGTTCTCCAACATTCCGTTCACCACCTCAGGTGACCCGGCTACGGAGATCTACAGCTCGAACGTGGGCTACGCCGTCAAGGATTCGTCGCATTCCTTCACGGTACACAGGTGATCCTGCTGTTCAGTGGGCTGCTCCTCCTGTCGCTGTTTGTGATAGGGGGAGCGCTCATATGGTGGGGGATCAAGCACCCTTACAAGGAAAAACGCAAGCCGTAGTAGGATGTCTGCATGCATATTTTTGCCAGCCATGATGGCGGTTCTGGTTGTGCCTGGTACAGGATGCTGGTGCCCCTGCGCGCGGTAAACGATCTAGCCGAGGGAATCACCGTGGACTTCCGGGCCGGCGGTCCCAGGCTGATGAAGGAACAGCACCCGCCTCTTCTCATGGGCGAGGCAGAGGAAGCCGACGTTATCGTGTCCCAGCGGTCTAACTCCTTTGAGGGCATGGGCGTATGGCGGCGCTTCAGCACGCCGACCTGCCGGACTGTGTACGAGAATGACGACGATATCTGGAACATCACCCGCGAGAACGCTGCGGCTTTCGAGAGCTACACCAAGAACGGC
>Ga0209006_10005488_pt1 | contig 11524 bp, 18 predicted proteins | sample JacPin_JW_Ref_O2_FD_188567 | JGI IMG/M metagenome (GOLD analysis project Ga0209006, IMG submission 188567) | Forest soil microbial communities from Algoma, Ontario, Canada - Jack Pine, Ontario site 1_JW_Ref_O2 (SPAdes) (version 2) | ecosystem: Environmental > Terrestrial > Soil > Boreal... | reverse complement strand
ACTGCAGAAAAAGATGCTTCAGATTGATACCGTAGATTTGGGTGAAATAACAAACGTCGATGCCGAAGCGCCGGGTGCATTTGTCTCACTAGTTGTGGCTGTAGTTGTGGAAGAAAGACTTGTGAACGAGGAAGTGCTCGTAGTTCCGGGATTGGGTGGGGGTGGAAGTGGACGACGATTGCCCCCAAAAGGTGGACTGACAATGACACTTGAGGGCATCGAAGAATAAATGGCAGGTAGCTGTAAGAAAGAAAAAGAGAGTCCAGAAATACTTTCAAGATTGACATCTTCCTAATGGTGGTTGCCCTGGGTGCCCGCGCGACGCAAGTCCATTACCAAACCGGACAGATCCGAGTCTTGCATCCGCATGGACTATTGTCAACATGGCTGAGATCGTGTATGCTGGTGGTGGATGATGGGAATAATCCACTGCAGTGCATGTGTTGCGATTGTGGTGGTTGCGAGGACTGGAAAGCTTGAATGCGCTATAATTGGTAACACATCATATTCGTGAAGTTGAAATCTATCAGTGCCTGAAGATCTGCATATCAGTACTTGAACTTGGAGATGATGCTGATGACTTCGAGCGGCGGCGTCGCGGTCACTTTCGTAGCTCAATAGCTTGATCATCAAAGGGTGAATTGGGTGGAACTTCACCCGGAAGAGCTCTGTCATTGATTGTGCATCTAAGGTGTTTGAGACATTAGTTCGACCAGTGTCCTTTCCTTTGACTCACATGGTCACTCGCATCGCCTCTTTATTGGTGTAATATTCATCAGTTGGGTTGTTTTGCAAGAGGATGGCGATCGCAACGAGTGTGATTACTAGGAATTCTCGAGATGGGGACCTGTCAAACACTAGCCTCCAGAGGCTGGAATCCGCGCCAGGGTCAGTGGGTTCAATATCTGTATCAACAAAGATACACGTGCGACCCTGATACGTGGAAATGCGATTCCCCATAGTACTCCAATCTAATTTCACATATCGCCGCAAAAAAAGGATTCCGAACATAAACAACACTGCTGCAATGACAATGCCGCGAGTCAACGAGGTGCCTTGGGAAGGCTCATGATGAAGGAAAGAAACCAAGCTTTGTAAGTTGATGCCCCATAGAAGATGGACATAAGGAGGAGAATACATAATCACAAGGGGTTCCAGTCCGAACTCTGGATGAATCATGAAATAGCCAATGTGAGGCAATCAACTGATCACAACACCGAGTTACCTACCACATCCTTGGCGCTGCCTCAATGGCTCATCGTGCGACCATGACGGATCAGGAGCAAACTTCAAATGATGCTCCCGAGGTTGGCAATTATGGAACAATAACTGGCAACCTGGGCAAGAGGAGGGATTGAAGTGTCTCCTCTGGCTGAATTGCTATTTCGACTGCTATAAGCACAGGGTATTGTGACAACGTCTGGGACGAGGAAAGACGAAAGCGACAACACAGGCGATTACGACAACCATAACTGCGGCAATGGCACCTCCCATTGCGGCCGAAACATTCTCAGTCGGCGAATTTCGACTAAAAGGGTCAGATTGGATATGTCAGGACACATGAAGATAGATGAACTTACGGTGCAGGCGTGGCAGTCGAGCTAAACGGGCTGGGAGGGAACGAAATAGTCGTCACAGGAATAGTTGCCTCAGGGACTAGAGCATTCGTGGTAAACGTGGCTGCTACCCCATTTGAGTCCGTGGACGTTATGATGGTTGTCTGTTCGCTAAATGAAGTGGTGAATAAGGTACTGAGCTCCCCTGGCGGAGCCGCAAGGTGAATTGCAGTACTGCAGAAAAAGATGCTTCAGATTGATACCGTAGATACGGGTGAAATAACAAACGTCCGGGATGCCGATGCTGTCGTCTGCGGAACATTGTTATTGCCAAGAATCGTAGGGATGCTAGATACCGAAGAAAGCCCTTTGACCACGACCGGCGATTCTGAAGCGCCGGGAGCATTTGTCTCACTAGTTGTGGAAGAAAGACGTGAAGTTGTAGTCTCCACGTTGGTAGACAAGGAAGTGCTCGTAGTTCTGGGATTGGGTGGGAGAGGTCTAGCTTGAAGATGATTGACCCCAAAAGGTGGAGTAACAATCACGGTAGGCAGGCTTACATCAACACTGACACTGGGTGGATTAATACCGATAGCAACAGCGGAACGTGTATTCTCTGCGTTGGTAGACGAGGAAGTGCTGGTAGTTCTGGTAATGGCTTTTAGGGGGGGAGGTCTAGCTTGAGGACGATTGCCCCCAGAACCTGAATTAGTCGTCACGGGAGGCAGGCTTACACCAACGCTGACACGGGGTAGACCAATACCGATAGCAGCCGTGGAACGTGTATTCTCTGCATTGGTAGGTGAGGATGTGCTGCTAGTTCCGATGATGGCTTGTGGAGGGGGAGGTCTGGCTTGAGGACGATTGTCCCCAGAACCTGGATTAGTAGTCACGGTAGGCGGGCTGACACTAACACTGACACCGGGTGGATTAATATTGGTAGCAGCAGTAGAACTTGTATTCTCTGCGTTTGCTGACGAGGAAGTAGCTGCATTTCCGGGATCGGGTGGTGGATTGCCCCCTCCAGCATGTCTCCCACCGCCAGAAGGTTCACCATCACCAAAAGAGGGGGTAGGAGCTGCGAAAGGTGTTGCGGTGGGCACATCGGGCGGTGGGCTTGGGTCTGATGGACTAGCCTCTGGTGGGCTTTGATTTGCCTGTTCGCCCCCCCGCCCATCTGGCTGAGCTGCTGGGGAAGATGATGGAACATTTGCGTCCGCGGTGGTCAAAGGATCTGAAGCGTTTGTGAAAGAATGAACAAGGTCAGTATTTACATTGGCAGATCTCTGAACGCCTGGAAGAATTAGTAAGGAACGAGAAAACTAGTTCGCAGAGGGATGATAATGCCCTTGGTCCGAACAGAAACTGCTTGGTACATACCTTTAATAGAAGAAATGTCATCCGAGCGCCTCCAGGACGCAGGCCCAGATAATGGGGCCATTGAAGAATGAAGGGCAGGTAGCCGTACAAGAGAGGGTCCAGAAATACTTTCGAGATTGACATCTTCCTACTTCTGAGGACTAGTTGTAATGGTGGTTGCCCTTGGTGCCCGCACGATGCAAGTCCGGACAGATCCGACTTCGAGCGACAGCGTCGCGGTCACTTTCATAGCTCAATAGCTTGATCATCTAAGGGTGGATTGGGTGGAATTTGTCCCGGAAGAGCTCCATCTTTGATTGTGCATCTAGTAAGGCGTGGGTGTGAGAACTTACATAATTCCTGCTGTATGGTAGCAGGCATTGGACGTGGCCTAGGCTACCAGCTTTATTCAATGGTGTGGGGGGTATAGAAGCCATGGGTGTTGTATTCATCATTTGGGTTTTTTGCAAGAGGAACCAAACTATTGCGATTGCAACGAGCATGCAATTGCTAGGAAGGAATTGGGGACTTGTCAAACACTACTAGCCTCCACAGAGGCAGGAATCCGCGCCAGGGTCAGTGGGTTCAATATCTGTATCAACAAAGATGCGCGTGGGACCCTGGCCTTAAAAGACACGGAAATGCGATCCCCCATAGCACTCCAATCCAATTTCACATATCGCCGCAAAAAAAGGACTCCAAACATAAACAACACTGTTGCGATGACAATGCCGCGAGTCAAAGAAGTGCTATTGGAAAGGCTCATGATGAAGAAAGCGGTGAGGAAAGAAACCAAGCTTCAAAGCAGTTGTCAGGATAAGAATATAGCCGTAAGTTGATGCTCACCCCCATAGAAGATGGACATAAGGAAGAGAATACATAATCGCAAGAGGTTCCAGTCCAAACTCCGGATGGCTCATACGATCCAGCCAAATTGCCTGTGAAATAGCCAATGTGAGGCAATCAACTGATCAAACACTGAGTTACCTACCACATCCTTGGTGCTGCCTCGATGGCTCGTCGTGCGGCCATGACGGATCAGGAGCAAACTTCCAATGATGCTCCCGAGGCTAGCAATTATGGAACAATAACTTGCAACCCGGGCAAGAGGAGGGATTGAAGTGTCTCCTCCGGCTGAATTGCGATTTTGACTGCTATAAGCAGAGGGTATTGCGAGAAACGCTAAATTGGTGGTCAATAATACGGTGCTCTGGAGTTTTATGGGTTTCAGGATGAGGACACCAAGAGAGCATCACGCACGACAAGAATGAGTTCCTTCCATTCGACATCCATCTCACCGATAAATGATTTCCAAATAGTATTAGATACACGCTTGTCAACCCATACATGTTCCAAGCTTGCTAGATATGTAGCAGGCGCGAAGAACAAGAGTGGCGAGAGTGACCTGAAAAGAAAACTGCGTGATCGGCGATTGCTAGCATGCACAGATTGAATGCGTGAGAGACGGGCGCCGTGCTGGCCGTAGAAGTCGAGAAATCGGCAATCAGCTTAGGGCGACTAAGTCAGGTATCAGTGAAGCCATTTTCAAGGCGTTGCTAACCAAAACCGCTCATGAAGCGACCTACGTAATAATTTATATTTGCTAGAACCAACATGTGAATCACGTACCAAGAACCAATGCAGGTATACTGCTCTGATCATGATGGTTAGCGAGTTCTACAATCAAATAACATAAGTTATTCTCTAGCCATGCCGAGAGTCTAACCTTGGGTGTGTTCAATCAAATCTAGCATAGTATTCAAATCTTCAGTCGTATGAATATTGGCGTAGTTCGATGTCGAGGATGTCATTACCTCTTTGCACATACATCACGGTCAGTTTATCTGCCGTGCTAAGCCGTTGACCTCACCAGCGGCAGCATGTATCACTATTTCTCGAAGAACTTGAATCATGGCAGGTTGGACCATACGACTCATGGGAAATATCTCCCAATGGTACCTACAAAGGTGGCATTCCATCTATATTCACCGTTAATGTATGATAGAGAACATATGCTTCTTACCAATATTCTCGCTCAAGGAAATATTCTGGGTGTGAGTGTGAGCTTGTAACGTGACGTATCATTCCAGGGCGCACTCACGAAGCTGCGCTGGCTTGGTTACGCCTCGGACTGCACTCAACAGCCCTTCAAACAGGAATGCCTCGGGCCAAAACAACAAGCGTAGTCTGTGGCTTACAAAGTAGTAGCCGCACCTCCCATCTTGAAGCAACTCAACTACGAGTTCCGGCTCTGGTTCGAGATCCAGATTCTCAGAGAGAATGCATTTCCTGTCCTCCATGAATGACAAGATCCAGTCGGTGAACAAATTTACTTGGTGGCGGACTTCATGGTTGGACAGATCTGATTGGGTCATAACGTTCTATAGACCGGCTTCAGATCATTCATGGGACATCCACGCCGGAGCCCTACCTTTGTCTCATTCCAAAAATAGAGATAGCCCTCGGGATGTGTAAAAGTTGTCCATTCAGGTATTTCCTCCCTAGTAGGAAAAATCAGTATTAACAACGTGGACTTCAAGAACGACGAGTGCAAACCGTTCAAAAGATAGCAAGAATGGTGGAGCTTCAACCAGGGATTCCACGTCATCCCTAACACCCAAGTGAGTGATCAGAGCCTTCAGGAAGGATATCGGACGAAATACACATAGATATCGCGATGATATCGGTCAATCCAGGCTGTGGTGATCGGAATGACCGGAGGTTCAATTTGTAGAAGCTCATTTTCCAGATGTCCCGCTGGCAGTGCATCTCGCAGGGAGCCATCTTGTGAATCACTTCTGGAAGGCGGCATCGGTTGGTCTTCTTCCATAGCATCACACGAAAGGTATTCCAGAGACGATGAGGATACTGTGGGTGGATAGCTACCGTGAACTTGTACTGCTGGGTGGCTGCTGGGCCAAGCAATGGAGTCTGTGGAGATAATGGAACTGCTATTAGTATCCCTGCCGCATTGAGTCTGCCTCCATATGAAACGACGGAAGGGAATAGTTATGTCCAGCACGAAGAGCAGAGTTTTGACCAGCGTTAATGAGCGCTGGCATACACGAAGCTGCCGGATGACGTTGAACAGCCATTGAACGAGGGAAGGCGTTTGGGGCATGAGGGGTACTTAGTTCGAATATTGGGTTTGACCAGTGTCCTTTCCTTTCATGGTCACTCGCATCGCCTCAACCCTGGACCAAATCTACTTATGAATAGGACTCTGAAGCTGTTGGGCGCCAGGAGTTCCGGTGAAGAGTGTGATTCCCATAATGGGACAGGTCACCCTCATTCGCCTCGTTCATTCATCATTCACAGCAACAGCAGTAGCGAAAAAAATGCTGCGCGACATGCACCAGGCATTTGTATGAAAATCGATCACTCTGTGAAAGTGTTGGCACTTTACCCAGTAACGGGAAGTTTGGTCCTAACTCTCGGAAATTAACACAGAGAATTCACCTCTTGCATTGGTGAGTATCATTATGCCCCGTTGTGTGGTTCGTTAAGCGCCATACCTAAGTATAAAAAATTGCAGCCAAATGAATCCAGTCCTTCCTCGTCCCACCCTCGAACTGTATCACAAAGGTTCTCCTACCGCGAATAATGTCCTGGTTGTTGCTACTCATTCCCGTAGTAGCCCTTGCCATTCCCACCAACGCGTAAGCTTTTATCGCTGTTACTTTCAGGTATTTCTACCATATGTATACAGACCTGCCGCACCGCGTGATGCATACACTGCCAGCCCCAATAATACCGGTCCTCAACAGACTACTCAACCCAGAGCATCCCCTTCTCAGCCGAGTGCACTCCGTTCTCAGCCCAGTGCACCTTCTTCTCAGCCCAGTGCACCCTCTTCTCAGCCCAGTGCACCCCATTCTCAGCCCAGTGCACCCCCTTCTCAGCCCAGCAATCCCCCTTCATCCAGTTCTCCAGCAGATTCAGGAAGTGATTGCGTCGTCCAGTGAGGCGTATGGACTGTATTGACATCTGATGCCGAGATTTTTCGAAAGCAAGGAGCTATCGAACGCAGGAGTGGATTCTGGGTATTAGGGCCGGAGATGTTGGATCAACGAGAATGCACCAAAGACCAAGTAGTGGCAGAGCCAGCTACGGACTTGTTTTTACATATCAATCTATTATGGCTTAAACCTGTTGCTGCGTGCACTCATCGTAGAAACTCCTACGGCGTTCAATACATCGATGCCGCATTGGTGCGCACCCACGTGATGATATCACACTTGTTCACAGGTCACTTGCACTGTGCAGTGGCCTTGAAAGAGTGGATTTCTGTCATTGCCCTTGTATTTATCAAGGATACAAGGGTAATGACAGAAATGCACTCTATAGATATGCACTCCCCAAAGGTGGTTCACAATTTGACTTGGCTAACCAAAGTATATAGGCAACCAAGTAAAAAGGTAAGCTGAAAAGTTACTTTGTGTCTACTCGTCCACAGGTGCCTCGTGATACATACGCTGCCAGCCCCCGCATATTCCACGTTCTTCTCAGCTTAGTGTATCCCCGAGGCTCTCGGCCCAGTGCACCCCAGCAAACCCTTTTCACGGTTTCGCGCCCCATTCAAGAGGTTCAGGAGGTGATTGCATAGTCCATGAGGTGCAATTCTGGTATGGGGTATCAAAGTCAATATTAATGGGTGAAGAAAGCCTACGCCGAAGCGGATAGGACGGATGAGCTATGCGGTTTACGTATGATATATGACGAGCAATTATTTACGATTAGTGGACTCATCCTAGAAGCTACGACCACATTTCACCTTCACAAAATCGATGGCTACCCAAACGTACCCCTTATTCTGCATGGGCAATCCATTGCTCGACATGCAAGTGACAAATGGGGAGGAGTTGTTGACGAAATATGACCTCAAAGCCAACGACGCCATCTTAGCCGAAGAGAAACATCTTCCCATGTGAGTTCATGTTATTAAGTGCCAACAAACCTGTATTTACCGTGGTTCAAGCTACGGTGAGCTCGTTAAGAATCACAAGCTCGTGTACGTTGCCGGGGGTGCAGCCCAAAATGCTGCTAGAGGCGCCGCTGTGTGTAAATCGATCTAAAGAGATACCAACCATTTCACTAAATGCACCATCTTTACTAGTATGTTCTTCCCCCGAACTCAGTCGTATACACTGGATGCGTCGGGGATGACGAACTTGCGGAACAACTCAAGGCCGCAAATAGACGTGAAGGTCTCCACGAGGCATACCTTGTCAAGAAGGGCGAAAACACAGGCGCATGTGCAGTCATCATTACTGGTCATCACCGGTCTGTGTACTTTTCTGATCGTCCTATCGGTCCTCATCGTACTTTATCCAGATCACTGGTGACCACTCTACGAGCTGCGGAGAAGTTTGAAAAGTCACACCTATCCTCTCCCGAAATTACCACATTGATTGATGCCGCGCAAGTGTTCTATGTTGAGGGATACTTTTTGACCCACGGCGTTGAATCTGTCATCGAGCTCGCCAAGAAGGCCTCCAGTTTGGGCAAGGTATGTCCAGCAGTCGGTCTGCGTCAAGTATTCTTTACTTATCATATGGTCGATATAAGGTCTTTGCTTTGAACTTTTCCGCCCCATTCATTGCTATGTTCTTCGGAGTGCAGCTCCAACAGGTCCTGCCGTACTGTGACATCATCATTGGAAATGAGAGTGAAGCTGAGGCATGGGCAGGCGCTAATGGAGTGGCAGACCAAAAAGATATTACCACAGTCGCCAAAACGATCGCAGCTCTCCCAAAAGCGAATGCCTCGCGTCCTCGCGTCGTTGTCATCACGCAAGGAGCCGAGTTCACAATCTTGGCCAATTCAGCCGAACCCGAACGCACGAAAACATATCCAGTAAATAAACTGAAAGATGACGAGATCGTCGACACGAATGGCGCCGGTGATGCTTTTGCTGGTGGCTTCTTGGGTGCCTTCGTTTCCGGGAAAAGCTTAGACGAATGTGTGGAGGTAGGCCATAAGCTTGGTGGCATGTGCGTTGGCCAGGTATATTTCGTTCTTCGTAACTAATTCAACCAAGTGCTAATGTTCTTGTTGGCACAGGTCGGACCACAGTACAAGTGGCCTAAAGTCAAGATTATCTAGGCCCATAAAGTCTCCTAGCTGAGAATGCCATATTGTCGCTCTCAACAGCGATTTAACGGTCTTCATTGCTTCACATGTACAGTCTTGCATTTCCAGAGTACACTGGAGGCCGTTGTCCATCGGACGAGTGAAATACGATTTTTGAATTTACTCCCCCGGTTTAGTGAAAAGAGTAGAAATGACACTGGCAACAACCAAGAACATCTTATACACTGGAATATCGAAGTGCCAGTGTCACGAAGGAGGCGGAGAGGCTAGTGATTCCTGTGCCAAAAACCGAGGTTAGTGGTGACAAACGGAATGACACCTGACAAACCTGCGTCAGTAATTCGGCTGGATGGCCGAAGGTAATGTAGTGGGTACAAATTCTTAAGCGAAACAACACGCGACGAACCTGGATTGAGCATCGGTTCTCCATCTTCAGTGAGAATGTGCTCCATTGGCTCCGGTCGGTCGAGATGGAGAGGGGTATGGTATTGGCCCGGGCTGAGTTCGGAGGCGATCAGCAGCTCGTCCCGAACTTCGACGTCTGCGTCTCCCTCGGCGTCAATATCAACATCACCTTCCGGAAAGGATGAACGGTGACGGCCATCTGGATTACATAAATAAAACCCCGTACTTTTCGAATGCTTCCCCGCTTGCCCATTCACAGCATCGGATTCCCGAGAAGGTTCGTCTGAAAACTTGGATTCATGTATGACAGAATTGAGGACAGCTTCCATCGCTGCTTGCGTAATCTTCAGAGACATGGCAGCTTCATTCGATGCACGATTGATACCATCATCGTTTCCTCCATGGTGTGTGTTACTTGTAGTTGTGCTAGTTGATGCATCAAGGGAAGGATCGATGACGGGTGCCGAAGGATATGATTGACCCTCTCCTTGAGTGTTGGTGCTATCGGACGCAGCCATATCAACGTCCGCTCGTTGGCTTGAATTCGGATTGAGTCTTGGATCTACGACGCTGTTGAGCATGGGGGTATTGGTACGTGACGTGCCGTTTTCTGGCCCAGGAGTGTCGTTCTTGGACGATGTGCCATTTTGACTTGCCTGAGCACAGGTGACAAGGTCGGGGTTAACTTGAGGTTGATGTGGAGACTGTGTTTGCGGCGGCAACAGACCACCGTTTGAACGATAATACGGTGAGGGTTGATAATATATATGTGAACCGGGAATTTGATGATATGCAAGGTGGCCTATGGTATGTGCCTGGGCGTCTGTTGCCCATGGAGGTGGAGGAGGCCAGCTAGCTTGATGCAGCCTGGTAGCCGAAGTAGGAAGCGCGATGCCCTGGGCATACTGAGGATCCGTCATGACGCCTGGGGGTGGATGGGGTTGTGGAAATCCAGCTGTAAGCAATTGTGAGACGATTAGTACAGCAAAGCAGTATTGCACATACTGCTGGTCGCCGTGTGTTGTCGATAATAACTGGTAGGACCAGATGTTGCTGGCATTGCCAAAGCAGCTGGTGGAGTCGACTTGGCAACGGCAACTTTGCCTTTACCTTTAGCAGATGGCGATCCACTCCGACTTCTGGATCTGGAGCCAGACGATTGAGGCTGCTCATCTTCCCCATTTTTCTTTTTGTTGGCTTCAGCGGGCTCGATGACAACACCGTTATGTCTGGGGAGTGGATAATATGCGAAAGATTTTGCGTACACGGGGTGCAGTTACTCACCTGGACTTTTGATGTCTTCGCAAAGCATCGGTCTAGATGCCAGTCAGACGAAATCGAAAACGCAAAAATCGCACGACATACTCGGGTAAAGGTAGCGTCACATTGAGGACACGCACTACAAAAGGGGGAGCACGATGAATGCATAGAATTAAACATTCAAGCAGTCATACGTACAAACCAGGCATAGAATGCAGTTTGGTGGTCCTTTGATGTCTTTTCAGATCAGCCTCGCGAGCGAACTCTTTGTTGCAGCCATTAATCTTGCATGGCCACACACCAGTCACTGTTGTTTTCTTCTTCGAGGGAGTCTTCTTTTTCGGTGTTTCCTTTTTCTCTTCGGACTAACATACCAGCCACCTTGAAGTGGCTGAAAGCGATATTTGATGGACTAACTCACTGGGTGTTTCATGTGCGCCCGGACCATCTATAAGACTATACAAGGATACCGGAATCCCACAATTAAATTTGAGACAAATTGACGAGGTATCTATTAAAGTTGCCTTATGAGCACTGTGTGGTTGTCCAAGTCGGGTGGCAGACCAACGGTGGCGAGAATTCGAGCGCAGCGGTGGCGAGGCTGTTGAAGGAGCAAACACTTACGTAATCTCACCTGTTTTTCCGTGATTAGCGATTTGTATGAGACGGCGTAACATGCATGGTATATAATGTCAAATAAAATGCTGTGAGTGTAGAAGGTGAAGTGGAAATCATCTCAGAATGCGGGGTCCACCTAGGGTACTGGCACGGTCGAGCAACCCTTGAACCCTTCTACTCAATCTCTCTGCTTCCATCTTACGCTCCCACACCTGATGAGCGGGTGTTTTCTT
>Ga0209006_10005487_pt1 | contig 11526 bp, 6 predicted proteins | sample JacPin_JW_Ref_O2_FD_188567 | JGI IMG/M metagenome (GOLD analysis project Ga0209006, IMG submission 188567) | Forest soil microbial communities from Algoma, Ontario, Canada - Jack Pine, Ontario site 1_JW_Ref_O2 (SPAdes) (version 2) | ecosystem: Environmental > Terrestrial > Soil > Boreal... | reverse complement strand
GCGCAGCCCTTCGCTGAAATAAATCCGCGAGCCGTCATGCGCCCACGCTGAAAGATTCGGCGATTGATCCGGAGTAAGCGGCAGCTCGCGGACCTTGAGATCGTTGAGAGTCAGCAAAACGATGCGGCTGCCGTCGATTCTTTTGGCCGATTGCGCCGTGCGCACGAACGCCAGATAGCGCCCGTCCGGCGAATAGCGCGGCTCGGCCTCCGTCGCGGACGTCGCGGCTACCGGCCGGATTTGTCCGGTTTCGAGCGCGACCTCGAAGATGTCCGCCTTCCGCCCATCGTCTGCGTCCGGCGTAGGCCGCGCTTCGTAGGCGATCCTCTGCGAATCGGGCGACCAATCGAACTGGCCGATATGATAGGGACCGGCCGCCGCATGCTTCACCGCGCGCTTGCCGCCGGCATCCGGCTCGACCGGAACGATCCACAAAGACTGATTCGCCGGATTCTCGTCCAGCACCCTGAAATCTTTCTTTTCGCGCTTGGCGCGCTCCACGTCACCGTCCGCTTCGCGCCCTGTAAACGCGATCCATTTCCCGTTGGGTGAAATCGAAAATGCCCCCAGCGTGCCGCTCCAGTTGGTGAGTTGTTCCGCCTCGCCTCCATCCACTGGAATCCGATACAAATTGCGCTTCCCGCTTCGCTCCGAAGCGAAAAAGACCCACGTCGCATCGGGCGAAAACGCCGGCGCATTGGAGCTTTTCTCGCCGCGCGTAAGCTGCATTCGATCCGTCCCATCGGTATGCGCCAGATAAACCTGCGTCAGCGTTTCGCTCTTTTCTCCATCCATCACCGCATGTGTTTCCGTCCACACGGCAAGCCGTCCATCGGCCGACGGAACCGCCGAAGTGACCGTCTTCACCTTGATCGAAACCTGCGGCGTCCACTGCGCGAAAGCCGAGCCCGAAATAAAGAGAAAAACAACCAGCCGTCTATCGAACATATTTATCCGCCCAATCCAAGTGTCTCTGCATGATATCCAGGATGAACTTCGGCTCTTGTGGACCGTGCGGCGTGCGAGGATAAACCACCATCTTCGCCGTCACTCCTTCGCGCTTCAGCGCGTGATAGTATTCGTAGCCTTGCGATGTCGGAACCCGCACGTCCGCCTCTCCATGCAGCAGCAGCGTGGGCGTGGTCACGTTCTTGACGTAGGTAATCGGCGAATGCTTTTGGAAATTTTCGAACTGCTGCCAAGGCTCGCCTCCGAAATAATCCGGCAGAAAACCAGGGATGTCTGCCGTGCCGGTGAAGCTCCACAGATTCGTCACGCCCGCGCCGATCACGGCAGCTTTAAAGCGATGCGTCTGAGTGATGGTCCAGGAGGTCATGAAGCCTCCATAGCTCCAGCCCATAATCGCCAGTCGGTCCGGATCGGCAACGCCCATCGCGATCACCTTGTCCACGCCCGCTTGATCGTCCTCGTAATCCTTGCCGCCCCAGTCGTTGTAATTGGCGAATCGGAACTGACGCCCGTAGCCGCCGGATCCGCGCGGGTTCGGCCGCAGAACCGCATAGCCGCGCGCTGCAAATACCGCGATGGGGTAAAGTCCGCTGCGGCCAATGAAACTTTCATTAAAAACGCCGGTTGGTCCGCCGTGAATATTCAGAATCAGCGGAACCTTTTTGCCGGTCTCGTAGTTCACCGGATACGTAAGCAACCCTTCCACTTCCAGTCCGTCCTTGGACTGCCACTTGATCACTTCCGTTTTCCCTAGAGGCAACTTCGGGAGGTCCAGATTGGCTCTGCTCACCCGCATCGGAGCATGCGTCGCCACCGCCATCACGTAAGCCTCCGGCGCTTCATCGACGCTTTCCATCGGGAGGCCCAGATAGGTTCCGCTGGTATTCAGATGCGTCCCTCCGGCTCCCAATACTCCCTTTGAGGGCTCGAACAATTCCTGCGCCGGGCCGTCGATCGGAATCTTATAGATCGCTGTGCGGGTATGCCTGCTCTCTGTGAACAACACCGCATCGCCAGACCAGCCGAGCAGAGATGGCTGCTCGTCATAGCTCGCCGGAAGCGTGCGATTTTCACCGGTCGAGCGGTTCATCAGCACGATCCGCCCGTCAAAAGCCCATCGCGGCGGCTCCGATCCCGATTTCGTATACGCCAGATATCGGCCATCGCGCGAATAGCTCGGATTGGCTGCCTGCGCGTGAGTCACGGCAATCGGTTTCACATCGCCGCTCGCTACGTCGACTTCGGCGAGCTCCGATTTGGTCCAGTAATCCGCGCCCGGCGCCGGCCAGTGGCTGAACGCGATCTTCGTCGAATCGGGCGACCAGTTGAACTCCGTCACATGCCGCTTGCCATCCGTCAACTTTCGCTGGGTGCGTTTGCCCTCACCGGGCGCCTCCGCGGGAAGCAGATAGATCGAACGATTCTCCGGATTCGCATCGACCACCCGAAAATCCCGTTTCTCTTTCTTAGTCTTCTCCTCATCGGCAGGCGCTTCGTAACCGGCGAACGCCACGGTCTTGCCGTCGGGCGATACCTCGTATTCTTCAACGGCGCCTTTAAAATCGGTCACCATTTCAGCCTCGCCGCCGGCGATCGAAATCCGGTATACATTGTTCTTCCCGGAACGAGACGAGAGGAAGTAAACCATCCGTCCGTCCGGAGAAAACGAAGGACTCGCCGCGCTCTTATCCCCACGCGTCAACTGAATCCGATGCGATCCATCGACGCGCGCAACAAAAATGTGGGTCAGCATTTCGCTGTGCTCGGCATCCATCACGGATTGCGTTTGAGTCCACGCGACCATGGCTCCATCGGGCGACGGCACAACACCGCCGACAGTCTTGAATTGCATCGAAAATTCAGGGGTCCAGGCAGTAGGAGCTTGCGCCCTCGCCGCTCCAAGTAAAGCCAGTACGATCCAAAGGCGATTGGTCAGGTGCGACATATTTCCGCCTACTATGCCACAAATCGAAGGTGCTTCGTTGGCCTAACCGGGATAGGCACCGGTAATGTAGCTCTGCAACTGCTGGATGGTCTGCTCGTGGGAACCGATGATCCAATTCACCAGATCGCCGATCGACAGGATCCCCACGACAGTATCTCCTTCGAGCACCGGTAGGTGACGCACGCGGTGAGCCGTCATCATGTGCATACATTCGCTGACTGAATTCTCAGGGCTGACGAAGAATGCCGGCGCGCTCATAATCTCGCGCACCAGCGTTTCCTGCGAATGCTTGTTTTTGAGGACAACTTTGCGCGCGTAATCGCGTTCAGAGATGATGCCTTCAAGTTTCCCTTCCCGCAGCACCACCAGCGCTCCGATTCCTTTGTCCGCCATTTCGTCGATGGCCTCATACACGGTCGCGTCGGGCGAAATGGACCAGACGCCCGCACCCTTCATCCGTAGCAGGAGCATCACCGGCTCATCAAGATGGATTTTGGTTTCAGTGGAAGTTTTGACAGCTGGCATGGCAGCCCTCCTATTCGCATAGTGGACTCATTAAACGCCGTCGTCAAGGCCTCCAAAATTGCCTTATTTGACCATAATGTGCTCGTTAAGGGCACCACAAGAGCCTTAATCGACCATAAAATCGGGTCAGTTGATCCGGACAGTCGCCGGGGCGCTGGCGATTCCGTCCACGGTCACCACGACAGACTGCGCGCCGACCGCGAGCCCGCCGGGTACTTGGACATTGATTTGAGTTACTCCGACCAGCCCGGGCGGGATGCCGATAAAATCGATGGTCGCCAGGGCTCCGCCGATGGTCACGGTGGTGGGCTGCACAGGCTTCGGCAAATTAGCGAGCGCCGTGGATGACGCGGGCGCCGCTCCGGTCGCGATCGCCGGGGAAACGGCTCCGGCTCCGGTGATGTAAAACGCAATCTCCTGTCCGGCTGACGCCGTCGCCGTCGGAACCAGCGCGCCGGTTGTATCCGTGAAAATTCCCGGCGCCGCAACGGTCAATTGGAACGACTGCGTGGTCACCTGCCCGTTGTTATTGACACTCAGCACCCCGGTGCCGTTCGGCGATACTTCATATGGGATTTGCACGTTCAACTGAGTTGGAGAAACATAGTAGAGAGGAGCGGCGATTCCGTTTACCAGAGCCGCGACGCCCAGCGTCGAAATCGGTAGAGGCACGCTCGACGCGCTCTGGGTCGAGGGCGAGAGCTGGGACCCGAATACGCTCAGAATCGATCCCGGAGCGAAGCTTGTTTTGAAACTGGCTCCGTTGGCCGCGCCGCTGATCGCCGGCGTAGCAGTCGCGCCCGATCCGGATGCGGTCACGCTTACGTTGACCGACGCGCTGTCAGAATTGTTGTATGTCGCGGTGATCGTTCCCGCACCCAAGGGCAACTGCGAGCCGTTTACTGCGAGGGTCGCCGTTGACGTGCCTCCCGAACCGGTCAAAGCCGCGGATCCCAGCGACGTTCCTGCAATTGAAAATGAAACTGATCCCGACGGAGTCGTTCCACTTGTCGAGCTGATGGTGGCTGTTAAATACACAACGTCGTTCGCTGCCACAGAGCTCAAATTGCTATGCAGCGTTACGCTCGTAACCGGGGTCGGCTGCGTCGTGCTGCCGCCGTTCCATCCTGTTACCAGCACGAACGCGTCCACCGAGCCGAGCCCCGTCGCCTGATCGTATCCAACACCCGCAGAGTAACCCTGGGGAGTCGTGCCGCAGTTCGGCGTTCTTTTCGGACAGGTCACGGTGACGACGTTGTTGCCCGTCGTGATGTCGTGAAACATGCCGGAACCCCATCCCGATGGCGCCAGCGCATAAAGATTCGGATTGATGTTGCCCACTCCATTGGAGCCGAGCGACTGATTCAGAAGCGCCGTGAGCCCCGCAAAGGAAGGCGCGGTCACCGACGTCCCTCCGTAAATCTGGAGGCTCCCGCCGGTGTACACCAGATAACCGTCATGATCCGCCGAGGCGCTCAAAGATACGTCGGGGACGTGGCGCGCGTTGTCGCCAGGCACTCCGGGAGCGGTCTGCCAGGAAGGCTTCGTAAACAAAACGCTCGCTCCGCCGCCGCTTGCCGAGGGCGTTCCGTCCGCCACGCTGTCGTTCCACGTCGTCTCCGGAATGTACGACAAAGCCGAAGCTCCGTTGGCATTGTTAGTGGAGTTCCAATACGTGCCCCCAGCATCGACGAACTCCGTGCCGCCGACGCTGGTCACTTCGGGCAAGCTGCCAGGCAGGTCGACGGAGAGCCCGGGGTGCTGCGTATCGCCGCAATCCGCTCCGCCATCGTCGCCCGAAGCAGCAAACCACGTCATTCCCTGCGCGTTGGCTTGCTGTGCCCATTGCTGGAAGGCAGATACCTCCGACGTAGGCGTCTCCAGTTCGCAACTGCCATAGCTCACACTGACCACCGGAGCGAGCTTCTGGTCGATGGCGTACTGCACCGACGTCAGGGCATCGGTGGAGTACACAAAAATAATGGTGGCATCGCGAGCCACGGCGCCCGACCATTCCAAATCCAGGTCCGATTCCGCAAGATCGCCCGAGGCCGATTGGATCCCAGGGTTTTTAGATCCTGGCACCAGCAGCGTCTGCGGATTATTGGCGGGAAGGTTGAAAGTGCTGCGGAACGTCTGGATATCGGAAAGATTGATCTCTGTCTGTCCCGCGATCGCGATCTTCTGCCCGGTCCCATTGACTCCGGAAGTGTACAGGGGCGCGATGTCATAAATCGTCGCCAGATCGTCCGGCGCGATGTTGTGCATGCCTCTCGAGGTGTATTTAGGCTTGGCTCGCGGCTTCATCCGGAAATCGTTCAGGCCGCGAATGCCTTTCACTACCGAACCGAAGGCTGCGGGCACGGAGGGCTCCGACGCGTTCGAATAATGCGTTTCTCCATCGGCTAGATAGCTGTGAATCTCCGTCTGAAACGCCGCCTCGACCTGCGCCGCCGTTCCGCTCATTGCGACCCAGTTTCGCGCGCGTGCGACGGAGACGACCGTTAATCCTTCCCCTTTCAGCCACTGTGTGATCTTGCCGATATCGTCGTCACTCACCCCGAAGCGCTGGGCATATTCCTCCGGAGTCAGCCACTGCTGATAACTGGGCGAGCCCTTTGTTTGCTGGGCAATCAGCAGTTTTTCAAGGTCGGCCTGCTGGGTTGCCGACGGCGCCAGCGTCAGCGTGATATAAGACATGGGAAGCGACGGCGCCACTCGCCCCTGGTCATCGGCGAGCTGAGCCTTTGGATGAAGATGTCCGGCGAGCATCGTACGCTGACCCTTGTCTACACTTTGCGTAATGCGGCTGCTCTGGGCCGAGGCGCTGGCCGTGCAAATTATCGTAGCGGCGGCGCACAGATCGAGACACTTCAAACGCATTTATTCTCTCCAGGGAAACAAGAGGACGCGGTCAGATCGGGCGGTGGTGCCCCGCAAGGGACGCCGTTAGTTCTTTGGATGTCTCCACGGTCATTCACGTTACAAAACGTTCGCGCAATTTTCGGCTATATGGTGACTTTAACCCGGTTCCGTGAAGCAAGTCGCGAGGGTGCTTTGACCGCTCCCGAAGGTCGCGGCTCCAAAAAACAGTTGATTTGGAGCCGCGACCCGCGGGAGCGGTCAGCCGCGCAAGATGCCTTTGCTAATTTTTCATCAATTAGGAACTTATCGGGCCGAAGCCCCGCATCCTGCGTGTCGCGAGGGTGATTGCCGTTCGGGCTTGACCGCTCCCGAAGGTCGCGGCTCAAAAAATAGTTGATTTGGAGCCGCGACCCGCGGGAGCGGTCAGCCGCGGCCGAGATGTCTTCGCTGATTTTTCACCCAAGACCCGCATCCTGCGTCCGGCAGGATGCATCTTTAAGAAGCCGATGTTGCCGTTACTTCAATTCTCGCTAATCGCATTTACCTCGATTTTCGTCCTGGTCGACCCGGTCGCGGCCGTCCCCGCTTTCCTCGCCATGACCGGCGATTCGAACCGCGCCCAGCGCCGTCACATGGCAGCGAGGGCGGCGTGGACGTGTTTCATCGTGTTGCTTACATTCTCTCTGGCGGGAACTCTCATCTTCCGGTTGTTCGGGATCACGCTCGCGGCTTTCAAGATCGCCGGCGGATTGATCCTGGGCATCATCGGGCTCGACATGATCAAGGCGAAACGGTCGCCCACGAAAGAGACGCCCGGAGAAACCGAAGAGGGTGCGGAGAAAGAAGACGTGGGCATCATCCCGCTCGGTATTCCCATGCTGGCGGGGCCGGGTTCCATCTCTACCGTGATGGTCCTGATGAGTCAGAAGGCGGATTGGCAGCACGCCCTCGTGATCGTCTTCGCCATTGCGGTCGCGGCAGCCATTTCCTTTCTGGTGCTGGCTGCCGCAGACCGGGTGAGTTCTTTTCTCCACGAAACCGGCATTCGCATCCTGACCCGCATGATGGGACTTCTGCTGACTGCCATCGCTGTGCAATTCGTCCTGAACGGCTTGAAAGACGCAGGTTTCCTGACGGGTAAGTAAATAAAGCTGCCTTGGTGATGCTGCATCGCGCAACGCCAACAACGAGCCGTGACCACAGGGAGCGGTATGGAGAGCTTTTCCGAATCGCAACGCAAGATCGCGACTACTTTACTACCTACTCGACTCAGCATCATTGCACATGAAATCGCTAGAAGAGCCTTGTGTGAATTAGTCTGGCTTTGACCGCTCCCGGAGGTCGCGGCTCTATTGTGAAATCTACTTTTTGTTGGAGCCGCGACCGGCTCTAAGCCACGGGCCTCCACACATGCCCCTCTTCCGACGGCGTGAACAGAGCGTCCGCCTTGCCACATGCGATGTAAAACACCTTCAACTTCTTGTTGGCGCCGGCCGCCTTGATTTCGGGACTGTTCGCGGCGGTGCGCGGGCTGGGTCGCCGCCCGACGTCAGCGGATTGAGTTTCCTTTCTTCTGATAGTCCGGATAACTCGGCCGCTTGCCATAGTTCACTGGATTCTTTTTCAGCCCATCTAGCACAACTTCGATGGCTTTCTCGAGCTGCGGATCGTGGCCGGTGCGCACTAGCTTCGGGTCCATCTCGACCTCGTACTCGGGAGAGACGCCGACGTTTTCGATGTCCCATGAGCCGTCGAGATTATAGAACGCCAGGTTCGGCGTGCCGACATTGCCGCCGTCGATCAAGTCTCCGGGACCGGTGTAGTGCCCTACCAATCCCCCCCACGTCCGCATCCCGACCAGCGAGCCAATTCCCGCCTTCCGAAACAGCCACGGCATCGCGTCGCCTCCGGAACCCGCCATTTCATTGGTGATCATCACCTTGGCTCCGAAGATTCCCTCCATGGGAACCGTGATGTCCTCGCCTTCACGCATGGTGAAGCGGCCCACCAGGGGCCGGCGCAGATAGTCGATCACGTAATCGGCAATGTCGCCGCCGCCGTTGAACCGCTCGTCGATAATCACGCCTTCCTTGCCCACCTGACTGAAGAAGTAACGATTGAAATTCGCGTAGCCGCCACCTGCCGTGTCGGGCATGTAGACGTAACCTATGCGGCCTCCCGACATCTGATCCACCTTGCGCCGGTTGTCTTCGATCCAGGCGAAATTGCGCAAGCCGCGCTCATCGGCGACGGGTGCCACGGTGACCTCCCGCGAACCCGCGCCGCCGGGATCCGTTCCAACTCTAATGACAATGGACTTCCCCGCGGTTTCTTCGAAGAAACTGTATAGGTTCGCCGGCGGACGTACATCGCGTCCTTGCACGGAGAGAAGATATTCTCCGGCCACGACGTTGACTCCCGGCTGGGTGAGCGGAGCATTCAGACGCGGATTCCAATTCTCTCCGCTGTAAATGCGCGCGAACCGATAGCGGCCGTTTTCGACGGTGTAATCGGCACCCAGCAGGCCGCCACGCACCCGCTTGACGTCCGGGCGGTCGCCTCCGCCGATGAACATGTGGCCCACCGTCATTTCGCCCAGCATCTCCTCGAACAGATAGTTCAGATCCGCGCGGCTGGCGATATTGTCCAGATAGGGCTCGTACCTCTTCTCCATTACTTCCCGGTTCAAGCCGTGGAGACCGGGATCGTAGAAAAAGTCGCGCTCGTCGCGCCATACCTGGTGATACATGTGTTCCCATTCGGCGCGCGGATCGACCCATACTTCCATCGCATCGAGCGCCAGCGGGTGCGGCGCCTCACCGGCCTGCTTGCCGGTCGCCACCAGGAAATACTGCTGTCCCTGCCGGTACAGCATTTTTTCACCGTTCGCACTGAGGATGAATCCGGCGATGCCTTCGCGAAGTTTTTCGGTCTTGCGCGTCTTCAGGTCGAAGGTGTGCAGAATCAGCTGCGGTCCTTGGCCCGCCGCCGGCACGGCGGGCGCTTCCACCAGGAACAGCACACCCGATTTCCCGGCCGCCAACGTGCCGTAATCCCGCGGGGGAATCGGCAAGGCGAGAATGCGCTGGCTGATGTTCTCGAAATCGATCCTGACGGTGGGGTCCTTCTTGGCCGCATCCTCGGGCTTCTTTGCGTCATCCGGCTTCTTCGCTTCCTCCGGCTTTTCCTCGTCGCTTTCCGGGGCCAGCGGCGAGGGCAGATCTTTTGCGAGCACGGCCACGTATACGCTGCGCGAAACCGGCCGCTGAATGCTGGACATATCCAGCCAACCCGTGCTTAGCGCGGTATCGGTGCTGGCGGTGAAGTAGAGATACTTGCCGCCTTTGTCAAACACCGCGTGGGCCGCGTCGCTCATTCCATCGGTTAGCTGAAATGTCTTGTTCTGGTCGAGCGAATACACGAACACCGCGTGCAGATGACTCCGGAGCTTCTTGGTGTAGGCGATCCATTTGCTATCGGGCGACCATGCCGGATCGAGCGCCATCGGTCCGGCGTAGGTGTCGTTATCGATGCGCGACGGCGTTCCTTTTTCCAGATCGAGGTACCAGACATTCAGCTTTTTATCCGTGTACGCGATCTTTTTGCTGTCGGGAGACCAGCGAGGCGAATACGGGAACGTGGGATTTCCCAGCCCAATACGCTTGGCTTCACCCAGGCCGTTCTGATCGCGGATCTCGAGTGCATACTCTCCCGGAGCATCCGAAAAATAGGCGATGGATTTCCCGTCAGGCGACCAGGCCGGGTCGCGCTCCTCTACGGCCACCGTGTTGGTCAGGTTCCGAATATCGCCCTTCTCTGCTGGAACGGTGAAGATCTCGCCATGGGCGACGAACACCGCCCTTGCGCCGGTGGGAGAAACCGCGGCGGCGCGAAATTCGTTGATTGCCAGCTTGCGGAAATGCGGGCGGATTTCCGCTAGATCGCCCGCGAGCTTCACATCCACCGCGTGTTCCTTATGCGTTTTCAGATCGTAAATATGCAGCGCGCCGAACTGCTCATAGGCGATCCCGTCCGGCCCCGCCGAGGCGGATTTGAGATCCAGGCCTTCGTTCTTGATAACTTCGCTCACGCGCTTCGATTTGGTGTCGTAGGAAAACAGCGTCACCGGGCCGTTACGATCCGAGAGGAAATAAATCGTTTCGCCGACCCACATCGGATTGAAGTCGTTCGAATTGTTGCGCGGGATTTTGACGACGCTCGAATCGGCCAGCGTCGCAATCCAAATCGGCCGTGTTTGTCCTCCGCGATAGCGCTTCCACGCGGGCTGCCACTGGTCGGTGGGAACATAGGCGAGCTTGGCGCCGTCGGGCGAGTAGGACCCTTCGACAGCCCGATCCAGCGGAAGCTGCGTCTCGAAACCGCCAGTTACAGGAACTGTGAACAGCCGGCTGAAATTCGAGTAGCTACTCCGGCCCGAAGAGAAAATCACCTGCTTGCCATCGGGCGTCCAACCCACTACGTGATCCGGCCCTGGATGGTAGGTGAGACGCTTGGGGGTTCCGCCGGACGCCGGCATGACGAACACGTCGATGTTTCCGTCGTACTCTCCGGTGAACGCGATCTGAGATCCGTCGGGCGAGAACACCGGCTCGGATTCGACCCCGACGCCTGTGGTGAGACGAATCGCGTCGCCACCTTCGCGGCCGACACTCCAAAGGTCACTGGCGAAGCTGAACACGATCTGCGTCCGGCTGACTGTTGGATGCCGCAGCAGAAAGGGTTTGTCATTCGAGGCAGCGCATAGGATTGCCGGTGAGGATGCGGCGAGGAGCAGATAGATGACTTGCTTCATATCGTGATTTCTCCTGCGTCGATTATACTCATCCGGTCGGTTCTGGGTTCGCCAACAATCGCGAAGAGGAACCTCAAACCAAGTGCTCGCTTCGGAAAATTGTTGAGCAATAAACTCCGTTAAGAGCCGTTCTGTATTGTCTGCCGGGTGCCGGATTCCGCCATCAACGTCGTGTGGCGACTTGATTTAGCAGCGAGTCCGAGGCGCTTTGGCTCTGGTGCTTTTCGCCTTTCGCGGCTCTGGCGCGCTCTCTGTTTTGATGCCATCCTGATGGGAGGAGAAAAGATGCGGATTTCTATTGTGTGCCTGTCTGCTGTGGCCGCCTGCGCGGTCGTTTCACTTGCCGCGGCAGACGTCGATCGCATCCAGCGCGTTGAGAATGGGCTGCGCGCGCCGATCGCGATCAAGG
>Ga0209006_10005486_pt1 | contig 11526 bp, 11 predicted proteins | sample JacPin_JW_Ref_O2_FD_188567 | JGI IMG/M metagenome (GOLD analysis project Ga0209006, IMG submission 188567) | Forest soil microbial communities from Algoma, Ontario, Canada - Jack Pine, Ontario site 1_JW_Ref_O2 (SPAdes) (version 2) | ecosystem: Environmental > Terrestrial > Soil > Boreal... | reverse complement strand
CCCGGTTCGAACCTGGAAACATTGTCGCCAACCGCCGCCACTACTCCAGAAGTTTCGTGGCCGAAAATGCGTGGCGCGGTATGGGAGCCGGTAGCTATTTTTTTGAGGTCGGTACCGCAGACGCCACAGGTGTGCACGCGGAGCAACAATTCACCCGGACCGATTTCAGGAACTGGCACGGTTTCGAGGCGAACATCGTTCACTCCACGATAAACCGCGGCCAGCATGGTGGCGGGAATCGAGTGGCTACGGCGTTCGATCGCGATTTGTCCGGCAATGGCCATCGGCGTTAGATGAGTTCTATGTAATGTTGGCTTCAACCGCGTCGTTCGCGCTTCGCCGACTGTGCTGCAAATAGTCGCCAAGACTTCTGGCTGCCTTGCTGCTGTTGCGGGCCAACGTAATAACAGAGTGCCAGAGCCATGGGCGCAAGACGACGAATGCCGCAAAGCCTACCGTATTGAATTGGCCCTGCGAGTCAATGAAGCGGCTCAATTCCGGCATTTCAAAATGTAACCCATCAGAGATCACTTTTGTTGCGGTGAATGGAATTCCGTGAGCGGAAGCCGCCGCCGCCACTGCGGCGGCTTCCATATCCACGGCTTGTGCGCTGTAGGCTTGTGCCAAGGCCGACTTTTGACGCTTATCGGCGACCGCCATAAATGTCACCAGTGTCCCCGTTCCCGCGGCGATCTTTGTTCGGCTGCCGTCCCTGGCATCGACCACAACAGCAGGCGTGAAAATATCGCCCACATCGAGATCCCCTTGCAAGGCTCCGGCAAACCCTACCGACTGCACGAGCACCGGATGATACAGCGCGATGATCGCTTCGGCAGCCCGGCGGGCTGCCTCCATTCCAATTCCTCCGCAAACGAGAACCATCTCGTTCCGCTCGAAGAAAATGAACTTGCGGCCTTGATGTTCCCGCTCCGCGCGCGTGGACCCGTTGATCGAGGCGCTCACTTCGCGATCCAGGGCGGCGACAATGGCAGTCCTATGCATAGCCGTTAGACCTGAACCATTCCACCGCGCGGCGCAATGCAGCATCCACGGGGATTTGTTTCCATCCCAGTTCGCGTTCGGCCTTGCCGGAACTCGCCCACATTTTCTTCTTTCCCATACGGACTGTTTCCACCGTCGCGCGCGGTTCGCGACCAAGCAGGCGGCCAGAAAACATTTCATCGACTGCACCGGCGAGGTAGGCAACGGCGTAGGGAAGCTTAACGGTTGGCGAAGGCAATCCCGAGATGGCGGCCAGCTTGTCCAAAATCTGCTTCAGTGTCAGATTCTCGCCGCCAAGAATGTAGCGCGCGCCACTCTTACCTTTTTCCATTGCCGCCACGTGTCCACGGGCACACTCGCGGACGTCAACAAGATTTAATCCCGTTTCCACATAAGCCGGAAACTTGCGTTTAAGAAAATCCACGACGATGCGTCCGGTCGGCGTCGGCTTAATATCCTGTTCACCTACTGGCGTGGTGGGGTTTACTGTCACCACGCGCATACCGCCGCGCCCTGCCTCCATCGCAACTTGTTCGGCCATAAACTTCGAGCGCTTATAGTGACCGATCATGTCGGCCAACGAGACTGGAGACTCTTCGTCGGCCGGATGGCCGTTGCCCGTGAATCCTATGGTGGCCACGCTCGAGGTGTAGACAACGCAGCGGACCCCGGTCTTCCGCGCCGTTTCCAGAATCGCGCGAGTTCCTTCCACATTCGAACGGTACATTTCGGCGGGATCGCGCACCCAGAGGCGATAATCGGCGGCCACATGAAACACCGTGTCGCACCCTGCCATTGCCTTTTCGAGCGATGCGGAGTCCCGCAGATCGCCCGTTGCAGTTTCCGCTTTTAGACCCTCCAGATTTTTCTGATTGCTGGTGGAGCGTACCAGCAGCCGCAGATCTGCTCCCTGCTCGGAGAGAACGCGAGCTACGTGCGAGCCAAGAAATCCGGTTGCGCCTGTGATAAAAGCTTTCAAAACAGTTCTCAGTCCTCGGTTCTCAGTTCTCAGTCAAAACCTCAGAGAAGAATTAATGCTGAGAACTGGCAACTGAGAACTGAGATCTAGTTTTCAGCTTTCTCCATCACCTTGGCATATGTAGTCAATGCCAGCAGCGGAAAGTACTGGCGATAGAGGTGATACTTCAAATAGAACACGCGCGGGAACCCTGTGCCGGTGAAGAACGGTTCATCCCACGAGCCATCTTCCTTCTGCGTGCGCAAAAGATATGCAATGCCGCGAGCCACGGAGTCGCTGCGCGTGTCGCCCACGGCAAGCAGCCCCAGAATTGCCCACGCGGTTTGCGAAGGAGTGCTATCGCCCACTCCACGCAAAGTCGGATCGTCGTAAGAGCCCACAGTTTCTCCCCAGCCGCCGTCCGGGTTCTGCACCATGCGCAACCACTCTGCTGCCTGCTGTACGCAGGGCTCATGAGTGTCCATGCCAATGGCTTCCAGTCCGCGCAGCACCAGAGCGGTGCCATAGATGTAGTTCACTCCCCAACGGCCGAACCAGCTTCCATCGGGCTCCTGCTCGTCGCGGATGAACTGAATCGCGCGCTTTACCGCGGGATGATTCTTGTCGTATCCGTAAGTCGCCATCATCTCAAGAATGCGGCCTGTAATATCGACGGTCGCAGGATCGAGCATGGCATTGTGATCGGCGAAGGGAATGTGCTGGAACACCATCTTGTCATTGTCTTTGTCGAACGATGCCCAGCCGCCGTTCTTGCACTGCATGGACAAAATCCAATCAATGGCACGCTGCACGGATTCGCGCTGGTAGCGGCCGTTGGGATGCTCGACGCGGCTGAGGGCGAGGCAGACCATGGCGCTGTCGTCGACGTCAGGATAGAACTCATTATTGAATTCGAAATACCAGCCGCCAGGTTTTCCCGCCTTGTTCTTGATCTGCCAGTCGCCGGCATTGCGAACCTGCTTCTGCAGAATCCAGTCGGCGCACTTCACCATGCGCGGGTCGTTGGCGGGAACTCCGGCTTCCGCCAAAGTGAAGGCCGCATAAGCCGTGTCCCACACGGGCGACATGCAGGGCTGCATGCGAAACGTGTCGCCCTCTTCGATGCCCAGTTTTTCAAACTCATCGAGCGCGCGGATCACCTGCGGATCGTCCAGAGAGTATCCCTGGCAGCGCAGGGCAATGATGGCGTTCATCATGGAGGGATAAATCGCGCCCAGCCCATCGCTCATCTCGAAGCGCTCGAGCATCCAGCTCTCCGCTTGGCTCAACGCGATCGAACGCAGCGGACGGATGTGCACGCGTTCAAACCAGTGCGTGAGGCGATCAAGACAAAGAAAGAAATTCCGCCACGAAACCAGTTTCTTCGACCAGCGCAGGTGCATGCGGGATTTCTGCATGCCGCCGACAAACAGCTCTTCAACGCCCATTTCGCGCGGAATTTTCTTGAAAGGCTTCTTCGCGTAGCAGATCGAAAGCGGAACAAGGATGGCGCGCGACCATGACGAAATTTCGTAAATGTTAAACCAGAACCAGTTGGGAAACAGAACGATCTCGGGAGGAATAGCCGGAACCGCATCGTAATCGTACTGGCCAAAGAAACACAGATAGATCTTGGTAAATGTATTGACCTCAGTGACGCCGCCCAGTTCGAGAATCTTCTTGCGCGCACGCTGTAGAACCGGATGCTCCGCATCAAATCCTGCCAGCTTAAGTCCGAAATATGCTTTTACCGATGCGCTGATATTCGACGGGCCTGCGGCGTAAATGCTCCATCCACCATCTTCATTCTGATGTCGAACAATCCAGTTTGCGGCTTTTTGAAATCGCTCGGGATCACCCGTCCCCAGCAGCGTGTGCAGCAGAATGTAATCGGATTCAAGGGTAGTATCGGCCTCAAGCTCTCCGCACCAATACCCTTCCTCGTGCTGGGCAGAGAAAAGCAGTTGGCGAGCGGCGCTCGTGGCAGCGGCCACACGCCCTGCCAGGCCATCGATTTTGCCGAAACGAAGTTGTGGCTCGGAAGCTAAGTTTGAGTCGGGGGAGTTGATGTCCATCAGTTGGGCGGCTCCGTTAGTCCGCGGTGGCACCTGCCGGAGCGGCAGCGATAGCTTCGACAATCTCCGGCGGCAGCCCGAAGCGGACATTTTCCGGCATCACTTCGAGTTCCTGCACGTTGTCGAAACCTTTGGTGGCGAGAAACTTCATGGCTTCTTCCACCAAACATTCTGGCGCGGAAGCGCCAGCCGTCAGCGCGATCGTCTTCACATCCACCAGCCATCCGGGTTCAATGTCTTTGTAACTGTCGATAAGGTGCGAGTTCGTACCCAGGTTGCGCGCCACCTCAACCAGACGATTCGAGTTTGAACTGTTTTCCGAACCTACAACCAGTAACAAGTCAGCGTCCGAGGCTACCTCTTTTACCGCGACTTGTCGGTTTTCGGTGGCATAGCAGATGTCCTGCGCCGCCGGCCCTTTAATATTGGGAAACTTCTTCTTCAGCGCGGCGATAATGTCTTTCGTCTCGTCAAGACTTAAAGTCGTTTGCGTGAGGTACGCCACGCGATCTGGATTTGGCACAGTGAGCGATTTCACTTGCTCCGGATTGCCTACCACCTGCGTGACCAGCGGAGCTTCACCCAGCGTTCCCACGACCTCGTCATGATCGTGGTGTCCGATCAGAATCAGCGAATAGCCTTCCTTGGCGAACTTGACCGCTTCCACGTGGACCTTGGTCACCAGGGGACATGTCGCATCGATCACGCGCAGACCGCGCCGGGCGCTGTGTTCGCGGACCTCGGGCGAGACTCCGTGGGCGCTGTAGATGACCCGCTCGCCGTTGGGAACTTCGTCTTCGCTATCGACAAAGATCGCTCCCTTGGCGCGCAATTCATCGACCACAAAGCTGTTGTGGACGATTTCTTTGCGGACGTAGATCGGTGGTCCGAACGCCTCGAGTGCAATACGAACCACATCGATGGCTCGTACTACACCTGCGCAGAACCCGCGCGGCTTCAGCAACAGCAAAGTCTTTCCCTCGCTATTTGGCACCATCAAACTCCTGATCTCAGATTCGCCAAAAACCTTCAAGAAAACGTGGCTCAAAACCTATGGTATCAGCGTACACCTATCCCCTTGTGACGATACTAATAAACTATCGGAAAGTACCCTGGTGGTCAACGTAAGCCAAAGAAACGGCTGGGATTAGCAGCGGACGGGGATTTCAGAGCAGTAAACGGGATGAGTCGCAGACCTACCACAAGCGCTTGACCTCGTAGCGATCAAAAATGGCGTCTGCGCTTAGGATACCTACCTTCAGCGATTGAGCTTGAGCTACCAATAGGCGGTCGAATGGATCCCTATGATGAACTGGAAGCATGCCCGAACGGACCGCAGTAGTCATCGTGATCGGCAATTCCGAGAAAGATTGTTCCTTCAGCACGCCCTCCAATCTTTGGATGAGCGATCGCGGCTCCATCTTGCCGATACCAACTTTTATTGAAATTTCCCAAGCCACCACGGCTGAGACCACCACGCGGTTGTCGGAATTCTCAAGAATCGCTCTCGCACGTTCAGACAGCCGGCCAGCGTCTTCCAGCCACCAAATCAAAACGTGTGTGTCGAGAAGAATCTGCACGCCACGAGATTCCAGCGCTGCGGTTTATTCGAAACCCAGGTCTTTCAATTCCTGATCAGTGAGTGGCTCAAAAGCGTCTGGAGTGTAGGATATCTTTCCTTTCCAGGCTCCAGGAGTTCGCTTCTTCCGCGTCACCGGCAAAGCCACTAGCTTCACGACCGGCTGCTTTCCTCGGGCAATTATGATCTCCTCGCCCTGACAAGCTTTTTCGATGAGCCGCGAGAGCTGGGTCTTGGCCTTGTGGATGGTGATGGTTTCCATGTTTATGTTAGCTAACCTAGGTTAGCTAACCACTGCGTGTCTGTCAAGACCCGATAGGCAGCTACCGACGCCACTCTGCCACTTCGACAGGTTGCATGTTGGCGGGTACGCAGTCCTACGCATTTGCTTTAATCATCTGTTCCGCGTGCTTGCGAGACGTGTCCGTTAGTTTGGCCCCGCTCAACATGCGGGCGACTTCCTCGGTCCGTTCTTCGGCGACAACCGGGCGAATGCCAGTTCGAGTCCTGCCGTTGCGCTCCTTTTTTTCGATTACGTAATGATGATCGGCGAAAGTGGCAATTTGCGGCAGGTGGGTTACACAGAGGACTTGGTTCGATCGGGCCAGTGATTTTAATTTCTTGCCCACGGACTCGGCGGCCCGTCCTCCAATGCCGGTGTCGATTTCGTCGAAGACCATGGTTCGCTGGGCCGTTCCCTTGGTGGTTTGGCGAGTGCTACCGGCTTTCGCTGGTGAGAGCGCCCGCGCGGCGCGATCCTTGGATCCCAACTCCACGCTCACCTTCAACGCCAGCATTACCCGCGACAACTCCCCTCCCGAAGCGACGTGTTCAAGTTGTCGCATCGGTTCGCCAGGGTTCGTAGCGATCATGTAGAGAACTTGATCAATCCCACTCGCCGACCAATTCTCCTCCGCTTCCGATGTCGTGATCTCGATGCGAAAGCTAGACTTCATCGCCAGATCGTTTATCTCTGATTCCACCGTCTTCTCCAGCCTTCGAGCGGCATCGCGGCGCTTTTTCGAAAGAGCCTGCGCGCGCCGCAAGTATGCTTCGGCAGCTCTGGCCAATTCGGAGCGCAACTCACCCAGAATTTCATCCTTGTTCTCAATCTCCGAAAGCTTGCCGGCGACGTCCGCGCCGAAGGCGATCACTTCTTCCAGCCTGGGACCGTACTTTCGCTTGAGCCTATCCAGCCCGGCCAGACGGTCTTCGACTTCCGCCAAATGCTCTGGGGACGCATGAATTCCGCCCGCATAATCGCGCACCGTCGCGCCAACGTCTTCTACGCTGATCCGCGCTGTTTCCAACGCAGCCAGGGCGTCCTGAAATTTGGGCTCGTATCTCGCCAGCTCTTCAATCTGCTTCTGTGCCGCGCGCAGGGAAGAAGAAGTGGACGCATCGCCTTCATAGAGCAGATCGAATGCGTGCATCGCGGCGTTGTAGATTTTCTCAGCGTTGGCCAGCACGCGCTTCTCGGTTTCCAATTGCTCGTCTTCACCGGGATGAAGTTTTGCTTCTTCAATCTCTTTTCTCTGGAACATCCAGAGATCCACCAGGCGCAGCCGGTCCTGCTCACCGCGTTCCAGGTCTTCAATGCGCGCGCGAATTCCTCGCCAGGTTTCGTGTGCGGAAGCGACCGGCTCGATCTGGTTTTCGGCGAATCCGTCCAGTAGCGCCATTCGGGCTGGCGCGTCGAAAGACAGCAGCGATTCGTTTTGCGCGTGAACGGTCGCCAGATGCGGGGCAAGCTGCCGCAGTACGGCAACCGTCGCCGCCTGATTATTCACGAATACGCGTCCCTTGCCACCCGGCGCAATTTCGCGGCGGACAATCAGAGTACCGTCATCCGATTCGTCTAGACCGTTTTTCTCCAGAACCTTGTCGATCGCGTCCCCGGCATCGCCTTCGCTCTCGAAAACGGCTGCGACGACCGCCCGCTCCGCACCGCTGCGAATGACTTCACTCGACGCCTTTTCGCCCAGCAGCAAGGACAGAGCATCAATAAGGATCGATTTTCCGGCGCCAGTTTCGCCGGTGAGAAGATTCAGACCCGAGGCGAACTCTACCGCCGCGTTGTCGACTACCGCGTAGTTTTCTAAGCGCAGCTCAACCAGCACAAGCGTCCTGTCCGCGACGAGGTTCTAAGCTTTTGCGCAGCATAGCACGAAAAAAGAGATGTGGGATGTACTCGCGAGGAATAGATTTGCTGGCGAATTAAAATAGCCACGGGCGAGGCCGTGGCTGTTTCAAACCAGAACGTTTTGCCTTACTAACTTGCTTTTCGGAAGCGCTCCGCGTCGCGTTCTGTTCCCGTATTGATCTCCTCTTTGCGGCGCTCGCGCAGTCGATCCTGGAAGGTGTCCCAGCGCGGACCGATTCCATTCGCACTCTGGCTGATCTCGACCGTATCGGTGCTGGCCGCGAAGCCCCCTTGTTCGAATGCCCCAGTATCTTCTGCACCGGCCGTGCCCGCTACACGAGCCGAAGCCGAGTTTCCCGGCATCTGCTGCGTCGTGGGAGTAATATTGCGATCCGTTCCTTCCCGGTGCATGACCGGCCCCATGTCCCACTTGGCACGATATTTTCCCTCGTAATCCGCCCACAGCTCGTCGGATTCCAAGTCGGTTTCGTTATAAGGGGGAAAGTCTTCGACCTGCTTTTTGCTCAGATCAACTGCGAAATCGTCCTTGTGCGTCGCTGAAGCCCGTAACCGCTCGGCCGGAACAACAAATTTCTTCGTCGATAGCCATCCGCCTGTGTCCACCACTACGTATCGGATCGTACCGCTCGAGTGGTCGAAAATAACGTCATCAATTTTGCCCAATTTCTCGTCGTTCAGGCCATACAGCTTCGAGCCGCGAATATCGTCGGCGGCGTCGGTAAAGCGATAATCCCTTAACATTCCGTGCTGCGCCATAAGTTCATCCTCCGGCGGGCCTCGGTGTGATCCCGCAACTCTTGGATGCCGCGCTGGCGCGCCGGGTATATCCCGGAAAATTGATGAGAATTTGCTCGCTGGTTGTTCCATGAAGGCACACTCGGCTGGAAGATCAGCCTTGTTCGCCAGGTTATGTTTCAGATACGTCTCGTAATCCCTCCGCTCGCGATCATCTATAATCCAGAAAAAGGAATTCTCTGATCTCGATGCAAATTTCCTCCGTTTTTGCACTGTTTGTCGGCGGCGAAATACTTGATCTTGTCTCCAGCACTGGCGCGGTCGCCAAATTTGTCCTAATCACCCTGCTCGCCTTCAGCCTCATCTCCTGGGCGATCATTCTCACCAAGTGGAGCCTGTTGCGCCGCGCGCGATTGCAGAGCGGCCGCTTTTTGCGTGCGTTTCGCAAAGCGCAACGCCTGCAGGACATCGCCACGGTCGCAGATCAGTTCCGTCCCAGCCCCCTGGTTGGCGTGTTTGAGGGTGGTTTTTCTGAATACAAACGTCAGCTATCGACGCCGTCGGCTTCACTTCGCAGTCTAACCGCCGTACAGCGCGGCATGCAGATTGGGGCTTCGGAAGAAATCACGCGCCTGGAGCGAAACGTTCCGTGGCTCGCCATTACGGCGGCGGTTACGCCGTTCATCGGCTTGTTTGGCACGGTCTGGGGCATTATTGACGCGTTTCACGGGCTCGGCACAGCCGGCGGCGCAACCCTGCGAGCGGTTGCTCCCGGAATTTCCGAGGCGTTGATCACCACGGCGGCCGGGCTTGCTGCAGCCATTCCTGCGGTGATCGCCTATAACCTGATTGGAAACTCCATTCGTGTGTTCGCCGCCCGCGGCGACGATTTTTCTCTCGAAGTCATGAACGCCATTGAGAGCATGCAGCCGCAAACTGCCGAAGTGAGGCGCTAATGGCCTTTACTTCCTCGAATGGCCGCACCCAAACCGCTCTTGCCGACATCAACATCACGCCGCTGGTCGACGTAGTTCTCGTCCTGCTCATCATCTTTATGGTGACCGCTCCTGTTTTGCAGTCGGGCATTGAAGTGAGCGTCCCCAAGACCCGCACGGTCAAAGAGATCACCGAAGAACGCATCGTCATCACCATCAATAAAGACCAGCGGGTATTTCTGGGCAATGACGCTATTAACATCAATCAGATCGCTGCCAGCATTCGCCAGAGGGTGCGCGACCCGCGCAACCAATTTATCTTCGTCCGCGCCGACGAGAACGTGCCTTTTGGCGCCTTCGCCACGGTGATGGACGCTGTAAAGCAGTCAGGAATCACCAATGTGAGCATCGTGACTCAGCCTTTGGATCAAAATGGCGCAAAACGCTGAGATATTTTTCGAGCACGATAGTTGGCCGCGGGCGCTGGGCTGGTCGGCGGGATTCCACATCGCGGTTACTGCCGTGATCCTGCTTTATTCGACTGTTTTTACCGGAGCCCGGGGCGACAATTGGGGAGGTGGTGGCGGAGGTTCAGCCATCGGCGTCACCATGGTCAGTTCTGTTCCATTGCCCTCGACACCGGCGAAGACCGAAAACGTTCTCGCCAACGAATCGAAGGGCGTTACGAAATCGGAACCCAAGGTTGAGGAGAAAGAACCCGACGCGATTGCGATCCAGGGCAAAGACACAAAAATTAAGCCCCGGAAGCCTCCGACGCCCACCAAAGAGAAGCCGAAGCCGGTGCCTGAGCCCGAAACCAACCAGGTTGCATTCGGAGAAGGCGGACCGGTCAGCGGACCTTACGGCAGCTTCGCCGCGGGCGGCGCCAAAGGCGGTTTTGGTATTTCGGGAAGCGGAGGCGACTTCGGAACGAAGTATGGCTGGTACGTGCAGATTGTGCAGCGCAAAGTGTCGGAGAACTGGCTGAAGTATGAGGTCGACCCACGGATCACTAGCGCCCAGCGGGTTTACATTACATTTGACGTAGCTCGCGACGGACATCCTTACAACGTGCGGGTCGAGCAGTCCAGCGGCGTCCCATCCCTTGACGTTTCGGCGACTCGGGCGCTGCAGCGCATCGATACATTTGGACCCTTGCCGCCGGACTACAGCGGCAGCAAAATCTCGGTCGAATATTGGTTCGATTACAGCAAGAAATAAGTTGCAGCGCCCAGAGCTGGCGTCCGCATCTAGACAGGTTCATGCACTACTCATTTATAGAAAAAATGATCGAGCATCCACCTGATTATTCTTTCGATCCCAGATTCCGTTTATGATCAAACGTAACTTGCCAATGAGAACATATCGGTCTACGATACTGTCGTATACGGTATCCTTTTGTACAGGTTTTTGTAGCGGCTCCATCCGGATGGACGAGACACGTGCAACATATTCGCAGCGCGCCATGATCGGCGCTCGGTTCTTGAGCGCTCTTAGTTCCCTGATTCTCCTCTTTTCTCTGTCAGCCTCTCCCGCTTCCGCCCAGGACTGGGTTCGCACCGGTTCCGGCTTGGGCGTGGAAAAAGTTCGGCTTGCGGTTCCTGACTTCAAGCCCGCCACCACCGACCCACAAAACGCCGTTCTGCTCAAGACTTTCAATGACACGTTCTGGAATGACCTGGATAATTCCGGAGTAGTTGAGCTGGTTTCCAAAAGTTTTTATCCTTTGCAGGTCCCGGGCCAGCCGGCCGAGATCACGTTTCCCGCGTGGAACGCTCCTCCGCCCAATGCCGCCATGCTGGCATTTGGAAATCTGGGCGTGGCCGCGGGTAAAGTTACGGTCCAAGGCTGGCTCTACGACGTAAAGAACACCGCGTCGCCCCAGGTTCTGGGTAAGCAATACGCCGATGCCGCCAGCGAAGAAGCGGCCCGCGTGATCGCTCACAAGTTCGCCGACGAAATTATTTTTCGTCTGGGCGGCGGCATTCCCGGCATCGCCGAGAGCAAGATTTATTTTGTGAGCGACCGCTCCGGCCACAAAGAAATCTGGGTGATGGATTACGACGGCTCTAACCAGC
>Ga0209006_10005485_pt1 | contig 11527 bp, 13 predicted proteins | sample JacPin_JW_Ref_O2_FD_188567 | JGI IMG/M metagenome (GOLD analysis project Ga0209006, IMG submission 188567) | Forest soil microbial communities from Algoma, Ontario, Canada - Jack Pine, Ontario site 1_JW_Ref_O2 (SPAdes) (version 2) | ecosystem: Environmental > Terrestrial > Soil > Boreal... | reverse complement strand
CACCCAAACTGCCTTTTACCTGCATCAGGTACTAATATTGAATGCGGAGGCCCGCCGAAAAGACCACGTTCAGATGATGACCCACCATGTCATTACTTTCCTTCTCCTGGTTTGGAGCTATCTCTACAACTTTACTCGTGTTGGCTGTTTAATCATGCTTTTAATGGACTACTGCGATATCTTCTTACCCGTCAGTAATCCTGATATTTTCGAGCTTGATCTCTGACTTGGATGGATAGTTGGCCAAAATGTTTCGATACCTAGCGCTGAGCAAGCTTTGTGACGCCACATTCGTCTGGTTTCTTCTCTCCTGGTTCGTTACCCGACACGTTCTTTTCATACTCGTGATCAAATCGATCATCACCGACATTCCGAAATTACTTACCATTGAATGGGTACCAGAGCGCGGCTGTTACTTGTCTCGTGGGATTTTGAATGGTTTTATTGCGATGCTCTCAACATTGCAGGTAACTCACACAGCATAAATGGTCCAAAAGATGGTTTTAATTTGTTGCCTAGGTGTTGCAAGTTATCTGGTTTTGGATGATATGTCGGGTGGCTTGGCGAGTCATCAGTGGACGGGGTGCATCCGATGATCGGAGCGACGAAAGGTAACGTCGACTTGTTGGTACACGATAACTTCAATGTTCTTATGACTTGACTTCAGTGGTAGCGACGGCGAGAAGAAGGCGCAGTGAACGTCTTTCGCGAGGGGCAACCACGGATATTTTTTTTCAACTAATTTACCATTTTTATACGGTGTCAAATATATTATGTGGCTGTGCTTGGCTGGTCTCGTGGCCCGCAGCGCTAACTCAGCTGTTCTGTACGCCCCCCATATTTACCTCTAATCAACACTACCATGATGGCGAGCTTCATGAGCTACTTCGGAGCCAGGCCTGATCCCAAGAAATCAGCCCGGGAGGCAATCCTGGCGCTCCGGGAACAGCTGAATATGTTCCAGAAGAAGGAGGAATATCTACAGAAGAGGATTGACGAGGACACGAAGAAAGCGAAGGTTAACGCGGTAACAAACAAGGCCGGTGAGTTGGCATTATTGTCTAGCGACATCGCTTGGAGTGACGATGAATAGCGGCGTTGGCCGCCCTGCGGCGGAAGAAGCAAAGCGAGACAGAATTGGAGCGACTGGCAGGAATGGAGCTGCAGCTCGAGATGCAAATCAACACATTGGAGTCAGCGAACCTGAATGCAGAGACGATGGCCGCCGTAAAGAAAGCGGCATCCGCTCTCCAAGACATTCACCGCAAGTTGTCCGTATACCCTCTTTTCGTTCTGACTGGAAATGACTCACCAGTTGATGTTAGGCCGATCAAGAAAGTGGATGAGATCATGAGTGAACTTGAGCGGGGTAGAGAGACAGAGGAGGAGATACAGGAAGCGATGATAATGCAACCTCCCGACGATGTTCGTGTGATCTCCAGTCTCGCTCCATTTCTCTCTCAGTCTGATCTTCTCTTATAGACAGGATTACTAGAGGAATTAGCTGGCTTGGAGCAGGACGTCCTGAATGAACGGCTGATGAGCGCCGATCATGTACCAATTCATCAGCCAAGTACAAGCAGAGTGGAAGAGGGTAAGCTCAAATCGTCATTTGGTGTATCGGACGCTTCTCAAGCAATGCTTCGTTTAGCCAATAAAGCCGACGAAGACGAGGAAGAGATGCAGCTCAGGCAGCTCAAAGCCGAACTGGCGATGTAAGCCTCGCTGCTGGGATGAGCTTCCTATCTTGGCATGCTATATTGCAAAGCGATATCCAACGTTTTTATTATTCACCTTCGCTTAAAGAATTCGATCGCTAGCACCATCACGCACAGTCAATGACGAAGAAGTTAGATGGGTTGACGCTGTAAGTTTACATGACAATTACTTAAATTAAGTCAGGACCGATGCTATGTAATGCTCTTGTGATGAATGATGTCGGAGGGAGGTAAGGTATGTGGTGGTGAAGCATGACAATGCCATGGAAGTGCTAGTGCCAAAACGCTAGCCAAAGATGAGAGAATCTACGTCGAACGTTTGGGTCACGAAAATCCTCGGATGCCCAAAACTCGGCGAACGTCGTTAGTGAACCGCAAAGAATCGAGAATGGGCAATAAGTCAAGCAAAGCCTCATCGAAAGGATCATGGGTCCAACCCTCGATGGGAATACCGTTCGCTATGTGTGCCGTCGTCATTCCGGCGACAATGAAGGAGAGCACCATCTTCACCCACCTTCATTGATACGATAGCTGATGGGAGAGTTATCCAGGAGGCAGACTCTAGCGAGGTCTTGCTCGACGATGGATAAATCCTTGGTATAAGATCCGTTCGGCAGCTGAGTACATGACTTGCAGGAGCTTGAATCAATAGAATTAACAGTGGAAAAAAAACGGAACTCACGTCTCGGAAGAGACGACGGGCAAGTATTCCACGTCCCGCGTCAAGCCAGTCAATAACAGGGTCAGCGTATTCCTGCATGGAAGCCGTGAATATAACGAGCGTGTACCATCCGGACACCTGCAGGAGGCTTGATAAATATGATGGGCAACAAGATACCGTTCAGCAACAGACCGTTCGAAGAAAAAAGTCCACAAAAGGTCTCTTGTAAACATGGTAAAGTGTGCTGCGTCCACCAAGTACGACTTCTACCATGTGGCCGGCACCTTGGTTTCCTCTTCCAAAAGACTTTAGACCCAGAAGGCCTGATCCGCTCGCAGCCAATGAGTCAAGAGGTCTCGAAGTGGAGTGGATGAGTGTTTCATCGAGGTCAAGAACAAGGGTTTTGGGCGGCAGTTGGAAGGGTGCTTTCCGACTACTCGGAACGGGAGTCGGTGTCCTTGATGCTTCGGAAGGTAACTGGACCTCCGACATTGTTGATGGCGGCAAGAGTGGGGGCTCCGGTTCCTGTTTGGGGCTCACGATGGATGGCTGGTCTTCTATTGGACGATGTATGCGGAAAAAGTAGGAGCTGAGCGACGACGGTGATGGTGGGCACAGTGGTGCTGTCTGCTTGATCTCCGGCTCTGTATCCTTGCTGTCCATATCGATACCTGATTCCACTGGACGCTCGTGCAGGGTGGGGTTGATACTTCGTGTCGTTACCGATGACCATGCTGCGCATAAAAGGTGACAGACTAAAACAAATAGTCGAATAAAGAAGACTCGTCTGATGACACCCTTGACGGTGTTCTTAGATGAAAGCGATGTCGGTGGTGAAGATGATTCCAAAGATGGCCGCACTGACGCGAACGATATAAAATCTGTGGGTGATGAGAAAGAGCGTTTCGGCGGCGACGAAGAGGAGTTTTGTGAATGGGGGAAAAGGAATGATTTGGTAGACCAGGTCTTGACCCTCTTGATGGATGTACCGGAGCTTGGGTCTTGGTCTTGTTGGGAGTGTGGGCGAGATGGAAATTGGTTTGAAAAGAAAGACGGTGAGCCGGTCGTTGGTGTCGAGGGTGGAGTCCGAGCAGAAGCCAAAACATCAAACTGGCGCGAGAGATAAGTTAAAGAGTTCATCGCGGTCTGCCAGATGCTTGGCCACGTCGTCGTCGTAAGTGTCGAGTGCGAGTCGGAGGTCAAGGCGAGATGTGGCTGTGCTACTACTTCCTCCTCCAGGTCAGGGCAAGGCAGGGCAGGGCAGGGATATTTATTAGCGTGGTACATCTAAGATTTATTCAACATTCAGCGGTTGCTAGCACCATCTGAACGATTTGGAATGACAGTGGGCCAAAATATCAAGAATGTCCAGAAAGAAAATCAATAAGCACTTCCACCCGAGTAATGCCCACTCATAGCTTGAGAATCAATACGCCCTACCGCACTCGGATATTCCTGCCCATCATTATATGCCAGCCCAGAACTATATGGTAGTGGGGATCGACGAGTCATCTCGTTCGGCATCGCTCGTCCTCGATAGACATCGTGAGGGTCCGCAACGTAGTTCGTGGGCGAATTCCCGTACTGACTGTACTGAGTTGGAGATGGTGTTTTACGCTCGTATGGTTGTGGCGTATAGGGCACGGTAGGTATATAGGCCATGTTATCTGCTTCTTCGTCGTACGCTGGCCGTTGCTGGTACGGGTCATCCTGCCCCAGCGTCGCCAATGAGGGGTTATACGATCCATAGTCACCGGGTGTTTGATGGGTCGAATATGGTTGATTGTATGCAGGCATCGGCGGGTAGTCAGCCTTGCTATCGGAATAGTAGTATGTATCCTGGGTATAAGTGCTAGGTGGTGGTAGCTTATACGAGGAACCATCATCAAAGTCGTCGTCGACTGAAAGATTGGGGAGCGTTGGCTGGGGTGCTGGTTTCGCAATCAATTCGCCTTTCTTGTTCTTCAAATGCGTAAAGTCGCCCATCGCCTCCTTCCTGGCGAGCTTAGCGGCATCTGCAAGGCGTTGCTTTTGACGACGTTTGATGATCATGTCGATACGCTGTAAACAGTGGTGTTGAGGATCGAGTAATAATGAAGCAGTCAAGGAAAGCTACCTTATCAACTTTATGACAACAGTATTCCTGAACAAGAACAGTAAGCACAAGTATCTCTCCGCAAGATTTGCAGAGCGAACCTTGAGGTTGCCTCGAATGTAGCAGAGCAAAGGGACATAGCAAATTCCCGCCACAATCAGGACCAGCAGGGAACCAGCAAATATAGCCACAGTCAAAGACATTGTCACCATCAGGGCCGAAGTAGATAACGCATTATTTTTGAAGTACTTCGGAACATCATACCATCGTCCGTCTGGCTCCTTGGCAAGATAGATGCTATACAGTGTAAGTGCATTGATAGTCTGACGGGCACCATCTGCCAAGAGAAGACGTTTCCAGCCTAGTTGGGAAGGGAATAAGTACAGGTGATTCCATGCGGGCGTGTGAATAGTGGACTCACTCTTGAAGGTGAAGAAGACGAAAAAGGCAAAATCATCACTGATCTTCGTAGAGTTGCTGATGTGGTCGAAGAAGCAGAAATGATCGTACGATCCTGAGAATGCGTTGTGAAAGTTGATGAAACACGACTGGATGAAACCTTACTCAAAGAGTAGTAATGATTGGCCATGATGTTCGTAAACGCATACGAAATGTCTCGACTAGCGATGATTTTCTTCGTCTTACGAGTCTCGTATGCCAGCTAGTTGAAAGTGTGTGAGATTCACAGATAAAATAGATGGGCGAGATAAATACCAGTGCGAACGACAATAAGATGCAAGCGATAAATAACCACTTGGTGATGTGGGCAGGGATCTCATAACAGCCTGGTCGCCCTGCGCACTCAGCGGCGAATTGTTGGTGCCAACCACTCGTAGTTAACATGGTAGTGGCCGTAAAGATGTCGGAAACATAAACAAGGAAGGATTTCAGGACAATGATATAGAGCCAAAGGTATCTGTAGTAGTGTTGGAATGAGTAACCCGCAAAAGCAATATACATTTTTAGTAAAGAGCCGTTGGATCTGTTCATCGCATCCTTGAAAAGAAAAATTGAGAGATATCACTTACTTCATGCGCATACCAAACCCATTATCAGTGAACTCCCGAGTATCGACGAAGTCGAACTGATGAAGTGATCCATGTCAGCCTTTGAGATGCGTATCTATCACAATTCAGAGACATGCCTTGTGGTCGGGAACAATCTCTCGCTTCCAAGCAGGTCCACCACACATAGTTTTGTGGCTTTGAGGCTAATATGTTTAAATGAAGTGGTAGCCTCGCCAACAATACTGAGGTGTGAATGAGGAACTTTTGGAAATGAAAGTAGGGCAAGTTGAGATGGACCAGAGCCTGCCAGTCGAGGGTCTTGAGCAGAGAGCGACGTTGGTAACGAATGGTGCGAGATGGTGCAGAGACAAGGTGTGTGACTGGAGAAAAGGTGGTTGTGTTGATTGGGTATCACCCCAATATCGTGGTGCCATGACCACCGTACAAAAAATCAAAGTAGGTCCCGCAATCCTGTACGAACGGGCACTGCTACTTATAACTCACTCAAAGGAAATTGAAGATGAAATGGTAGGAGCTGGTGCCAGTACTAGTACCAGTAGCCTTGCTGAATTTCTATAGGCCAAAAGTATGTCGCGATTGCTGCAATAATCACCACTCCAACCCACCGCGATTACAGCCCAAAAAAATAAGGCCACAAGCTATCACTTGGGTCAATTAAAAGCGAAACTTGCCAAGCTCAGACGTGAACTCATATCGCCCACTGGTGGTGGGGGTGGAGGAGGCGGGTTGGGATTCGATGTTGCCCGTACAGGCATTGCATCTGTCGGATTCGTCGGCTTTCCGTCAGTGGGCAAGGTAATGCATAGCATTTTTTATTCGCAGACCATTTCAGCATACAGTTCACAGTCGACATTAATGACAAAGCTCACCGGGACTCATTCGGAAGTCTCGGAAATCGACTTTACTACTCTCACCACTGTCCCCGGTACAGTAAAAGTCCACGGCGCGCCGATCCAAATCCTGGACCTACGTGAGTACTCTGGCATATCCCTAGATATTCGCTGTTATCAATTTTGTTAGCCGGTATCATCGAAGGCGCAAATGACGGTCGAGGTAGAGGTCGTCAAGGTGAGTTTCAAGTTTGAGCACTCCTACACACGCAGTGTCTGATGTATTTCCTTTTTCCTAGTCATTGCTGGTATGGACTCTCCGTCTTTATCGATCACAAACTAGACTCCAGATGTCGCACCAGTCGCCCGGACTTGCAATCTCATCTTTATCGTTTTGGACGTACTCAAACCACTCGGGGACAAGAAGATCATCGAATCAGAGCTTGAAGGATTCGGAATCCGGCTCAACAAACGTCCCCCATCTATCTTGGTACGCAGGAAAGAAAAAGGAGGCATCGCAATCACGAATACTGTCCCACTCACGAATATTGATCAAGACGAAATCAAAGCAATACTGAGCGAGTATAAGATCAGCAACGTAGATATAGCCATCAGGGAGCCGGGCGCGACTGCAGATGATCTTGTGGATGTCATCGAAGGAAACAGGTGCGAAAAACCGAAAATTTCTCAAGTTGAACTCCAATCTGGATGAAATTGTAGAGTATACATTCCAGCACTCTATGTGAGTTCCATCTTCAATGGGCGTCTTCCCTCGCCTAAAGATCCTAACAGGTTTTAAACAAGGTCTGCCGTGTGTGGCACAAGTGAAGTTACTTTTGACCTGACCACGTTCTCACCAGATCGACGCCATTTCAATAGAAGAGCTCGACCTCCTGTGCGTCCGTTGTTCTTTCCTTTTTGTTGAGCTTTGCTTAACAGCTCGACTACGTGTTTAGGTACAAAATTCCCCATAGCGTACCGATCTCGTCTAGGGAATGGCTAAACGTCGACGAGCTCATCCAAGTGATGTGGGAAACCTTAGACCTGGTACGAGTCTACACCAAACCACGAGGCCTGCCACCCGATTATAGGTTCGTCCACAACCTGTGTTCATCACTTGGTGAATCATGACCATCACGCAGCCAACCAGTTGTGTTACGTCGCGGCAAGTGCTCTGTTGAGGACTTGTGCAACTCGATTCATAAGGAGATCGCGAAGCAGATGAAGTAGTAAGTGTGATCGTGGTTAAATTCTTCCATCATGCGTAGTTGACGAATGGGTGGGTTCATACAGTTCCGTCGTGTGGGGCGCGAGCGCAAAGCATTCACGTGGCCAAAAAGTTGGGCTAGACCATGTTCTTGAAGACGAGGACGGTAAGACTTTCCATTCCTTCATGATATACATGTTGCCCATTCATCCTTGCGGCCAGTCGTTCACATTGCCAAAAAGTGATCCAATCTCATGTGATATGTAACTTGTATAAAAATCACTTTTGTTTGAGATATATGACAGACAAACGCAAGAACGCCCAGGCTAATCCAACAGCACAATACACGCTAGTTAACATTAAGGGCAAAAATGCCATTGTCGAGGGAGCTGACTTGTTCGTTAATCCTTCAGGTTCCGGACAGGTAAAGTAGACCACAGCGGCACAACCCGATGTATCGGACGTCGTAGACACAGGAAGACTATAGCGGGCTACGATAGGGAACAACGATACGAAGAGCTGAAGAAGTGGGAATCCAGTCAAGTAGAGTTTTTCGAGAACGTCAAGGATACCGCCATGGAAGGATCGAGGAAATCTTCCAAGAGAAAAGGGTCAGCATAGAACGAGACCTTGCCTGATGTATGCCAAAGCATTGACACTCACTCGTAAACCCGTCTGCTGAGCGGCTCGAATGCAAATATGGCCCACAAGACCGAATACAGAAATTTGACAAATGTTTCTATATAGAGCCGTCAATTACAGAAATTGTCAGATGAAAAAAATGAAGGTTTATACCCGGTGGTGTGAAAAGCAACGGAAACAAGGAAAACACTCCCGCGACGCTGGCAATCAGAAATGTCCGGGAATAAACCTGACTCTCCGCTGCCAATAGACTTCACACCAAACGTGAATCAGTATATTATCGAGACCAATATAGCGGGATGAGCCTACCTCAGAGGAACTAGAACAAGTAAAATCGCCTTCTCGTGTACATGCCAACCAAACATGAAGGACGTGTATCCGCAGAGCGTCAAGGCAGTCAGGAACGATTTGTAACTTGGTGTGAACCACAACTTGGCAAGGAAGATCTTCCAAATTTCTGCGAGTCACAACGAAATCTGCTCGGTGTAAGGGGACTCACGATTTGGAAAGTCATTGTGATCACGAAAGTGTGGATAGGCTTGATGTTGGGGAGGACGGCGAAGACTGTATCACCAACCAGGCCTCTAGATGCCGAAGCAACGCCCGAAACGTTTACTGGGGTGTCCCACCCTGCGTGTTTGATGTCTGTATAATGGCAGGAAATTATATCTTTTCGATAAACACGAGAGAAAACTCACATCGCAATAATGCACGGTCGGCAGCCGTGACCAAAGCCCATGCATTTGGGGCCCAGTATGCGTGGTTCAACCCGCGGGTGAAAGGAAACAATCTTGCAAGTAATTGCGGGAGTTGTCCCATGAGAATAAAAGGTCCAAAGGACAACACAAAAACAGCAATGACGGCATTTGCGAGGGAGAGGAACTTGACAGGCTGTATTTGGCCTAAAGAGGAAAAGCAGAAGCTACGGAGGAGATAAACAAAGTAGGCGGGCTATAGATCATCGGGTATGAGATATTGGACTAGGTGTAAAAGGAGGAACTTAACGTACTGCCAAGTATATATAGATATGCTTAAAATTGAGCAAGATAGCGAAGAGGACGCCACTGGCAAGTTTGTTTCCCTGTTTTCAGCCATGTTCGACAAAGATAAGAGGTTGGACGAAGTTCGTTTGGCTCACATTGCGCGCCATAAGGATAGACCAGAGTAAAATCCCGAACAGAAACCCATTGTACTGAAAGTGAATATGGTCTACGATGAGAAATCCTGGGTGGAGGAACAAGGATCCCGATATGATACGTTGAGTTGATGGATCTGTTGCTCCACGCACAAATCTGGAAGATACCGCATATCAGAATACACATGGGGAGTGAAAAAAGAAGTTTCAGAATACTTGTAAAGCGCAGCACCGAGAACTAACTCGGTTAGAATCACTGTAGAGCGTTGGTAGGCCACCACGGACCACGAGTCGTAATTGAGATTATTGAGGTCCACTATTCGTGAATCAACAAAGGAAGCAGGAATAGAAAGAACTTTCTCGAAGTGAGCAAAGAAAGGCGGATAATCCAGCGCTGTGAGGGACGAGACAATTCAGAGTTCTGCTTTTCGCATGCGAATGAGTGGGTTTGCCGCTCACTCCATTCTGAGGTGGTCTATACGGTAGCTTCGTTTATGATTTGGAATAATGCAGGACAACGAAGACTCACGTCATAATACCATCGTGACATTGGAAGTGTATATGTCACTGCGAGCCAATTTCTATGGACTTCGAAATCTGTGGAACGGCTGGCATTGCGCATGAGCATGAGTTGAGACAATGATTGTGCCAAACTCACTATGCAGGGAAGAGGAGAAGTTTTATAGACGTCGAGAGGATGAGTATATCCCATTCTGATGGCTCCAACGCTGACTTGAGCCAACGTAGTGAGGTTTGCACGCTCATCGAAAGGGCGCATGTCACGTGCAGAGGTGCCAACCGATCACTAACATGAGCGAGGTTGAGAGGTGCTCTGCCGTTCCCAGCCATCTTTGTTCAAGCCACTGATCATTTATTCGGAAGGGTCCTCGCAAAACTAATCGCATTCGCCATCTCGCTCGCAATAGTCCCACTCACTTTGTATTTTGCGTCTCTTAAATATATCTGGAATGGCGAGTCAACTTGATTCTTCCTACCTTGCTTCATGTCAACCTTTCTGTTAGGTAATTCAACTTTCGCTGCATTCACAGCAGTATTTGCTGCCAACTGTGTTCTCGTTGGATATGTAATGGCCTGCATCTCGGAGGATAAGCCGCAGATGGAAACGTCTAGCACGAAGTCCGACGGAGAATCTAAAAAAGACAAGTGAAGAAAGGCTACTGACATCTCACTTGCGAAATCAACGTGGATATGGCTGTGATTGTATATTACATTTTAGAGATAGGAATAACGATATCGGTATGGTTAATGGGATACAGGCCAGAGAAGATTAGTGTTTTTTTTTGCAATCTGCTTGCTGCCAGTAAATTATACCTCTAATAGATCGAAAAAAGGAAACGTCAACTCTATTGACGAGCTTCAAACAGCATATCCCCACTGGACATGCTGAGAGGGCGTCGGTGCAGGCCGCGGATGCTAATGACAAGTCAGCGTCGAACCTTTGCATGCCATGCAAAGATGGTCGAACGTACAATGTATGCATCTTTTTGTAATGGCCTTGGGGGTACCGGAACTTCGGGCCGTGATAGCGTTCTTCTTCTACCATCAACTCGCAGTGGAAGAGTGTTGGCGGATTCACTCGACGTGGCTCGGTGAGATCCTGGCGAGGCGAAACTTCTAAGATTGTAACTGGAACGTGCAAGCCGCGGAGTTGCAGGTGTAAATGACATTTCGGTTCCCGTTGGAGATAGTGTTTGAGCACTTGTCGGAGGAGATCCAAAGTAGTCGAGAGCAATTGGAGTTGTAGGACTAGGATTGGGGTTACCAGAACCTCGAGGTGTTTTCTTGAGAATGGAGACCGGTGAGCCGGCGGTGCGAGAATGTGGCGAATGTTGGAATAGTGTAAAACGCGGACTTGTCGGTGTGCACGGGAGTGGTGAATCAGGAGTGGATGGACGGACCATGGGTGGAACTTTATGTAAATCGAGCGGTTTAGGTGCAGGATGCTTGCGGACGAACATGGGTGGGTGCTGAGAATGGGTGGTTGATGGAATTGTGGCTCCAGCAATAGATTGATTGTGTAATGACGGCAATGATTGTCTAGCGGACCGAACGGGAGAAGTTAGCGAGGGTGGATCAGGCACAGGCAGTGGGGGAATCAAAGGAGGCGGTGTAGGAAACAACGAAAGCGGGAACTTGGAGGAAGGGCCGAGAGACTTCGGAGACGGGGTTTTCACTTTCGACGGCGGAGAG